>Ga0210396_10001045_pt1 | contig 31425 bp, 23 predicted proteins | sample IncBWH17OmetaG_FD_155466 | JGI IMG/M metagenome (GOLD analysis project Ga0210396, IMG submission 155466) | Forest soil microbial communities from Barre Woods Harvard Forest LTER site, Petersham, Massachusetts, United States - Inc-BW-H-17-O ...
GCTTAGCAAGCACATCGTGATCACGACGCGAAATCTGGCGAGGGGCAAGCCAATTCATGCCAGTTCTTACCCCGATACTGTGGGTCCGGATGAAGCGAACGATGGTGACTTTCATTCGAGCTGGTACCTGGAGGAGGGGCAAACCTCAGGCTGGTTAGAGGTGGATCTGCAAAAGCAGGAGAGCTTCAATGTTGTGTCGCTCGTGGAGCCTGTTGGCAAAGGAGATGACTATTTGGAAAGCCGTATTCGGAGCTATCGTTTTGAGTGCTGGAACGGTGTGAACTGGACTACGCTGGCAAACGGCGAAAAGCCGACACCTACGACAATTCATCGCATCCCTCGCGTATCATCGCAGAGGGTGCGGTTGCTGTTGGAAAGCAGCAGCCAGATGCCTCACATTGCCGAGATCGGCGTGTATGACGAACCAGGCTAATCAGCAGCAAAGAGGTCTCAAGTCGGCCGACCTGCGGCGCAGTCATTGCGCATTACGCGACGGAGTGCATAGCCGCAGTGCTCTGAACGTCTCCGCGAAGGCAGTGGTAAGATTCGTTCGGCTCATTTAGAAAACGAGTCGGATAAGAATGCGTTTCGGCGTCTGACCCTACCGATGAGCTTTGGCCTTTCGCGCGTTTTTCTCACACTTCGTTGCTCCGCACAGGGCGCCAGTGATGCCATTGCCTTCAGTGACGGTATAGATGCGATCTACTTCAGGTAGCTTGATCGTTTCCCTTTCGCCCGATGGCCAGTGGATCTCCAGGCTTCCTGCATCCGTCGCATCCCCGAGGCCGAAATGCAAACGGCGGTCGTTCGAAGATATATAACTTCCACTCGCGAGCACGTCCTGACGTTGGCGCATTCCGTTGGCGGTCAAAAACGCGGTGGCGCACGTCGCGTCGCGCGGGCTTTTGGGTCCTCCGACGAGTTGAACCTCGATCCAGTGATGATGATCGGGGTTCACATTGCGAAGCAGCACGGGAGGACCGTCAATCGGGTTGATCACAACATCGATCTTGCCGTCATTGAACAGATCGCCAAATGCTGCTCCACGTGCCGGAACGACCGTGGCCAGCCCGGTTCCCTGAACGGGAGGCACGTATTCGAATCTTCGACCCTTCCCTTCTGGATTCGGTATGTTATGAAAGAGCAGCGGTCTTTCAGCAAACGACGTGCCCCACTTGTGTTGGTCTACCTGCGGATAAACATGGCCGTTCACCATGAAGAGATCAAGCCAGCCATCGTTGTCGTAATCGAGAAAACCGTCCCCCCAACCGACGAATGGAATCGTGGTTCGTGCGACACCTGCCTTGTAGCTCACGTCAGAGAAGCTGTTGAAGCCGTCGTTGTGGTAGAGCACCTTGTAGTCGTCACCAAAGTCGGTAACCAAAAAATCCACCTGGCCGTTGTTTTCATAGTCCCCCGCGGCAATGCCCATCGAGGCGATCTCGCGGCCCTCGTCGTTGAGCGCGAACCCGGACGAGTAACTGTCGTCTTCGAACGTCCCATCGCCTTTGTTGATATAGAGGTAATTGGGTTGCGAGTCATTCCCGACAACCAGGTCGGGGCGGCCGTTTGCATTGAGTGAGACAAAAATTGCTGTGAAGCCGTAGTAGGGTTGTTTATCCTGTACGCCTGCCTTCACCGTGACATCGGTGAAGGTGCCGTCGCCATTGTTATGGAAAAGATGGTCTGCTTCGCCAGGTAATCCGCGCGGTCCGCAATTCACTGAAACCCCACGATACTGGCAGAACGCATAGTTCATCGCCTTGCTTCCGCCGATCGGCAGGTTCTCGCGGTCGAGGTGAACATAACCCGCAACATACAGATCCAATAACCCATCACCGTCATAGTCGCCCCACGCTGAACCTGCAGACCAATTGCCCAATTGCACACCGACTTTTTCAGCCACGTCAGTAAAGGTGCCGTCATGGTTGTTGTGGTAGAGCCGGTTCTTGCCGTAGTTGCCGACAAAGAGATCGGGCCAGCCGTCGTTGTCATAATCCGCAACCGAGCAGCCGTATCCCCAGCGATCATTCGCTACACCGGCCTTTTGCGCTACTTCGGTGAACGTTCCGTCATGATTGTTGTGGAACAGTGCGGCGTGTGGCGGCTCTTCATTTCCATCCAGAGAATCGAATGTCGCGCCGTTCACGAGATAGATATCGAGCCAGCCATCGTTGTCGAAGTCGATCAGGCAGACGCCCGAACCATTGGTCTCAACAATGAAGTTTTTCTCTGGCACGCCCATTTTGTGGCGCCAGCTACCGAGGCCGGCCTGCTTCGCGGCCTCTTCGAAGATGACCGGCCCCTTGTCGACAAACCCGCCGGCCGTGATGGGCCGATTCTGAGAGTCATAAATAGGAGCCGCAACTGCTCCCGAGGCAATTCCTCCCATGGTGCTCTGAGGCTTTTGTTTATCTTGCTGGGCCCTGGAAATACCGAGGGAAATCAGAAATACACTTAGAACGCAAACAGAAATATCGCGGACGCGCAACAAAACATCCTCCCCGAGTTATGGATTTCAGCCGTCACTTTACGCGGGACTGTGCAGGGTTGAAGCATGCCGCCCGCAACCACTGCTTAGAGATCAGGATTGTTCTCCAGAATTGCCGGGGAACACTTCTGTACGACCATTCGGCCACCGCACCTCGATACGAGTTGTCCTTCGTCAAAATGTTGTCCGGCTTGAATGCGTTTGGAATCATCAACACTCACGGAGGAGAGTTTAAGGTCCGTTCGTTGTGGGAAAGCAATGTAACAATGTTACGTCTCGCTAGAATCCGACGCAAAGAGTTTTTGCGCACCACAGGCGCGTCAAGCCAATACTTCGTCCGTGGCCAAGCCCGCCAGACTGAGTCCGGCCCGGCCTTGAGATTGGGAGCGAACATGCAAGGCTCCACCGACTCTGGCTGATCTGCGGCGAGGTGGTGCGCCCTGTCGCGGACGAGCCGGCGACTGAATATTCCAGCAGCCTGAATCCGACAGAGCGTCCGCAGGTCGGTGCGGCTTTTTCGCATCAGCTAAGTAGCCGTCCGCCTAGCGATCCTGATGGCGAACCGGAGACAGTCGTGAAGGCAACCCCATCTTCGTCGCGGCTTTGGGGTGAAAAGACAATCTAGGGCTTGGATTCTTGCAGCAAGACGACGTCGGAATCGGTGTGGCCGCGCAGGATGCCAAGCTTCTTGCCATCGGGCGACCAGTGGAAGGACAGAATCTGCTCGGACTTGAAGTGGGTGATCTGTCGGCCGGGACCGCCGTCGACGGGTTGAACCCAGACGTTATCTACGCCATTCTCCTTGACCGGGTAGGCGACGGACTTTTCATCCGGCGTGAATTCCACGCCTTTAGAAATTCGTGGATTAGCGTCGAACATGCGCGGCGAACGAAGTGTCGCGGCGTCGAGCAGGGCAATCTTATCAATGCTCGTCGGGCCTGTTGGATTCACGATCGCCACCACATACACCAGGGTCTTGCCATCGGGCGAAATGCCGATGCCTCGCCCCGCTAGAAACGCACTTTCGACAGCACTGCCGGGAATCGGTTCTGCTTGGCCGGAGCCGTCCAGGGGAACACGCGCAAGGTGCTTCACCCCGGGCCAGTAATACACCCATTTTGAATTCGCCGAGCAGACTGGAAATGTGTCAAACCTCTCATCCGCCAGCTTTATGGGATTCGAGCCATCTGCATTGATACGCCAGATGCCGACAGAGTTGCCGTTATGAAAGGCCCAGGGAAAAACGATAAATTGGGCACCGCATGGAGAAAGGCTGAGGATGTTCGCCGCCGGATCGCTGACCACCTGGCTCGCATTTTGCCCGTTCGCGTCTAAGCGAGTGAGCTGGGTCAGGTCGGATGTGAGCAGGCCCCCGTCTGCGGTCCAATTGAAAAACTGGACGTGTTCGCCGCCGGAGCCCGACGGAGAGATGTCCGCTGAAGTGCTGCCGTCGCCAGGCAACACATAAAAATTGCTAACCACTTTCTGCTGGACGGTGGCCAGCGTCTTGCCGTCTGCCGAAAGGCTCAACGTCGCGTAGCTGTTGGTGTCACGGGAAATCGGGCGCAACTGGCCGTCAGCCAGCGCGACGTAACCAATCTGGCGGCGATTGTAGTTGGGCCCTTTTTGATGGTAGATGACGAACAGGCCGTCCCCATCAGGCGACCACGTCATTTCCCCAATCGCTTTGTCAGCAAACGTAAGGATTCGGATTTTTCCCGAATCTCGGTCGAAAAGATTGATTCCACCCAGGGCGTCACCCGGCTGGATCTCAGGATAGGCGATTTGCCTGCCATCGGGGGACCAGGTCACCCAGCGAGCGAGAGAACCCATGGGCGCGACGTGCAATACCTTTTCGTCGCTGCCATCCAGGTTCGCATCAAGCAGGCGATACTTCCCTGTCTCCGGATTGTTGCCCCGAATGTACGCCATGCGGCGACCATCGGGAGAGAACGCAAAGGCGCTGTCAACGTCGTGGACCACGACCTTTGGAGTGCCCCCCAACACCGGGGCGCGATAAAGATTGAAATCACTGGCGATGGCATTCTCGGCTTTTCGGAAAAAGATGTAGTTTCCGTCCGGCGAGAACGCGACGTTGGGAATGGTCGCCGAAGGCGGCAACACCTGCGTGTCACTTCCGGTAGCTACGTTGCGTAGCCAGAGGCTGTTCAGTCCTTTGTCGTCCATCACGGTCAGGACGTATTTCCCGTCGGGAGATATCGCGGTAACGGTTGCCCGGCTGGAATTGGTGACCTGGGTGATCGCGAAGTTCTGGAATGGGGTTGGGGTGGCGCGATGAAGCAACGAGTACAAGCCTACGCCAGCCGCAGCCAGGAGAATGAGCACCGCCGTAACGGCCGGGCCATACCACCATGGGCGGTGTCCCGCCGCCACGGTCGAACTGCTGCTAGCAGGAGCGGGCTGGACGATCGCTTGCGGCGCAGATGTTTCCTCGGCGCTGGCGGCGGAGATATGCCGGCTCGAATCCGTATCGCGCTTGAGGCGTTGCAGTTCTGCCCGCAGGTCCGAGGCATGCTGGTAGCGCAGATCGCGATCCTTCTCCAACGCGCGGTTGATGATTCGTTCCAATTCCGCCGGCACGTCCGGATTGAGGCGTACGGGAGGAATGGGAGCGCGGTTCAGCACGGCCTCAAAGATCATCCCTGAAGTATCCCCCCGGAACGGCAAGGCTCCTGTCGCCATCTCGTATAGCAACACTCCGAACGAGAACAGATCAGTACGCGAATCGAGATCCTTGCCACGCACCTGTTCGGGAGACATGTAGGCGACGGTGCCCAGGGCCGTTCCCGGGCTGGTGAGATGCGGACCATCGAGAGTTCCTGTCTGCGTGTAAGTGGCTACAACCTGGCTCGAGGAACTGGTCACGGCCGTGACCTTGGCCAAACCGAAATCGAGAATCTTGGCGTGCCCGCGCTTGGTGACGAAAATGTTGGCCGGCTTGATGTCGCGATGGACGATTCCTTCGCTGTGGGCAGCGTCTAGAGCGTCGGCAATCTCAATCGCCAAACCGAGCAGAACGTCGGTCTCCATGGGCTTTCCGGCGATCCGATGCTTGAGAGTCAGCCCGTCCAAAAACTCCATCACGATGAAGGGCTTCCCATCCTGCCGCCCGATTTCGTAGATGGTGCAGATATTGGGATGGTTGAGGGCCGAAGCCGCCTGCGCCTCCCGCTGGAAGCGGGCCAATGCCTGGGAGTCCTGGGCGACGTCGTCGGGCAGAAACTTCAAGGCGACAAACCGACGCAGAGTTACATCCTCGGCCTTGTAGACCACACCCATCCCGCCGCCGCCGACCTTCTCCACAATGCGGTAATGCGAGACAGTTTGGCCGATCATTCGAGAGACGCCCGGCTTTCGGGTCGCCTCATCTTAAAGATGCCGCATCGGCCGGTCAATGAATGACTGGGCGGGCTGAGCGTGTCGAACCGCAGACGTAACTGTCCTTCCTGGCTGGCGGTGAATCGCCATTTGCCAAGTTGGGATAGCTGGCTCGAACAACATCGGTTCGAACACATTCTTCAATGCCCGAAACACCGTTCTAACGGCAGACCGCTGCACGCCTCCGCTGATGACGGCGCGTCAAGTAATACTACTTCCGTAGCCAAGTCCAGACTGAGTCCGGCGCGACCCTGAAATGGAGGCACCATCCTTGATGGTAGGATCGCCCTTTCGCGCCACAATGCGGACTGTGACATACACGTCGCGCACCTCAATTCTGTCAAAACACCGGCGACGGGCAGACTTGTAACCGCGCCGACGTGAGTCGCGAGTTATTTCAGGTCGCCTCTGTGCTTCAGGCGCCCTCAAGGATCGTTGAGCTGTTTCCTCGACGGGCGACTGTCGTAAGATAAAAACGTGCGCAGGGATAGACATTTCGGAAAAAAGCCTTTCCTAGCGAGGGGGCAGCTCTCGAAGTGAATCTAGCGGAACCAGCCGTTCAGAAAGTTTTCCCCGGCTCCAGTGCCGGTCCTGTAGGTGCCTCCGGTTGTGATGGCGCGAACGGCCAGTCTCGTTTATGCCATGCCAGGATCAGGTAGGCAGCAAAGCCGGCGAGAATCGTTCCGAACGCATACACCATGTACTTCCACCCGCCCGGCTGTAGCCCAGGCGTTACAAACACACCGATCCATCCAACCAGCGCAAACACTGCTGGCAAGGGAAAAAGCCACATACGAAAAGGACGTGGAGCTTCCGGATGCAATCGGCGGTACAGCAGAAGCCCGATGATTTGCGCCACGAACATGGAAAGGATCCGCGCCAGCATCAATGCCGTAATGATCTGCACCAGATCAAAGAAGCAGGCCACAATGCACAGGAAACCAACCAGCAACAAGGCGCGGTGAGGAAAACGACGCGTTGAGTGGAGCTCTGCGAACCATCGGAAGAAGGCACCATCCAATGCGGCCGCATATGGAATACGCGAGTACCCCAGTAGCATCGCATAGGTAGCCGCAAATGCAGTCACTTCGACCATCAATGTCATCAGCGCCGAAGCCCACTGCCCATGCACTTTCTGCATGAACACCGAGCCGATCGCGTTGTATGCCTGCGAGCCCGGTACCACCATATCGCGCCACGGAACAACGCCGGTGAAGCTCACCGAAATCAGAAAATCAATCGCCGTCACCAGTACGATCGAATAAATCACTCCGCGGGGAATGACCTTCGCCGGCTGCTTCACCTCATCACCCAGATAGCAAACCTGGTAATAGCCAAGGAAGTTGAACATTACCAACATGGTTCCATTCCCCAGCCCGAGCATGAACGGCAGCCCGACATTCCATGCTCCCGGCGGAAAATCGAAAAGCAATTTGGGGTCAAGGTGAGTCATCCCGGTGAAAATCACCCAAGCTGCTGTGATCAGCATCCCGATCCACAGAACCAGCATAAGCCGGGCGATGTCCTGAATTTTGCGATACAGCGCGACCATCGCGATGGCAGTAATTCCCGCGGCCAGCAGCTTGATGCCCCAGCGATAGGAAAGCAATCCGGGCCAGAGAAAGCCGGTATATTCCGCCATGCCGATGCTGCTGGTGGCGATTTCGAGTGTGCCACTGAACAGAAACTGCCACACGAAAATCCAGGCGAGCATGTGGCCCCAACGCTGGCGGCCGAAACATTCGCGGAGAAAGATGTAGGAACCGCCCGAGGCGGGAATCGCCGCTCCCAACTCCGCGAACACCAAACCGTCCGCAATGGCCAGCAATGCCCCTACAAGCCACGCTAGAAGCGATTGTGGACCCCCCAGTGTCGCAATGATTGCGGGCACCGTTATAAACGGACCTGTGCCCACCATATTTGACATGTTGATGGAAATCGCATTCAGCAGGCCCAGGCTTCGAGGCAGCCGACTGGGCGCGGCAGCAGCCTGGGTCGCGGGAGTCGCAGGGGTGATGGTCAAGCGGGTTTTATCCTTGAGACCGCAGCATCAGCATTCTGCCGCCGCTCCCTGCCGCTGGAGTGCTCATGCCGAAAAGCTTGTCGGCCGGCGTACGAACCAGTCGAACGCTCAAGCATCTACGTTGTAGCTGGTGAAGCTCCTGTTTGCGTATTTACCGTCTCAGCAGTGTGACTCACCTGGGCGTCGCAACCGCGAGTACCTGCACGACTCCGCGCAAGTATCGCAAGCTGGCGGCGATGCTCTGCGCTGGTGGAATTGGAGTCGCGCCAAATTTCACATCCTGCTCCACCACCATCCAGCCAGCGTAATTGTTCCGCTCGAGCGTGCGAAAGAACGCGGGGAAATCGATCGAGCCATTACCGATGATGGTAAACACCTTCTCTTCGATAGCCTGGTCAAACGTGAGACGCTTCTTTCGCGCCTCCTCCAGAATCTTTTCATCACAATCCTTGATGTGCACCAGCCGCAAGATGCTTCGATACTTCTCGGCTTCCGCGACAGTATCGGCCCCACCGTAGACCGCGTGTCCCGTATCGAGGCACAATCCGATCCCGGTCTTTGCGGTCACATCGAAAAAGCGCTCGCACTCTTCGGGAGTCTCCACGTAGGTCGCAACGTGAGGGTGAAACACCAGATCCAAGCCGAATTCAGAAGCGACTCGCGCGGCATCCTCGACCACTTTGGCTACGTTCTTCCATTGCGCATCATTAAGTCCCGCACTGCCATCGGCTGGCACACGCCCGGAGATTCGGTCGCGTTCTGGCGACTGCGCATCCGCGAGCACCAGAAACGGCGCTTTCAAAGTCGCCAATAGATTGCCAACCTTGTGGATCTGGTCGACCGCGATCTGCGCCGACGATGGATCACTCAACACCACCGGCACGAATGATCCAAGAAGCTTCAACTTTCGTTTCTCGAGTTGTGGCTTGAGCACTGCCGGATCGGTCGGAAAAAATCCGTAGGGCCCGAGCTCCGTGCCCGTGTAACCCGCCTCCACCATTTCATCCAGCATCTTCTCGTACGACTGGTTCCACGATGGCCCGGGATAATCGAGCACTCCCCAGCTATCCGGCGCCGCAGCAAACAAAAATCGTTCTGAAGTCATGATTTCCTCACTGGCATGGAATCACCTGCAAGAGCCTCGCGAACAAAATTCTTCTGAGGATCGAGCTCAAGGCTCGATCACTACTTCCATCAAGTCCGCCGCCATCGACTTCTGCATGGCTTCCTCGGCATGCTGGAGTGCGAAGGATGCGTTACAAACTCAGAAGTTTAACTTCAGCGAAAACTGTGTAATCCGGGGATCGGCCGCAGTCTGCGCTAATCCAAATGTGCTAGCGGAGCTGATATTTCCGTTCACGTTTTGGAATTGCGTGTGATTGAAGATGTTGAAGAATTCGGCCCGGAATTGCAGATCCAGGGTCTCCGTCAACTTCGTGTCCTTCAGCAATGCCATATCCCAGTTGTTTATACCTGGACCATGGAAGAACCTGCGCCGCGAGTTGCCAAGCTGTCCAATCTGTTCCGGAGTGAATGGGGTCGTATCGAAGTACTGCAAGCTATGTTTTTTTCGAGGATCAAGAACGTGAATCCCACTCCCGCTGTAGTTCGGTACATCTATGCCAAGCGGGATCGGACCGGTAAATTGCGTGCCCAGTAGTGAATTGTTGTCATTCTCAATGAGCGTGATCGGGATCCCGGTAGCAAACCGCGTAATTCCGCTCCACGTCCATCCTTTCGTCAATCGGTTCGACGCCAATCGATCCAAGGGAATGTCATAGTTGTAACTCACGACGAAATTGTGGGTCACATCGAACGCCGACAGGGCGATGCTGTTCTTCGGCCGGATGAAGTTTACCTGCTCGCCATAGCCCGAGGAATTGTCCAGTGACTTGCTGTAGGTGTAACCCGCCAGCAACTGCAACCGCCCGGCGGTGTGGCGCAAATTCACCTGCAGCGAGTTATAACTCGACTGCCCCAAGGCGATGAAGTAGCCATTGGTTCCGAACAGCGGTCCAAATACCGGCAGCCGCACGTTGAAATTGCTTTCGGTTCCGGGTCCGCAACCAGTCAGCGCGAGGCAAGCCAGCGGATCAGCCGGGTTCGCCTCCATGGTCACCAGCAAGCGATGTCCTTGCGTACCTACATAGCTCACGGTCAGCAGCGTGTCGGAGGAGAACTGGCGCTGCACCGACAGATCATAGTTCTCCGAATAAGGCAGCCGGTTTTTGTAGTAAAAACCGGGAGAACTCGCAATCGGTGTCAGCACCGACCAGTTCACATTGTTGTCAGGATTTTTCGGCCCCACATTGAGAGGCGGGAATACTACCGGGAATTTCTGCCCGGTGCCGCCTTGCAATCCGCCATCGGTTCGATTAATAAACGGCGTGGAAAACGAAGGCGCCGTGCCCACCCAGAAAAATCCGAACGGCGCATCGCCGATCTCATTAAAGTTGGTCGACCCTTCAAATGCAGTGAAGAACACGCCGTAACCGGCGCGAATGCTGGTCTTCGAGTCTGGCGAGTAGGCCATGCCGAGGCGCGGACCGAAATTGTTGTAGCGTGTCGGCGCTAGACTCGCAGGAATGCCGGGATCGCCCGGAAATACCCAGCCCGTCGGCGAGCCGGGGAAAACTCTCGATTGCAATCCCGGCACAATGGTTTCGATCTGGTTGTGTTGCTCCGACCAGGGCGTGCTCACGTCCCAGCGCAGCCCGTAGTTCAGCGTCAGATTCGACTTCACACGCCAGCTATCCTGGGCATAAGCGCCGAAATATTTGCTTCGCCCATTCGAAGGCTCAGCTTGTCCTTGCACATAGTTCGTCGGAGCTCCCAACAGGAAATCGGCAAAGTCGCTCCCCGTCTCCGAACCCAAGAAGACGAAGTTCCCATCGAGCACGTTGTGCAACTGCTCCACTAACTGGTTGTAATGGAAATTCGCGCCCATCTTCACGCTGTGCGTGCCGATGACGCGGCTGAAATTATCGAGCACCTGGAACGTATTCTCGATCAGCCGATTCGGCCGGCTCGGCACGCCAATGATCAGCCCGCTTCCGAAGTCAATCTCCGGCACGCCCTCCACCGACGGATCGAGCGGAACAATTCCGTTCCCTCCGGTGGTGAAGCCGAGGCCGCTCAGCGTCACATTCTTTCCACCCTTTGGCAGGTTCAAAGAGTTATTTACTCGAGTGAACGCAACGCGAGCTTCATTCACCGTGGTGCCGCCAAAAGTTCGGGTGTTCCCCAAATTGATGTTCTGTGTACGACCTGTGCCCGCCGCATCGAATCCTGGGACATTCGCCGTCGGATAAGGCGTACTTAAGGTGTAGTTATCGAACAGGTAATAAACAGAAAACAACCCTACCCCTGTATTCGCATCAATGCGCCCGCTCGTCTTATCGTCTCTGAGATGGTCAGAGACGCTTGAAGTAGTAAATTGTCCAATCGAGGAAGTCGGGATGTAAGTCAGCAGATTCTTCGAAATCGGAGAGAAGACAGTCGTCGGAATCTGCGCATTGGGGAAGACGCAGGTCGCACTCGTACAGCCGGAGAAAAAGTACCGCTCGCCTTCGGTCACCGTATAGCCAAGGGCACTGCTGAGCTGGCTCGCCCAAGTTGGGCCGAACACTGTCCCGGTCAACTGGCTGCCGATTGCGGAAAAATCTCCGCCCGCTTCTGCCGCCGTCGGCACTGCCACCAATGGCGAGCTCTCCCCGACGACTTTTCGGTTGCCTTGATAGTCGGCAAAGAAGAAGATTCGATCCTTTATAACGGGACCTCCAATCGTGCCGCCAAACTGGTTCTGGTGGTAAGCGCCGATCGTGCCCGGCGGGGCAAAGTAGTTCCGCGTGTTGAGCGCAGTATTCCGCAGGAACTCGAAGGCATTGCCATGAATCCGGTTGGTACCGGACTTGGTAATTACGTTGATCTGGCCGCCGCTGTAGTTGCCATATTCGGCGTCGTAGTTGTTCGTCAGAATCCGGAACTCTGCGATCGAATCCAGGTTGGGAATGGCTGTCGTCCCGCCGTACCCGCTCTCTTGAACCGTCGCGCCGTTCAGCAGGAATCCGTTGTTCGCTTCTCGCTGGCCGTTCACTGACAACGCCCCGGAACTCAAATCGCCCGAGACCTTGGGAACGGCGAATCCGGCGGAGTTGAAGATGCCGCCATACGCCCCCGTCATGCCCGATGCGGTCGATACCACGCCCGGTTGCAAGGCCAGCAGATCCGTGTAGCTGCGCGTGACCAGCGGCACCGTTGTGATGCGGTCGCCTTCAATCACTTCACCCAGTTGCGAACTCGCGGTCTCAACGTGCGTGGCTTCGCTCTGCACCTGCACCAGTTCCTTCACTTCTCCAACCTGCAGAGCCACATCCACAACCAGCGCGGCATCCACGTCCAGAACCAACCCGGTTTTCTTGTAGCCCTTGAACCCCGGCTGCTGCACGCTCACTTCGTAATGCCCCAAAGGCAACGTCTGAAAGGAATAAAAACCCGCGGAGTTGGTCTTTTGACTCTGCGAGAAACCGGTGTCGGTGTTCGATGCCGTGACTGTGGCGCCCGCAATCGTCGCCCCGCTTGGATCGCGCACGGTTCCCGAGATACTTGCACTGACTCCCGCGAAACAAACGGCTCCTAGAATAAGGAGGGTCACGCCCAGGTAGCAAATAGTGGCAATTCGCCCCAACCAGCGGGCGGATCGGGTGCCTGCTTGCGGCTTGCTTCCAGAGAAACTGTTACGGTTGTTGACGCCATCGGGAATGAAACTCGCCCGTTGCATACCCCCTCCTATAACGGGAGCTTTGACCCGGGACTGCTCAGTCGGCCTCGGCTCCGCCTTGAAAGCATCCTACTTACCTGAAATCTAAGCGCTTATATAAGCTGCGCTTATAGTGCAGGGTCGCCGTGAATGTCAAGACTTTTCGCCAGTTTCTGCCTTCACTCGGCAACTCTTCCAAAGAACCCATGAACACCCCCAAGTCGACCTTCGAATGTAAAACTGGTTTCGTCGTGAATTTGCAAAATGTCTCAGCTCATCCGGCTTTGGCGTGGACACAATACGCTTTTCGCTGCGGCGTGTGAACAATCGCACCATGTCAGTGTCTGAACGATCCTGGCGCAGACGCGATACCCTACTCAGCAACAAAAGGCAGGCTCGCACGCAAAAAGATCATTCCCACACCCCATATCGCCATGCCCAAATGTCGCATTGCAATTGAGACCACATTTCTAGCAACCGGAAATCACCCCCTCAGACGGCCCTATAGTGTGCCCTAGATGTGGATATCGAAGTGAAAGCGGGCACGGATTACCAGGCAAGGTGCTTCAAACTATTCTGTACATTCGAGCTCCATTAGGATCCGACCCGCGCGGCAAGAGTCACTCTTCCAGAGGATCCACGGCTATATAAAACCGGGCTTTGCAATTCATTGCCCTAACTTTCCTTGGGCGTTTTCATTCGGCATGCGAAATGAACCACGTCACCTTCAGATGAGTCCCAACCTCATGCTCTAATTAGATCGATGCTGAGGATACGGTCTCGCGTTACCTCCTTTCTTTGCATTCCGATTTGCGGCGGCCCTTTGGCCACGCATTCGCAGCCGTCCACAAAACAGACTGGCCAATCTACAGCGGCAACTCAGAAAACGCGCATTAATTCACTCGAAATTGCTTGGGCCTATGACACGCGAAAATCCGGAGGCGTGTGGTTATCGATCCCACGGCGTGATCGTCGTCGTGCCATAGTTCACGCTGGTCGCCCAACCCCGCGCTCACCGTCGCCACCGACGTCGCGACGAACTCCACGTTCCCGACTGAACTTCGTTGTCCCATCGCTGTAGCTGCCACCAGTATCAACTGCTGCGTCTTGCCTGACACGTTCGTCGAGATCACCGGACACCAGTGCGATCTTCGGGTTCAGCATCGACCCACAGACGGGGCGCTGACGGCGGTAACAGGATCGCCGTTCGCGGTGGGGAGGGAACCCATTTGCGGTGACGGCGGATGTATCGGGGCAGTTCCCCGATCACAGGCTCGCCGTTTGCGCTGCCAAACAATGGCTATGGCGGCAGGGGTGAGTTCATGTACGTAGGGGGTTTCGACTACCCAGGAGGAAACTAGGATTATCTCCAAAATCACTTGGGGCTGATCCGCCATTGGTGTCCCTCCAGCACCTGCCCTCGGCGGCTCTGCACTCGCTTAGAACAGACGAGCCCTCGCCTTGGTCTGTAGGTTAACCGAAGAGGATCGGCGCGAGATCAAAGCGTTCTCCGTGGTGCTACAATTTTTGCCGGGCCCTCTACCTTCGACAGCCTGCCAGTAGTTTGAATCCTGAGAGCCGTTCCAATCCCTTGACATTAACGCCCCAGCAGCACCAACGCCTTCGCGAGCTTTTCCGACTGATTGCTGTCGAGAAAGATCCGGAGAGGGTGCAGGCACTTGCTGGCGAGCTGGCTCGTCTCGTGATGGTACAGGCCCCCCTCCGAGAACCCAGTGACCAACAACTACGGATCATCGGACTGGTGGCCGAGGGATTGAAGAACCGCGAAATTGCCGAGAAGTTGGGAATGAGCAGTAATGTCGTCAGAAACTACATCAGCAAGATCTACGGTGAGGTAGGAGTCAACAACCGGGTTCAACTCGCGCTCTGGTATGAGGCACGGATACATAAGCAGTAGCTATAGTGGTGATCAAATTAACGCGCGAATCCAGTGATTTCCGCTGATGAATCGGACGGGGTTTTTACGGGCCGATCTTGAGCCATCGGCCAAAATACCCCGTCAACCAAACGAGTCGGATTTTGCTACACCCTGCCCCGATCTCAATAGCGTTCGGCTCGATGCGATTTCGATGTCCTCCACTGGCTCCGGCCCCACAATTCCCACGATTCCTGGCGTCGTGAGGTTCGGCAGGCGGCGTCGCGCGGAACCATCTAGATTACACTGAGCGACCGCGTCGGATGAAGTATCCCGCTGCTGAAAAAAGGCCTGCGCTCAGCGCAGGCCGTCACTGGTAAAAACATCGGACCTAAAAAAGAACCTTCAGAGCAAGCTGGATCTGTCGAGCCGATGTAGTTGAGTCCGGCCGGATAATAGTGGACTGCGAGAGGCCGAAGGTGTTGATGTTCTCGACCACATTGCCCGGTTGTTGGAACTGGGGGTGATTGAGAAGGTTGAAGAATTCCGAGCGGAGCTGCATGCGGAATCGCTCGGTGAAGCGGATATTTTTCATGAGCACCATGTCGACGTTTGTGTAGTTGGGGCCGTAGAACTGGTTTCGTCCAGAATCTCCGACATGTCCCAGGAAAGTGCTGCTGAATCCCGCTACGTTGGACGCCCCGGTTCTGACCCCATCGGCACTGATTCGCGGTCCCGAACTGGCGAACGGATTTCCAATGATATCGGGGTAGGAGAAGCTCGCAACTCCGGTACGTCCGTTATCGAACACGTTCGTAAAGATCGTATACGGGTGCCCTGTCTGCGCGCTGATAATACCCGACATCTGAATCCCTTCCAGCGCCTTGCCCAGCACCCCTTGACTGAGGATGTTCTTGCCAGAACCGAAAGGCAATTCGTAGGAGTAATAGAACACGCCGCGGTGCCTGATGTCGTTGTCCGAATTGCCCCGAGACACTTTGTTCGGGTTCCTCGAGTCTACGGGGAAGCTCCCCACCCCAGCTTCGGGAGTCAGCGGGTCATTCGAATCGTCGATGGCGTGTGACCATGTGTACGCTCCTCCAAGTTGCAAGCCATGCGACAGCCTCTTAGTGATCTTGGCCTGTAACGCGTGATACTTGGAGTCTGCGTTGGTCCGTGTGATGTTCGATACCGGAAAGTTAGAAGATGTCTGGAGTGCTGTTTCGCGGATCGACGGAGGAATGACCAGGTTAGTCTGGCTGATACCTCCGTACAAAGCGGGCCCACTTATTACACCTTGCGGGTCACCTGGCTGGCAGCCACCTTGAGCAACGCACGAAGCGATGTTCTGCTGTACCAGCACCGGGTCGGGCGGCACCGCGTCGAGAACTCGGATTACATGCGTCCCATGCGACCCGACATAGTTGAGCTCGAGAACAGCGTCTGCCGGCAATGCCCGCTGGATACCAAAATTCCAGTTCTGGCTCTCCGGCTGTCGGGTGTTGGGATCGAGCAACGTCACAATCTGGCTTGCGCCATTTGAGAATGTTCGTCCAGGAGCTGGCAGCGTCGCCGGGGACGGAACCTGTTCGGGCGTCAGCACCGTTGATGGGATATTCAAGAAAGTACCTTGAAAGGGTGGATTGGATCTCGCATTGCCGAAGAGATTATCGAATATGCGATCGTGGAAGATTCCGTATCCGGCCCGAATAGAGGTTTTGCCGTCTTTGTACGGATCCCAGGCCACGCCGATTCTTGGCTCGAAGTTCTTGTAGTCATCACTGTACATCTGATGTCCCGTGCCCGGGCCCACAAGCGTGAAGGTATAGGAAGTCGCAAAGCTGTCTGGATTCTGAAAGAGGTTGGCAAAATTCCCACCCGTTTCGAAAGGAACTCCGTTGAACTGGTAACGAAGGCCATAATTCAGGGTGAAGTTGCTGGCAATTTTCCAGGTGTCCTGGATAAAGCCATCGAATTCGTGCTGCCGAAAATCTTTGGTATCGGTTGGCACCCGCGTGCCCGTTCGGTTGTAAAACTGAGCCTGGAATTGACCCAGAACGCCGCCTACTCGGAACCACGAGAGGTCCTGAACCGTTGCAGCAATGTTGCTTGGAGTGCTTGGATCCAGGCTTACCGCGGCATTCTGAAAACCGGAACCTGAGAATCGATTGAAAAACAAAAGAGACCGCGAGTTGAAGTTCGAATCGCCCAGGGAGCGCACGTTCCGGAAATCACCGCCGAATTTGATCGTATGGCCGGACTTCACCCAGGTCACCGTATCGCTATAGCTGGTCGTGCCTGTGTTTCTCGCCTGCCCTGCGGCATCGAACAAGGTATTGCATCCGAACGCGTTGATTGGACCATTCAGCAAAGCAGCGTCGGGTACCTGGATGTCTACACCATTGCCGAAAGGATCGACCCCAGTAATGGGGTTGAAGATCGTACAGTTGCTGGCAAAGGCTGCGTAGTTCTTGTTCCATCCAAATTTAAAATCGTTGATCAGGCTATTGCTCACGGTTGAGGTCAGACCCGCGAAAACGCCGTGCTGGTAACTCGGCGTGCTCAACAAATCGAGACCGGGACCGAGTTCGACATGGCTCTGATTGGATTCAACGCTGCGTCCATAGGCATAACGGAGTGTAAGCTGATGCTTCTCCGTGAGCTTGTGATCGATTTTCCCAGTCCAGTTATACGCATTCAGGTTATCCGGACTCGCGAAGGTGAGCGTTCCTGAAACTCCGGGAATCACCTGCCCTCCGTTGGGATCAGGGAGCAGATTCAGCAGACTACTGATCTCCGGGTCGAGACCCAGACCGGTGAGGTTGCCAGGCGCTCCCGGCGTTCTCAGATCGATGGTTTGAGTTCCACTTCCTGTCGGAACGGTGAAGAGACCGGACTTGAAAGCCGCGGTTGGAACAGTCCGCGAACGAGTCACAGTGGTTCGAAACCGCTGATACTCGTTGTTCAGGAAGAAGAATGTTTTATTCCTGATAATGGGCCCACCGATTGAAAATCCGAAGTCGTTACGAACGTAGGGATCTTGCTTCTTAGGAGGACGATTGAAAAAATCGCGCGCTCCAAGCGCGTTATAGCGTCCAAACCAATAAGCATCTCCGTGAAGACTATTGCCCCCTCCACGGGTAATGACATCGATGATAGCGCCGGTGTTGCGGCCGTACTCGGCATTGAAATTATTGGTGATGACCCGGAACTCCTGGGCGGAGTCTGGGTTTGCGCCCACGATTCCCGTGCCCGGGCCGGGCACCGAAGTATCATTATTGTCCACGCCATCGAGAAGGAAATTGTTATTGCGATCGCGCGACCCATTCACGGCAAATCCGTTACTTCCATTGTTCGGTTGTATCGCGCCGGGAGAGAGCAAAACCAGTTCATAGGGATTGCGCGTGAGCAACGGCAAGTCGACCATCGTCTTACTGTCTACGAGAGTGCTCAATTGGCTTGATTCGGTCTCAATGGGTGCAACCGTGGCGCCGTCGACGTTCACAGTCTCCTGCACCGAACCTACGGTGAACTTCGGGTTGAGAACCAGGGCCTGCGCCACCGTCAAAGGCGTCTTTTCAAACTTCACCGCGCTAAACCCCTGCTTCTCGGCGATGACGGCGTAGACGCCGGGAGCGAGATTCGGAACTACGTAGTAGCCCGTGCCATTGGTCTTCACAGTACGAGATGAGCCCGTATCCTGGTTTGTCACGGTGACCAGCGCACCGTCGACAACTGCTCCACTGGAATCCGTTGCCGTTCCACTGATAGATCCCGCGGTCTGAGCGAACCCCGTAATCGAGATTGCCAAAAGCGATAAACAAATGCCAAATCGAAGTGCTTTCATAAAACCTCCCCTCAATCGATAGTGCTGGGTGCTCTTCTTCTACAACAGGCTGAGAACTACACAAACACACACTGACTGCCAGACACTAAGCGTTATGTGTGATCATTCGGGTCGTGTTACGCGTTGTGCAATCAACCATCCATCTGTGAAGGAACGCATTCAACGAATTATTCGCCATGCGTTTAACCTAATTACTAAATGTCGTAATCGACGTATGATTTTTAGAAGGAAGTTGGAGCTTGTGGGTAACAAACAATGTTGATATTGACAGAGGCTCACGTTCAACAACACATACATGACTGGTGGTGTCTCGAATGGACGAGTGGCGCGCAAGTGCTTCAATCCCTGGCGTCGAGATGAGCTGCACTCTTGCTATCGGCAATCCAGAATCATCCACCGGACACGCATGCAAGACCCGACGCCTGGAAGCGCAACGGATCACGGTGAGGCTTACTTTGCCCCGATTGAAGACAAGATTGGTCAGTTTGTGTGCGGCTGGCCCGCACTGGACGTCAACGTCCAGACGACTTCGAGGCGTGAGTGTAGAGAGCACATGCATATTTGTCCCAGAAGACTGCTGCGAGGTCTGGGAGGTTCATGGCCTAATGTTTTCGGCTGGCTTCGACCAGTCTTGTTCCCGACCTGCTAACTAAGATGAGGGTAGAGCGGTTGCAAGGATAGGTTTGTCAAGGAAGTGTCACGAGTTTGTACAATTTCTCGAAGCTACTTGTTCATTGGTTGGGTCAAGTGTGAAGGATCGCGAACTCTTACAGGCGCTTTGTTGTGTGAGCGCCCGGGATTAGATCTGCACTCATTAGTTCATGACCGTGGTGGTGGCGATTTTCGCTGTCTTCATACCCTCTGCATTCCGATAGGCATTGCTACATTTGCTGAGTCGGCATGAAAGAAACTCTTTGCCGTTCGCCTACTGGCGCCGCTATAGTCGGCGGGAGGCACGTCAATACTACAATCGATCACTGGGTGACCCTTCACAGGGCGATCACTGGTAGTCACGTGGGATGGTTTTCTTCCCACTTCTTATGCTTCACCAACTGGCCGACGCAAGCGACGGAAAGTGGAGGCTCTGTTCTCGGAACTAAAGAACCTGATTGGATTGCGGCGCTTGCGCCTACGCAGAATCAAGTTCGTGCGTGAGCAGTTCTACCTAGCTGCCGTGGCACAGAACCTGAAACGACTGGTGCGGTTCCTCAAGATGAGAGCGCAACCAGCGATGGCAATCGCGTAAGAAACAGACTACCGCAAGAAAAACACGAACCGGAAGAAACTCCCCTGAGGGAAAACGCGTCTTCGAGCCGAGTTTTTCAACACCAACGCGATTCCTCAACAGTAATCTTGGTTTACCTCCTGCTGGTACGACCCCGGGCACGATATTCATCTATTGTCGACCTCCAGATCGCAACCTGCACCCCCCAGGGATGTGCACTTTCTCTCGCTGGTTGAATCGATGCATAATTCCTGCACTTTCTGACAGTGATGCGTCTCACGCGGTTGGACTAGCCTTTTGCTGGAAGAGTGATACCTGCAGCAGGTTCGTTAAGGAGAACGGTACCAAGCCAAGCTGCTGGAAGCCTTCGGCCTCGCTGCCGACACCAAATTCCTCAAAGGTAAAGCAGTCGGCTCCGTCTAGCTCTCTCTTGCAGGAACGCTTCCCGTAAGAGCAAGAATGCGATTACTCGTGAGAATTTGCGCAGTACAGAGCTATGTCGTTAAGAATTCCCCACTTGGCGAGTGACGGGCAAACCCGAAAGACCTGTCCTTAGTTGTAATTCTTGGCCCTCAGAGCAAAGTATTTTGGGGTTTCTTTCTTTGCAAGTTCCTTCTCCCAGTGACATTTAAGCAATTGACGTCCGGCGAATTGGGTCGGACTCCACAGTTCCGACAAAAAGCAACGCTGCTCGTAGCATTGGAAAACCGCTTGGCCAGTTTTGCTAATTGAGCGTCCGCTGACTGCGTTCGACAACACCACTGCGACCGTCTTGCCTTGTGCGTTCTGGACGAGCACTTCGTCCTGAAGCGATGAAATCAAGTACTCGCCCTCGGGGAGAGTCCTGTCGGCAACGATGAAGTCAAAGGGAACCCTGACCTTTACGCCGGTCTGAGCGTGGACTGGCACACCGAGTGCGATCAAGGCGACGAGGGTTGCGAGAAAAATCATCCGTCTTTTCATAGCTTTTCTCCTGCCACGATTTGCCGCGTTGTCCTGAAAGTCAGTCAGGCCGCACGAGCATGGGTGCCACTTTGGTCCCACGCAACAAGCTGAACAATGGTTGAAAAATGATTTCTGCGGGGGGCGATTGTGGCTAGCTATCCAATTGAAAACAGGAGCCGAGAGAGAAAGTGTGAACCGAATTCGCGACCGTTTCGCGCCGCTACCGATGGTAGACTCTCAGGCGACCATAGAAGCGACCTCGTATGTCGGGCTCCGCGCTGAATCCGAGAACCAACCAAAACGTGGTCCGGTTTGGGCTCTTTGAGCTCGATCTGCGGACGGGTGAACTGCGCAAGTCCGGAATCAGGATCAAGCTCCAGGAACAGCCCTTCCAAATTTTGGCCATGCTGCTGGAACGCCCGAGCGAAATCGTCACCCGGGAGGAATTACAGAAGCGCCTATGGCCGCAGGATACCTTCGTCGATTTCGATCTCAGCCTGAATAGCGCGGTCAAGAAGCTGCGGCAGGCGCTGGGAGACGATTCCGAACATCCTCGATTCATCGAGACCCTCTACCGCCGCGGCTACCGCTTCATCGGGCAGACAAACGGAGCCCCCGCAGTAGAAGAGCCAGCGACCGTATCAGCGGCCCCGCTACAAGTTCTACCGCCCTCGTCGCAAGGAAATGTCGTCGCTCACGAGCCCGCCGCAAAGACTCGGAAGATAAATCTTGTAGTGCTCGCATGGATAATTCCCGCGTTGCTCATTGTGATCGCTGCGTTAGTCTGGTTTACCCGGCCCACGCCCCCGCCTCGGATCCTTGGCTACACCCAAATCACCCACGATGGCCTGCGGAAGCTCTCGATGGTCACGGACAGTGACCGCCTTTACATAGAGGAATTGCAGGGAGATCATTTTGGTATTTCTCAGGTTTCAGTGAATGGTGGGGAAAGCTCAGCAGTAGCGATTCCTTTCGCGAACAGTTTCGCTGCCGATATCGCCTCCGATGGCTCTGCACTTCTGGTTACCAGTTTCAAAGGTACAGAAGGCCCTGCTGCCCTATGGTCTGTGCCCTTGCCCACTGGATCTCCTCAGCGTCTGAATGATTCGTCGGGAGAGGCGGCGGCGTGGTCCGGCGACCGCAGCAGAATTGTTTTTGCCCATGGCCCTGATATCTACGCTGCACATGGGAACGGGAGCCAGCCGCGGAAGTTGGCCACTGTAATTGGTAGCGTCAGCGGACTACGTTTTTCTCCTGATGGTCGAAGAATTCGCTTCGACGTCCTTGATCCCAAAACTGGTTTCACCGCCATTTGGGAAATCTACGCCGACGGCAGCCATCTGCGCCCATTGCTTCCCGGTTGGAACGAAACACCACGCGAGTGTTGCGGCAACTGGACTCCTGATGGTAAGTACTACATTTTCCAGAGCCTCCGCGACGGCAAAACCAATCTCTGGATTCTGCCCGAGCAAGCCCACTCGCTTACTGCCGCCAAGCCCGAGCAATTGACCAACGGCCCATTAGATTTCAGCTTTCCTGTTGCCAGCAAGGATGGCAAAAGGATCTTCGCAGTTGGATCGCAGCCTCGCACCGAACTGGTCCGCTACAATGGCCAATCCGCCTTCACGTCCTATCTGGGGGGAATTTCCGCCACCGATCTGGCATTTTCTTCCGATGGCCAGTTTGTGGCCTACATCTCTGTTCCCGAAGGAACTCTGTGGCGCAGCAAAGCGGATGGCAGTCAGCGCCTCCAGCTTACCGAGCCTGCGTTGCAGGCTGCGCTGCCGCGATGGTCGCCGGATGGGAAACAGATCGTATTTATGGGCCAAACCATGAATACGAATTGGCGAGCTTATCTGATTGCTAGCGATGGCGGCGCTACCCATGACTTGCTCCCCAGCGTGACGGTCGGCTTCGATCCCACCTGGTCTCCCGATGGCAGATCTGTGGTCCTTACCCTCAACGAGGCGGGCGAATCGCATGACATTGTCTCGGGCCCCGGAGTCGCCATCGTCGATGTGCAAACTAAGAAGATCTCGCCATTGCCGCACGCCGAGCGATTCTTTTCTCCTCGCTGCTCCCCCGACGGAAAATTTATTGCCGCCCTCAGTATCGATTCGCAGAAGCTGGTATTGTTCGATCGCGCCATCCAACAATGGACGGATCTGGTCACCATGCCCATCGGCTATCCCAGTTGGTCCCACGATGGCCGTTACCTGTACTTCGACACCACCCTGACCGATGATCCCGCCCTCTTCCGAGTGCGCATTTCCGATCGCAAGCTGGAACGGCTGGCCAGCCTCAAGGGCCTGCGTCGCTTCTGGGGCCAATTCGCATCGTGGACTGGTCTGGCCCCGGACGATTCGTTCCTGCTCGTACGCGATACCAGCAGCCAAGAGATCTATGCCCTGGATTGGCAGGTACCCTGAACTCCGACTCTGAAACTCCATTGGCCATCGCGCATCCTGGACCTGCACTCCAGGTCCGCAAAGCAGTTGGAACAAATTTGATAACTTCCTCAACTATTCGCAAAAGACCAGGTAGACCGTCGGGCTCAATCGCCTCAAGCACTTCGGACTCAAAAAGCATCGGCGAAAACTGATAAGCATTTGATAAGTATTTGATAACTCCGCAGCTGTTCGACTGCCAAGAATGATAAGCCGATGCCACATCCAACATTGAGAACAAGCGATCTGCGCGGAATGAGAACTCTCCTCGATCTAATTGAGTGGAAGCTGAGCTGTCCGCCCGTTGCGACCAACCAGCTTCATTCCTCGCGATGGGTGATGTAAAATCCTGGCGCAATGGCCAATCTAAATTGGGTTCTGCGAAACCTTGAGCGAGAACGCGCCTTGCCTCACTGCTCAGCTGGCGCAAATTGAAAAACGCGCTATCGGCACTCAACGCTCGCAGCGTAACGAAACAACGCAGACTGTCAGCAACTGCAATCGCCCGCATCCGAGCGCGCAGAAAGCACGCTGGGCGAAATGGCGAAGGCAACAGAAGACAGCCTGATGCGCTGGCCTGACTGGATGCCCTTCAGAGGTCAGGGTGATGTCTGATTACTATCCGTCGGACGATTCCGGATCTTTTCTGTCGTTGATAGCGATGCCGTTCGTTTGGGGAAAGCAGAAGCTGCGGTCTCATCGATCGTCATCGTGGCCGGGAACGGACGGAGTTATCGAAACCGGAGAAGTCTTTTGGGGCGGACGTTCGCTCACAAGCACTAACTTCGAGTACGCAACGGCCAAACTCGGATACGCCTACTCTGTTGACGGGCAGTCTTACTCTGGGTATCACACCGAGTGGTTCGGAACTGCAGAAGAGGCTTGGGACTATGTGAACGCGTGGAAAGGCTGCACGATGCGAGTGCGCTATCTTCCGCGAAGGCCAGAAGTTTCGGTGTGGCGTGAACAAGAACAGGTCGAGAAATAATCATTCGATATCGATATCAATTGTTCGAGCAGAATATCGTCGGCACGGAGTCGTCCCACTAGCCTATGCAGATTTCTTTATCTGCACGCGAAACTCGATCACCTTCCCGCGCCTGCGCGAGGGAACCCACGCCACTTTTCTCCGAAAGCGGGTCGGTACGCAAAATTTGATTACCTTTGCCATAAGTCACTGTGCCGCCTTCGCTCTGAAATCTGCGCTAGTCGCCCGGGCTTGCAACCGGACTGCCGCATTACAAGGGAGCAGGTTCGCTCCCATGTGCTCTGCCTAACTCCTGTCACCGCTTGGCGAAGCCGGTTAGCCTCGGAAAGCTGCTTTCCAATCCATAGTGCGTTTGATTCCGGGAATCGTGACACGCTTCGATGTAGGTTGTAATTTAATTGTCACAGAGGCATCTGTGGCTCATTATCCATTGCACCCCGCACGATTTCGATGGTGATATAGTTCTTCCCTGTGATGAACTACCTGATCTGTGGCGTAGTCGAAATGCACGACGTGCACGATCAGATGGGCATAGCCTGTGGCCGATCCGCAACGACCCTTTGCTCCGACTGCGGGACGTCGCTCTGCGCCGACCACGCTGAACGCTGCGAGCTGCTGGCTTGTTAGGCGCTCTTTCGCTTCTGCGGGCGCTACTCTCGCTCGGCTGGCTTTGCATGCTCACTCTGGTGGAAAGTCAGGCAAGTAGGACAGATCGTTTCCGCGTACATACAAGGCCGCTCAGATTGTCCGTTGTGCCACGATGGGGGAACTCGCGCACATTATGGGTCATGGAGTCTTGCGCTGCGCGAGGGACAGAATTGACTTGATCCTTGCCCGCACGTAAGATTCGCGCCAATGATCGGCCAAACCATCTCGCACTACCGCATCGTGGAAAAACTCGGGGGCGGTGGCATGGGAGTGGTCTACAAGGCTGAAGACACCCGCCTGCACCGATTCGTTGCGCTCAAATTCCTACCGGAGGAAGTCGCTCGCGACCGCCAGGCATTGAGTCGCTTTCAGCGCGAGGCGCAGACTGCATCTGCCCTGAACCATCCCAACATCTGCACGATCTACGACATTGGCGAGGAAAACGGCCGCGCCTTCATCGCCATGGAGTTTCTAGACGGGCGCACGCTAAAGCACATGATCGGCAGCCGTCCGATGCCATTGGAAGAGCTGCTGCCCCTTGCCATCGAGACCGCCGACGCTCTCGACGCGGCTCACAGCAAGGGCATCGTTCACCGCGACATGAAACCGGCCAATATATTCGTAACCGAACGAGGCCACGCCAAAATTCTGGATTTCGGATTGGCGAAGGTGACCTCTGTCTCCGGCACAGATGTGCAAATCGAGGCCCTTCCGGAACAAGCAACTGCGCTCAGCGATGAGCACCTGACCAGTCCCGGCTCTGCACTCGGAACCGTTGCTTACATGTCGCCCGAGCAGGCCAAAGGAAAAGATCTCGATGCACGGACCGACCTGTTTTCCTTCGGTGCAGTCCTTTACGAGATGGCCACAGGCAAGTTGCCCTTCCGCGGTGACACGTCCGCGTTGGTTTTTCAGGCTATTCTGGATCGTTCTCCGACTCCACCAGTTCGGCTCAATCCAGACTTGCCGCTCAAACTCGAGGACATCATCAACAAGGCTCTGGAAAAAGACAGAACCCTACGCTACCAGCACGCCTCGGACATGCGTGCGGACCTCCAGCGTTTGAAAAGGGACACCGATTCCAGTCGTAGTGCGATCGTCGCTGCGGAGCCAGCCGCCACAGAGATGTCATCGAGAGTGGTAAGTACGAAGACCTCGCAGCCTTACGCTTCGGGTACCACTCTCGAGCCTCCGCCTTCCAATCGAATCCGCCTCGTGTGGCTAGCGATCAGTGTCGCGATTTTGCTTGTGGGTGCTACGGCTTATCTGTTTCGCGGTCGAACGAGGGAGCCAAAAATTTCTTCAATTGCCGTGTTGCCCTTCGTCAACGCTAGTAACGATTCGAGCAGTGAGTACTTGAGTGACGGCATCACCGAAAGCCTGATCAATAATCTGTCACAACTCCCTAACCTGACCGTCATGTCGCGTGCTTCAGTCTTTCACTACAAGGGACGGGAGGTCGATCCTCAAGCTGTTGGTAAGGATTTGAGAGTGCAGGCGGTGGTCACAGGCCGCATCGTGCAGCGAAATGATCGGCTCATTATCAGTTCCGAACTGATTGATGCCCGGACCAATCGCAACCTGTGGGGGGACCAATATGACCGAAAGCTTTCAGATGTACTAGCAATGCAACAGGACATCACCAGCGCGATTTCCGCCCGGTTGCGGGAGAGATTGTCTGGTGAGAGCAAGAGACAGTTGGTATCGATGGGCGGCACAAATGATCCGGAAGCCTACCAGCTCTATCTAAAGGGTCGGTTTTATTGGGAGAAGCGCACCCAGGATTCTCTCGAAAAGTCCAAAGAGTTTTTCAATCAGGCCATCGAAAAAGATCCGAATTATGCTCTGGCTTATGTCGGACTGGCCGATTACTACTATGTGCTCTCCGATTATGCGCTAGTCCCTACCCCCGCTCAGTCGCCTAAAGTACGTGCGGCGGCACACAAGGCTCTGGCTATCGATGACAGTCTGGCCGAAGCACATGCTGTGCTGGCGGGTGCCAGTCAGGACTTGTGGGAGTGGGATGCTGCCGAACGCGAGTATCAGCGTGCCCTCGAACTCGATCCCAACAATACCAATGCTCGTCACTGGTATGCTCTGTTTTTGGACCGAATGGGACGGTTCGAGGACGCAATTGCGCAATACAAGCGCGCACTTGATCTCGACCCACTCAATTTGACCTTCAACACGAGCCTTGCAGGAGTCTACGCGGACGAGGGCCAGTACGATCGGGCGCTGGACCAATTCAAAAAGACTATCGAGATTGACCCAAATTACGCTTCGGCCCACGATAATCTCTCACGTCTATATCGTGAACAGGGCAAGTACGAGTTGTGGCTGGAAGAATGGAAAAAGGCGGCTACACTCGACCCGGATCCGGACGAGTTGTCGATCTACGAAGAAGTGGCGCTAGTGTATGCAAAAAGCGGCTTCCGCTCTGCGCAGAGTCGGCACGTTGAACTTCGCAAGCAGCTCGCTCAACGCCGCTACTTTGACCCCGCGATCATTGCTTACCAAAGTGCCATCCTCGGTGACAAAGAGCAGGTCTTTTTCTGGCTGCAGAAGGCGTATTCCGAGAAGTCTGGAGCGTTGCAGCTCATCAAAGTTGTCAAGCCGTTAGAGCCTTTCCGCTCCGATCCTCGCTATATCGACCTCGTGAAGCGGATGGGCCTTCCGCTGTGAGCGTGCGAGGGCGCTGACAAATCGTAACTGTTGTAAGGTTGCACAGAATGAAGGAAAGAGAAAACCATGTTTGGGGAGGGTGCCACTGAATCGCGAGCGAGGGAAGAGGTTTTAACAATCTTTTAATCGGACTGTAACACTCCTTTAACATTTCATTTTTGAGCTTCCCTCCATTTCGATCTAAAGTCAAAAGCTTTTGTGGAATTTTTGCGAGGTGCCCGGCGTTTCCAGAATTACGAGGCCTGAGCTCCAGAACGTCACACGTGTAGATCAGGAAGCCTGTCGGACCTGCCCTCCACGTGCCAACAAGGCGCTCGGCCCTTTAGCGCCATTGAATCTACGGAAGGCGCAAGTGCCAAACCGAACATCAAAATGACTGCTCTCATCGCGAACCCCGTGGGCGTCTGTCAGGCGGGCAGTATAAGACCAAATATCGCTTTTGGATCGGCCAACCGTTGTGTGATACAGCCCTGGCAGCCGTCAGTAGCATCTGAGGTCATCGATGAGCCTCCCATTGGAAAACCGTAAACGGATTTATTTGACGTGGTTCACGATCCTCATAGCTTTGGCTATCGTAAGTTGCAGCGGGCAAGATTTTGGTTTTTTGCAGCCCACGCCCAAAGACCTCTGCAAATGTCTACCCATTGAGCCGGACATCGCTGACTATCGGCATCTCGCCAAACATGTCCCAATCCCGAACATCGTTGCACAAGAAGTCTCAGTCGAGATCATTCTTACCTGGTCACAAGATCCGGTCATACCTCCCGACGCGCCACGAACTGGACGCGAGCAGGAGGTTTTTCATATTGCGAACGCATATCTGCAGAACGCGAGCGTGAACGCGCTAGACTGTGACGTTTCTATGGAGATTTCGCACACTGCGGACAAGACTGCCCCACGGATGATCGTAGAAACGCCGGTGGATAGCGAATATTGTTCTGCTCGGCAAAATCTGCAAGCGCAACTGAAGCAGCATGGATTTCTTCTCGACTCGCAACATGGAGGGGAACTTCCGCAGGCGTTGCCCGTCGACGTCTTGGGCATGGCTTTCGAAGATTTTGAGCACGATCGTGGGCATGTAGCGACCCTATGGGAGCTTCATCCTGCGATTGTCACTCTAAATTAAGTAGCAACTACTGCTATATGAAACGAACCTTTGCACTCATCGCATGTCTGGTTGGCCTAAGTCTCTCAGGTACGGCGGCCGAGCTGCAGCAGGAAACGACCACTGCCTTCGACAAATACGTCGCAGCCACGGAGGCCAGAATCAATAGTGAGCTGCGTCCCGGTGGAATATTCCTGTATGTGGACGCCCTGCAGTCGGACGCAATGAAAAGTTCGTACGACAAGCTCATGAATGGCGAAGTGTTGGTGGAAAAGCGGGAAACCGAAGCCCCGGGACTCAGCGCCGATGTACCTGGCGGAATGGTACATCATTGGATCGGGATCATTTTTATTCCCGGTGTGACGCTGGCGCAGCTCTTGCCAATCGTGCAGGACTACGATCGCCGCGCGGAACTTTACAAGCCGGAGGTCACTGCCTCCCATCTGATCTCCCATCAGGGAAATGATTATAGGTTTTTTCTGCGCCTGTATCAGAAGCGGTTTACAACAGCGATATTCAATACAGAATATGTAACCCACTGGGGCCAAGTAGAGCCCCGGAAAATGTATTCACATTCCATCAGCACTAAGATTGCTGAGGTAAAGGACTCCGGCCATCCAGATGGCGAAGAGTGGCCCGTCGGCCAGGGCCGAGGCTATCTCTGGCGGCTCAACACCTATTGGCGATTTGAGGAGAAAGACGGCGGCGTTTACATGCAATGTGAGGCTCTGTCGTTGACACGCGACATTCCGTTTGGACTGGGCTGGCTGCTGAAGCCGCTGGTCACCAAGATTCCCAGGGAATCCCTCAATCGCGCTCTGGGCCAGACCCGGACGGTAGTGCTGGAGAAAAAGAAAGCTGCTAGGCTCTAGCTCCTAGGGGCGAGTTAATCAACGTGGTTAAGTACAACTCCGTCATGTTCTCACCACTCAACGGAGTGCATTATTTTAACATCGACGCTCATCAGTGTACTTCCGAGCCCCGTGTTCGCAGCGCGGATGACAAGCATAGAGAATAATCGATCTAATCTTCCTTGCGGCTAACCATCCAGTAAACACAATTTATTGGGGGTTCATATTTGCTCCCGTCGTGTTCTAACCCCCTGAATGCGTTGACGGGGTTAGAACATGACGGGATGGAATATGCACCCCCGAGCTAGATTGATAAGCGTCGATGTCCGTTGCGGCACGCCGTTGATGACGGGATGGAGTTGCGCCCCCCCGCCCCGTTTGGGGGGGAGTACTCTTCCGGAGAAATTCTGATATCCCACTATCGCAGGACCGTTGCACGGACGCGATCCATCCCGGAATACTCAGAAGTGCATCTGCCTTGTGCTTTTCAGTTTATTTTCCGCTGGACGTGGTAACGTGCCTCGCAGTATCTCGGGCCCCGACATAAATCCAAGAAAATTTCTTGCTCGGCGACACTCGGAGAGACTCCTGTGATCAGAATCGCTGCGGTCGTGCTGCTGCTGGTGTGGGTTCTAGGCTTGGCCACTGGGCGCACGATGGGTGGATTCGTTCACGTTCTTTTGGTGCTGGCGCTCATATTGGGGCTGATTAGCCTGGTTCGCGGCAACAACTAAGGGGAGTTCTTGTGCAGTTGCCCACCAGCCCGCGCAGGAGCTGACATCTCTCCTGGTTGCCCAAGGGGTGGAAATTGCCGGCTACGAAGCGACTGCTAGATCGCACCAGGAAGCTCAGCCGATGCCAACGACGAGTCGTCGCGCTGGTGGCCCGAGGTCTGAAAAATCGAGAAATCGCCACCAAGCTCGGGATCGGCGCACACGTCGCCAGGAACTACATAAGCGCCATCTACGACAAGATTGGCGTAAGCAACCGAGTCGAACTCGCTCTGTGGTACGAGGCCCGAATACACGAAGGGCAGGTTACTCCTGTGATTTCGAGATACCCCTTGGAAACTGCGCAAGGAATCAAAGAACCCGAGAAACCGTCTGTAACCGCCCTGGCACGTCCTTGAGCAAGGAGTGTTTGCTCTCGGCGTCCCCTACATGGACGATTACAGCTTTCGAGTGGGAATCACCAGGAAGACGCTACCCGAGATTGGCACGCAGCAAAGGCGTTGCAAAATGCCTGAGTTGGCGCGAAATCCTTCTCGCTCTGCCGGATTGGAATTGTTTTTCCGCGCCCTCGACTAACCGAGCGCGGACTTCGGGATCAAAATTCTCGGTCTCGTCAACGAGGAGGGGAGCTACTGTGCAAAGCGCCTCTCCCGGTTGTTGGCTGATTGTCTCTATCCCCGCCTCCCCGCGAACAACTGGCTGCGGAATGGTCGATCTGGCGTCAGATGGCAAAGGAGTCACCGAGCGCCGTGCCTCGACTTCCCGGCGAACCTGCTCGATAGCTTCTTCTTTCTCTCTCAGCACTTCGTAGACTGTCTCGCACAATTGGCCTCCTGCGGGGAACGCAACAGCCTTATTCAGGACTGCTACGCGTTCCCATCATCCACAAGACACAGCTCGCTGCGGAAAGGATGCGCCGTAGGGAAAGCGTGAAGAGTCCAGACCCGGACCCTCCACACTTCGCACGACGCTTGGACCCCGTCAAACACGGGCTTCCACACTTGCCCAGCGAGGACCTCGGTGAGAGGCTACCGCTAGTCGTCTCCGTGATCTCTACTGCTGCTGGTGCAACGAACCACGGTGGACTTTCCATCGGATGTTGCAGCACAACTGTACCGGTTCGACGGAACCATGTTGGCCGGGACACAGTTGATGATGAACCCGGAGGTGTTCGAAGAGAGTGAACATACCGGACCCGATTTAGTGACCGTCACTGCAGCGGAAGCAGACTTGGTCGGATCGGTAACAGAAGTTGCCTTGACTACGCCCTGACCAGCCTTGGTCGCGGTGAACAACCCCTTGCTGTCAACCGTTCCAACTGCTCCGGTCGCTGTCCAGGTAACTCCCGCGGTTGAGCCGGTCACGTTGGCCGTGAACTGTTGCGTACCGCCCACATTGACGGTCATGG
>Ga0210396_10001046_pt1 | contig 31399 bp, 50 predicted proteins | sample IncBWH17OmetaG_FD_155466 | JGI IMG/M metagenome (GOLD analysis project Ga0210396, IMG submission 155466) | Forest soil microbial communities from Barre Woods Harvard Forest LTER site, Petersham, Massachusetts, United States - Inc-BW-H-17-O ...
CGCCAGGATCGAACGCGTGACCGTCAGCCCGCCGATCGCCTCCTGGTCGTACCCGTAGTTTATGCCCAGGCGCGCGAGCCCGGCCGTCATGCGGAGCATCGCGAGCGCGGCTTGCGGGCGTAGGCCGCGGTTCGTGGCGACGGCGATTTTCACGCACGGACGGGGCGGCGGCGGAGGGGTCATAGGAAACCGCGACCTTTGCAGGGACAGGGAACCGGCGGAACGATCTCCCCGCGAGCGCGTCGAGCCTCGATAACTTCGAACATCTGCGCGAGGAAGGCCCCGAACTCGCGCGGTCGTTCGGCGATGAGACGAAGCCAGAATTTCAAGAGGTAGGCGAACGCCACCAGGGCGACCAGGACCGAGAAGACCAGCGAGACCACGAAGAGAGGAAGGGGGACGGTCATAGCTTCATGCGCGTTGGAACTTCTGCCGGATCGCCTCGCGGCGCGCCACGAGGCTCAGACGGCGTTCGCGGAGCGAGATGCGCGCCGGAGGAGGCTCGCTCGCTTCGCGGACGCGCTCTCCCGAGGGCGCCGGCGAGGGGGCGCCGCTCGCCGGCTCTTCGCCGCGCGCGCGACGGAGCGCCTCGACGCGCGAGAGGGGGAGCTCGAGGTCGCGCACGATCTCCGCGTCGGTCGATCCGCGATCCATCATCCGGACCGCCTCCGAGTCGAGCGCGCCATCGCTCGCCGCTTTCGTCCCCTTCGCGCGGCCCATCTTCCCGCGGAGCGCCTTCGCCTCGAGCGCGGCGCGCGGATACTTGCGCTCACCGCCCACGATCCGCGACGGGACATCTCCCCGCTTTGCCATCTGACGCAACCGCCATGCGCTGACGCCGAGAATCCTCGCGGCTTCAATCGTCCGCACGTCGCTTTTTTCTGGGCGAGATGACCGGGGTGGCAACGGAGAAACCTCGTGATCCACGAGTGTATCGGAGCCTGAGCCAAGAAAGGCAAAGGGCGCGCACTCCGCCGCGCCTTTCTGCCGTGTCCCCGTCTTGTTCCTCGCTGCTGTAGGCGAAAAAACCCCTGGAAACCCCCATAAAAGGCGGGTCAGGGTGGACTTGAACCGGCGCGCGCCGGGCGTGGCGACGAGCCCCCCAAGCGCCCCTCCACCGACGGAGCTCCGACCATGTCCACGCAGATCCAGCACCTCCCGTCCTCCGCGCACGGCCTCAAGCAAGAGGCGATGAAGGCGTGGAAAATGGCGCAGAACACCCGCGCCCAGCTCAAGAAAATCAAGGAAAACTCGAGCGAGATGGTCGAGGGCGTCGTGGGGGCCGTCGAGGTGGCGGGCACCGCCTTCGCCGTCTCGTACCTGAACGGCATGAAGGGCGACACGACGGGCACCTACAAGATTTTCGGCTTCGATTCGGACATGTTCATCGGTGGGCTCGTGCTCGCCGCGGGCGTGTTCGAGCTCGGCGGCAAGTACAATGAAGACCTCTACCGCGTGGGCTCCGGGGCGCTGGCGTCGTGGGCGACGCGCACGGGGTATAGCAAGGGCGTGGCGCACAAGACCGCGGCCGCGACGGCGACGCCGGCCGCGACGGCGACGCCGCCGGTCGCCGCCGCCGCGGGCGGCGTCATGCCGGCGGGGTCGTTCGTCGGCCGCTGAGAGGAGGGCGTTCCCCGGTCCCTGAAAGGAAACCCCTCCGATGGCCTACGCACCGTTTTCCCATCTCCTGAAGAGCGCGCCGGTGCCTGGAGCCAACGCGCCCGCGAAGCCCAACCCGGCGATCGCGCGCGCGCAGGCGCGGCTTGCCGCGCATGGGTTTCACCCGGGCTCGACGAACGGTCACCTGGACATCCCGACCCGGCGCGCGGTGGCGAACTTCCAGGCCGCGAACGGCATTCCGCCCACGCCGAGCGGGACGATCGACTCCGCGACGCATACCGCACTGGAGCGCATGAGTCCCGGCAAGCCCGGGACGCGTGTGGCGGGCCAGGCGCGGGGCATCACGGCGCGCCGCGCCCCCGGTGACGCGGGCGCCGGCCCGGTGCTCCCGGGGATCGTCCACTCGACGGGCGCGCGGATCGGGCACGCGGTCAGCGCGCGCGTGCAACCGGGCGCGCCCCCACCGCATCTTGCGGCGCCTGCCACGCGGCTCTCATTCGAGGGCGGAACGATCGTGCGGAATCCCGCCACGGGGACGGCGACGGTCCACGCGCTCCCGCGGCCTGCGCACGTCGCCACGCCGCCCCACACGTTCGGAGCGGGCCACCCCGCACCGACGAGCACGCGCGTGCTCGGCCAGGCACGCACGGCCACCAATCGCGCCGCCGGCGGACAGTCGCCGTCAGCGCCTTCACTCGCGGTCAGCCCGCATCAATTTCAACGTTTGTCGGACACAGGAGGATCAACCATGAGCGGATCAGGTGGACAGAAGAACCCGGGACTTTGGAAAGCGACGGGCCTTCGCGTCCCGTTGATCATGGCGGCGGCGGTCGCGGCCGGCGCGACGGTGCTGATCACGCAGCTCCCGCAGATGGATTTTCGTGGCGAAAACGTGGTCATCGACCCCACGATCATCGGCCCGAATTGCCTGGTGACGGTGCCCACCGTGGGGACCAATCCCCAGGTCGCGGGCGGTCCGGCGGGCACGGGGATCCCGGGGACGATGTTCTCGCCCAACCAGTGCGGCGCCCTCGATTTCGCGATGCAAATCTCGAATCAGGGCAACGCGCTCTCGATGAGCGTGACGAACACGCTGACCAACGCGACGCTGAATTTTGCCGCGCTGATCTTCGGGCATGAGGTCGGGCCCGACACCACGGCGATGGCGGCGGTGGGCGGGGTGGCGGCGGCGGGCAGCTATCTCGGCTGATCGGCCGGAGAAGGTCCGGGGGTGCGTTTCTCGTTCGTTGTGGAGCTCGACGAGTGGGAACGCCTCCCCGAACCGGTGCAGCTCGCGCGCTTCGCGCAGTTCGTCGAGGCGCTGATTCAGGAAGACGTCGACTGGCTGACGCTCGGGAACCGGTGGAAAACGGTCCCCCTGCTCTACCAGAGCGGCGTGCGGTTTCGCCGCGAGCCTGACGGCGCGCCCAACGAATGGCCGAACATCCCCGCCGTACTGAAGGCGGGCTATGCGCACTGCATCGGGCTTGCCTCGTGGCGGATCGCCGAGCTCCGCGTGCGGCTGAATGAGCCAGCGCTGAAGAGGATCCGCGTGTTTCATGAAGAGCGCCCAGGTGTCGGGCGCGTGCAAGAGTTTCACCTCCAGGTGGCGCGAGGGGACGGCACGATCGAGGATCCCTCGCGGCTTCTGGGGATGCCCTAACCGACCCGAGGATCCCATGCCCGCACCCGTTCTCTTGCTCGCCCTCGGGGCCGCCGCCGCCGCGGCGCTCGCCCTTTCGTCGAAACCCGCCGCGGCGTCGGTCACGACCGGGAACCACGGCGTAGCCCCCGCGCCCCTCCCGGGCGGCGTGCTCCCGATCCTGCAGCGCGGGACGGGGCTTTACGACGCCAACCTCCCGCTCGCTCTCGAGCAAACCGTCAGCGCCATGCTGGCGACGAACAACAACCCCACCGACCTGACGAATTTCGCGCAGAGCCTCTTGCCCGACTACCCGATCGCGGCCGCGAAGCTCATGGCCAAGGCCGCGAGCCTGACGGTGGCGTCCGCGGTGCCGCTCCCGCTCCCCTCGCCGTTCTCGCCGCCGGCGCCCGCGCCGATCTTCACGCCACCGCCGTCGCCAACGCCGGCGCCGACGCCTGTGTTCAGCCCCCCGTTCACGCTCCCCACGCCCGCGCCGCTTCCGGTGCCCGCGCCGGTGCCCGTGCCGCCTCCGGTCATCCCCCCCACGCCCGGCCCGGTGATCGAGCTCCCTCCCACGACCGTCGTGGGCAACCCCGCGAACCTGCAGATCCCCGCGTGGGATCCCTCCTGGACGGTGCCGGACGTGAGCGGCGTGACGATCCCCGATGCGTACCGGGGAGGATCGCAGGAAGGGAAGGACATCCAGAACGACCTGAATAACTGGGGCATCGCGGTGAACTACCCCTCCTCCGATCTCCCGCTGGCGATCGACGGGGACATCGGGCCCGCGAGCCAGCGCGTCACGTCTGCCTTCCAGGTCTGGGCCAACCAGGCGCATAACGCGGGCCTCGCGGTCGACGGGTTGCCCGGGCCGGAAACGCAAAACTCGCTAGGGGATTTCGGGGCAATCACCGCGGGCGGATTCTGAGACGCCATGGCTGGACCCTCCAAGCTGACCGGTCGCTTGCTCGGCCTGGGCGCGCCGCCGGGCACGCTCCGCACGACGCTCGCCCCTGGCGACGCGAGCGGCCTCCTCTCGGGCGTGCCGGGCCTCGCCTCGGGCGCCGCGCAGAACGCCGCCGGGGCCGCGCAAGGCGCGTCGAGCGCCGCGCAGAACGCGATCGGGAGTGCGACAACGGCGGCGCAGCAAGCCGCGGCCGCGGCGCAGCAACAGGCGCAGAACGCGATCGGCCAAGCGCAGAACGCCGCCCAGGGCGCGATCGGCACGGCGCAAGGCATCGCCAACGATCCCCAGGCCGCGGCAACGGCGGCGGCGGTTGCTGCGGCGAGGCAGGCGGGGATCGCGCCGGGGATCGTCACCGACGCCGCCTCCGGCAACTACCAAGACGCCGCCATCCTCGCCGGTCAACAGCTCCTGAAGAGCGTCAACATGTCGAGCGGCCCTCTCGAGGGGGTCGGCAAGATGGCCGACTATCTGAAGCAGGGCGCCGGCGTGTGGGCCACTGCTACCGCGATCATCGCTGCGGCGATCCCGGTAATCAGCGCCGTCCTGGGCGCCGACGCGGCGGCAGCGGTCACAGCGACGCTCGCCGCCATTGGCGCCGGGGCCGCCGTCGGTTCGTCGGTGCCCGTCGTCGGCACGGTCGTCGGCGCCATCATCGCGGCTTTCGCGGCCCTGGGCTCGGGGCTCGTGCAGTCGTGGGGCGGCTCGGTCCAGGTCCCAAGCGACCCGGGCGCGTTTTACGGCGACTTCGAAGACAAGAACATGATCACCCGCGGCAATACACAGGTCGCGGGGATCCCTGGGCACGCCGACGACAAGCTGCAGGCGCAACGCAAGCAGCAGATCGCCGACTTCGTGACCCAGGCGGCACAGGCGATCCTGAACGGCCCCCAGCCCTGGCAAGCGGCCTTCCTGCAGAACTACTTTCAACTCGCGAAAACCGCCTTGTGGGCAAGCTCGCCCGTCGACAGCTTTCGCCGCAATACCTTGCCGGACGAGCTCGTGCGGATCCTCGGCGTGCGCTTCTTGCAGTGGTTTATCAAGCAGCCGGGATGGCTGCAGGCGCTCGCCGCGCTCCCGACGCGAATCCCCTACCGATCGTCGCAGCAAGATCCCTATACGGCCTCGCAAGGTCCGAAGGCGTGGCCCGCGACGAACCTCCAAGCGGACCTTGTGCGGATGCTTCCCTCCGCCGTCCTGAACAACATTCTCGAGGCCAACCAAGTCCCCTTCCAGGGTCCGGACTCGATGCAGCTCTCCCGCTACCAGTCGGCGGTGAGCGTCGCGCGGAACGCCGCCTATGCGATGGGCCCCGCGGTCAAAGCGGCGTTCGACACGCTGCCGGACAGCAACGGGGTGATCAAGGAGCTATTGCCCATCATTGGGACCTACCCGCTCGATCGCGGCGCGGGGCCCGAGCCGACCCCAATCCGCGTCCACTACCGCCCCGATCTCCAGTACGTCACGCCGGGGAGCGACGTCGCCGGATGGGACCCCACGATTTACCCGGTGCTCTACCCCGGCGCGACGCCGCTCCCGCGCCTCTTCGGGGGAACCGCGCCCGTTCTACTGAAAGGATTGCCCATGCCCGTCGGTGCCCCCCTCCCCTCCTCCGCCAGCATCCTGGGCAACGCGCCGCCGGCTGCGGCGCCCCCGCCCACCTCGACGATCGCCCCGCATATCGTCGCCCCCGCGCCCTTTCTTCCAGCGGGCTTCAACCTTGGGAGCGTCGACGCGATCCTCTCTCAGGTGAACATCCCCGGCACGGTGCGCGCCGTCATCCCGGTCCCCCCGGGAGGCCTCGTGTTCCCCGGCTGGCTCCCGATCAAGGCGCCCGTGCCGCCCACCATTACGCTCGGCCAGGCGCAACAGACGCTCAACGCGGCCCCCTCGAACAGCGGCGCCGCGGCGATCGTGTCGGGCACGGTGGCGAGCGCGCAAAGCGGTCACCCCCAGGGGATCGCCAACGCACAGGTCTTGAGCCTGGCACAGCGGCTCCAGACGATGAGCGCGTTCGTCTCGAAATACGTCGACCCGAAGTCGGGCATGGCCATCCTTTCGGGTACCTTCCTCCTCCCGCAAACCCAGAGGGCCTGACCCATGCCGCTTATCCTCCTCCTCGGCGGGGGCCTCCTCCTCCTCCTCGCGTCCAAGCCGTCGCCCGCCGCGGCGCCGACGCCTCCCGCGCCCACGGGCCCCGGCGGCGGGCCGATGATCGATGCACAAGGCTTCGTCGTCTTCCAACGGTTCATGCCGGCGGACATCGCGGCACTCTCGGCAGGGGTCGCGCTCCTTCTGCAGGACAGCGCCGCGCGCGTCTGGACCCTGACGCTCATCGCGCCGGCCTCGTTCAACAACGCGAACGTGCCCGCGAGCTCGGGGTGGTTTCAGGGCACGGTGGTGTCCGTCTCCCCGCCCCCCCCCAACGGCGCGCCGGTCGGCACCACCATGCAGTTCACGGCGGGCGAGGTGTCGGCCATCGCGAAAACGCCGGGCCAGTGGCAGATCGCGCCATAGGAAGGGATCTAGGTAGGGGCTACTTATGACGTACGCGGTCACCCCGACGGATCTCGCCACGCTGGTGACGCTCGCGCGCGCGACGTCGCCGGCGACGGATCCTCTTAGCGTGGCGCTCCTTCTCTGGATCGAGAGCGCCGGCTTCAACCCCGCGTCCCCCGGCCCACCGAACGCCAAGCCTCCCGTCGGGGGCCTCAACCAGATGTCCACCCCGAACCTCGCGGGCTATCGCCTGACGCGCGACCAGTGGCTGACGATGAGCGCGGCCGAACAGCTCCCGGTGATTTTCCAGTTTTGGCAGGGGCTCGCGCAGTCGTTCAACGGTGGCCGCTTCCCGAGCGACGGCCCCCGCCTCCTCGCGCTCAACTGGTTGCCGCGCGCCTACCAGACGAGCGGCGCCGACGCGAATCCGAACGCCGTGATCTCCGGCAAGGCCGGTCCCTACGCGCAGTATTACGCGGGAAACGCCTGGTACGACCCCGACGGCATCGGGGCGATCACCCTCAACACCATCGCAAAGCGGTTCGCGCATGAGGATGCCGCGGGGGGCGCACGGTGGCAGGCCATCAAGGCGGGCATCCAGGCGGCCGCTGCGGCGCCCCCTGGCGCGCCCCCGCCCCCGACTTCCCTCCCCCCCACCTCGATCGCAGGCGGACAGGGCCCGGCGAGTCCCCCTTCTCGGGTCATGGCCGCGGGCGTGGGAGGTGGGGGGGCGGGAGGCTTGCTCGCGCTCGCGGTCCTCTTCGCGCTCCACCGAAGGAGGATCTAGGCCATGCCGCTGATCGTGACGGACTCGGAGGTGCTCGCGCAGATCGACGCCGACGACGCGCAGGCCAAGGGGATCGCCGCGCGCGTGGCGACGCTCGACGCCGCGATCGCCACGAATGCGGGCGCAGCCGGCGGCACCTCGGCCGCGCAGTGGGGAGCCATCAAGCAAAACTGGGCAACGTGGTTGGCCAAGTACCTCGCATGGAGCGTGCCCGCGCGCGCGGATCTCTCGGGCGGATTCTTCGCGGGCGCATGGACGGGCGTCCCGCAATACGGAAACACCGCGGTGGCGTTCATGGCCGATCTGAACGGCTGGCAAGCCATCCTCGACAAGGTCAGCCTCGGGGCGGCGCCTACGCAGCTCTCACCCACGCCGACGACGCCCGACCAGGCCGCAACCGCGAACGCCACCGTTCCGATCCCCACCCTCGGCGATTCCTCGATGGCGCTGATCGGCCTCGCCCTCGGCGTCGCCGTGCTGTTCCTGCTGAGGAGGAAGTAGGCGCCATGGCGGACTACAACTTCGCGACGCCGCGGATCGCTGTCGGCGCGGCCATGCGCACGGCCGACGACGTGCGCCAGGCAGTCAAGGAGGGGATCACCCTGGTGCTCGATTGCTGGCAGGAGGAGGACTTCTCCGCGCTGTGGTCCACGACGCGCGTGCGGGTCGTCCGGTGCCCGACGCTCGACGACGGGACCACGAAGAAGCCCGCATGGTTTGCGAGCGGCGTCGTGCCCGCGCTGTCGGTGCTCGTGATGCCGAACGCCGGCAAGGTGCTCGCGCATTGCTGCGAGGGGCGGAACCGCGCGCCGTCGATGGTGTACGCGATCCTGCGCGCCATGGGCCTGAACGCCGCAGCGGCGGAGGCGGCGATCCGCGAGTGCCGCCCCGGCGTGGGGCTCCGTTACCAGGCTGACGCAGAGGTCGCCGTGAAGGCGTTGGGGTACACGGACCATGTCTAACACCACGAACCTCCCGCCGTGGATGACCGGCGTGCCCGCGCCCGCCGCGCCCGCAAGCGCGGGGAGCTCGTTCCTGACGATGGTGGTCGCGGGCGTCATCGCGGGCGGATTGGTCTACTACTTCCGCTCGCAGGCCCGCGCGCGCGCCCTCGAGGAGAGCGAGGCGCGCGCCGTCTCCCGCCTCGAGGCGCTCGAGGCGCAGAGCTGGGCGAGCGCGCCGTCGGGGTATTACCCGCCTTGGAGCGGAGGGCCCCGCTCGAGCGGGTATTACCCGAGCTCGCCCGCGCCCCCGCCCTTTACCGTACCCTGGGGGCGATGATGCCCCCCAAGAACGCGATCCCCAAGCGCGAGGATCTCCCGCCCAAGTTCCTCGCGTTCCTGCGCGAACAGCTCACGCGCGGCGCGAAGCGCGTCCACCTGCAGCATCGGACCATGGGCCCCGCCACGCCCGTGGAAGACTGGCCCGTCCCCCCGGGGACCAAGGCTGACGAGCTCGCGGAGACGATCTGGCGGCGCGCCCTGGAGGACGCCGAACAGAGCGGCGACGGCGGGCTCGCGCGGTATGGGGTCGTCGTCATCCGCGCCGAGGGCGATCCGGCCCGCTGGACGATCACCACCCCGGCCCTGACGGGATTTGACGGGGGCGCCCACGAGGGCCCGAACGCCGAGGGCATCATCGCGCAGAGCATGAAGCACTTGCGCGAGGAGCGCGCCGTGACGTCCACGGTGCTCCTCGAGTCGATCGAGGCGCTCCACGGCACGCACGCCGATCAGCTCGTGGCCTGGAAGAAGTGCATCGAGGGCTATGCCGAGCTCGCGGACAAGAGCGCGGCGGTCCTCTCGCGTCAGGTGGAGTTCTACGAGAAAGCCAACGAGCGACTCCTCGCGACAAACGAACGGATGGCGGACAAGCACCTCGAGCTGATCGTGGTGCTTGAGGATCTCAAGAGCGACCAGCACACGCGGGATCTTGAGCTCGAAAAGATGCGGCGGAGCGAGGGCCGCAAGTCGCAGCTCATCGACGAGCTCGTCATCAAGCGCGTTGTCCCGGCGCTGGCCGCGAAATTCGGGGCGGGGATCGGGATCGGGATCTCGGGTGCGCCCACGCCGGCGGCGGGAGAGGACACACGCACCGACGAGCTCCCGACGCCCTCGTTTACGCCGCGGCAGTCGCGCGCGATCGGCGCGTTTCTGCGCGTGCTCGGCGGCCCGGACCTCGTGGCGATCGATGCGGCGCTGACAGGCGAACCAAAGCAACGCTTCAAGGAGCTCGTCGAAATCTTCATCGAAGAGACCGAGAACGCGCACGCCGCGGCCGCGGCCGCGAACGCGGCCAACGCGAACGGGAAGGGGGCAAGTCCGTCATGAGCGAGGGTCGGGGCCTCGGCGATTTCCTGGGCTTCCTCGGCGAGGCGATCGTGACGGGCAAGATCCCCGACAACGGGTCGCCTATGGTCGGGCCCGACACGTGCCGCTTGTGCCATCCGCACCCGCGGCACGGGCCGGAGGGGTGCTCGCGCTGCTACTGCGCGGGGCCCGCCGCCGCGGCCCAGGACAACGCCGACACCATCCCCGCGCCCGTGCTCCGCGCCGATCCTGACTGCCCGAAGTGCGAAGGGGTCGGCGAGCGCATGGCCCGGGGGAACGTGATCGTTCCGTGCGAGTGCACGGGCGCGAAGAAGGGGAGCTGACTCGCCATGGCTGGACGAGACACGATGGCGGCGCGGGCCGCCCAGCAACAGGCCTTGATCAGCTCGCCGCTTGCGGTCCCGCCGCTTCTGCAGCCGACAGCGCCCGCGGCGATCAACCGCACGGCCCCCTATCCGTCCACGACGACGATCGGCGGCGCGCAGATCGTCACCTTCCCCCCCTTCACGTCGACGACGTTCGGGCAAATCCCCACGCTGCAACAGATCGGATACTGGAAGGCGACCGATCAGGTCCCCCGCCCGGTGCAGATCAAAATCGCGACCACGAACACGTGGAACACGCGCACGCAGTCTTTCGGCAACCAGTTTGGCGTGATCTGCAAGGTCACGATCGGCAACGAGCGAGGCTCGATCGCGCAGTGGTACGGAGCGCCCTGCATCATTCCGGCGGTCGCAAGCTACGTGCGGATTGAAGCCACCATGGTGTCGACGCCCTTCATCCTCGCGTCATTCCGCCCAGGCGTGATCGGGCCGGAGACGGACAACTACAGCGACACGTTCACCGCGACGCTGGCAGTGGTGATCAACGATCACGTTTCGCCCGACGATCGGCCGGGCATCCTTCTGCCGCCGGTGGACGGGACGACCGGGGTGCAGATCAATTCGCCGTGCATCCTCGATCAGGTGGTTTGCACCAATACCAACGCGAGCGCGACAGTGCTCATGGCGGTGATCGATTCGCTCTTCTGGACGGCGTTCATGACCCGTCGCGACGTGCTCAGCATGGCGTACATCTCGCCGCAGAGCTCCCTTTCGCTCGGAAGCGGCATCCTCGGAACAGTCGGCGCGGGGGTGATCCTGATCGGCCTGAATCCCGCCAACCTCAACGGATTCCTGACCGAAGATTCGAACGACAACGCGGTGTTTAGCCAGGTCTACGGCCGGTTCCTCCTGCCCGGGAGCATGTAAAGTGCCGGGACTCGGCAACAGCGGGATCGGCGGCGGCGGGGGCGGCGGCGAAGGCCCGCCCGGCGGCAACGTTCCCCAGCCCCCGGGCGCCGGCGACGTCCTCACGAGCACCGGCAGCGGGCCGCTCGATTACGCCTGGCTCCCCCCGGGTGGCTTCGCGATCTCCACCTTCACGGGTTTCACGCAGACCAAGGAGGTGGGTGGCTCCGTCGTCAACCCCACGATCGGTGCGAGCTACAACACGATCCCCGACAACGCGCACGTCAATTGGACCAACCCCACGGGCGGCCCGCTCAACCTCACGACGCCGTTCACGTCGGGCACCATCACGGCCACGTTTGCGGACACGGTGATCGGGCACACGAGCACGGCGACGCTTACCGCAGTCAAGGGATCGACTACGAAGACGGCGACCCAGACGATCACCTGGGCGGGCTCGATCGCGTTCGGGAGCGTCAGCGGCACGCTGACCGCGGGCCAGACGCTCTACGACACCTTGCGCGCGGATGGCTTCCAGCTCCACACCGCGAACGGCGGGAGCTATGCCTTCGCGTCGGCGAGCGGCGTCAACCAAGTCTTCGCGATCCCGGCCGGGTTTGGGACGCCGACCGTGAAGGACGGGAACGGGTTTATCTACACGCCGACCCTGATCGGCACGTCGACGATCACGGAAAATGGGACCTCGCAGTCTTTCAACTTCTTCACCGTCGGATCCCCCGGATCGACCGTGACGTTCACGCTGAGCTGAGCGCGACATGCCGGGGCTCGGCAACCAGGGGATCGGCGGCGGCGGCGCGGGCGGGACAGGCTCGACGGGGCCGACGGGGCCGACGGGGCCGACCGGCGCGACGGGGCCGACGGGGCCGACGGGGCCGACCGGCGCGACGGGGCCGACGGGGCCGACGGGGCCGACCGGCGCGACGGGGCCGACCGGCGCGACGGGGCCGACGGGGCCGACGGGGCCGGCTCCCGCGGGCACCGGGATCGTCACGGTCGCCGCCGGCGTTCTCGGCACGCCGGGGCCGCTGACGGGCGACACGACGACGACGGGTGCGGGCCTTGTGACCACGACGGTCGCGATCAACGGCTCCACCGTGCCCGCGGGCGGGGCGCTGACGAGGGGGAACGTGCTGCAGGTGACGGGAGCGGGCGCGCTCTCGTACGCGCCCGTCAACCTCGCGGGCGGCGTCAACTTCGTCACGGGCGCGCTTCCCACGGCCAACCAAGTGGCGCAGTCGCTGACCCTGACGGGCGACGTCACCTCCTCGAGCGGAACCACGGCGAGCGCCGCGACGGTGTGCGTCGCGATCACGGGCGCGGCGGGATCGGTGCCGATCGCCTCGACGGGAAACGTCCTCACCTGGGCGGCGGCGACGACGGCCCCCGGTATCGCGCAGACGTCCACGTCTTCGGGCAACGGCGCGACGATGTCGTTCATCGCGCAGGGCGCGACCGGCGCCGCGCACAACGGCGCGAACCTCGTCCTCTCGTCGGGGACCTCGGGATCGGCGACGGTGGGGCTCCTGCAGCTCCAGGTCGGCGGCGTGACGCAATCGCAGCTCGGACAGACCTCGTCCGACTTCCTCGCGCTCGGCGGCCCGGCCTCCGGTGGGGCGAGCACGCAGACTGCCCAGGCCGGCTACCTCCGCGTCCCGAACAACGGCGCCGCGACAGTCTCCGTGATGGCCCTGCGAAACGCGGGGAACACGGCCGATCTGCAGATCGTGCAGCTCGGAAACACCACGATCCAATTTGGCAACACGACGACCTTTAGCACCAGTCTCCAGGGGCAACAGGTCGTCCTCAACAATTCGTCAGGCCACACGCTCACGTGTTCCGGTACGGCGCTGACGCTCTCCGGCCTGACGTCGATCGCGATCAACGGAAACGGCGCCTCCGCGTTCACGATGTCGGCCGCGGCTGTCGCGTCGCCCCCTGCCCTGAACATCGCTGCCGGCGCGTCGAACACGTCGGGGAACAACGGTGCGACCCTCTCGCTCCAGGGCGGCGCCGCCGGCGGGGGCGCGGGGCTTCGCGGCGGCGTCCAGCTCACGCTAGGCACGGCGGGGATCCTCGTCGAGGTGGCGGAGATCGTCCAAAATAACCGCATCGTCGCGCTCGGCCGCACCTCCGCGATCACCTCGACGCAAATGCCCGCGAACTCCGGCGATGGTGTCGTGTACCTCGCGAACGCGGCGACGGCGCCGACGGCGAGCTCCGTCGCCGGAGGGATCCTCTACTGCACCGCGGGCGCGCTGCACTTCCGCGGCACGAGCGGCACTGACACGGCGATCGCCCCCGCGTAACCTTGGAGGATCCCCCGTGCGCTACATCACCATTCCTGACGACGCTTGGATCGAAACGGCGGCCCTTGACGGCTCCAAGGAGCGGGTCTCGTTCCAAAAGCTGATGCTCCACCTCTGGACCCTCGACTCGTCGTTTTCGGAGCGCGGGATCTCGGGCCTGGAACAAGCGCTGAAGATCCGCACGCTCTTTCGCGGCAAGGAACCGCGCGACATCGTCCCGATCGAGGATGAGGACTGGCGCGCGCTGAACGAGGTGGTCGAGCGGCCGCGCCCGAACTCGATCCCGCAACCGCGTCTACTCGAGGCGATCGAGCACTTTCGCGCCGTGACAACGGCCGTGACGACGGCGCCAAGCGAAGCGCCGGACGCGGCCAAACCTACACGCTGAGAGGACGGCCCCATGCGATCAGAGCTTCAAGCGCGCCTCGAGAACGCCTGGCGCACCCTCCGGATTCTCGGCGACGGCGAGCGCCTGACCGGGGAGGAGCTCGCCCTCTACCGCGCGGGCACGGCACGCCTCGTCCCCTTCCGCCTCTACGGCGAGCTCGATCCCATCCTCATCGCCTCGGGTTTCGAGGTGACGAGTCCGTCGACCCAGGCTTTCTCGCTCGGCCTTCCCGCCCCCTCGCGCTTGGTCTTCAACCCCGCGGGAACGCGCGGCGAGAACGTCTATACGAGCTTCGCCCAGGTCGCCGACTGCGCCGCGACGATGGGCGGCCCCGTCGAGATTTTCGTCCCGGCTGACGCGACGATCCCGGCGGGCTCCTACACGATGCCCGCGGTCTGGTTTCTCACGCTCGCCGACGGGATCACGCTGACGCTCGACGTGGGCTCGACGTTCTCGACGTTCCCCGCCTTCACGCAAGGGCTAGGCGTCGGCACGGCGGTGCTCACGGGCAACAGCGCGACGACGCCGCATTTCACGGTCGCCGGCAACGCGCGCCCGATCTTCCAAAACCTGATCGTGACGATGGGTGCCGCTGCGTTCCTCCTGAGCGCGTCGGGGAGCTGCGAGCTCACGCTGACCTACGCGGTGCAGCTCATCGTCGGGGAGAGCTCGGTCAGCCTCTTCGATTCGGCCGGTCAGGGCATCTGCCTCGCCTTCAACGGCTCGATCATCAACAGCAACGCCTTCACGAGCGGCACCTCCGCGGAGCTCTCGTGCGATGCGTCCTGCAGCGTCTCCACGAGCCAGGTCGGCGGCGCTACCCTGAACCTCGTCGACAACGCCTTCGGGATGTCCTACCCGCCGATCGACCCAACGCCATGGATGTTCGCGGGAGGGTCGGTCCCCACGGATGCCGGGCAGGCGCTCGATACGCTCTCCACGCTGATTCCCGCGGTGGGGACGCTGACGGTGAGCCTGCGAATCGGCGGCACGCCGTCGCCGGGCGTTTACACGACCTGGGCGGACCTCCTGACGGCGCTCGCCTCGACGCCGTACGCCGCGGTCACCGTCTACCTCGACTTTTCGATCGGCGCGGCGAATCCGGCGGCGGGCGTCTACCCCATGCCGCCGTACGTGACCCTCGTCGACACGCAGGGGATCAACTCGATCGACTACAGCGACGTGCAGTTTTCGGGGACGAAGTCCCTCAGCGTCGTCGATTGCCTCATGACGACGGCGGCGACGACGCGCCCGCTCATCGAATCGACCACGGGGCAAAACGTCATCTTCCGCGCCCAGGGCTCGACCACCGTGACCTCCACGGGGGGAACCAACCCGCTCGTCGACGTCGTGGGGTCCGACTACTTGATCTCGCTCCAGGGAAGCGCGCGCCTCGCGACGACGGGTCAGGCGGTGGTCGCGCTCGACGCGGCGTCAGTCGGCCAGCTTCAGATCGACTCCGGGGCGTTTTACGAGACGGCGGCGATCAGCTTCGGATCGCTCACCGACTGCCACTACACGATCGGGCAGGCGCTCACGTCCGTCGTCTTCGCGCCCAACACGACCGACGCGAATCTCAGCGCGGGCGTCTTCAACAACTTCCCGCAACTCATGCAGGCCTTGCGGCTCACCAAGGGCCTCGTCACCGTCTACGTGGACTTCGCCGGCGGGGGCAACACGTTCACTGTCACGCCCGCGACGTTTACGCAGATGCCCTACGCGCTCGCGTTCGTCGGCGTCACGAGCGTCGTCAACGCCAACCCCACGGACGTCGGGACGCTGACCTTGACGGATTGCCAGCTCCAGGGGACGCACTTCCTGAAGATCGAGAACCTCAACGTGGTCGCGGGCGGCACGACGCAAGCGCTCATCGCTGCTTCGATCGACTCGACGCTCGAGGTCGCGGGCGCGGGGGGCCTGCGGGGCGCGAGCGCGACGCACAAGGCGATCGAGGTGACGGCCGGCGCTCAGCTTACGGTGGTCGGCGAGGGAAACGCGGGCCTCAACACCGCCAATTGCATCTCCGTCGACGCGACGAGCCTCTGCGTGGTCGAGTGCTTCGACGCCTTCAGCTTCGTGGCGTCCGCCATCGTGGTCACCGCGGGCGGGACCCTGGAGGTCGCGCTCTACAGCCCCGCCGCCGAGGTACCGCCGAGCTACGCGGCGTCGCTCTCGCTCTTCCCGGGCGTGCCCTACTCCTACAGCTTCGGAGGCGGATTCTCCGACCCGAACGGCAATGTCCCGGCCTCGGAGGCGGGGTGCTCCTTCATCAACGTCAGCGGGTCGGGCCCGGTCAACTGGACGTCGACGGCCGCGGGGACGGGCAACTGGCGCCCCGAGTCGCAGCAAGGAACCACGACGCTCGTGAACGGCGTGAGCCCGAACGTGTCCGCCTACCTCACCGCAAACAGCGTCGTCCTGCTCACGATCAAGAGCGCGCTCGGCACGACGATCGGTCAGGCGACATACGCGGTCACGACCGGGACGCCCGGTCACTTCGTGATCACCAGCGTCACGACCGCACGAGCCACGCAAACGCTCGATGAGAGCGTCTACGCCTGGGAAGTCGTCGGGTAGGATCAAGAACGGAAGAAGAAGGAGAGCACCATGAACGACCAGCATCCCGAGCAACCTCCCACCCCGACGGAGCTCGCCGCCCCCGCGGCGTCGGGCACGTCGGCGCCGTTCCCCGTCGCGAGCCCCGTGGCGGTCACCCCCTCGACGGGGCTCGCGCCCGCGACGGGACCGCTCCCGGCGGCGGACGTCGTGGTCACCTCGCCCGGTCCCCCGCCGCTCCCGTCGTCCGGCGCCGGCGCGACGCCTCCGCAGCCGTCGCCGCTCGAGGCCGCGACGCCTCCCCATCCGTCGCTGTCGGCCGACCCGACGGCTCCCGCGGCCGCGCACTCGCAAGCAACGCTCGACGCCTACGGCGCTCTCCTCGGCACGGCGGACGCGCTCCTCGCGGAGATCGACGACGTGATGGTCACGGTCGGGCCGCATCTCGCTCGCCTCACGAACATCCTTGAGGCGTTCCGAACGCTGACCGGCGCGCCCGCGACGTCGGGCGAATCACCGACGGCCCCCGCCTCTCCCGGGGCGCTGCGCTCGCACCCGCTCCTCGGCAACCTGAAGGAGTTCGCGCAGGGCTACAACGCGACGCACGATCCGCTGGCGCAGCATCGCGCCGCGCTCGCCGCCACCAACGCCGCCGCCGCGCCCGCACACTTCGGTGCGGGGGCCGGGGCGATGGTGCCGCAAGGAACGGTCAGCGCGCACAACGCCGCGCTCGAGGCGACGCGCGCGCGCGCCGGGGCGCCCCTCGGCGCCGCGAGTGGCGGCGCTGTGGGCGCGGGGATCGGGGAAGGTCAGACAACGGCTCCGAGCCCCGACGCGCTCGCGCAGCATCGCGCGGCGCTCGAGGCATCGACCGCACGCCAGGATACGCGCCCCCCCTGGGTGCGGAACGCGCACCCCGCGCCCCCCGCCGAGGGCGCGGGAGCGCCCGCGAGCTCCGAGCCCGAACTCCTCCCGAACCAACCGGGGGCGCCCGTGGGGGCACGCCTCGCCGCCCCCGTCACGCCCGGTCAGCCCGGAAGCGGCGGCGCGGTAGGTGCGCGCCTCGGGTGAGTGCGCTGGACCTCGCGGCCCTGGCGCGCGAGGTCGCCGACGAGTTCGCGCGGACACACCCCGATGCCGTCGCCCACGCCGCCGACCAGGCGGGAATCACGCCCGACGAGGCGCGCCACGGCTTCGCACTCGAGGTGCACGCGATCTTGCTGATCCTGACGACGCGCGGTTACCTGATCACACTCGTGGCGCCTCCGACGCCACCTACCGAGGAGATGCACTGATGGGGATCCTATTTATTTCGCGCTCCGCCCCCGTGAAGGCGAAGAAGAAAAAGAAGAGCGGGAAGAAGAAGAAGAGCGCCGCGAAGCGCCCGAAGGCGAAGAAGGCGAAGAAGAAGAAGGCGAAGCGCCCGGCGAAGAAGAAGAGCGCGAAGAAGCGCGCGAAATGATCGCGCGATCGAGCGCGTTGCGCGCCTCCGCGACGTTCAACGCGCCGATCGTCGTCCACTCGTCGAGGCGCCCCGAGGGCGTCTGACCCAGCTCGACGAGCCGGCGGATGACGTCCTCTGTCGAGGCGCGCCCGCGGACCGCGTCGACGTAGTCGTAGAAAGCCGCGAGGATCGCGGGCGAAAGCGAAGGGGGAGGAACCGGGGATCGCATGACTTTGTCGCCTCCTGTGGCTTGGGTGCTGGTGACGCTTATCCTTGGGCTGACCGCGATCACCATCGCGATGCGCGGCGAAGGCCCCGCGCCGTGGATGCTGAACACGCTCGTTAGCGGCATCGTGGGCGCGCTCGCTCCCGGCACGGTGAAGGAGATCAAGCAGTCGATGCGCCCGGGGCCCTACCGCGCGCCGCCCTCCGACCCGCCCTGACCGGCCCTGGCCATGATCCGCCGCGCTGCGTCCTGAATCGGCTCGCGCGGCTCGGCGGCGAGGATGCGCCGGACGCGCTCTTGTTGGTCTTGCAGCGCGGTCAGCGCGCCGTTGAACGCGGACGTGACATCGCGGAACCTCTTCCTCGCGCGCACCAGGCGCACGGCGAGGATGATCGCGATGGCCGTCGATCCAGCGCCCCAGAGGAAGAAGAGCACCGCCAGGGGTGTCATGCGGGCTCGCGGCGGGGGCGGTAGTTCGGGCTGCCGGGGCTGCAATCGCAGATGTCCGCGCGCACGTAGTAAGGATGCGACAACCTCCCGTCAGCCTCCCTCTCCGCCGCCGGGCAGTCCTCGACGTGCGCCTCGATCGGCGGGACGATCGGCGCCGCCGGCGGCGGGAGGGGCTCATTCATCTCGCGGAAGTGCCGCCGAGCTCGCACCGCGCTCGCCGCGATCGAGCAGGCCTCGTTGGCGATGAGGTCCTGAATCGGAGGATCGTCGTAGCGTTGCGGGCCAGGGCGGCAGCTTGCGATCACGGTCGGGAGCACAGCGAGCAGCGCCCGATCGAAGAACTCGAAATCGTCGTTCTTCACAGCGCCTCGACGCGCGCGTAGGGCCCGCGCGACCGCACCAGGCGCACGGCGCGCGCCTCATCCTCCCGATCCGCCTCCGTCCGGACGGCGTGGCTCCCCGTGTAGACGTAGAGCGCCTCCGTGCAGAACTCCGCCCGCTCCCCTGCCATCTCCAGCATGGGGAGCATGATCGCCTGATCGCGCGCGTGTTCCAGCCATCCGTCCGGCCCGCGCGGATCCTGCAGGTCGGCGAGCGCGATGCGCTGGAAGAGCCCGGCGCGGAAGGTCTTCAGATGCGTGGCCCGCCAGGGCGCGCGCCGCACGTCCTCATCGGCCGCGTAGGGCGCGGCGAAGCCCCGGGAGCCGTCGAGGTTTCGGAACGACCCGTAGGTGACCCAGGCGCCGCGCGCGTGCATGTCGTGGACGGTGCGGAGCGCATGCACGTCGCAAAGGAAGTCGTCCCCCTCGACGAGCACCACGATCGTCTCCTTCGGCTGCACCTGGACGAGACCCCAGAGGTTCTCCAGCGCGCAGCGCGGCGGATGCTGGTCGGCCGCTTCCACGACGAAGAGCCGCGTCATCGTCACCTCGCGCTGACGGAGCGTGGACTCGACGCACGCGCGCGAGACGCGCACGCCGGTGCTGATCACGATGAGGGGGATCACTTGCCCTCTCGGCGCTGCCGCGCGAGCTCCTGCCACCATCCGGTTTCGATGTGCTCGGCGAGCGTCAGGAGAACATCGCGCGGCGTGACCTGAACAAAAGCATGTTCGGCCTCGCCTCGGATGAACGCCCCAAGCTCCGCGGACATCTTCTCGCGCCCCTCCTCAAACCCACCGCGCCTCGCGGCGAGCAGCAAGGTGCGATCGTAGATCGCGAGATCCCCGATGACCGCGGGCTCGGGCTTGCCGCCCAGCCGCGCCCACGCCCCCCCGACGAGAAAAATCAACCGTTGAAGAGTCGCCGCCGCATCCTCCGACCCGAGATCGCCGCGCTTCTCGAGGAACTCGAGGAACGTACGCCGCAGCTCCTCGCCTAGTTCGGGGCTGCTCACGTCGGCCGGGGAACGCTCCAAGATGTCTTTGGTCAAGGTCAGCCCCCTTTGCGCCACGATCCGGTTTCGATGTGTTCGGCGAGGGTGAGGAGCTCGTCACGGATCGCGAGCGTCTGGTGCTCGGTCGCGCGCCTCCGCACGAAAGCCCCGAGCTCCTTGGACATCTCCGCGAACTCCACGGCCGACGCCCGCGCCCCCAGGCGCACTATTATGGGGCTGACCACGCCAACGCCGGTCATGGCCGGCATCGCGGCCCCCGCCCGCGCCCCCCGGTGCCCCCATGCCGCCCCCACCAGGAACGTCATGGCATCCCAGTGAGCCGGCCGGACGCACTCGTCGCTCGCCGTCTCGAGGATCATGCGCCACGCGCGTACGAGCTCGTCCCCGATCGGCGCGTCCAGGTTGACCCTGAACTCCTCCACCTTCGTGCTCACGGCCAGCCTCCTTTGACGATGCTCGCGAAACGGATCTTGTTCGCCTCGACGAGCGCCGGATCGCGATCGTCGGTGTCGTGCCAGAGGTGGCACGCGGTGGAATTCATGAGCGCGATCCGCCCTTGCAGGGCGTGGTTCATCGCGTCGTCTTCGCACCCCCACCCCGAGAACTCCTCATCCCAGCCCCCCACCCCCTCGAGCGCCCCCCGATCCATGACGAGGGCGCCGCCGGCGGCCCCGGGCTGCGCAAGCTCGGCGTAGTGGGGGCGGAGCGCTGGCCGCGCGTAGTGATCGTTCAGATAGAGGTCGAGCGCGGCATCGGGCCCGAGCCGCTCAAGCACGCCGCCGGTCTGTTCGCGCGTGAGTCCCGCGAGCCGATCGTAAGGGCTCGCCGCGAACGCGCTTCCCTTCATCACCGTCAGAATCGCCCCGAAGAGCCCCAGCCACTCGCACATGATATCCGCGTCATGAAAGAGGAGCGGGATCCCCTCCTCCCGGCCCTGCCCCTGGTCGTAGAGCTGGTACACGCCGGCGTTGAGGCACCGCGCGCGGTTGAAGGGCCCGCCGTCGGCCAGATGGATCCAGGCATCGGCCTGGATCGGCGTGCTCCGCTCTGTGCTGACGGCGGCGTGCTCCACGATGGCCACGAAGAGCCCCCAGGCACGGAGCCGCGCGACGACGAAGTGCGCGGCCGCGACGCGCGCCGGCGACGCGGCCCGGTAGGGCAGGATCGCCAGGCAGGGGGGGAGCGCGGCGATCCCGGCGGTCTGGATTTTCACCTTCATCGGCGCCGCCGCCACCGATCGACCGTCAGCCACACGTCGACCAGGAGCCGCCACATCGCGAAACCGACGTGCGCCACGAGCTCGGCGGCGCGGTTGGAGTTCGTGGGGATCATCGCTTCTGCCTCTCCCAGGTGCGCGCGAGCGTATCGACCTCAGCCCAGGTATTGCGCATGGCGATGCGCACGAGACGCGGCACCGGCTTGCCGGCGCGCACTCGCGCCATGCGCTCTTCGTGTTCTCCGAGTTCGCGCGTGAACGTCAGCACGTAGACCACTTCGCGCGGACGGATCTCCTCTGTCTTTACGGCGAAATGGGCGTAACCCCCGGGCACATTCCACGCCGATCGCGTCGCCCCATGGATGAACCATTCCGCGGTGCTCACGGCGCCCCCCCATACACCACGCCCGAGCAGAAGTGCCGTCCGTACGGCCGATCCTGCATCGGGAGCACGACGACCAGGGCGGCCCCCCGCACCGCCTTGGCGTTGACGCGCAGGACGTCGTCGCAATCCTCCTCACGGCAGTCGCGCCAGCCGCACGCCTTGGCGATCTCCCCCTCGACGCGCGCGAGCTCCGGACCGTGCACGCCGGGCGGCGCCGCCGCGTGCACGACGTCGAGCGACGACGATTCGGGGAGCACGGGCGCCCCGGGCGTTCGGATCAGGTGCACGGGCGCCGCGCACGCGGGCACGAAGAAGAGCAGCCAAGCAACCCAGAGAAAACGAGTCATCGTCAGCACCTCCTCCGCGATCGACGGACCTCCGGGCGCCTCATTCACCGCGACGTCCGAATCGTAGTACATCTGTAGTCGCCGCGACGACGAACGTACTACACCACGACAGGGCCGCATGATACGGTCAGAGCATGCCTGAGCAGGTCACCTCGATTCGTTTCGACTCCGAGCTCCTTGCCCGTGCCGATCGCCTGATCCCCAAGATCGCCGCGGCGCAAGCGCCCGTCCGGATCACCCGCGCGGACGTTCTCCGGCTTGCCATCACCGAAGGCCTTGGGAACCTGGAGGACACCTACCCCGAGCCGCGCCGGCGGAAGGCGTGACGTGGCCTGGCGCCCCCCGCGTCAACGCCTTGGCGCGCGCGACTACGGCGAGCCCGAACCGATGACCGCCGCCGATCCGGACCGCTGCGAGATGGTGCGCGTGGAAACGTGCGGCTTCGGCGAGCACCTCGACATCACCTGGACGCCGCCATGGGACATCGACATCCACACCGCGAAGGCGCGCTGCGGCGATCCCTTGCGGCACGTGCGCCTCGTCGCTGTGCGGCGGGAGCCCGATCGCACCGTGCTCGCAAGCGGCGCGCTTCGCGTTCACGCGGGGCAAACCGTGATCGCCGTCGTGCGGATCGACGGGGTGCCCGGGTCAGGGGAGGCGATCGTGACGGTGAGCTACAGCTATCGGCCGGTGGACGCATGAGCGGCCCGGCGAAAAACTACGGGTGCTAGACAACGAAGCAAGAGGCACCAAAAAGTAGAGGTTTCGGCGGGATGGTGATGACGCTCCCGAGGAGCGAGAAAACAAGGGGCGGCCCCGGGCCAGATCGGGGGGGAGGTTTTGGCGGATGGCTGACTGGAAGACGAAGGTCGAGGCGCTACCCAGCGAGGCGGAGCGCAGAGGCAACGAGCTCCGCGACAGGCGGCCATGAGGCCCGGGAAGCCCACGAGTGAGCGGATCCTGAGGGCATCCGCGCGAGCGCGCCTTGCCCTCTTCCGCCAAGTCTCCGTTGACATCCTCATGCGGAGGAAGCTCACGGACATGGGCCAGTGGTTGGGGGGCGCGGGTCTCCCGCCGGGCACCGGGAAGATCGCCGCCGCGGTCATGGGCTTTCTTGATCCGTCTTCACGCGGCGGCGCCATGCTCCTCTTCGGTGAGGTCGCGCATGACTTCGTCGATCGGCGCATCCGCGATCACCAGCGGCACCGGCTCCTCCAGTGCCTGGCGCAACGAATGTTGTTCATCCACCCCTGCGACGTCGAATGAAGCCCAGCAAGCCCGCCCAGCCCGGGAGCTACTCGAGTGCCATCGTCGTCTCGCTCGGCGGCGACAAGCACGCGCGCGCCGTCATCACCAATCTCGGTAAGGACGTCTGCCTCGAGTTCTGGACGGCGATCCCATCGAGGGAGCCCCCTCGGGAGGGAAGCATCGAACCGACGCACGCGCTTTGGTTCATCATCCTTTCGCCGGAGGTCGCTCGCGCGCTCGCTGCAGCGCTTGAGCGCGAGGCATGACCACGGTGCACCTCTCCACCCCCGCGGCTCCGAAGGCGGCGGCATGCGGAGACGCCGGCGCGAACCGGTTTACCTTCTGGCGCTGGAAGGCGACATGCACGCTCTGCAGAGCGACTACGGCGGCGGTCGCCTTCGACAAGGTGCAAATCGCTGAAACGAGGTACCGGGCCGATTTGCCGATCCGTTACTCGAAGCTCGTCACGTTCGTCCGTGCGAACGGCGGAACGGAGATAGCCCTCGCGGAATTTGCGCGGGACAAGGAGATCGCGTGCGCAGCGGGCCGGTGCTCTCGGTGCATGGGCGACTTTTCCGATCCGATCGCGCTCTTTGACGTGACGGCGAACCGCATGATCTTCGCGTGCCCGCACTGCTCGGGCGGCAAGATGCGCGAGCAATGGGAGCAGGAGGGGCACTCGTGACCCCGCTGCGCGCCGCGATCTACGCCCGCGTGTCGGGGCGCGACCAACACACGATCCCCGAACAGGTGAAGCGCCTCACGGCGTACGCGCGCGATCGAGGCTGGAAGGTGGTCGCGACCGTACGGGACATCGCCCCGGGCCCGAGCAAGCGCCCCGCGCGCGACGAGCTCCTTGCGATGGCCCGGCGGCGCGAGATCGGGGCGATCCTCGTCTGGAAGCTCGATCGCTGGGGGCGGAGCGTGGCCGATCTCGTGGCGACCCTCGACGAGTGCCACGCGCTCGGGTGCGTCTTCGTGTCGGTTACCGAGGCGATCGACCTGTCCACGCCGAGCGGCCGCGCGCTCGCCGGCATGCTGGCGGTGTTCGCGGGATTCGAGCGGGACCTCCTCAAGGAGCGCGTCCACCTGGGCATCGCGCACGCGAAGGCCAAGGGTACGCGCTTCGGGCGTCCGCCGCGCACGGGGAACCGCGTGCGCGCGCGCGAGCTCGCGGAGGCGGGCAAGACCATTCCGCAGATCGTCGCGGAGCTCGGCGTCGCGGAGACGTCGGTGAGGAGGTACCTGGGGCGATGAGCGAACCGCTGGCCCTCGTGCAGACCCGTATCCCCGCCGAGATCGCACGCCGGTTCGAGCGCATGGCCAAGGGCCAAGGTGTCTCGATCGCCGCGATGCTTCGCACGCTCATTCTGGAGGCAACAGGGGAGCGAACGATGGGCGCGCGCTTGCGAGAGCTCGAAGCCAGGATCGAGCGCCTGGAAGAAGCGGGCGGGCGATGAAGTGCCCGAACGGCCACGACGGAGCCAGGCTCATGACGCCCGACTATGGCGACGGCCGGGGCGCGGAGTTCGCGTGCTACCGATGCGATCCGCGTGATCCTCAGGGGTGGCGGTTCATCTCTTTCAGCGAAGAGGCGCGGCGGGAATCGGAGAGCGCGCGTCGTCTCTCGCGGGAGAACGCGGAGAAGTCTCTCGGCGCCGGCGCGACGGTTCCCAGGCTGCGACGCTGGCGCAAGTGGTACCGCGTGTGCCGCGGCCTCGGGTACACGCGGATCGCTGCGGCCGTGCGCGCGCTTTTCCACGTGTGGCCATGACGTCCGTTCGTTCGCTGGGCAACCGCCGCGCGCCGATCTCCGCGGAGGCGGGCAAGACCGTCTCGCAGATCGTCGCCGAGCTCGGCGTCGCGGAGACGTCGGTGAGGAGGTACCTGGGGCGATGAGCGAAAGACGAAAACCAGGCCCCGAACACGGGGAACGACCGGAAGCGAGATTCATTCAGATCGCCACACAAGGTGGGCCGGTTGAGGCCCGATTCGCTGATCTCTTCGCTCTGGATGAGGACGGCAACGTCTGGAGCTACAACAACGACATGCTCGAATGGGAACCGGTGAGCATGACTCGCTGGCGACCATGAGACTGCGGCGCTGGCGCAAGTGGTACCGCGTGTGCCGCGGCCTCGGGTACACGCGGATCGCCGCGGCCGTGCGCGCGCTTCTCCACGTGTGGCCATGACGTCCGTTCGTTCGCTCGGCAACCGCCGCGCGCCGATCTCCGAGGAGACGCGCTTGCTCCTCGCCGAGCTCGTCCGCGGTTCGCCGTCGGTCGAAAACCTCGCCGTGCACCTCGCGTCGTCGCGTCAGACGATCGAGCAAGCGCTGAGCCCCGGCGCGCTCTTCCTCGGCGCCACCGTCGCGCGTCTGGAGGAGTCGATCCGCACGCTGTGGACGCGGCGCCGTCTCGCGGCGGAATTGCGGAGCGCGCCTCACACGATCCCGCGCGTCGACGCAAGCGCGAACCGAGGTAGGACCGAAAATAGCCCCGCTTCTACATAGGATTTCCCTGTGCCACGCGTTCGGCGATAGTGTCAGCCGGTTACCAGGGGAGGCGAAGCACGGCTCTAACTACCTGACTTCACTGTGGTCCCCGGCGTTCCTGCGAACGCGCGGGGGGTACTGCTTCGGAACCTCGAACGGACCTGCCGGCCCGCATTCGATGGTCTGAAGCCTAGGGGATCGTGCGCTCAGTGTCGAGGAATTCTCCTCCACGAAGCGCGGTGGCCTGGGGAGCTTCACACCAAATCCGCGCGCCGGTCGCGCTGAGGACGGTCACCCCGGGCGTGTGCCTGCGAGCTGTACCCGTTCACGTCGCGCCCGGGGCTGGTCCTGGACGCGGAAAGCGCCTCCGATGTCAGCCACCTCCGCGGCCCGCGTGCCGCGTGGGATCCCAGGATCCCCGTCCGAGCTCACGGACTCATGGTCACGTCAGCCCCCCGAGGAAGAGAGAGCGAGGTTCGCGCGGCTTCGCGCCTGCCTTGGTTCGATGAGCCCGGAAGCTTGGCCCGGGGCGGGGAAAGAGCTTCGCGTCCTCTACGCGCTCGCCTTTGCCGGGCCGACCGTACCCCTTGCCCAGCTCGCGGGCGCGACGGGCTACTCGAGGAAGCACACGGGGCGCATGCTCGATCGCCTCGCGGCCAGGGGCATCCTCGCGGCCACGGAGACGATCCGGCGATCCTGGGCGGAATGCACCCACACGAAGCTCCGGGGTGTCGCGGGACGAAAGGAATGCGAGCGCCTCCGCCGCCAGGCGGGGATCGAGGGCGGATGCGTTGCCCATCACGGCCACGCCCTCCGAACGCTCGCGCCGGGGCTGACGAAAGCAGATCTGGTGCGCGCGCTGGCGATGCCAAGCGCCGAGGTGACGACGCGGGTCCATGAGCTCCAAGAGCGCCGCCAGCACGAACGCCGAGCGCGCGGCGTCGCGGGGAACGACTACGAGGGGCGCGAGCTCCAGGGCAAGGCGAGCGCGCGCGGGCCGCGCGGGACCAACCACACCAGTCGCAGGCACCCGCGATCCTCTTCCCCCCTGGCCGATGTCACCCCGATCCCCCCCGGAGGCTCCTTGGAAATTGAAAGGTCAGCGTCCTCAGGGAGGGTACGGGGTGACGTGGCGCCTCCGGCGCCCGGACTTTCATGCGTCGCCGACGCCGGCGATGACGGCGCGCCCGGAAGGCAAGCGGCTGTGAGGGAGGGAGAGCACGGATCAAGCCAGGAGAGGCAGGCACCCGCCGCGCTGCCGGCGGCGGATCCCGCACGCATCGCACGGAACCGCGAGACCGCACGAAACCGCGATTACCTCCTCAAGGCGTGGAAGCTCGCCGGTTTGCCGGCCCTCACCGAGGACGAGCGGCGGAAGGTCGCATGGTGCCGCGCCGCGGTGTTCGGGATCGAGGATCTCGCGCTCGCCGTGGCGTGCGCCGTCCGCGAGTGGAAGCGCGGCCACGCGAACCCATGGCGTCGTGTGTTTGCGCGGTCCGAGACGCTTCACGAGTTCATCCACGAAGAGCGCGCGCGACGGACCGTATCCGGAGCGCCCCGAACGGCGATCCCGCGGGCGACAACGCCTGAACGTGCGAAAAACGCGGTGTTTTTGGAGCTCGTCGAGATTGCCCGCCGCGACGGCAGGGACGATGCATGGATCTCCGAGCAGCTTGCGACCATCACAGGCGAGCCACCGTCGCCGCTCGAATCGCTGGCGCGCGAAGCGGCCGCGAAGCTCACCAAGGACAGCGCCGCCGAGCTCCTCGCCGACCTGGGCAACGTGCCGATCGTGCGCGTCCGTGCGCTACAGGATCCCGAATGAAGAAGCCCAACCCCGCGGCCGTGCGCAAGGCTCCGCCGCTCTCAATCCTGCCCCTGTCCGTCGATCGCCTCGACTCCTGCAACGTGTGCGGCAAGTCGGCGACGGTCTTCCGTGCGTGGCGCGCATGGGACGAGTTCGACCGGGCGCCGATCGCGGGCACGCGCGCGCTCGTCTTCCTCGCCGCCGATCACCCGGACTGCCTCGCGAAACTGGAGGCGCACCCGCGCCTGTTCAAGGAGGTGGCCGGGCAACCTGGGCACTTCCCGGGGATCTGCGGGCCGTGCGTGCTGCGCAAGGATCTCGCCTGCACCTCGCCCGATCTGAAAGCGAGCGGCGGCGGCGGCCTGAAAGTCGAGTTCTCGTCGATGACGGGCGTTCTCTGCTTCGGTCGCGGCCGGGGCGGTTGTCAGACGATCCTGCAGCACGCGGTCGCGTGCGCGGGGCGCGTCGAGGCGACGCCATGAAGCGCGCGCTTCCCCCCGCGTTGAAGCTCTTTTCCGCGAGCACCGGCGGCCCCGGCCGGCTCTACACGCTGACGATCACGCGGTCCCGTCAGCTCTCGCTCTTCCCCGGCGGCCCCGAGGGTGCGGCCGGATGGACGCTCGTCGTGGCCTGGGGCTCGGCCGGCCCCGGCAAAAAGCTTCGCGTGCGGCGGGAGGAGTTCACGCGGCAGCGTGATCTTGTCGCCCGATGGCGGGAGCTCGTCGCGCGCCGTCGTCGCAACGGATACGCCGAATTCGACGACGTGAAGCCCGCGCGGCCGCGGCGCCGCGGTCGGATGTGGGCGGGCACCCCGACGCTCGCCCTCTAGCGGAGCGTCCGCACCGGCCGATCGAGCATGGCCACAAGCCCGAACGCCCGCGCGACCCACCAGAGGAGGACAAGGATCACCACGACGTCAAGGATCGTGCGGATCTTGGGGTCGAGCGGGATCACCTGATGCACGCGGTGGTCGCGCTCGATCTGCCGCCGGAGCTCCTTGCGTGCGGCCTTTGCCTGCGCGGGTGTCACGCGCCCGAGCCTACCCCGAACCGTCGCGGTTGACGTCGGCGACGTCTCGCGCGATCCTCCTCTTCATGTCGCCGAGAGCAGCTCCGACGCATCCGTCGCGCGGAGCTGTCGCTGCTCGATGCCGCGACACGTCGCCCGGCGCCGGCGCGACGCCTTGCGCCTGGTGCCTGGGCCCGATCCCCGACGACGCCCGGTCTGACGCGGTCTTCTGCAAAAAGGCCTGCAGACAGACCGCGTGGAGGCTCAGCCAGCGGTGGGTGGCGCGCGACGCGCGTTCGCGTCCGCTTCGCGTGGCCTACGCCGATCCGCCCTATCCGGGGTGTGCGCACCGCTACTACCGATCCGAGGAGGTGGACCACGGCGAGCTCGTCGCCCGCCTGGTGCGCGACTTCCCCGACGGCTGGGCGCTCTCCACAAGCGCTGACGCGCTCCGCGACGTCCTCCCCTCCTGCCCGCCGAGCGTGCGCGTGTGCGCCTGGGTGAAGCCCCACGGGGCGCACCCGCACAGCTACGGCTTGCACAACTGTTGGGAGGCGTTGCTCGTCGTGGGCGGTCGGCAAGAGCCCCCGGGCGTGCGTGACTGGCTCTCGGCGCTCCCCGCGCGGGGAGGGGGCAAGCTTCCCGGCCGCAAACCGCTCGCGTTCATCGCGTGGCTCGTGGCCTGCCTGGGGATCCGGCCCGGATACGACGCACTCGACGATCTCTTTCCAGGGACGGGCGTGGTCTCGCGGGGCCTGGCCGAGCTGTCGCGGAGGACCCCCGCGACGCATCCGTCGCCGGAGGCCTCGCGACGGATGGCGGGCTTCGCCCGCGCGTTCTTCGAAGCCAAGCCCTGACCGGAGCTCCCGCCATGAACAAGGATCTCGTCCTCTTCGAAACGGAACCTGGCGTCAGCCATCCTGCCCGCGTGTGGTTCGCCGCCTCCGGCGACCTGGACGGGTACTGCGGGCCCTACTCCGGCCCGCCGATCGGCGCCGCCGCGGCGGAATGGGATGTCTCGATCGCCTACCGACAAGCGTGGGCGCGCGGTCGCGCGCTCCTCGCGGGCGAGGTGGACCCGCGCTTGCTCGTCACGCCGCGCTATCGGTTCCAGCATCAGGCGCCCTCCGGGCCGCTCGGGCCGCAACGCCCCTCGCGGCTCGTCTACTGGAACACGGGCCTGCGCACGACGACGATCCGCATGGGCAAGGACGGACAGCAGATCGAAGAGCCCGCACCGGCGCTCCGTCACGCGAGAGACCTTCCGCGCGCGCCCTTCTACGCCCTGCCCAAGAAGCTCCCCGGGGAAACCGTCTGCCGGATCGCCTGGATGAGTTCCGAGGAGCTCGTCGACGTGCGCGTGCGCCCTGACGACGAGAGCGAGTTCACGAGCATCGTGGAGCTCGTCTGCCGCCGGCCGCAGTGGATGATCGCGCTACACCTGTTCTTTTGGATCGTGGACCCGGCGGAGCTTTAGCTCCCACCCCCCTCCGAGGCGAGCAGGAGGGGGGTGGGCGGCCGTGGGGCGCCTCGTTCCTCTTCCACGGAAGCCCCCTCGCCGGGGTGCTGCGGAACTGTGCCGTCAGCAAGAGCCTTATCACACGGTGAGGAAGTCCTCACCAGACGAGGATCGCCGCGCGCTCCTTGTCAAAGGGCCCGTCTCCCCGCGCGATCCAATCGAAGCGCATGCCGGCCTCGAACGCCTCGCCAAGGGCGCGGAGTTCGTGCTCTTCGTGGCCCGGGTAGTCGAGCAACTCATCGAAGGTCAGGATCGCGTGACCGGGGACGAGGTGCGGGCGAATCGCCTCGAGAACCGACACCGCGGACGAGTAAAGATCGCAATCGATGTGCACGAGGGTCACCTGACCAAAGGTGAAGTGCGGGAGGGTTTCCTCGAAGAGCCCGACAACGAGCTCCGCACCCTCGACCTTCGGAGGTTCGGAGGCATACTCGCCGACCCGGTGATCGCGCCACCGTTGCGGGAGCCCCCGGAAGGAATCGAAGCCGAACAGCTTCGCCTCCCCCCGCGCGGCGGCGAGCTGACGCAAGGTGCCCCCGCTCGCGACCCCGAACTCCAACCACTGACCCCAGCGCGGGAGCGTCGGCGACGCGAGGAGCGTCGTCAGGAAGTTGCTGATCTTGGGGGCGCTCGCGAGCTCCGCGTGCTTCGCCGCCCAGGACATCCGCGCGGCGGCGATCACCGGTCCCCCCTCGCGGCACGAGCCGCCAGCACAAAGGGATCGCCCCGATCGGCTGCACGTTGTGCCGCATCGAAGGCAGGATCCGTCGCCCGAGCGAGCGCGCGCGCCTTGTCGATGCCGTACGTCTTCCCGAGCGATTGCGAGGCGAAGACTTGCTCCCCCTCGTGACCGAGCTCGGTTTGCGTGTCGGCCCACACAGTGCCGCCCAATTCCTTCCACTTGCTGCAGAAGACGTAATCCTCGCCGATAAGCTGGCGGTTGTTCTCCTCGTCGACCCCGTAGTCGAACACCATCGGGACGGGGAGCGCGGGCTGTGTCTCGAGGTGGACGACGGTGTGCGGGAGCTCCGTCACGACGCGATCGAGCGCATGCCGCGAGATCCAGAGAAACCCCGTCCCGATGCGGCGCACCTCGAGAAGGGAGCCGCGGACGTTCGCGGGGCGATCCCTCTCAAGAACCACCATCAGGGGCGAGAGGAAGCGAAGGAGCTCCTCTCCCCGTACCCCCGCGAGCACGGCCGCGACGACGGTATCCGGATGCACCGTGCGCTGCGGAAGCGGAGCGCCCACGACGTCCTCCCCCGAGGTGACGATCCGCGCGACGTCCTCGGCCGTGTACCCGCACACGTCGTCGTCCACGAAGAGCATTCCGTCATACCGGGGATCGGCCTGCGTACGGCCCGCCAGGATCGAACGCGCGACCGTCAGCCCGCCGATCGCCTCCTGGTCGTACCCGTAGTTTATGCCCAGGCGCGCGAGCCCGGCCGTCATGCGGAGCATCGCGAGCGCGGCTTGCGGGCGTAGGCCGCGGTTCGTGGCGCCGGCGATTTTCACG
>Ga0210396_10001049_pt1 | contig 31383 bp, 30 predicted proteins | sample IncBWH17OmetaG_FD_155466 | JGI IMG/M metagenome (GOLD analysis project Ga0210396, IMG submission 155466) | Forest soil microbial communities from Barre Woods Harvard Forest LTER site, Petersham, Massachusetts, United States - Inc-BW-H-17-O ...
CCTGGGCTTGGTCCGGGCCATGCCTCGAACAATGGGAGAACGGAAGTCGTCCGACCTAGTGGCCCACCAATTCATAATTTTTCGTATCACCGCCAGGGTCTGATCGGCCATCACCGGACCGCCCTTGACGGGGTCGCGGTTGTCATCGGTCAATTCGCCGGCCTCAATCTTGTCGAGTAGCGCGACGATTTCTGAGCGCCTGATGTCACCGATCGGCCTGTTCCCGATGGCTTTGTAAACGAGGCGTTCCAATACACCGCAACGCCACGCACCGCTGCGTAATTTGTTGCCTTTGAATGTCGCCTTTCCGTCGGGATCACGCTGCATCCCACACTCCCGTCGGAGATATTCTTCGGCGATTGCCTTGAACGTATTTTCGGCTGCTGTTGCCTCCGCCTTGAACTTGTCGGGATTCTTGTGGAGCTCGCGCGCCATGTCGCGCGCATCCTTGACCGACAGTTTGGGATAGGTGCCGATTTTCGTGCTTTGCGCCTTGCCCCTGAAGTAGGTCATGACACGAAAGGCTTTGGTACCCCCGACACCTAGTACCAGCACGAGCGCGAGGCCGCGATCGATCGTATCGATGAAGGTGATCTGTTTCGCGTGGAGCTTGTCGCTTTTGCGATGTCGGTTGATAGCTTTCGCCCACGTCAGGTTGCGGACCCATGCGTCGGTGATCTTCACGGCTGGCATTCGCCGCTCCCTTATTAATCAATGAAATAAGCAATGTAACAGTTGCTTATCGGGATGTCGCGGTTTGATTAGATAGTATGCGGTTTATGGGAATTAAAGCGTTGACAATATTGATATTTCTCTACAGCGCTGTTGCGATTTGATTCAGTTTGCCGGAGCCTGATGCTTCTGAATATGTCATTCGTAATGACGGGGTCAGGGGTTCGAGTCCCTCTTGCGGCACCAGTAAAGTCAAACACTTAGCGCAAATCAAGAGATAACAGAACCGACCTGGGTACACTCGGGGTACACTTTTCTGGGAAGGCCACCGCCGCGCACCCGGCCTGAATAATTCGCCAGATGGGGAAGGCCTAACCCAGGCGCATGAGATCGTTGCCTCGCGGTACCGCATAAATACCCTACCGACGATTTCCGCATTATCCTATCGCAAGCGGACATTGGAGGCGTCCTTTATCATGTCGGCCTAGGGCCAACTGTGATGAGAGCGTGAAACTCCCATGTTACGAGAGCGCCGAGGCCAATGGACAGCGGGGGGCTCTGCCAAATGTCGGTTATGCGCATCAGCATCAAGTCATTCAGCGCGGGAATGCGGTGGTCGGAGCGGGCAACATCAGCTCGAACCAAGCGCACGGATCATCCACTGCAAAATGTAGAGCGGTTGAATACACCGCACTCGAAATGCGGCTCCAGCCATTTCAACCTGTAGCGGCCAGTTGCGCAACGTACTGTTATCTTTAGAGATTTTTGCGACGCCGATCCATCCTATATCGGCTTGTGTCGTGCGCTGCCACCGGATTGGGTAGCAAAATGGTAGCAAGATGTCCGCGCCAGTCGAGTGCAGGAACGCATCGGCAAGCTCATCGCGCGTGTCGGGATTGCGAACACGCATCGGCTTCCCGGTATTGATGCTATCCCGGCAGTTTCTCGCACTGGTCTACATTGAAAACCGTATACTCGCGCATCATTGGGATCAGGCGCGTTGAAGAGCTATCGTCTGCGCCTTGGTCGCAGACCTTCAGCTGCTTCACGAAGTAGACCTTGGTGCCGCGCTCACCCTTGCGCACGTTGCCGCCCAATTCCAACGCCTGCTTGAAGGTCAGAAAGCGCGGCGTGCGATAACCCGCCGCTTGCGCCATCCACAACAGGACGACGTTGCAGCCAGAGTAGGGCCGGTTGCTCATGGCATTGCACGGGGTATTCGCGCCGGGGGTGGCCGACCATGGCTTAACCCATGGGGCGGCACCGGCTTCTAGCAGCTCTGCTACAATGCGCGCTGATACCTCAGCGTAGAGATCACGTTTCATCCTTGCCTCGCTGTTATGGCTGACGCGACCACGATTGGCCGCATGCCATTGCCGCGTCGGGCAAGGGTCTCAATTGAGCGATCCGGGGGGTACCATGGACAGGCCCCCCGTCTCGTGTGCCGCGCATATAGAACCCCCAAAAAGTAATCGTTAATAAAGTGTAAACGGCTGAGCCTGTCGGTGGATCGAACCGATTGGCTGTGCAAAATTCGGACGAGGCTGTTGAGCGGGGTATTGCCGTGGACACGAACTTTTTGAAAGCGCAGGCCGAACGCTGTCGCAGTCTCGCTGAGAACGCAGACGAGTTTACCAAGCGACGATTGTTAGACCTTGCCGCACACTACGATAAGCGGCTTAAGGCTGCCCAGCCCCCGGTCGCGCGCTTCCTCAAAGCGACGCTCAATACCAAAACGACACCATCACAAATCTGAGCGCAGTTGCTTTCCGGCTATGTCGCGGGAGCAAGGTTACAAAGTAAAGCCGTCGACGCCCCAAACCGGCGGCGGCGTTGAAGCGATGAGCCCGTGACGTGCGCGCGCGCGTATGAGAGTTGAGTGCGGCCACGGCGTCGAGAATGCCAGTGTAAACGGCATTAACCTCGCCTATCGTGTCCAGGGCGAGGGGCCCCCGCTCGTGCTGATCATGGGGTATTAGGATCGGATAAGGGCCTGAGGTCCGGCGAACCTAACCTTGGTCCCTATGCATTTACGCTACCGGGGCGCCCCCATGAAACCGGTAAGAGGCCGTTTCGGGCTTTTCGGCAGAAACGCGCAATTTTGCTTCTTGGAATTGGGAAAAGATTTCAAAAATACCGGCGGGCTGCTGTCGATGCTGCGCGGCGCTCGGATGTCTGGAGTTTTAGGCAAATGATGACACTGCGCCAGATTGAGGTTGTTCGGGCGGTCATGGTGACGGGCACTATCGGCGGCGCGGCTAAGCTGCTGAATGTCTCGGCACCTGGAATTAGCCGCCTCGTAAAATACACGGAAAAGTCCCTCGGCATCAGATTCTTCCAACGCCAGAATGGCCGATATTTTCCGACACCTGAGGCACAGAACATCTTTGAACAGATCAACGGTGTTTACAAAAAGGTCGATGATCTCACGGAGATCATCTCCAAGATCGGACACGGCGCATTGTCAGAATTGCGCGTTGGTTCGGTACCGAGCATTTCCCAAGTCATGGTACCTCGCGCGATCGAGCGTGTACGCCGGCGTTATCCAGAACTGCGCATGGATATCAACGTCCTGAAGATCGAGGAAGCCATCGACTATCTGTTGCTCGACAGAGGTGATTGTGTTGCCATGAGCTATCGGCTCGATCACTCGGGCCTCGACTTCCTGCCGCTTGCGTCCGGCGAGTTGTTTTGCATCGTCTCCGACAGCCACGAACTCGCGGGTCGCAAGCAGATATCAGCAGCGGAAATGGTCCGCTATCCGCTGATAGGCATTGATCCAACTGACCCCTATGGTCGCATCATGGCCGAACTCTTTGCCCGCGAAAAACTGAGCTACGACATACCCATCCGTGCGCGGTTCGGCACTACGGTTTGCGCCCTTGTCAAGGCCGGTCTCGGTATCGCTGTCATTGATCAATTCACCATCGCCTATGGCGGATTCCCAGGCATTAAGCCGTTACCAATCGTCGAACCTACCAAATTCGATACTTACATCGCTGTTAAGCGCGGAGCTCCGCTATCGCTTCACATCGAGTATTTCATCCACTGCCTGCGTACCGAGATGCAAGCCCTCCGCCCCCGACAAGATGGACAAAAGACGCACGCGTCACGCAGTCGAAAGAAATAACATCATGTTATGTTTGTCGCACAACAGGGTAATTGTGTTAGGTAGCTGATGTTCTATCCTGGCGTTCTCATAAGACCGCCGCCAGGGGTAGGGATGTTGAAATCCGCCACTGAATACTCAGTTTCTTCCGGCCGCATTCTTGCGGGGTTGCTCGGGGCGCCGATTGCGCATTCAGCGTCGCCCGTCATGCACGAGCGTGCCGCCGCAGCACTTGGCTTGCGTTGTCATTATCAACTCATCGAAATCGTCGGCGCCTCGCCGCATGAGCTCAAGTTTCTGCTGGAAGGCGTTCGGCGCCTTGGCTTCTCTGGAATCAACGTTACCTTTCCGTATAAAGAAGCGGTGATAGACCTGCTCGACGAATTGTCGCCGTCAGCGAAGATGATTGGTGCTGTCAATACTGTCGTTGTCCGCGATGGCCAATTAATCGGCCACAACACCGATACGACTGGTTTTTCACGAGCAGTCAGTGGGCTCGTCACCGCTTCAGCGCGTGGTGCCGTCGCTGTGATCGGCGCTGGCGGGGTGGGTAAGGCTATTGCATTTGCGCTAGCGAGTCTCGGCGTCAGCGAGTTGAGGATCTTCGATCGTGAGCGCGCCAAGGCCGCGTATCTGGCCGCGCAACTGCAAGACCAAGTATCAACAAGCATACTGCATAGCGTCGAGGATGCCGTACTTGGGGTCGCGGGAATAGTTAACGGTTCGCCAGTAGGGATGCTGCCCAATCGCGGCACGCCCGTCCCGGATGCCCTCCTGCATGCTGGTCTGTGGGTTGCGGATGCCGTCTATTCTCCGCTCTGGACGCCGCTCCTATTGGCCGCCAAGGCAAAGGGCGCTGCCGTCATGACGGGGCGGGAACTTGCGATCTACCAGGCAGCAGATGCCTTCGAATTATTTACCGGCCTGACGCCGTCCTCGACCGAAATGGGAATTGCATTCGACGACGCGATGGCAAGGGGGCACTCGGCATCACACGCAGCCTGAAAATGCGGGAATGCAGAATATGTCGAGTACCGTTTGGGAGAAACCGAGTGAAGCCGGGTCAGCCGCATGTCTCATGAACGTGCTGGTGACGGAGTCAGCAGGATGAACGCTCATATGCGGATTGGCGTCGCCGGGGCGGGCTTGATCGGCCGCAAGCACATCGAATTGATTGAGGCGTCCCGGGATTGTGCGTCGGCGGGAATCGCAGATCCCTCTCTTGATGCGAAGGCCTTTGCCGAAGCACGCAGCATTCCCTGGTATCCCGATTGCCCGTCGCTGCTCGACGGAGCAAAGCCAGATGCTCTGATCGTTGCCTCGCCCAATGCGATGCATCTTTCGATGGCGCTGGATTGTCTGAAGCGAGGCGTGCCGGTACTGATCGAAAAGCCGGTGACCGATACGGTGGCTTCGGCCCAAAGATTGCTCGGGGTAGTGCGGAAAACAGGCGTGCCGGTGTTGGTGGGGCATCATCGTCGCCATAACCCAATCATCAAGGCCGTCAAAGAGGCAATCGCGCAAGGTCGAATCGGTCAGCCGACAGCCGTGGTCGGTTTATGGCTCCTGAAAAAGCCTGACGACTATTTCGACGTTGCCTGGCGACGCGAGCCCGGCGGTGGCCCTATTCTCATCAACCTTGTGCACGACATTGACAATCTTCGGTTCATCTGCGGCGAGATCGTTGAGGTGCAGGCGCTAATCTCGAACAAGGCCCGCGAATTGGCGGTCGAGGATACCGCTGCACTCCTTCTAAGATTTGAAAATGGCGCCATCGGCACGTTCTCGGTCTCAGACGCGACGCCGGCTCCGTGGAGCTGGGAATTGACGTCGGGTGAGAATACGGCTTACCCCAAAAAGAACGAACCCTGCTATCTCTTCGCCGGCACCAAAGGCTCGCTTGCAGTTCCCAAGATGCAGTTGTGGTCCTCCATTGGCCAAGATGGTTGGTATGCGCCGCTGACCTGTGCTGAAATGAAGACTGCTTTATCAGATCCGCTAGTCGAGCAGTTGCGGCATTTTCTTGCCGTAATCGCCCGTCGCGAGAAGCCGCTAATCTCAGTAGAAGACGCCGCCGGCACCATTGCAGCCGTCGAAGCCGTGCGGGAAGCCGCACGAACTGGTACCTGCGTTTCGCCGCATAGAATCCTGGAGTAAACCGCATGACGGCTCGTTCGATTGCCACCGTTTCGCTGAGCGGATCCCTCGATGAGAAGTTGCGTGCCATCGCCGCCGCTGGGTTCGACGCAGTCGAGATTTTCGAGAACGACCTCCTGTCGTTTAACGGCAGCCCGCGGGACGTCGCGCAGCTCTGCAGCGATCTTGGGCTTTCAATTTGCGCATTCCAGCCCTTTCGCGATTTCGAAGGCATGCCCGAGCCGCAGCGTACGCGCAACTTCGCAAGGGTCGAGCGCAAATTCGACTTGATGCAGGATTTGAAGACAGATTTGCTGCTGGTCTGCAGCAACATTTCGCCGGCTTCGGTTGGCGGCATCGATCGTGCCGCAGCGGATTTCCGTGAGCTCGGCGAGCGCGCCGCTTCGCGCGGCCTGCGCGTCGGCTACGAGGCGCTGGCGTGGGGGCGGCACGTCAACGACTACCGCGATGCCTGGGAAATCGTCCGCCGCGCTGATCACAGATCGATTGGGGTGATTCTCGACAGTTTCCACACGCTGGCGCCGTCGTTTCCGGTTTCGGCAATACAATCTATCCCGGCGGACAAGATCTTTTTGGTCCAACTCGCTGATGCCCCGAAGCTTGGCCTCGATGTATTGTCCTGGAGCCGGCACTTCCGCTGCTTTCCAGGTCAGGGCGACCTGCCGGTGGCCGCTTTCATGGAAGCCGTACAGGCGACCGGCTATTCCGGTCCGCTGTCGCTGGAGATTTTCAACGATCAGTTTCGTTCCGGCTCGGCGGTTCGTACCGCGACAGACGGGTTGCGTTCGCTGATCTTGCTCGAAGATCAACTTGTCGAGAGATCACCGAATGCTTCGGCTGCGATACGACAGCCGAAAGCGCGGAGCCGCGGCTTCGGATTCATCGAATTTGCCGTTAGTGAAGCCAAATCCAAGGAGTTGTCCACGCTGTTCAGCCAACTTGGCTTTCGCAAGACTGGTTCCCATCGCAGCAAGGACGTTGAACGCTGGTCGCAAGGCAACATCGAACTGGTGATCAATTGTGAGCCGGATGGCTTTGCCCATACCCATTACATCACACACGGCCCGGGTGTCTGCGCGATCGCGATCGACGTCGACGACGTCGTCAATACCATGACCCGCGCTGAAGTGCTCAAGGCGCGCACTTTCTATCAACCAGTGGAACCAGGAGAGCTGGAAATTCCGGCGATTCGGGGCGTCGGCGGCAGCCTACTCTATTTTTTGGAGGCGTCCGGCAAGAACTGGGATACCGACTTCGAATCGCTTCCCAGCGATCCGGGCGCCGATCGCCTGGGCGCGGTCGATCACATCTCGCAGTCGATGCCCTATGATGAGATGCTGTCCTGGCTGTTGTTCTACACAGGAATTCTTGATCTCGGGCGTCTGCCGCAGATGGAGATCTCCGATCCAGCGGGACTGGTGCAGAGCCAGGCTCTCATCAACAGCAACCAATCCTTGCGCATGATCCTTAACGGTTCGTCGGCTACGCGCACGCTGTCGGCCCGTTTCATCAACGAATTTTTCGGTTCCGGAGTTCAGCACGTGGCGTTTTCGTGCGACGATATCTTCGCATCCGTGGCGGATATGCGCGCGCGCGGCGCGCAGTTCTTGAAGATTCCCGAAAATTATTATGACGACATCGAAGCGAAATACGATCTCGATGCCGCGACGATGGCGGCCCTTCGCGAAAACCAGATACTTTACGATCGCGAAGGCGACGGTGAATTCTTCCAGATCTATACGCACACTTTTGACGAGCGGTTTTTCTTCGAAATTGTCCAGCGTCGGAACTATGAGGGTTTTGGAGCCGCGAATGCCCCGGTTCGCCTCGCCGCCCAGACACGAGAATCGCGGCCGTTGACCATCCCCCGAGCATGACGTAGGCGATGGCGCTCTTTTTTAGGGAGTATCGCTCTGCGGTCTGATTTGTTCCTTGCGCACCTTACCGTGTTGTCGCTCCCACCTCCCGAGATGGTTCGAGTGGCGGCGCAGATTGGCTATCGAGGGGTTGGCCTGCGGTTGATCGCCGTGACTGACGACAGCCCCGGTTATCCGATTATGGATGACGCGATCATGATGCGCGAAACCAAAGCGGCCCTGGCCGACACGGCTCTGCGGCTTTCGGACATCGAGTTCGTCAAGATTACCCCGGAGATCCATATCCCCGCGCTTGAGTCTTTTATCGCGGTGGGCTCATCGCTCGGCGCTCGCCATGTCATCACAGCGCCGTACGATAGTGACCATGCGCGTCTTTCCGATAATTTGGCGGGGGTTGCCGGCCTGGCAGAAGGTTATGGGCTTTCTGTACTGCTGGAATTTTTTCCCTGGACCACGGTGCCGGACCTCAAAACGGCGGCGAAGGTTGTTGGTGCCGCCTCCAGCCCGAATGTCGGCATTCTTGTTGATACGCTGCATTTTGAACGCTCGGACAGTTCGCCGACCCAGATCGCCTCAATCCCAATCCGCTGGCTTCCGATGATTCACCTCTGCGATGCCCCCGCAGGGAGACCAACTACAATCGAGGGGCTTCTGCATACTGCACGCGCGGAGAGGTTGCCGCCCGGAGAGGGGTGTATCGACATAGCTCAGATTTTAATGGCAATGCCAGGAGACATCCAAATTTCTCTCGAAGTACCCATGCAGCATATGGCGAGTCTGGAGGGTCCCGACGCAGTCGCTCGTCACGTTCACGACGCAACAGTAAGGTTTCTCGCGCACCTGCCCTAGATGGTCTGGACAGCGCCTCAGTTCGTGGGGACGCGCTCAGTAACTGATCTGCGCGACGGCTCGAAGCTCTTCCGGTGTGGTTGTGCGAAAGCCGAAGAACTCAAGATACGCCGGAATCTGCTCGAACAGCATGTCGGTACCGACCTGAATTTCGCAGCCGCGCGCCCGTACTGCCGCCAGAAACGGCGTAATCTCCTGCTTCATGACAACCTCGCCGACGAAGGCCGAGGGCGAGATTCGAGTGACGTCCAACGGCAACGGGTCGTCCTCTTTCATGCCCAGCGGCGTCGCATTGACAATAACATCAAAGCCGGTCGGATCCCTCGAGCCGACCTCGATCTTCAGGGCGGGATAGTAAGCTCGCAAACGTTCAGCCAAACTATTCATTATCGTGGCGTCGGCGTCGAACAGTGCAAGCTTCGATACGCCAGCCTTGGCCATCGATGCCACAATCGCAGAACCGACCCCGCCGCACCCGACAACAAGCACTTCCGCATCCGCCAACGCCCGGCCCTTGCGCAGAATACCTCGAACAAAACCTTCCCCGTCGAACATGTCACCCACAAGGGTCCCCGCCGAGCTGAGGCGGATCGCATTGCACGAGCCCGCGATCCTCGCGGTGGTCATAACTTCGTCCAGTAGCGGGATTGTCGTAACCTTGTGCGGCATGGTGACAAGCGCACCGTGGATATTGGAAAGCTTGAACAAGAGCTTGAGAAACGCAGGGAAGTTCTCTGCCATGCAGCCCATCGGAACGACAACGGCGTCAATTTTGTATTTCTCGAAATAGGGATTGTAGATCATCGGCGCCTTGAAGCTCTCGGTTGGATAACCGAGGTGGGCAATGAGTTTCGTGCGTCCGCTGATCGTCATGAGATTTTCCTCTTCTCAAAATTGTTTTCCAAAGAGTTCGATCTTTTGCAAAGCCGCGATGGCGCCCCGAGCTGATCTCGGTGGCGATCTGGACGCCTCATTTTGCGTCGGGCTTGTCGAGCAAGTGCGCAAGACGTTGCAGCGCCAGTGTGTACCCTTGGGTTCCGAGTCCCGCGATTACGCCGTCGGCGCGAAGGGATACGTAAGAGTGGTGGCGGAATTCCTCGCGCTTGTGGACGTTCGATATGTGGACTTCGATGATCGGCCGCTCAAAGGTATTTAGTGCGTCGAGGATTGCAACCGACGTATGAGTGAATGCGGCGGGATTGATCACTATACCGCATGCAACTTCCCTTGCCTCGTGAATCCAGTCGATGATCTCGTATTCACGGTTCGACTGATGAAAACGAAGCTCAAGTCGGTGCTCTTTGGCGACCCTGCGGCAATCAGCCTCGACATCGGCTAGAGTTTCGTGGCCGTAGATTTGAGGTTGCCGTTTGCCGAGCAAATTCAGATTGGGACCGTTCAGTACGTAGGCGATGCGGTTCATGTTAGGCTCCAGGATCAAGCATGTTTGATGTGGGCAACAGCGAGTCAAATTCCGAAGCGACAGAACTGCGCTGATCGATCGCAGCACCAACGTAGACAATCTACCCCTTCGGCAGCCCCAATTCCTGGAGTACCGCAGAGGCCTCCTTGACCGCGTGGTTGGCGGCTGGCACACCGCAATAGATTGCCTGCTGCAGCAAAATTTCCTTGATATCGTCGGGCGTGAAACCGCCTTCGGTAAGTGCTGCTCGGACGTGCAGGCGGAACTCGTCCCATTGTCCGAGCGCGACCATAGTGCCGATCACCAGCACACGCCGGGTGCGATGATCGAAATGCGGGCGGGTCCAGATCTCGCCCCAGGCATGGCGCGTGATCAAATCGATGAAATCGGCGTTGAACGAATTCTTGCCCGCAATCGATTTATCGACCCAGGCGTCGCCCAGCACCTTGCGGCGCTGAGCCATACCGTCGTCGCTGCGTTTTTGATCATCCATGGCTGGCCTCGGATCAGCGTTGCTTCAGGAAGCCGATGACCGCGTCGGTGAAGACATGCGGTTGTTCGACATTCGAAATGTGCGCGGCGTCAAGAATCGTGAGACTCGCGCCGGAAATCTGTCGGCGGATGAACTCCGCGGCTGCGATCGGAGTCGCCATGTCATGGCGGCCGGCGATGACCAGTGTATGACTCCTCATTTTTGGCAGACACGCGCGCAGATCGAGCGTACTCAGCGCTTCGCAGCAGGCGAGATAACCTTGCACGGGGGTTGCGAGCAGCATGTTCTTCATGTTCGTGGTTATCTGCGGTTCACGTTCTCTGAAATCCGCCGTGAGCCAGCCCGCGATCACCGTGTCGGCGACCGCCGCGATGCCGCCTTCCTTCACCGCTTTGATGCGGTTTAGCCAGTTGGTCGGATCGGGATAGTAGCAGGCGGTGTTGGAGAGAATGATCTTGCCCAATCGCTCGGGCGCGTTGGCCCCTAACCATTGTCCGACCATGCCGCCCATCGACAGCCCGCAAAAGTGCACCTTCTCGATGTTGAGATCATCGAGGATCGCGAGCACGTCGCGACCGAAGCGCTCCATGGAGTAGGGACCGGGCGGCACGCTTGACTTGCCGTGGCCGCGCCGATCATAGCGGATCACGCGAAACACTTGCGTGAGCGCCTTCATCTGCGGCTCCCACATCTGCAAGGTGCAGCCCAGCGAATTTGACAGCATCCGCGTCGGACCGCCGTCGCGGCCTTCGTCGGACACGTTGAGCAGACAACCGTCGGCGTCGATCATCGGCATCGGAAGTTTCTCCAAATTTCTTATCTCAAGCGTCTTTTTCGGCGTCGAGCGAGGCGAGCAGGCGATCGATCAGGACTTGTGACACGCCCTGATAGGCCATCGGCTCGAACAATTTGATGATTTTCTCCGCACTCAGATGCGCGGTGACCTTTGGATCCTTTGTCAGCACCTCGCGCAGGCCCTTTCTTTCGGCGACGGCCTTCTTGCTGGCGGCTTCCACGAGGTGATGGGCCTCGCGTTTGCCGATCTTTTCCGCCAGCGCCATCGCCACCGCTTCCGCCATGATCAGGCCGTGGGTTTCCTCGAGATTGGCGCGCATGCGCGCCACGTCGACTTCCAGGCCTTCGGCAATGCCGACAATGGAAGCGAGCGCGCCAGAGGTGACGAGAAGCAGCATCGGCAATGTCGGCCATTCTGCGTGCCAGGGACCAGCGCTACGCTCGTGATCTTGCACTTGAGCGGCAAAAATCGTTGCTGCCAGATTGGGTGCCATGGTGGCTGCGGCAACCGCACTCGCGGCGGCAACGGGATTCCGCTTATGCGGCATGGTCGAAGAACCGCCGCGGCCTTCGCCCGAGGGCTCGAACGCTTCGGCGACGTCCGTCTGCATCATCAATTGAACGTCGCGGGCGATCTTACCGCAGGTGCCTGCAATGATCGCGAGCACCGACGCCGCCTCCGCGAGGCGATCGCGATGGGTGTGCCATGGAGCGTCCGGCAAGGGCAGCCCGAGTTCCGCCGCCAGTTTTTCCGCGACCAGCAGTCCCTTGTCGCCAAGCGCGGCAAGCGTGCCGGCGGCTCCGCCGAATTGCAGCGCGAGCGCTTCGCCGCGAAGCCGCTCCAATCGGATACGCGAACGGTGCAGGGCGGCGGCATATTCCGCAAGCTTGAGGCCGAACGGCATCGGCAGTGCATGCTGCAGCCACGTGCGCGCGACGACCGCGGTTTGGCGATGCTGTTGTGCAAGCCGGGCAAATCCCGCAACAGCGCGCTCGATGTCCTTAAGCAGCACCTTCAACCCTTCGCGCAAGGTAAGCATCGTGGCAGTATCGATGACATCCTGGCTGGTTGCCCCCCAATGCACATAGCGCGCGGACTCAGCGTCGGTCCTTGCGACGTCTGCGGTCAGCGCCTTGACAAGCGGAATGGCGAGATTGCCGGATTTCGTTGCAGCCTCGGCTAGCGAAGCCAGATCGAAGCTACCCGCCTTGCAGGCGTTCGTGATTGGACCTGCGGCGCTCGCCGGGATCACGCCGGTTGCGACTTCCGCGCGCGCCAGGGCCGCCTCGAAATCGAGCATATGCTGGAGACATGCGGCATCGTCGCAGACGACGCGCATCGCGGCGCTCGAGAGCATCGGCGCGAGCAGGGGGGGAAGGGACGTGCTCATATTGCGCGATACCTATCTCCGGACGATCGAGAATGATGCCTTTAGTTGATCGCGGTTACCACGCGGCTTAATTGCAGGTGACGAGCACGAAGTTTAAGACGGCGGCCCGGGGACATAGGGATACCAACTGCTGTCCCAATTGGTTAACGCTGCACAGCCTCCGGCAGCCCATATGCCTCCATCTGGGCCCGAACTTGCGCGATATTGTGCCCGAGCACGACAACGTCGTGCTTTCTTCCGCCGACGTCCCGCACATGGTCGCGCAGCAGCGCCTCAGCCTTGAAGCCGAGGCTTTCGAACAGCGAGATCGCGCGCTGCTGATCGACCGTCATCTGCACTGAGAGCTTTTCCAGGCCGGCGCCTAGCGCCAGCGCGAAGGTTTCCTGCGACAGCGCGCGTCCGACCCCTTGTCCACGGACGTCCAGTGACACCACCATCCTGATTTCGCCGACATGCGGTGACCAGGAATAGGGATCGCGGACCAAGGCGCTGCAACCCACGACCTTGCCATCCTTCACCGCGAGCAGGCTCGTGATGTCGCCGCGCTCAATCTCATTGATCCAGGCCAACAGAACTTTCGGCTGGCTGATATTGCGCGGGAGAAAAAGAAGATCGTGCGCAGGCAGTTTCCGTGCGAAGTCGAGCACTGCGGCGTCGTCCGCCCTGGACATCAGTCGGAATTCGATCTCGCTGGCATCGGTTTTGACATGCCGCGGATAGGAGCGTGGTTCGGTCATATCGATCTTCCTCCCAACCAAGAGTCCAGTTTCGGCCATAGCCGTTTGATCGCATTGGGGCCCGCGACGACGCTGACGTGACCGCCTTTCAGCATCACCTCTTCCTTGTCGCTCGAGCCGACCCTCGGGATCAGATGCCTGGCCGATTCATAGGGAACGATGTGATCATGCTCCGCGACCGCATGCAGGACCGGCACCTTGATCTTAGAGAGATCGACGGCGCGACCGCCGACCGACATCGTGCCCTCATAGAGCTTGTTGTCCCACATCAGGTCTTTGGTGATACAGCGGAAATATTCGCCGGCCAGCGGCAGAATGTCGGTCGCCCAGCGGTCGAACATCCGATACGATTTGACATATTCGTCGTTCCAGATGTTTTCCCACAATTGCAACTGGCTTGTGACGCGCGAGGCCGGCCGCAGCATATCGAATGATGAAAGGATCGTCTCCGGCGGAAGATTGCCGACACTGTCGACCAACCGGTCGACGTCGAAATAGCGCCGGTCCGCGAAATTATGAAACAGCTTCATCTCGCGGAAATCGATGGGGGTGGTGAAGCAAATCAAGTTCTTCATCGGTCCGTCGGCGAAGATCGAGCCGTACAGCAACGATAGTACGCCGCCGAAGCAATAGCCGATCACGCTGATGTCGGTTTCGCCGGAGTCCTGCTGCACCCGGCGGACGCAATCGGGGATGAAGTCGAGGACGTAGTCCTCCATCCGCAAGTGCTTTTCCTCCGGTTTCGGCGGGGTCCAGTCCAGCATGTAGACGTCGTAGCCGCGCTTCAGCAGGAACTCGATAAAACTCTGGCCGGGCACCAGGTCTAGGATGTAGCCGCGGTTGGTCGTTGCCATCACGATCAGGACCGGGATGCGATAGACTTCATCCGCCATCGGCCGGTAGTGATAGAGGTTCATAGTGCCGCGGACGGCCAGGGTGTCCTTCGGCGTCGAGCCTAGCGGGGGGCCGGCCGAGGAGATATATTCGACGCCCTTGATGCTGCGCTGGATCGCGCGCTGCACCTCGGACTGGATCCGCTCGGGAATCGAAGCCAGGTCAAATCCCCCGGATGCGGTCATGTCTGCTCTTCCTCTGCAAGGGCACCGACATTCGGCGCGACGTCTGGCTCACTCAAATTCGAAACATCGATCAACTCGATGCCGATATTTCCGAGAAGACGCGGCAGTTCCATCATCGTATGAAGCACGGACCACCCTGAGGAAATGAAATGAATTCGAACGTCATCCGTGTTCGACCGGTACGGCGCCTCGAGTATAACGATGTCGGATACCCTTTGCTTGTGCGCACCGGCCACGCGCAGGACCAGCGGCATGCCGGTCGAATGCGTAATCAGAACGGCCTTCCTTCCGACACGCTCCGTGATACCGCTAATCAATTGCGAGAGCGTCCGTTCGACGGAAGAATCCTGGAAGTTGAGAAGCAGGCCTGCCGTCGTTGGTCGATAGCCGAGAGCCTTGAGCCATATCGTAAGTGGCAATAGCGCTAGGTCACTGCCGAGGTATTGCGGCACCAGAATGATTGGCTTGCCATCACCAAAGCGAGAGGCGCTTCCAGCCACCATCGCCTGCCGAGCGAAATTCAACGTGTCGAACCCGGCCTCCATCACGGCGAGCGGCCATCTGGCAAACAACTCCAGTGAAGACGAAAAGACGTCGAGCAAATCCGGTATTCGGCTCTGTCGATCGCCCCAGTACGGAGCAAAGATTCGCTCGTCATGGACGGCTGCAATAAATTCGCTGATAGATGAAGCGCACTCGTCGCTAGCCTCCCACATAACGCGATGGCCACGGCCCGGGATGATCGTCAGCTTTGCGCCAGGAATAAGCTTCGCCATCATCCTTGAGTTTTGCGGCGAGATCAGTTCATCCAAATCTCCGGTCAGCACGAGTGTCGGGCAGCGAATGTTGGAAAGCGCCTTCGAACCGTCAAATGCGGCAAAAGCCTGGAATTGCAGGTCGGCCGCATGCAGAGGGGTCGGCACTGCAATTTCGCGCCGCATTTGCGCCTCGGCGATCTCAGAGTGCCGTTCGAGATAACCGCGCGAATAGGTGACTTTCCAAATCCGGCGGGCGGATTCCTCTGGCGAAAGACCATCGAGATCGCGCATCACACTCACAATGGAGGGCTTGGCATAGATTGCTCGCGGTCCCCCGCACATGGTCGCGCACAGTATCAGGCTCGAAACGCGCTCAGGAAATTGGCGAACGAACTCCTGGGCGATAGCGCCGCCCATTGAATAACCCAGCAAGTGCATGCGAGATATTTGGAGCTCGTCGAGCAGTCCGCAGAGGTCTCGCGCCATGTTCGCAATCGCATAACCCTCGAGCGGCTTGTCGCTCAGCCCGGTACCGCGATTGTCCAAGGTGACGACGGTGAACTGCCGCGCCAGTGTTTCGACGAAGGCCTCCGGCCAGGCGGTAGAGCTAAGCCGATAGCCCATGACCAGCACGAGCGGCGGCCCCTCGCCCTGCACGCGATAGGCGATATTGATGCCGTTTACATTTGCATGCCGCATCGTCATCGGCCGATCGACCAGTGTGCGATCCCGTTTGCGAAGTCTCTCCGCGTTATCGGTCTGGCGCCGTTCTTTCACAAAGCGCCTGCCTTTTCACGGAGCATGAACTTCTGAATCTTCCCGGTCGATGTCTTGGGCAATGTGCCATAGACGAAGGTCTTGGGAATCTTAAAGCGCGCCAGGCGCGCTCGGCAAAAGGCTGTGACCTCCTTGTCGTCGGGACGCTGCGCGCCAGGTTTAAGTTCAAGGAATGCGCAGGGCGTCTCCCCCCATTTTTCATCAGGACGGGCGACGACTGCCGCCAACATTACAGCAGGGTGCTGGGTGAGCACCTCTTCCACCTCAAGGCTCGAGATATTCTCTCCGCCAGAGATGATGATGTCCTTGGAGCGATCCTTGATCTCGATCGCACCATCGGGATGCCAAACGGCGAGATCGCCTGAGAGGCACCAGTTTCCGACAAGCGTTTTTGCCGTTGCTGCCTCGTTTTTAAGGTAACCTTTCATCACGGTATTGCTGCGCAGCATAATCTCGCCAACTGTCGTTCCATCGCGTGGAACCGGGGCCATTGTCTTGGGATCAGCGACGATCACCGCCTCGACCATCGGATAGGCAACACCTTGCCGGGCCATTCTGGCAAAGCGCTCGTCATCGGGCAGCGCGTTCCATTCGGGCTGGAAGACGCAAGATGTCGCGGGCCCGTAGGTTTCGGTGGCCCCATAAAGATGAGTGACGCGAAAGCCGAGAGCTTCCATGGACCGGAAGACGGCGGAAGGCGGCGCCGCGCCACCGGTTGCAACCGTCACCGTGTGCTGGAACTGTACTCTCTGATCGGCGGGCGCGTGAGCCAGCATATTCAGTACGATCGGAGCGCCACAGAGATGGGTGACCCGATGCTCCGCGATCAGTCGGAAGATTTGTGCAGGCTCTACCTTACGAAGACATACTTGCGTTCCGCCAGCGGCGACAACTGCCCACGGGTAAGACCAACCGGAGCAGTGAAACATCGGTAGTGTCCAAAGATAAATGCTGTCGAAGGTAAGTCCGAAACTGAAACCGTTGCCGAGCGCTGAAAGATAGGCGCCGCGATGACTATAGACGACGCCTTTTGGATCGCCGGTGGTCCCAGAGGTATAGAGCAGGCATAGCGATTGCCATTCATCGGTGACGCCAGGCCAGTTGAAACCCGGGTCGCCGGAAGCGAGGAGTGCCTCGTAGGTGTGCTTACCCAGAAGCGCGGCCTGTGAATCAGGGGAAGGGATGTCGATGACGACGATCTCTCGATCCACTTGTTGCAGCGCTTGCCGAATCAATGGTGAATATTCCGCATCGACGATCAAAACCTTGGCGTTTCCATGCATCAGCGAGAAAGCGACATTTGCAGCATCAAGGCGGGTATTCAGCGGATTGAGTACGGCGCCAAGCATCGGCACGGCAAAATGGGCCTCGATCATCTCCGGAATATTCGATGCGATGATCGCCACGGTATCGAGCCGTTTGACCCCAAGCCGCGAAAGCGCCGAGGCGAGCCGGACGCAGCGATCAAAGAGCTGCGCGTAAGTAAATCGACGAGGGCCGTCGATCACTGCCACCTTGTCGGCGAACGCGCTCGCAGCGCGGTTCAGAAAGCTGACGGGCGACAACGGTACGTAGTTGGACGGATGTCGATCCAAATTCGTCTCGAAAGGGTGCGTATCGGTCGCATTCATTGGATCACCACATCTTTTTGCGAAAAATCGTCTTTGCATCATTGAGCTTGAAGCCAGTGTTGAAGAAGCATCACTTATAGGGTCGAAACCACGTGACCGCCGTCGGCGACGAGCACGCTTCCGGTCATGTATGAGCCAGCCCCCGAAGCGAGTAGCAGAAGCGGTCCTTCGAGTTCCCGCAATTCGCCAAGCCGCCTCTGTGGAATCCGCTTGATCAGCGCCTGCCCGGCAGCTTCCTGAAAGAAATCGTCGTTGAGTTCTGTTTCGAAATATCCTGGGGCGAGCGCGTTGACGCGAATGCCATAGCGCGCCCATTCCAGGGCCAACGCCTTGGTCATCTGCACAACGCCGGCCTTCGAGATCGCATATGGAGCGACGGAACTTGCGACCCGGAGGCCCAAGATCGAGGCTACATTGACGATGGAGCCTTTCACGTTGTTCGCTACCATTTTGCGCCCCGCTGCCTGGGCTACCAGCCAGACGCCCTTCAGGTTGGTGTCGACGACCTTGTCCCAATCGGTCTCGTCTTGTTGCAGCGCTGGCCGTGTCGCCGTAACGCCGGCGTTGTTGACAACAATCTGAATTGGACCGAAACGTGCTTCAGCGGAATCCAGCGCAGTCTCGATGCTCGCACCAACCGTGACGTCCATCACCACGCTTTGGGCTTGGCCCTTGGCAGCAGCGATGTCGTCGACGGTTTTCGCCAGGGCTTCCGCCCGGCGCGCGCCAACGGTCACGCGTGCCCCCCGCGCCGCAAGAGAAGTCGCAAAAAACCGTCCAAGACCACTTGAGCCGCCGGTAACCAACGCATGCAATCCCTGGATTCCAAATAGATCGATCATCGCAAATCTCATGCAGCTAGGGAACTCGGCCTCACCTGACCCTGCTCCAGACAAGAATTGATCGGCCCATAGTGCCATCCAAATAGCTCTTGTAAGGAGCAGTCGTGATTGTCAGCGTGTCTTCCTCCAATACAAAATGTCGGATTTGGTCGGTACCGGTCCATGCTTGGTTCCACGAAGTGTCTATGTGGTGAACAACGACATTCTCCCCCAATGAGAACGTGCCGGCATAGGCGACCATTGTACCGAGCAATTGCACGCCTTCTTCGTCTGTGGGCACCACGTCGCGAGGCGTTACGCGGTCTTGTCGCGTAAAGATTGCGTACATCCTGCCGTCGGGCGCATATCCGATATATCCGTCCGGCGCTTCGCCGAACTGATTGTGCCTTTGACCGTCGGACAAACGTTCCCGAACGTAAGTTCGCAGTTTCCACGTTCCGAGTACGGGGCAGTTGGCCGGTGGCTTACCGCACTTTACAGACGCCAAAATCTCCCTATCCGTCGCCACATTATCCTCCCTTTATCAGCGGCTAGATTGAAAACCGCCCGTTAATCAACGCTATCGAGATGCTTCAGGCGTCGAAGAACACTGTCTCCCGATCGCCATGAAGATGGATGTCGAAAGTGTAGATGATTGCACCGTCTCGTTCAGATCGAGGCGCGATCAACGTTTGGCGCCTCTCCGGTTGTTCGATAATGTTCAGGACCGGATCCTGGGAATTTGCCTCTTCCTCGTCGCCAAAATACATACGCGTGGCCAGGCCGATATTGATGCCACGAGAGGCAAGCCAGAAATTTAGATGAGGCGCCATTGCCTTGCGGCCCTTACGGCCGGCTACGCTTCCCGGCTTGATGGTGCGAATTGTGTACAGTCCCGTACTGAAGTCTGTGCCTGTCCGGGCCCAGCCGCGGAATTTCCGATCGAGTGATTTATCCTGTCTGTCGGCAGGATGATTATATCGACCGGCAGCATTGGCCTGCCACGTCTCGACCAGGACGTCCTTGGTTATGTGGCCGGCGCCATCGAGGATTCTCCCTTCAATGATGATGCGCTGACCCACGACATCCGGACCGGCGATGTCCCCGCCGAAATTATTCTGGAATATTTCAAAGCCTGCCTGATTTGGAATTAGGCCTATGTGCACGTACGGCCCTGCTGTTTGCGACGGTGTCTCAGGCAAATGGGAGAGTACAAATGGGGTCGGTGTCATTGACTAACTTCCTTGCAATTTGTTTTCGAATAAGGTTTGGCGGCGTCCTCGCAGCACAATGTCGAAGCGATAGGCGAGACACTCCAGCGGGCGCGACGCATTGAGGTCGAGCTTTGCTGTCAAACGATCCGCTGCCGACTTGTCGGGAATGGTGGCAATGATCGAATCGTGGGGGATGAGGGGATCCCCTTCGAAATACATCTGGGTTATCAATCTTTGTGCAAAGCCTGTTCCGAACACTGAAAAATGGATGTGGGCCGGTCGCCAGCTATTGATGCGATTCCGAAATGGATAGGCGCCCGGCTTGACCGTTCGGAAGAAGTAGTAACCCCGTTCGTCGGTTAACATTCGCCCGCAACCACCGAAATTGGGATCGATCGGCGCGATATAAGTGTCGTTACGATGACGGTAGCGTCCGCCAGCATTGGCCTGCCACACTTCGACGAGGGTATTGGAAACAGGTTGGCCGTTGCCATCGAGTACGTAGCCGTGGACGATCGTCTGTTCGCCAATCGGTTCACCATCTTTGGCGTAATTGAGAACGAGATCATTATCGAGAGGGCCCAGTTCGTCTGGCGAAAAAATTGGACCGGTTACTTCCGATAAGGAATTCTGCAAGGACCAAAGCGGGATGCGAGGCGAGCGCAAGACGCTCGTCTTGTAAACGGGCGTATATGCCGGCGGATGAAGATCGCGATCACGCTGGTGAAACTCGGCTTCGGGCGTCATGTTGATGTATCCTCGGTTATCCATTGGCTATTAAGAATCTGCTGCCGCCTTAGGTCGTTTTTCTGGGAAGGCGGCAGCTATCATCAGTGGCCCCGATCATCGCCCAAGCTCCTAATCGGGATTGATGACTTCTAGTCCACGACCGTCATGTTGGCACGACGACGGCACCGCTGGCTGCCTCGGCGCGTTTCCTTTCATAGTCTGCCTTCGTCATGGGCACTGCGTTGGGATTTCCGAGATCACTGATAGTGACCCGATAGGTTTCTCGGGCGGTCACAGCCGCGATGGCAGCGATAACGGTTATCCCAAAGGCGATTGCGCCAACGGTGAGAGGAATGTGAGCCGAGCCGGGAGGCGCCACGGTTGCAAAGAGTGCGGGAAGCAGCGCCGTGATCGTCGTACCGATATTCTGGGATATCGCCATCGCAGAGACCCGAGTTCGCGTCGGGAATAGCTCGGGGTAGAAGCTTGGGAAGATGGCGTTGTAGCCCTGGTAGACGACGCCCCACATCAATAGCGACATGAAAATCGCCAACGATACGTTCTGGATGCTGATCGCGTAGAGATAGCCGAACGCGAGCAAGCCAGAGCAGAGCGAACCTATGATAATGGGAGGCTTGCGGCCGACCTTGTCTGACAGGTTACCGACGAACGGAATGATGAACACGGCCAGTATATTCCCCAGGACCGGAATCCACAGGTAGACGTCTTTTTCGAAACCGATTCCGTAAGCTGGTTGGACCGCATAGGCTGCACCGAATATTGCGGCAACGACCGGAATAACATTCATCAGTGCCATGCAGACGACGCGAAGCATATCCCTCCAACTGAGCTTGAATGCCTGAATAATTGGCGCTGTCGGAACCTTGCCTTCCTTTTCCTCTTTTTCAAATGCTGGCGTCTCATCTACTTCACGGCGGATGATGTAGCCGGCAACTATGACGAAGAAGCTGAGCAAAAAGGGTATTCGCCAACCCCAGCTGTTGAATGCCTCGGTAGGCATGTAGTGTGCGAGCGGCAGGAAGACCGCCGCCGCAAGAATCTGGCCGGCCTGCACGCCCTGGAGCGTAAAGCTGGCATAGAATCCGCGCCGTCCAAATGGGGCATGCTCCAAAATCATTGAACTGGCGCCGGAGATTTCTCCGGCAACAGCAAAACCCTGTATGAGGCGCAAGATAACAAGAAGGACGGGAGCCAGCACGCCGACTTGTTGATATGTCGGCAGGATGCCGACAGCCATCGTCGAGATACCCATCAGGAACATGCAGACGAGCAGAACTGTTTTCCGGCCATGGGTGTCGCCCCAGTGTCCCAGAACGAAAGCCCCGATGGGCCGGGCAACATAGCCAACGCCGTATGTCGCCAGCGATGCGACGATGGCAACGGTGGGATTTTCCGATGGAAAGAATATCTGCGGGAAGATTAACGACGCAGCTGTAGCGTAAATAAAGAAGTCATAATATTCGAGCGCCGATCCAATCCATCCGCTCGCAGCGGCCTTCTTCGATTGACCCGTGTCGTGGGTGGTTTGCGCACTAGTCATTGTAAGCTTCCTCCAACTTTGTTTTCTGACGTCCCTTTAGCGGGCTTCTTTGAAATTTTGGGCAGCTATCCGAACGCTGTTTTCGCCTTTCCAAAATGCTGGCGACTGAGGTCAACTTTCTAGAAAGTTCACGCTCAGTTGGGTTCATTCATCGTCAAACGCTGCGATCGCCACTCACCAACGTCGTATGCGATGCAAGTCCATTGCTCACAAAAGCGGTAGGCATGCCGGGAAACTGGTAACGTGGTCGATGGAAAGCGAACCGTTGTGACGGATTTCAAAATCGTTGCCTTTGTCGTCGGCCGTGTTAGCGAAACCCATCGAAAGCAGTGTCAGATTAGTCCTTCGGCGATCTAACACAATTACCCTGTTATGCGACAAACGTAACATCATGTTATTTCTTTCAGACCCGCGACCTAGGCTTCTTTGGCTCGGATGCTGGTCACCGTGATTAGAAGCAACAACGGCTGATCTCTGATCGCATCCAAAAGCGAGCCGCTCGGCTACATCACAACCCGGGTCCCGCGCCAATGCAGGCACAAAATCTTGTGGCTCGTTTTTATGGCGCCGAGATCATCTGGCAAGGATGTCAGGCGAACGCCGCTTGACGTTACCGCTTCCGCGCGGACTACCGAGTGCTGGTCGGGTGCCTGTCACGTTCGTGTCGCTGCTGTGCATGCCGATGACGATCCACGGCGTCGCGCAGCGCTGCGGCGGTGACCCCGGCGCTTAAGTTGGGTTGCAGCTCACGCGAATCGCTCTGCGCCGGCTTCGACGGCCGCTTGCGGCTACACGTCCATGCCGTCACCGGCGATCTCCATGCAGCATGGTGAACCAAAGGCAAGCGCGGGCGATAGTGTGACGTTTCCAATTGGCCGCCGGATCACGAAATGATACGCTCCACACATTGCACGAGATGCTTTTCCTGGAGGCAATTCATGGAACGGCGCGAATTTATAATAAGCCCATCGGCAGCGCCGCGCGGCGAATTGGAGCACCTGCTGACAAGCCGATAAGCTGCGACGTATGACGGTCCGTCGCGCTCAGACGCAGGGCCAACTCCTTCGGCACCACGTTATCAAAAAGGGTAACCATCATGCCCGCCGCCCGCACCGTCGACGTTCAGACATTTCTAAATGAGCATCCGTTCTCGCGCTTTCAGTGGATGATCTTCGCGCTTTGTTTTTGTGTCGTTCTCCTAGACGGGTTCGACACCGCCGCCATCGGCTACATCGCTCCATCGTTGATTACCGAATGGGGACTGGAGCGGCCGGCTCTGGCGCCCGTTCTGAGTGCGGCGCTGTTCGGCCTGGCGGCTGGCGCCCTGTCGTCGGGACCGTTGGCCGATCGCCTCGGTCGCAAGGCGGTGTTAATGGGCTCGGTGTTGATCATGGGTGCCGCCTGCCTCATGTCCGCGTTCGCAGGCAGCCTGGACCAACTTGTCATCTGGCGTTTCATCACGGGCGTTGGGCTCGGCGCCGCCATGCCCAACGCCGTCACCTTGATGAGCGAGTATTGCCCCGACGGGCGGCGGGCTACGCTCACCAACGCCATGTTCTGCGGCTTCCCGTTGGGTGCGGCTTTCGGTGGCTTTCTCGCTGCCTGGATGATACCGCAGTGGGGCTGGCGCAGCGTCCTGGTGCTCGGCGGGACCACGCCGCTGGTGTTGACCGTTTTGATCGCCCTGCGGCTGCCGGAGTCTGTGCGCTTCATGGTTGCCAAGAACCAACCGGTCGAGCGCATTCGCAGCGTGCTGCACCGCATCGCCGCAACGGTGCCCGACGCAACCTCGTTCGTCATGCACGAGAAAGCGGCGGCGACCGCAGCCAAAAGCGGCATCGGCATGGTGGTCTCGAGCTCCTACCTCGTGGGCTCGGTGAGTTTGTGGGTGGCCTATTTCATGGGCTTGGTGATCTTCTACGCGCTGATCAACTGGATGCCGCTGCTGTTCAAGGATGCGGGGCTGGCGCCGCAGACCGCCGCGCTGATCTCGGCTCTGTTCCCACTGGGTGGCGTCGGCGCCATCCTCTTCGGCTGGCTGATGGATCGCTTCAATGCCAACGTGATCATCGCAGTCGGTTTCGCGCTGACTGCCGTGGCCGTCTATGCGATCGGCCAAATGGTAGACGAGCTCGCAACGCTGGTGTTGCTGGTATTCGCGGCCGGCACCCTCATGAACACTTCCCAGTCGTCGCTACCCGCACTGGCCGCTGGCTTCTATCCGACGCAGGGGCGCGCGACCGGCGTGGCTTGGATGCTAGGCCTGGGCCGCTTTGGTGGCATTGCCGGTTCCTTTCTCGTGGCCGAGCTCGCGCGCCGGCAACTGGCTTTCAGCGAGATCTTTGCCATCGTGGCGATCCCGGGCCTGATCGCCGCGGCGGCGCTGATGGTCAAGCAGCTCGCGCATCCCGACGACACGGCGGGTCGCGCGACTGCAAGGCGCGAAGCGCTGGGTCACTAATGTCAGAGGATTGTAGTGCGCGGCTCGGGAGAAGTCGTGTCGGTCCTCGGTACCAGTTGGTTGGCCGGCAGGCGCAAAGGCCGGGGACCGTTTCGGCCCGGTCTGGTCTTCGGGGCGGGGGGCCGACATAGGGCCATAGGGCGCTGTGAGCGACAAAAACGAACCCGATCCGCCTGAGCCCCCTAGACTACTCTGGACTGCGCGGAGAAGGTTCGATCCCAGTTCCTCTCCACCAGCCAGCTGTGACTTAGGTCTGAAATTGAATCGATCGTGAAGATCACAAGGTGAAACGGTGAAACCACCAAACCTCTTAACGCTCGCCGGAGCACGACCGTTTGACCTTGTTACCTTTCAAGATGGGCCACAGCACCTGCACCGTGTTCGCTCGGACCTCACATCCTGAGGACTGATGCGGGGGGTGGCGCTAAACATGCAAGCAAGTTGGTGAAGTGGGTCATTTCACGATTAAGCCGATTGCATTCTTCGAGCGCCTGCTTGACCATCGATAAAGTGATGCGTCGATCGTCCACCTCGATGATCCCAGCTTTTTTTGCTTTTAGTGCTCTTGCCGTCATCGTCGGCTCGTCGGCACCCCGCTCGAAATCTCCCCAAGCTGCGTGAGCCGCATAGTTTCTGTCTCTCGCGGCGGCGATTATTGCATTCATCAGTGCCAGGGCACTGTCTTTGTGGGGCTGAAGACCTTGCACAGAGGAGAAGCCCTTCTCCCACAAATACCGCCTGTCGGACCACTTGGATGGTAACTTTGCCACTCCGAGCAAGGTCATGATTGTCAGCACGTTACCAGTTGCGTGCCCTTCAAGTCGGCCCCAAGACACCGATAGCGTGCCAAGCGCGGCATAAAACTCGTTTGCGTTGGTTGGATCAGTATGATCCGGCGTGTTGGCGGCGCTTATGCGCAATAGGACGTTCGTTTGCGAAGTCATGTTAAGCTCCTGCAGTGTTGGGCGTTGCAGCAACTCGTCGGGCACGCTGTAACGCATCTTTAAGCGCCACCAAGTCCCGCGAGGTTATATGGGTAGGCGCATAAAAGCGGCGAGAGCGAACGCCGAGGATGCCCGCAAACGTGCAGGCCGCCCGTGACGCGGCGACGCCGACCCGCTATGGCAACATGAGCGCGCATGAAGCAGTTTATAGACACTACGGGCGGCCTTTGGCTCAGAGTTGAACTCGAAGACAAAGCCACCGGGATTTGTGTGTACCGGAAATTCCATCTGGGTTCATGGATAGAGTCGACAAAGTTACCGCCATACCTTCGCTGATCTGTTTCACTGCTGAGTAGCAGGCTTGCGACCAAGCAATGGGGTCACATTCCCGTCAACGCGAAGCTCAGTGATAAATTCTAATTTCCAGACAGCCCTACGCCGCGCAATCAAGTTGAGGAATGTAGTCTTGGTGCGCGGTTCAGCTGAACTGGCTTGCCGGTCGCGGCTAATCCGAACATCCGGTTCCGAGGCGTCGTCCGACAATTCCTGAAATGCCCGGGAATATGAGGACTCGAAAATGAGTCTTCCCCGTAGATGATCCGCAACCTCCCGCATCGGGTTCCGGTCAAGACAAACGATTACACTCAAATCGATGCGTCTGGAGAAGCTCTTTACCCAGATCTCTACATCTTTCCGATGAAATCGGCGCGCTTCGCGCCTCGCATCTATGTGGCCCAAATGGGGTTTAGCGTTAACCGCTCGCTTGCGCCCGTATGGAAATGCCGGAAACTGGAAGAAGAGAGAACAATACAATGTCTGCCTTCGTCGAAATAGCTGACGAACTGATCGGCGTCGTTGCGATGTCGAGAAGTGATGGCCGCGATATTGCAGCATATGTCCTGCGCATCGTGCGCGATGGTGTGATCACTGGCGAAGGTCCGACAACGAGGGGCCGCATTCATTTTTCCCGCGCGCTTGATGCTCAAGACGCCACCTGGTGCGCGCGTATCCTGACCGCAATAACTGTGGCCGATGAACCCGTGAGCCGTGCTGAAGCCAACGCGCTGTTCGAGATCAACGCCGCCGCCTCGGAGCGCAGTGACAATGGACAGTTCGACGATCTCTTCGCCAAGGCTATCGTGCATCACGCGGCCTCTGCCTCGGGCTTTCCGGTACCTTCGCGCACCATTGCGCTTTCGCCTGATACAGCCATTGAAAGCTGGGCGCCGAGCCGTGCCGCTTGCCTCGATCTCGAAGTGCTGGAATGGATCGCGAGCCAGACGCGCAGCAAATTCCGGGGCAACCCCACCGTGATGAATCTGTTCGCGGCCATTATCGGGGCGGCCACACTGCCGCTGGCACAGCTTCCGAACTTGTTCGACATGGGCATGTAAGCAGCCGGGCAGCGGCTCGATAAGCGAAGGGAATCCTGGGTCGAGTCAATAGACGCGTGAATAAACTCGCGCGCCAGGGGTTCTCTTGGCCGAGCAGCATTACTGACACACGCGGACGGTCTGCCGCGCTTGAAGAAATTCTGATAAAATGCGGCGGAAATCGAGGAGGGCTCGGCGATGGCGACTTACTCGATAGGTGATCTCAGCCGGCGGGAAATCTTGAGAATGTCTGCGGTGCTTGGCGTCACAAGCATCGTCTCAACCAAGTTCGCATTGGCTCGAGCGGCCTTGCAGCGCACGCCTCGCCAAATACTTGGTCCGTTCTATCCAGTGAAACCGTTTGACCAAAACGCCGATCTAACGAGAGTGCCCGGTCGGCCGGGTCGCGCTGAGGGTGAAATCCTCAACGTCATGGGACGCGTACTCAATTTGAAGGGCGAACCCGTTCGCAACTCCAAGGTTGAGGTTTGGCAGGCCAACACTCATGGGCGTTACACCCATCCGAGCGATACTAACCCCGCGCCGCTCGACCCCAACTTTGAAGGATCGGCCACTCTGACTACGGACTCGGAGGGTCGATATAGGTTCAAGACTATTAAACCGGGCGCGTATCCTCTCGGTCCCAGTACAATCCGGCCAGCACACATTCACTTCGAAGTTTATGGCAAGCGAGATAGACTGGTGACCCAGATGTACTTTGAAGGCGACCCTTACAACATTACGGATCGTTTTCTGCAAAGTGCGGGGCGAACGGAATTGCTCATCACGAAGCTATTGCCGCCGCCTCCAGAGTTCGAACCAGAGTCGAAATTGGTGGTATTCGACATCGTGCTGCAGGCGGGCTAATCAGTTCCGCATAAGCAAACGGCGGGCCCTGTCCCGCGAGCCTGATCCGGCTTGCCGGCGGAACCTTCCTGATCCTTGGCGTCGTCCTGATACGGACGTAGCCGCTGATGCGGCCGTGGTCGCAATGGCGTAACCTTACGCCAGCGTCGTCACACCAACCAGCAAACGGCGCTTTCGCCTTGTGAGAGGTCCAGCGATGGCCGCAGATCATGTTACGCGCCCCTTGGGTCGAACCGGCATCGATGTGCTGCCCTTGGGCATCGGCACGAACAAGTGGCGGCGTGCCGATCGTAAGGCCGTGCTGGAAACGTACAGGACCATTCATGACGCCGGCCCGTGCATGATCGACACGGCTGAGATCTATTTCTCGGAGCGCGTCGTGGGTAACTGCTTGCGCGCCGGCCCCACCCGCGCGGTGATAGCATCGAAATTCCCTCCCTTTCCAGGCCGAACCTCTCCGCGCCGCCTCATGAGCGCGCTTGATGGTTCGCTCGCGCGCCTGGGCCTCCCGACAATCGATCTCTACTATGTCCATTATCCGCTGCCCTTCATCGACGTGGGAGTGTTCGCCGAAGGCCTCGTCGAAGCGGTGAAGTCCGGCAAGGCCCGCGCGGTCGGCGTGGCGAATTTCAATGCGGACCAGATGCGCCGCATCGCCGATCACCTCGCAAGGGCAGGCGTTCCGCTCGCCGCTAATCAGGTCAACTACAGCCTGCTGCGACGAGCAGCGGAAACAAATGGCGTGCTCGAAGCCTGCCGTGAGCTCGATGTGGCACTGGTCGCGTATTTTCCCCTTGCGTCCGGCCGCCTCGCGCAGCCGCCGGACAGCATGGGAACGAAAGCGCTGCTGACGTGTCTCGCCGAGATTGCCCGCTCGCACGACGCCAGCATCAGCCAGGTCGCCCTGAACTGGCTGTTGGCGCGCGACAGTCACGTGATTCCCATCCCCGGCGCGACCAAGCCTCATCACGCGAGGACCAATCTCGATGCACTCGGTTGGCGCTTGAGTGAGACCGAGTTCGACGCGATCGACCGAGCCTCAGCAAAGAGTGGTTAATGAATTCGGCGCCCATCAAACCCCTCATCTCCACCCCTGACCTCGACAAGATCGACGTCCGTATCGGGACCATTCTCGCGTCGAGGACGTGGCGCATTCGGAGATGCTCGCATGTCTGCCTGTCGATTTCGGCGACTACCCGCTCCATTCTCGTCAGCATGAAAAAGCAGCGGCCATATCCAAAGGAGATTGAAGGCCGGCAGGCGCTGTCTGTCGTGACCCTCGCGCCGCGAATGGTGGCGGGCGAGGTTTCCGAAGGTCGGGTCCCGCAAAACGACCTCGGGCGATGTCTGCTGTCTGGTCGCAAACGGTGCGAAAGCGGACATTGCGATTGCGTGCGACGAGGTCTGCAAATGACCCCGGCTGTTCTCTAATTCCGGGCCTGCGGTCAAGACTCTCCAAAAACGCCCTTGCCGGGTTCAAGGTTCTCTCCGCGGTAGGGGTATGCCCTCCGCATGATGGTGTAAGATGACGCTGGCGGATCAATGTGTGAAGCGCGCTTGCTTTTTTGAGCATCGCAAAGCCAGGGGCGATCGCACCAACGCCAGCGTCCCGGCAGGGACGTTGGGTCCCGCCGGGGTTCGGCGGGATTTCGATTGCCATTTGAAGTCGGTACCATCAACCCACATCCGGTGCAGAATGACGGCAAGTTTTCGGGCAACCGCAACCTTGGCTTTGCGCAGCCCGCTTCGTTTCGCAAGCCGAATGCCGCGCTCTTGCTGGAACATACGATGGAGGGTGGAATCGCGTCGTCGGTTGCTCAATCTTGCATTGTTGGAAGCTTTAGAATGCGGCAATCTGGTTCGCAGATGGAAAGAAACAATCGGAAGGTACAGCAACATGCATACATCGAGGCGAGACATGCTTCTCGCGTCCCTGCTCGCGACACTGCCTGGGATGGTAGTGAGCGAGGCCGTGGCGAGCCCGATCAACCCTGCACAAACCATCATCCAGCCCCCGGCAGATCACCGCTGGGTTTCGAACAAGAACTACCCAGAGCGCAGCGTGGATATGTGTCCGCTGTCAGGCTCACTTACCGAGCCGGGGCTATATCTAACGCTAGTGCGCTGGTGGCCCGGCGAAGCCCATTTCGGCAGTCGCAAATCCCTGCTGTAATACCCTTACGCGGGCGTAGTCCCGGGCCTTAGGACTTCCGCCTTGTTTGAGGCATCCGCTCATCGATTCTTTCCGTAACTCCCCCATCGACAAGCAAGCCAAGATACTTTGCACCTCGCATGCGATGCTGGCGCACCGCGGCGTATCCTGGGCTGTCATACCACCTCTTCGCCTCCTCCATCGAAGGGAACTCCGCGACCACGACTCCTTCTACCGATCCTTCACCCTCGAGGAGTTCGAATGGACGGTACGCTGTGTGGAGCTTGACATCGAACCCCCTGAAAGTACGAGGCATCTCTTTCCAATATGTCTCCAGTTCCTTCCGATCGCTTACACCCTGGCAAATATAGACGAGATAGGCGGGCATAGATTGCTTCTCCGTTTCGGTACAGTCGAACCCTTTCCTGGGCGTGTCCGTCGAAACGACTCACGACGCTACATAAGCGCGCAGCGTAACGCGGTCTCCGAAGCCTGATCCGTAGGCAAGCTGTCCCACGAGCAGGCCGAGGTTCTCGATGTTGTGTGAAGCGTCAAGATGGCGGGCATCCACGCCTTCGAAGCCGATCTCCTTGGCCAGGGCGATCACGGTCGAGCGCGCGGCCTTATCGTCCGCGCAAGTAAACACCGTAGGCTTTTCGCCGCTCGCCGGCTCGCGGATCAATGCCGAGGAAATGGACGTGAACGCAGTGACGACGCGCCCCTTCGGGACGAGGTGCGCAAGTTGCTCGGCCGCGCTTGTACCGTCGTCTCGCTTCAGCTCGTAGCCGCCGGCGCCGGGAACCATCGCCGAAACGATGATGCCGGCATAACCCTTCAGCGCAGCCGCCACGTCGTCAAGCGCGGCCGGCGGCGTTGCGATGAAGCCAACATCGGCCGCAAGAAGCTCTTTGTCGCCGGCCACCCGCACGCCCAACTGACGGCTGAGGGCGGCTGCCGTAGCGCTGCTGGGATGCGATCCGCGGATCGCAACCGTGTGCGACGTTCTTTCGGCGAATGCTGTCGCAAAGGCTCCGCCCATGCGCCCCGTGCCGACGACAACAATCTTTTTCACGCTTCTCCTCCTTGGCCGAAGACGGACGGGCCCTGATAGTATAGGTCCGCGAGCGGCTCTCAGCGGCCCTCGGGCGGCAGGCTGGCGATCAGACGGTTGGGATGGTCCCGCCGTCCAGCACATAGTTGGCGCCGCTGACGAAGGCGGCGCGCTCGGACGCCAAGAATGCCACCAGCTCGGCGACCTCCTCCGGCCGGCCGGGCCGCCCGACCGGGATGCCGCCCAACATATCCACGATCTGCTGGCGCGCCGCCGCTTCGCTCGCGCCTGTGTTGCGGACGATATCGGCGATCATGCCCTGGGCGCCGGACGTCTCGATGAAGCCGGGCGAGATCATGGTCACGCGCACGCCGTGGGGCGCGACAGCCTTGGCTAGGCCTTTGCTGTAGGTGGCAAGCCCCGCCTTAGCCGCGGCATAGACGAGCGTGCTGTTGGCGGCGA
>Ga0210396_10001050_pt1 | contig 31378 bp, 25 predicted proteins | sample IncBWH17OmetaG_FD_155466 | JGI IMG/M metagenome (GOLD analysis project Ga0210396, IMG submission 155466) | Forest soil microbial communities from Barre Woods Harvard Forest LTER site, Petersham, Massachusetts, United States - Inc-BW-H-17-O ...
CGCAAAACTCGCGGCCGGGGTTCTGCTCGAACAGGTTGAAGACCGTCTGCACGGCCTTGGCATGATGATCGAGCATGGCCTTGACGCCCTCCTCGCGCCAACCGATCGCCGGGCCGAGCGACACGCCCCAGACGCGGATCTTCCCCTGGTCACTGATCTTCTCCAGCTCGGCAAACAGGTCGTCGCGAAACTGCGGCAGCTTTATATTGTGCGCCATGTAAAGGTCGAGGTAGTCGGTCCCCAGGCGCGCAAGCGAGCGCTCGAGGGCGGTGCGGAGAAACTGCGGGGAGAAATCCTGCTTCCGCTCGGCGTGGCTTCCGGGCACGCCGGGGTCGCTGTAAAAGTCATAGCCGAACTTGCTGCCGACCTCGATCTTGTCGCGCGGGACGGTTTTGAGGAACTTGGCGAAAACGGACTCGGCCCGGCCGTTGCCGTAGGCGTCGCCATTGTCGAAAAACGTGATCCCCTGGTCGTGGGAGAACTGGCACAGTTTGATCGCGGCTTCGTCGGTGTAATGCCCCCACCAGTCCACGCCGAACGGCCAGCACCCCAGCGAAATCGCCGACACTTCCAGATTCGTATTTCCGAACTTTCGTCGTTCCATCTCAACCTCGCCAAAACCGCGATCATATGAGCGGTTAAGGAGGATGGGAAGCCGGGCGCGTGGAGCGTGGGTGGTGTCGAGGATAATCCTCGGGCAAACCCCCTCTCCAACTCTCCCCCGGAGTACGGGGGCGGGAGAAGGAGGCGCGAGGATTCTTTTTGGCGTAAAATCGTTTTCGATGGCGACGCTGGACTTCGATCAGATTTTTGCCCTGGCGGTGCAGTATCACCGGCAGGGGCGGCTGACGGAGGCGATTGCGGGGTATCGGCGGGCCATCGCGCTGCGGCCGGGGGCGGCTTCGGCGCACAACAACCTGGCGGTGGCTTGCCGCGAGGCGGGGCTGACGGCCGAGGCGATTGCCGCGAGCCGCTCAGCGGTCATGCTGGCGCCACATCGCGTCGAAATGCACCTCAACCTCGGCAACCTCCTGCGCGAAAGCGGGGACGTGGATGAAGCGATCGCGGCGCACCACCAGGGGCTGCGCGTGGCGCCCAACTTCGCTCTGGGATTCAGCAACCTCGGGGTTGCTCTTCAGGAGGCGGGCCGGGTCGAGGAGGCGATCGAATCCTATCGCCAGGCCATGCGGCTGGATCCGGGCGCGGTGGTGGCGCACAGCAACCTGTTGTACGCGATGCATTTTGATCCGCGATGCGACGCGCGGATGATTCTAGAGGAGCACCTGCGCTGGGCGGCGCTCCACGCCGATGCGCTGGGGGAGAAGGCGCCACCGTGCGAAAACGAGCGGTCGCCCGAGCGGATGCTTCGGGTTGGGTACGTCGCGCATCGGTTTGGCGACCACGTGATCGGGCGGTTCATGCTGCCGCTCTTGCGTTCGCACGATCGGGGGCAGTTTGAACCGTTCTGCTATTCCGCCGCGACCTCGCTTGGCGCCGAGCTGCCCGATGCGGGCGCCACTTGGCGCTCGACCCGCGGCCTCAGCGACGAGCAGCTCGCGCAGCTCATACGCCAGGATCGGATCGACATCCTGGTGGACCTGGGTCTGCACATGTCCGGCAGCCGGTTGCTCACCTTCGCCCGCAAGCCGGCGCCGGTCCAAGTCACATACCTGGCGTATTGCAGCACGAGTGGATTGAGGGCCATGGATTATCGCCTGACCGATGGGTATCTCGATCCCCCTTCGACCGGCTCAGGGCAGGCTCTTGGAGAAGAGGACCAAAACTATGTTGAGCGCTCGGTACGGCTGGAGACGTACTGGTGCTACGATCCTCCCGCTGATGCGTCTGCGCCGGGCCCGTTGCCGGCGGCAAGCAACGGCCATGTGACCTTTGGATCCTTGAATCATTTTTCCAAGATAACGGCGCAGACGCTGCAAGTGTGGGGCCGGCTGCTGACGGAGTTGCCGAATTCGCGGCTCATCTTGCATGCCCGCCCGGGATCGCATCGCCGGCGGGTGATGGAGTTGCTGGGGGCGGCGGGGGTGACTGCGGAGCGGGTGGAATTTGCCGGCTTCGTCCCGACGCCGCAGTATTTTGAGCAATATCGGCGGATCGACATCGGCCTGGACCCGTCTCCGTATGCGGGAGGAACGACGACGCTGGACGCGCTGTGGATGGGAGTGCCGGTAGTGACGCTGTCGGGAAAAACCGCGGTAGGCCGCGGCGGGGTGAGCATTCTCTCGAACCTGGGGCTGGAGCACCTGATCGCGACGGCTCTCGAGCAGTACGTGCAGATTGCGCGCGGGCTGGCCGGCGACCTGCCAAGGCTTGGCGGGCTGCGGGAATCGCTGCGACAGCGCATGCGACAGTCGCCGATCCTGGATGCGAGCAGGTTTGCCAGGAATGTGGAAGCGACGTTCCGTCAAATGTGGCGCGAGTGGTGCGCCAGACCGCTGTTTTCTCCCTCCCCTGGTACACCGGGAGAGGGTCAGCGTGGGGGTTGAGGAGAGTCGATTCGCCTAACCCCCTCCCCAACCCTCCCCCGGATTACCGGGGGAGGGAGAAGGAGGGTTCACCCGCTCAATCAAGTCGTAGAGCGGCGTCGGATCGGAGAGATCGGCGACGGCAGCATCCGGGCCGTCGGATTGCAGTTGCCACAATGAATAGGCGCCGGTGGCGACCGCCAGCACGCGACATCCGGTTTGCCGGGCGGTGGCGATGTCGCGCGGGGTGTCGCCGACGATGATCACGCTGGCGGGTGTTGCGACTTCTCCAAGCTTCGCAAACTGGCCAAGGGCGGCGGCGACCAGATCGCTGCGCTGGTTTCCGTCTTCCGCGAAGGCGCTGACCGGAAACGAGAAACGGTCCAGCCCGGCGGCGCGGAGCTTGAGCATCGTGTTGTCGCGGAAGTTTCCGGTAAGAAGCCCCGCAACGGCATCGCGGGGCCTTTGCGAAAGCTCCTCCAGCAGATGAATGATCCCGGGCATCACCTTCACCTGATCCCGCATCCGCTGCAATTCCGCTTCCAGCTCGATGAGGTATCGTGCCTTGTATTGGGCCAGATGCTCGTGTGCGTCGGTGATGCCGCAGCGGGTTGCAATGCTGAGAAAAAGCTGCTGATCGAGTTGACCCGCAACCAACGGGCAACGGTCCAGGGGACGGCCAAAGGTGGCCTCGGCGGCGCGCCAAATGCAGCGCGTTGTCGCGCCGCCGGTGATCAGCAGCGTGCCGTCGACATCGAAAAGAATCAGGGCACGCGGCATTGGGCGATAAACAATACTGTTTTACAGGTTGTCGGCCCGGTCGGCGGCTGTCAGTGCCTGTGCGGGCACAGGCAGCCGCTCGGGCCGTCGTGCAATCACCGTAAACCAGCCGTATTCCGGGTTGAGCGGGTTATGGCCGCTCAGAGCGTGCAACAACATCTCCTGCCACGGCAGGCGGCCCTTGGGATCGAGATGCTCGTCAGGTGAACGGACCGCTCGCACGACCAGGTCCAGCTTTTCCAGCATGAGCGCCAGCTCGGGCAGCGGGAGGCCGGTGTTCGGCTTGTTGTGGATCTCCGCGGCTTCGAAGGTAAGCCGGGCGGTTTTGGTGTCGCGGAACCAGAACTTCCTGGCGCTGACGTAGGAAAGCCACTTGTATGGATACCACCGCAATTCGAATAGCCCAACCGCCATTCGGCTCCATCGCTTACTCTCACGACTGGGTTCGCAGTCGATGATCAGTCCGCCGCCTTCCGCGCAGACTCGGGCAAATTCGCTTACCGCTTTGTCCCACGCCTCGATGTGATGCAAAACGGAGGCTTCGGTCACCAGATCAAATGCGCCGTCGCGAAACGGCAGGCAATCCGCCGAGCCGAGCACGACAAACGCCCGGGTGCGGCTTTTTACGTTTCGCAGATTCGCCAGGCTGACATCCAGCGCGTACTGCCGGGCAGGGATGTCGTCGAGCCATTGCAACACATGCCCGGGGCCGCAGCCGACGTCGAGGTGGCGGAGCTGCCGGTTGACCTGCCCCAGATGCTGCAAGCCGAGGGCCTGGAGGACGGCGTTGCGCATCCTTCGGGCGTTGCGGGTCTCTTTTCGCCAGTAACGCGCATAGTCATCGGAGACATGGTTATAGACGCTGACATTGGCCGAGAGCGGCGTAGCATTGGCCGCGAGCGGCGTGGCAGACGGCGCATTGGCGACCATGCATTCACGAAGTTCTGCGGTCCAGAGGACCGGAATTCCGTCAGCGGTAATGGGGAAACGCGTCTTGCAGCGCACGCACTGGAGGCAGCAGTCTGCAACCGGACCCGCGCCGAAATTCGACCAGTCACAGTCGCCGCACGGGGTTTCCTCGAGTCCCTGCCCACACTCGACACACCGCAAGAGCGACAGGTCATCATGTGCGATGCGTTGCCCCATGCAGCTACTCGACACCGGCCTGCCGGGCCTCGACAAAGACAGCCTCATCGTACCGGAGCATTACCAGCCCGGCGCGCCAGCGATCGTACTCGTGGCCAGAAGGCATGTCGAGAATGTCTTCGAGCAGCCAGCGTGCCATCGGCGCGCCAGCCTCATGCGAGAGTGGATATCCGCCGCCAAATCGCGGGTTGATTTCGATGACCGCCATCTGGTCGGTCCGGGGATCATGGAAAATCTGGATGTTCAGAACGCCAAAGGCCTGGGGAAGGGCTTCGGCGACGCGCCGTGCGAGGTCGGATACGGACGGATGTCGGACGGTGACGGCTTTACTGACTTCGCCGGCCCGAGTCTCAATCCGTCGACGCGGAACCGCACATCGACAGCGGCCGGCTCGGTCGATGAAGACGTCCACGGTGTATTCCTGGCCCTGGGCGATCGACTGAACGAGGAGCTCGGGCTCGTGCGATCGGGCCTCGAGATGTTGACGGGTGATGGCCGTCGTAATGCCAATGGACGAGCTGCCGCGTCGGGGTTTGACGATAAGGGGCAACTCCAGGTCGGCCTTTGAGTCAAGCATTTCTTGCAGCGTGGCCTGGCGGACGGTGGGAAAACTGTGGTTGATCAAAAATTCGTGCGTTTGTTGCTTGTCGAAACCGATTTCGATGGTTTGCGGCGAAGAGATGTTGATGCGGCAGCCGAGGAGGCGGAATTTGTCTTGATGCTGAGAATAGAAGGTCAGCTCGGGGTCGATGGTCGGGACAATCAGTCGAAGACTGTACTGGCGGCAGATTTCGAGCAGTGCGGGGAGACATCGCGGGTCCCGATAGGGAGGCACGATGATGGACTCCGGCGCCAGTTGCATGGCGGGGCTGGTCCGATGGATGTCCATCGCCAGCACGCCCCCCGGGATTCCGAGGCTGTCGATCGATTGCTGGAGTAATCGCATCAGCGCGACGCGCCGACCCGCCGCCGAGAGCATAACGTTACACGTGTTGGGGCCGCGCGGAAGTTGCATTGTTCCACTAGTTGGATGGCCTGACCAAGCCGGGGCTGCTGGGGATGTTGACGATCCGCGCCGCAAGGTCCTCGGTGGTGCTCAGGTCCATTCTGGGGCAGTCGCGGTACATCGGAAGTTGTTGCATCGGCCGCCAGATGGGTCGGGACTGCAAATTGGCGGCGTTAAGCGCGGCAAGCAACTGATCGCGCAAGTCAAAGTCGGCGCGATCGAGCACCAGGGCGTTGAGCCAGTAGTTGCTTTTGCAATCGGGCGGCTCGACGAACAGGCTCACGCCGCTCAGATCGGCCATGGCCTGGGCGTAGGCGTGAGCAAGCCTTCGTTTGCGGTCCAGAAGCTCGGGAAGTTTTTCCAACTGGGCGCAGCCCAGGGCGGCGTTGAGGTTGGGCATGCGATAGTTGTAGCCGAGCTCGTCGTGAACGTATTCCCAGGGATGAGGTGCTTTTGCCGTGGTGGTGATGTGGCGGGCGCGGCGGGCCAGATCGTCGTCGTCGGTGAGGATGGCGCCGCCGGCCCCGGTGGTGACGGTTTTGTTGCCGTTGAAGCTGAGGATGCCGAGACCGCCGAAAGTCCCGGTGTGCTTCTGTCGGTAATACGAGCCGAGCGACTCGGCGGCATCCTCGACGACGGGAATATGCCACTTGGCCGCGACTTCCAGCAGCTTGCTGAGGTTGACGGGATGGCCGAAGGTGTGCATGGGGACGACCGCCGCGATTCGACGGCCGGTCCGGTGGTTGATGCAGCCTTCCGGCCGCAGTTCGGCAACCAGTGCCAGATGGTCATCGAGGCGGGCCGCGTCGATGCCCAGGGTCCGGAGGCTGACATCGCAGAAATGGGGCACAGCCCCGCAGTATGCCGCGGCGTTGGCGGTGGCGATGAAAGTGAGCGACGGCATCAGGACTTCGCTGTCGCGCTCGACGCCGGCCAGCATCAGCGCGATATGCAGCGCCGCGGTCCCGTTCACAACGGCAATCGCGTGGCGCGCGCCGGTGAACTGGGCGAGCTGGTGTTCGAGCTGGGTGACGAAGCTTCCCGCCGACGAGACCCAGCCGGTGTCGATGCATTGCTGGATGTATTTCGATTCGTTGCCGGCAAAGAGCGGCTGGTGAAGAAGGACCGGCGTGCGCGCTTCGCCAAGCACCGTTCGCAGGCGTCGAATGATTTCTTCGATGAGGGCGCGTTGGTCGAGCGAAGATGAGGACATCCTGTTCCCAGAGGCTATCCCAAGATCATAGGAATTTCATCGGTTGGTGGCGGGAGGCACGTTCGCCAAGGACCTGCCACAGGCGCACTTTGCCCCTGGTTGCAAGGCGGTACGATGTAACGCCGGCAACACCGGACGGTTGATCCGGGTTACCGGACGTAAAATCGAAGCGATGCCGCAGCAACCGATGCCCGCGGTCGGGCGATGGAAGCCACGAGGCGATTGTACGTGCTTGCGCAACCCATGACTGGCCGTTGACAGACAACGACGAGGCTGATAGCAGAAGCCGGTTTACAGATGGAATTCAATTGTCCAAGATTTCTGCCTTGCGTGCTCAACCTGATCGCGGCAGCGCATGTCTGCCTGGCTTCCGAGGCTCAATCGCAACCGACGGTCCTCGCTCCCGATGACGCCATGCCGCTACAGGCCCGATTAGACGTTCTGGCCGCCGCGGGTGGAGGAAAGTTGACGCTTACGGCCGCCCCGTCAGTCTTCCACATCGGCCGTTTCGTACTCGTTCACGATGCCCATGACATTGAAATCGACGGCCAGGGGGCGACGCTCCGTTGTCTGGCGACGTTGACCAATGCCGACGCAAGAGGGGACTCGTTGCGGTTTGTGAACTGTCGCCATATTGCGATTCGGAATGTCCATTTCGACGGCAACCGCGATGCGCGAGGCGGATTCAATTCGAATCCGGAGACGCTTCGATTCAATTCCTGCGATGACGTTCTCGTCGAGCGTTGCACCTTCACTCACGACGTCTGCGACGGCGTCTTCGCCTGGGGCGGCTATCACCCGCGAACGTCAGAGCTGGCCTGCCGGAACCTGCGGATTACCGGATGCTCTTTTGCCGACCCGGGTCGGAGCTGCATCTCAATGGTGGGAACGTGCGATGCGCTGATCGAGAACAGCACCTTTGAGGGGGCGCGCCTCACGAGGCCCGGCGCGGCGCTCGATATTGAAGCAAACCCCGGTGATCCGCCCGGGATCAATCATCATATCCGCTTCATCAACAATCGAGTGCGGGGCTGCGCCATGGGCGTCAGCGTCATCCAGAGCGCTTCGCCGCACGATATCATCATCAGCGGAAACTTCTTTGAGGCCATGGTTTCCCCCGCACCCGACTGGTTGAGCGTCGGCGTTTTCACACTCGGGACGAACGTCTTGATCACGAACAACAGCTTTGAGCCCGATCCGCAAGGGAGTGCGATCGACGCCGAAGACGGCAGCTCGTTCATCAACTCCAACAGCTATCCCAAGGGCCGGATCGTCATTGGCAAGGGCAATCACAAGCTTGGGACCAATTTTGAACGGTAGGCCGCGCCGGTAATGCAACACCTTGCCCATGACGGCTGTATCCGCGTGATCGTCCTGGCGGCGGTGCCCGCCACCGTCGACGCGTTTCTCGTCGAGCAGATCAAGGGGCTGGAAGCGAATGGGTATGAAGTGACGGTCGTCTGCTCACCCGGGGATGCGGTGAGTCGATTACAGGGAAAGGGCCTGCGGTGCCTGCCGGTTTTGATTCCCCGGGCCATCCGTCCGATGGCCTTATTGGCGGCGCTGGCGAGGTTGATTCGGATCTTCCGCGAGCTGCGCCCGCAGGTGATTCACACCCATACGCCGGTGGCGGCGTTTCTCGGACAGCTTGCCGGGTGGTTCGTCCGCGTACCGATCAGGATTACCACGATACACGGGTTGATCTTCGCCATCGAGCCCCGCCCAGTCATGCGGCGGCTGTATCATATTTTGGAGCTCAGGGCCTGCCGATGGGCCACGAAAGTGATTTCCGTAAGTCAGGAGGATGCGCGTCATCTGGTAAAGGATTGTGGTTTGCCGGCTTCCAAGGTTGAAGTGCTGAACGTGGGGATCAACCTGGAGACGTACGACGCTCGGCGTTTGACGGCGGAAGAAAAGGCCTCGGTAAGGCAGGAGCTCGGGATTCCAGCCGACGCTTTCGTGTTCGGGAGCGTCTCCCGGCTCACACGGGTCAAGGGGATTATGGAATGGCTGGAAGCGTTCGCCAGTTTGAGCCGTCGGCACGAGAACGTTTACCTTCTGCATATTGGGCCGCCGGACGACGTGCGCGGCCATGGCGTATCGGCGGCCGATGCGACGCGATTCGGGTGTGAGGGCAAATGCCGTTTTGCCGGAATGCGTTACGACGTCTGGCGGTTGCTCGGGGCGATGGACGTGTTCTGTCTTCCGAGCCGGTTTGAAGGCTATCCGGCATCGCTAATGGAGGCGGCGGCGATGGGGTTGCCGAGCATCGCGACCGACATTCGCGGGTCGCGCGAAGCCGTGCTGGATGGCGTGACGGGCCTGCTCGTCAAGCCGCAGGATCCGCAAGACCTCGAAGCGGCGATGGAGCGGCTGCTCTCGAATCCGGTCGAGCGACGGGAGATGGGCGAGCGGGCACGCGCACGAGCCCTGGCGGAGTTTGACCGAACAAACGTCGTCCGCAAGACACGCGAGATTTACGAGCAGGAAGTGCGCGAGCACCTGAGGTAGGATTGGCTCGATAACCGAGGTGAAAGTTGCATCGAGGCACGGGCATTGACTGGAAGGAAAAACACGGGGACTACTTTGCCGGGCGCAAGGTGCTCGTTACCGGCGGCGCCGGATTCATCGGCTCGCATCTTGCCGAAGCGCTGGTGTCCCTTGGTGCTCGGGTCTGTGTCATCGACGACCTTTCGGGCGGCTCCCGCGAAAATCTGTCGTCAATCGGACCGGTGGAATTCGTCCGTGCGTCGATCCTGGACCGGGGCGCGCTGGCCAGGTGCATGGAGGGTTGCGAGGTCGTTTTTCATCAAGCGGCCCTGGGGTCGGTCCCACGGAGTGTCGAGGAGCCGCGGCTTTACGCGGACGTAAACATTAACGGCACGCTGAATGTGCTCGATGCCGCCCGCGTCGCGCGGGTTCGTCGCGTTATTTTCGCGGCAAGTTCCAGCGTCTACGGGGAGAACCCCGTTCCGTGGATCGAAACGCTCCCGCCGCAACCGCGCAGTCCCTATGCGGCCACGAAGCTGGCCGATGAAGCATTGCTGAGTGCTTATGCCGTCAGCTACGGTCTGGATACGGCGTCACTGCGTTACTTCAACATTTTCGGGCCCCGGCAGAACGCGAACAGCGCTTATGCCGCGGTGATCGCAGCGTTCGCCAAGGCTTTGCTGAGCGGTAGACGACCGATGATTTACGGCGATGGTGAACAGTCGCGAGATTTCACTTTCGTCGCCAACGCGGTCCATGCCAACCTGCTGTGCGCGCGCCGTAGCCAGCCGATCGGCGGCGAAGTGATCAACGTTGCTTGCGGCAGCCGCATTTCCGTCAACGAGTTGGCCTCGACAATGGCCCGCGCTTTGGGGCGATCCGATCTGACGCCGGTTCACGAGCCCGAACGGGCCGGCGACATCAAGCATTCATTTGCCGACCTGGGCCGGGCCCGAGCCATTCTCGGCTACGCTCCGATCGTCGACTTCAATGAGGGTTTGGAAGAGACCATGGCCTGGTATCGATCAGTTCTTCTTTGAAAACTCACTGCGGCGCTGTCGGGCGTTGATCCACAAACTCCCGGAACCAGAATTCGAGCGTGATCAGCGCCCAGATCCGATGGCCATGATTGATCCGCCCTGATTGATGATCGGCCAGCAATCGCTCGATTGCTTGCCGGCGGAACAAGTTTCGGTTCAGGGTTGTGGGGTCGAGCAGGACCTGGCGCGACCACTCGGCCAACTCGCCGCGGAACCACTGGTTCAATGGGACGGCGAAGCCCTGCTTTTTGCGGTGCATCAGCTCGGCCGGCACGCGATCGCGCAGGGCCTGCTTGAAGATCGCTTTGCCGCCGCTCTCGTCGATTTTGAAATGCACGGGAATGGTCGCCGTGAATTCCAGAAATCGATGATCCAGCAGCGGCGAGCGCGCCTCCAGCGAACAGGCCATCGAAGCGATGTCCACTTTCACGACCAGATCGTCGGCGAGATAGCTCTTGATGTCGGTGTAAACGGCGCGGTCGATCGGGTCTGTCGCGGTGGCGGACGTGGCGAAGTCCCGGACCGGCGATGGCTGGCGATGCGCCGCGAAATCCGGGTGGTAGAGCCAGGCTTTCTCCTGCGGCGAAAAGTAGGCGCCCCAGGTTAAATGTCGCGCGCCCGGGGGGCTGCCAAAGCTGGAAAGAAACATCGCCGCCTTGCGGGAAAGGTTGGTGCGCCGCAGTCCGTGCCAGGCGGCGGCGGGATGTGACGCCAGGCGCAGCAGCGGACGTAGCGAATCGAGCCATTGCGTTTGCTTGAGCCAGCGATACCAGATGTAGCCCGCGAATGCTTCGTCGCCGCCGTCGCCGTTGAGCGCGACGGTGACGAACTGCCGCCCGAGCTGGGCAACGTAGTATGTCGGCAAGGCGGAGGGATCTGCGTACGGCTCCTCGTAGTGATACACGAGCCTGGGGAGCAGCTCGATGCCTTTGGGCTTGACTACCAGCTCATTGTGATCTGTGTGATAACGTTCGGCCAGGAGACGGGCGTGGGGCAGCTCGTTGTGAGAGTCTTCGCCGAAGCCGATCGCGAAGGTCTTGACCGGTTGGCTGCTTTGCATCGCCATGCTGGCGACGACCGCCGACGAATCGACGCCTCCGGAAAGGAAAGCCCCGACAGGAACGTCCGCAATCATGCGCAGGCGGACGGCATCGTCCAATTCCTCCAGGATCCGGGCTTGCCATTCCTGGGCAGTGAGCTTGAAATCCGGTCTGTATTCCAGGTCCCAGTAACGGCGGACGTCAACCTGCCCTTGGGCGGTGCAGGTCATATAATGACCGGCGGGCAATTTGTGAATCTCGTTGAATCCTGTCCGGGGCGCCGGCACGTATTGATGCGTCAGATATTGATCGATCGCCGCGTAATCGACCGTGTACGGCACGCCCGGATCGGCCAGAATTGCCTTGAGCTCCGAGGCGAAAATGAGCCGGTTGGAATTGACGCAGTATTTCATCGGCTTCTTGCCGATACGGTCGCGCGCGAGGGTGAGAAGTTGCTTGTGTTTGTCCCAGATGGCGAAAGCGAACATTCCGCGCAGTCGGCGGAGACAACCCTCGATCCCGTATTCCTCGTACGCATGGATAATGACCTGAGTATCGGAGGTTCCGACGAAGCGGTGACCGGCCTGCTCGAGGGCGGGGCGGAGTTCAAGGTGGTTGTAGATTTCTCCGTTGAAGACGATCCAAACCGATCCGTCCTCGTTGCTCATCGGTTGATGGCCGGTCGGGGAAAGGTCGATGATGGAGAGGCGGGTCTGCCCCAGCCCGACGGGGCCGTCGGTGTAGGTGCCGCAGTCGTCGGGGCCGCGGTGACGAAGGCAACGGTTCATCGCCTCCAGCTCGGCCCTGCTGACGCCCTCGGACTGAGCTTCGAACAAGAGTTTGCCGTGAATCCCGCACATAGTCGCCCGCACAGAGTCGATGGTCAGCGCCGGCCGTCGCACCGGCAGGGTCGGGGATTGACCTGACTCCTATCGCGGGTCGTCGAGGACGCTGCCTACGATAGCCGCCGGCGTCCCACGAGGAAAGTGCAGGTTCGATCCGAGTAAGTGAGCACAGCGTTGCATCGCAGACCCATCCTATGAGGATTCTTGCTGACACCGACTATGCCCTTCGCCTTCGCGATCACTGCAAGGTGCTTGACGAAGCGATTCTGGAGAGATATGGCCGCCGAGGCCATTCACTGGCGCGGCGTTGGGCGTTCCTAAGGGGATGGTTCGCGGTTCGCATTGCCCGTGATTATGACTTGATCGTGACGTGTCCTTCGTGGCCGGGGGGTAAATGGATCGTGATCTTTCAGGCGCTTTTCGGGAAAAAGCCGCGGCGGATCATGCTTCTCGAGTTCGGCACACGACCGAAGACTGGGCTGAAGGGAATTCTATACCCGATCTGGCTCAAATGGATTTTTGCGCCGGCGATACGTCGGGCGGTGAGGGCGGCACAGGTCATGACTGCCTGGGAAGGGCCATATCACGCGAAACTGTTGAATGTGCCCGAAGATCGGTTTCGCTATATTCCCTGGCCGCTTTCCGACGGCAGGGAATCGCCGCCGGCGAGCGATGGGGTCACGCAAAAGAAGGTAATGAGCTCCGGGCGCGCCGTCTGCGACTGGGAAACGCTGTTCGAGGCCGCCGCGGGCACGGATTGGTCGCTGACCATCGTGTGCGGACGAGCCGATCTGAGCCGCGTCCGGCAACTGGGCCGGCGGAACGGCGCCACCGTTCTGTGCGATATTCCAGTGTCGGAACACCAGCAGCACATCGAATCGTCGGCGGTTTATGTCTTATGCCTCCGCGACGAGCCGACGAGCTGCGGTCAGGTGCGATTGATGAACGCAATCAGCGCCGGCGTTCCGGTGGTGGCAACGCGCGTGCGGGGTTTGGAAGGATACGCCATTGATGGAACGACGGCGACCCTCGTGGATCCTGGTGATCATGAAGCCATTCGCCGTGCCGTGAACAGGCTTCTGGAGAATCCGGCTGAACGCCGTGCCCTCAGCGAGAAAGCATTCAATTTCGCAAAGTCGCGATCCGTTCAAAACTACAATGAAGCCATCGCCACTGCGGTCGCGGAGATCGCGGCGGAGGTGGCGAAGTGACGGAGGATTCGCCCCCTTTGACCAGAATCGGCCGTCCGCTCAGAGTGCTGCAATTGCTGAGCAATCCCGTCGTCGGGGGCACGGAAACATTTGTCATGGGGCTGGTGCCGCAGCTCAATGCGATGGGTATCGAATCGCAAATCGCCAATCTCTGGAACGGCGGTGCGGAAATGGGCCGGCTCTCGGGCCAACGGCGAATCCCCTTCGTGGCCCTCGATGCGGGAGAGCGCCGCTTCAAGGCGTCCGCGCCGTTCATTCTCCGCAGTTTTCTTCGCGAGAATCGCTTTGACATCGTGATGGTGTATGGGCTGCGGGCGACACTGCTGCTGCGGCTGGCGACGCGTTTAGGCCCACACCCGATCATTGTGACCGGATTGCGGCAGATGGATGAATGGCGGCGCTGGTATCACGTCTGGCCCGATCGGCTGACCGAGGGCTGCGTCGATTACTTCGTCGGCGTCAGCCGAAACGTCTGTCGTCGGCGCGTGGAACGTGAGCGGACGCCGCGGGAGAAAGTCCTGTTTATCCCCAATGGCATCGACACCGAGTACTTCCGTCGTGACGCCCGGCCCTGGCCGAGCCGCGCCGACCTGAAGCTTCCACCGGGGCGCCTCTGCGTCACCGTGGCCAACCTTCGGTCGACCAAGGGGTACCCATTTCAGCTCGACGTCATCGAGCGGCTCAAGCCACTGCCGGAGGACCTGCACTTCGTTTGGGTGGGCCGCGGCCCGGACGAAGCGATGCTGCGGGAGTTGGCCGCGGCCAAGGGTGTCGCGGATCGCGTGGTCTTCGTCGGCCATCTGGATGACGTGCGGCCGGTGCTGGCTCACGCCGACCTGTTCTTCCTCTCGTCCAATGACGAAGGCATGCCGCGGGCGATGATGGAGGCGATGTCCATGGGACTGCCGGCGCTGGTGACCGGCATCGCCGGGAACGCGGAAGTGGTTCGAGACCAGCAGGACGGGCTGGTTGTTACATATGGGGATGTTCCGGCGGCGGCGGGGGCCTTGCGGCGGCTGGCTGAGGACGAAGAACTGCGGCGACGCCTGGGCGCGTCGGCCGCAAGGCGGATACGCGACGACTTCAGCTTCGACGGGATAGCCCATCGCTATGCCGATCTCTACCTGCGGATCGCCGCGCGCGATACCACCATTTGCCGCGATTTTGCATTCTGAGCCTGTACGGCTTTTCTAGATGGAGCGCGCCACGGCAGATGGCGGCCGCAGCCCGCGAATGAAGTCAACAGCGCGACCGGCCAGGAGAGTCTGCGAAAATGCGTTCTGGATCGCGGCGCGTCCGCCCCTGCCGATCTCGGCGGCTCTGTCCCGATTCGATGCCAGGAACGCTAACGCCTCCGCCAGTGCCGCGGGCTGATCGCCGGCGGGGATGATGTAGGCACTGTCGAAGTGCTTCAAGTACAGCGTGAGGTCGCCGGCATCGGCGAGGATCAAAGGCTTGCCGGTCGCGAGGAATTCAGGAAGCCGCGTTGGAAACAGGGCCCGTGTCTGACGGCTGTCGGGACGAAGCAGGACGAACGCATCCGCCGCGGCCATCTCCCGCTCGAACTGATCGTCTGCCAGCCAACCCATCAGCGTGACGCGTTCCCGCACGCGTGGCGAGCGATCGAGAAACCGCATCGCCGGACGCTCCTCGGCCCGTTGCGACCAGGAGAGCCCTAACCCCGCGGGGCCCAGGACGACCATTTCCAGGTCGACGCCGCGTTCCAGCGCCAGTTCCAATCCCCGCAGGAGCGTGCACGGCAGCTCTCGCCGCACCCAGCGACCCACATACACGATCTTGAACCGCGGATTGGCTCGCTCGTCGATCGGGGGCAGCTCGTCGTCGGCGTACTTGCTGAAGGCCGGCAGCACCACGGCTGGTACGCCGTGCCGCGCGGCAAATTCCGCCCAAAGGCGTGAAATCCCGACGATCCCGTCAGACCTCCGGCAGGTATTGCGCCGGAACATCCACTGATCAAACCAGCTCAAGCCGGCCAATCCGGAAAGGGTGGGCGGGGGCCATTCGGTTGTGAGCGGGGCTACCCGGAGATCATGCGACTGACAGAGCCGGCGGACGGGATCGAGTATCCACCAACTGTCCCCCAGCAGCAGCGCCGCGTCCCATTTGCCTTTTTGCGATTCCGACAGGACGCGGGCGAGCGTCTGGAGTAGTTGCGGCCGCACCCATCGCAACATGTGTGGGTAATAGGGCGTCCACCGTCGCTTGACGGGGACGGCGAAACAGACGTAGGACGTTCCGAACCGGTCGTGGCCTTCGGCCGGCGACGCCTTACCGGCTTGCTGCGGCGCAATGATGAGAACGTCGTGGCCCAGCCGCCGCAGGCCCCGGGCGACCCGCTGAATGTAGTTCGCGGGGGGCGACGCGTGGGGGTACGGGTACATCGACACGATCAGTAGTCGTAACTGATCTGTTGCGGCGGGGCTTCCGTCCACTGCGGCATCTCCGTGACCGGGGTCGAGAATCGGGCGAAGCAGAAGCCCCACGTGAGCAGGTTGAAAAACGCGTCAGGGCCGAAATCGACCGGGTTGACCAGAATGTTGAACAGGAGCACCGGTGTCAGCACGAGTGCGGCGAGATTGTATTCATTCTGATACCACGCTCGCGGCTTAGGCGTGAACATGGGGAAGACGAACGTCATCGCGAACAGGAGAAACGGCACCCCCCCGCGGAGGACCCAGCCCAGAAAGCCAAAGTGGTTCGAAAACCAATACCGCTGCCCGTTAATCACCGTTGCGGATTTCCAGCTCGGCCCGTTGTACCATCCTCCCATTCCGCGTCCCACCACGTAGTCGAGCGGGCCCATGTCCTTGAAAAATGCTGTGGTCTCGTCGACTCGGCTCTGGAAAAGCCCGCCGGGTTCGTTGAAACGACGCTGGATCTCGGTCACGACGCCGGCACTGTAGGCCAAAGCGAAGCCGATACCCGCGGCCAGCAACAGAAGCATTACGGTTCCCACACGAAGGCGCTTCTGCACGATCATCGAGAATATAACGAAGACTCCCAGCAGTTCGGCAACCGTCGCCAGGGCGCCGCGAAATTCAAAGATGATGACCAGCACGATCACGTAAATCGCCAGCGAGCCCAGCAACAGAACTCGGACCCAATCTGTCCGCCGCCGCACCAGCCCCCAGGCGCCCAGCAGCAACGCGACCGGCGCGATGCCGCTCATGGAAGAGCCGATCGTGTCCAGGTGGCGCGTGGCATACCGAATGTCCAGCTCCTTGGTCCCCTCGAAGTTGGTGGCGTAACCAGGAACACGCATCGTCAGCACGATCAGCACGAAACCGACGTAAAGCGCCAGAATCATCGGCGTGCGGCCGCGCTCCCAGGCCGCGTCGCTCCTGCCCAGCAGCAGGAGCACCACGATCATCAGGAACCCAACCGATTCCTTGACGATCATGTTGGAAAAATTGCCGCGAAAAATTCCCCAGCCGGCGAGCCACACGACCCACAACGTCAGGATGACCAACCGGCCCTTGAAACCATGAAAGGACGGCAAGTATTGCGCTCGCGATGCCTGAATGCCTGCGACCGCCAGCGACGCCAGCACGAGCAGTGCGAGCCCCGTAGCCAGGACGCGCTGAGGGATCGGGATCCCCATCCATTGAAAAAGCTCCCGCGCGATCATGACCGTGGCCAGGCCGATGGCAACCCACAGCCATCGCCCCAGCGAACGACTCGCCGGCGATGCCTCCGCACCTGCCGGCGCCGCATCGACCATGCCCAGCGCGGGGTAATCCAGCATGTAATCCACTTGCTGCGACATCTCAGCCTTTTTGAACCGGCCCGGTGGTCTGATCTTCGCGATTGACGCGCACGCGTAGTACGCCGGCCCGCTTACGGGTGTTTGGCGTCTGCTCCAGTATATCGGCAATGCTGTCGGTACCCACGCGCCATCCGTGCATAGGGCGAGCCAGAACCTCCGCGCTGGCGACCCGTACTCAGTTATTGGACTATGCTGGCAGGCTGACCTCCGGGCGCCGATAGACAACTGCTCATGCCCAAATTACTGTCCCGCCACCACAATTTACGACGGAGAACGACCGTGAGGTTTTCGCCAGCGCTTCGAGCCATTTTGTCCCGCCACCACGGCCTGGCGCGCCTGCCGCGGCGTTGTCTTGTCGAGGGACTGGAGTCCCGCGATCTACTGAGCGCCGTGTTGGGCCAACCCATCGGCAATCTGGTTTTTGCCCAGGACTCCGGGGCCGAGTCGGCGGATTTAGCCCAGATTTTCTTCGATACCAATGGCCAATCGGACCTTTCCTTTACCGCTACCTCCAGCAATCCATCGGTGCTGTCGGCGTCGATGAGCGGGAGCACGATCACCCTGACGCCCGAGCCGGGACGATCGGGCTTTGCGATCATTCGCGCGACGGCCGCCGCTCCCGATGGCTCGGCTGCCTCTAACTCTTTTCGCGTGCAGATCACCGCGTCGGCGTCCCGGACGCTGCACGTATCGCTGGGACCGAGCCGCAAGTTGTTCTCCTTTGCCGCGTCCAATCAGGCTTCGGCAATCGTGACGCTCAAGGGGCCGGGCACCGCCGACGTTCAGATGGGCGGCGACGCGCTCAAACTCGACGGAACCAGCCTGCACGGCGTCAATCAGGAATTGGAAAGCATCACCCTGAGCGGCACGACCGCCGCGTCCTCGCTGCTCATTACCGGGCATGGGACCAGTCGCTTCGCGCTGAATATCGGCAACATCTCCTCCGATGGCCCGCTGGGGACCCTTCAGGTCAAAGGCGCTACGCTGCTGGGCGACGTGAGCGTGCCGGCGGGAATTCATAAACTCAACGTGGACTCCGCCAACAGCGGCAGCATCGACGCCGGATCGTCGCCGACTTCGGTCCAGGGGATTTCCTTTGTCGACGAGAACTTCAGCTCGACCGGGGCGGTGCACAGCCTGATGCTGGGCCAATGGGTCGACAGCGACGCAGTGCCGGAGACGTTTTCCGCCGCCAGCGTCGGGCGACTGACCACCCGCGGAAGCTTTCAGCCCGGCGTGCAAATCACAGGCGAACTGGGGGCGGCAAGGATCGGCGGGTCCATCGGCGGCACGTGGAACGTCGGCCGGGCCGCAACGCCGATCAGCGTTGGCGGAAATGTGGCCGCCAACTTCAGCGGGACTTTTGGCGCGCTGCCGGGGTTGACCGCGAAGGGCGATTTTGGGGGCTCGCTCACAGCACCGTCCATCCGATCTTTGAGGGTTGCCTCGATGACCAGTGCGACACTGAACCTGACCGCCGCATCCACCACCGATTTGGGTGTGCTAACGGTGGCACGCTCGGTTGGGTTTTCATCGATTCTGACGGCGGGGAGCATCGGAAAGGTGACCGCCGGTCAGTTGAGCAATTGCCGGGTCTTTGCCGGCGTCAGCTCGCCATCCCTTCCCGCCACCCCATCCGATTTCAGTAGCGCGGCCACGATCGGATCGATCACGTTGCGCCCCAGCCGTGGGGAAACGATCAGCTTCGACAGTGCCAGGATTGCGGCGACCAGCCTTGGCGTTCTGTCGCTGGGAACCACGCGCACCGGCAACGGCGGATTTCAGTATGGGGTCGCGGCCGCGAGCATCGGACGGCTGACGGTCAAGGACACGACGCATCCACAAACGATCAAACTCACTGCGGTTCATGATGCCGCGACACTGACCTCCCAGTTGTCCGCCCAAAAGGCTCAGCTGGGTGATTTGACGTTCCAAATCGTTTGATCGTTATGCCGGTGCCTCCAGAACAGTTCGGGCCGATGTCGTGGCGAGTTTCAGGCGGTGCATCGGCATTCACAGATGCGGGAAATGCTGCATTTTGATGAATGACGATGCATTGTCAAGAACCTGCGTATTACAGAAGTGGTTTTGTTGCAGAAGCTTATGTGCGGCACTGCAATCAAAGTGGCTGGATTGGCGATGCAACTCTGGCGGCGATAATGCATCTGTTTGATGGTCGCGGCCGCACCGATATAGTCCTCAAGAGGGTCGTGGGAGATTTGACCGGTGACCACTACGTCCGCGCCAGCCCCACAGCTTACCGCCCAGGAGCCGCACGCGGCCGTGCCGCAGCGAATCATTCTGCGCCCCAAGGCCGGCTGGCAGGCGCTCGATCTGGCGGAGTTGTGGCACTATCGCGAGCTGCTTTGGATCCTGGCGCTGCGCGACATCAAGGTCCGATACAAGCAGACGGCCCTCGGGGCCGCGTGGGCGATCATCCAGCCGTTCTTGACGATGCTGGTCTTCACCGTTTTCTTCGCCGGCTACGGCAAGCTGCCGACGGATGGCGTTCCCCCACAGGTCTTTTATTTCTGCGGCCTTCTGCCCTGGCAACTGTTCGCCAACAGCCTTACCAATGCCGGCAACAGCCTGGTTGGGAACCAAAATCTGATCACGAAGGTCTACTTCCCGCGGCTGGTGATGCCCGCATCAGCGGTTATCACCGGACTGGTCGATTTTGCCATCGCATTTGTCGTAATGCTGGGGTTGATGGCCTGGTATCACGTGATGCCCGGCTGGCAGATCATTTTCATGCCGGTCTTTGTGCTGCTGGCTTTCTTTGCCGCTCTTGCTGTGGGATTGTGGTTTAGCGCGCTGAATGTGGAATTTCGCGACGTTCGTTACGTTCTGCCGTTTCTCACGCAGTTCTGGCTGTTCGTGACGCCGATCGTGTATCCATCAAGCATCGTCACCAGCCCTTGGAAGCGAATGCTGCTGGGCATCAATCCGATGAGCGGCGTCGTCGAAGGCTTCCGTTGGAGCATGCTGGGCCGGCCGACGCCGGGCCCACTCCTGGCCGTCAGCATCGCTACGATTGGAATCACCTTGGTTGGCGGATTGTTCTACTTCCGCCGCATGGAGAAAACGTTCGCCGACCGCGTTTAGTCCCTCATGAGCGACACCGCGATCAAAGTCGATGGACTGGGCAAGAAGTACCGTTTGGGCGGTCCTTCGGGCAATGCACGGTACAGCTACAAAAGCCTGCGCGACGTCCTGGCCGGGGCGGTAACCGGTTCGTTCCGCCGCAACGGCCATGGCAAACCGCCGGCCGAGGAGTTCTGGGCGCTCAAGGACGTGAGCTTCGAGGTCACGCAGGGCGAGGTGGTCGGCATCATCGGCCGAAACGGCGCGGGCAAATCGACGCTGCTGAAGATCATCTCGCGGATTACCGATCCGTCTGCCGGTCAGGTCGAGATTACCGGAAGGGTCGGCAGTCTTTTGGAGGTTGGCACCGGCTTTCATCCCGAGCTGACCGGACGTGAAAACATCTACCTCAACGGCGCGATCCTCGGAATGCGCCGGAGCGAGATCGATCGCAAATTCGCCGAGATCGTCGCGTTCGCCGAAACCGAAAAGTTCCTCGACACGCCGGTGAAGTTCTATTCGAGCGGCATGTACATGCGTCTGGCATTTGCTGTAGCGGCGCACCTGGAGCCGGAGATCCTGGTGGTTGACGAGGTGCTTGCGGTGGGCGACGCTGCCTTTCAGAAAAAGTGCATGGGCAAGATGAGCGACGTCGCCAGCCAGGGACGCACCGTTCTGTTCGTTAGTCACAATATGAATGCGATTGAGGAACTCTGCGGTACGGTCGTCATGCTGGACGCCGGTCGGGCGCGCGACAGCAGCAAAGACGTTCGCGCCGTCATCCAACGATACCTTCACGGTTCCGGAGTCGGCGCCAGCGCGGCAGAGTGGCGCAACCCCGGAAAGCTCTTCAACTTTGAGGAGTTTCACCCTTCAAGATTTGCCCTAACGGACGCTGAGGGCAATCCAGCAATAGGCATTCAACGGGCCGATGCCGAGCTATGGATCAACATTGAGGCGGACATCCGAAAACTCGATCCAGCATTGACCGTGGGTTACGCGATTTATGCTGAATCCGGCGAGACCCTGTACTGGTCCTACCAGACGGACACCGGGGAGCGATCTTGGCCCAGGCTTTCACTGGGGCAGTGTGTACTGCGGTCAAAATTGCCGCAGCGGTTGTTGAACGAGGGAACTTTTAGAATCGAATTGATCGGCGGCTTGACGCAGCGAGCCTGGTTCTTCGAGCCAGGGGTGAGCGCACCTTCGATCTCACTGACTATTCAAGGCGGCTTGAGCGACTCGCCGCTCTGGATGCAACGGCGGCCGGGCCTTCTATCGCCGGTCCTTCCCTGGACCGTTTCCAGCGCGGAGCATTCTGGTGGCATTCTCAGCAATTAAACGGTGTCGTGCCCTGGCCGGAGCCCTCGTGCGCCCGTTTCGTCGGTGCAAGCCGGGGTATACATATTCGCAGTGCGGAGAGGATGTCATTGCCGCATATCTGCTACAGAGCGTACTGGGAATTCCCCGCCCGACGTATCTGGACATCGGCGCTCACGATCCCTGTTGGCTTAGCAATACGTATCGATTTTATCGCCAGGGATGTCGCGGGGTCTGCGTCGAGCCGGACCCGCTGCTGTGTCGCAAGATTAAGCGGCGACGGCCTCGTGATGTATGCCTAAACGTGGGAATTTGTGGGGCATCCTCCGCGCAGGGACAGTCGGAGGCCGATTTTTACGTGATGAGTCCAAGGACCCTCAACACCTTCTCAAAGCAAGAGGCAGAGTCGTATGCGCGTCAACCTGGTTACGCCATTGAGAAGGTGATCAGGTTACCACTGGCGTCCGTGAACGATGTAATTCACGACAACTTTGAGGGCTCACCGAATTTCGTCTCGCTTGATACCGAGGGATGGGACGTCGAGATTATTCGCACGTTCGACTTTTCCCACTACCGCCCCGAAATCCTCAGTGTAGAGACAACCAGCCACGTGGAGCAAACAAAGTTGGAAGAGGTTTTTGACCTCATGCAACGCGCAGGCTACTTGGCGTATGCAGACACATATGTAAATACGCTCTTCGTCGAAGAACGCAGGTTCTTGGAGGCGACCAAACTTGAGGCCGGCCTGTGTCGAGGCGTTCAGCCCCGGAAGGCACCCTCGATGGCGAACTGCGACCGTTAGGATCGATTAGATGAAGGAGTCTCGGATCATGCGAAGGGCTTTCGGGCACCTAATAAGTTCTATTTGGAGTTGCGAAGAAGGTGGTGCGGGGTGAGTCAACCGCTCAGAGGGCTGCTTCGATCGTGGTGGCATCGGCTTGAACTGCGCCGATTCAATCGCAGCACCGGGAGTCAGATCAATACGCGGAGTGTGGCAGTGCGATCGCTCAACGGCAACGCCATTCAGATTATGAGCGGGTCGATGCTTGACGCAGAGTGCGCCGTCAACGGCTACACGTATATTGGTTACAACTGCTGCGTCACGAAGGCTACGATCGGACGGTACTGCTCGATCGCCAACAACGTGACGATCGGGGCTGGCGAGCATTTTTTGGATCGCTTTTCAACCAGCAGCCTGTTTTATGACGACGCTTATCAGGTTTTGACGCGGGACCCTTGCGTCATTGGCAGTGACGTCTGGATCGGGGTCGACACAATCATTCGTCGCGGTATTACCGTCGGTGATGGCGCAGTAGTGGGCGCTAATTCATTTGTTAACGCCGATGTTCCGCCGTTTGCCGTCGTCGCCGGCTCACCGGCACGACTTATTCGGTATCGATTTTCGGCGGACGTCATTACTGCCATTATTGAATCCCATTGGTGGGATCTTGAGATTGATGGCGCGCGGGCATCGCTTCGGAAGTTGGAGGAAAGGGTTAATTCCGTCCATCTGAAGTCAGTGCGCTAACACGCGACTCACAATGCGCATCCTCTACGTGGCCCAGAAGCATGATTACGGCAAGCCGGAGCGGGGCCTCAGCTTCGAGCATTGGAATTTCTCTGACACGCTGGGGCGGATCGGGCACGAGTTGCTCTATTTTGACCTGGGACGATTACTTGATCCCGGCAAACGGGCGGCGCTGAACCAGAGGCTTCTCGAGATCGTCCGCTCCGAAAAGCCGGACTTGATGTTCACGGTGCTCTACGAGAACGAATTGGACAAAAACATCGTCCGGCGGATTTCGTTCGAGACCGACACCACGACGTTCAACTGGTTCGCGGACGATCACTGGAGGTTCGAGAGCTTTTCGCGGCACTGGGCGCCGTGTTTCAACTGGGTGTCGACCACGGCAGGCTCCGCACTGCCCAAGTACGGGCGGCTCGGCTATCGCAACGTGATCAAGACCCAATGGGGATGCAATCATTATCTGTACCGCAAGCTGGACGTGCCGCTGAAATACGACGTGAGCTTCGTCGGTCAGCCGCACGGCAACCGGCGGGCGGTGATCGAAGCGCTGCGCGGCGCGGGGCTCAACGTCGCGACGTTCGGCGGTGGGTGGGACGGCGGGCGAATCTCCCAGGAGCAGATGATCGAGGTTTTTAACTCAAGTCGCATCAACCTGAACCTCTCAAACGCATCGATGGTGCCGCCGACGCCGGCCAGGCGCGTCGCGTCGGCCTTCCTACGCCATGTTCCGGGAGCGATGGCGGCTTGGAGGCGGATTCGCAAGCGCACGCCCAAAGGGGCCGGCGCGAACGCGAGCCTCCCCGTCGCTAGCCCGTCCGACCAGATCAAGGGCCGCAACTTCGAGGTGCCGGGCTGCGGCGGGTTCCTCCTGACCGGTCTGGCTGACAACCTGACTTCTTATTTCGAGCCCGGATGCGAGATTGCGTGTTTTGGCACGCTGGATGAACTACTTGCCACCGCCAGGCGATACTTGCATGACGACGAACAACGGACGCGCGTCGCCGGCGCAGGGTATGAGCGAACGCTTAGTCAGCATACGTACGTCCATCGGTTTACGGAAATCTTCGAGCATATTGGGCTTCGGTGCGAACCGTCGTCGGCCGTGATGAATCGGGCGGGGAAAACACCGACGGTCCAAGAAATATAAAATCGATGAACGGATTTGGCTGCCGGTCGTCTGTAAACCATCTCTGGATAATAGTTTATGCGATAAATGAATTCTCGCATTTTTCCCTTGCAATTGAATTAGGCACAAGTTAGGGTACAGAAGTTAGGTATTTGTATGGATCAGCGATCGCCCGTGTGTTGCGGGCGCCGGTCGTGCGATCCGCAAATACCTGTAGTAAGGAGGCTCTTATGAGCTTACCGGCACATTTTATCGACGTTCGGTCCTGCGGTGCGGCGGGTGACGGGGTCACGGATGACACGATCGCTATCCAGACAGCGATCAACCAACTGTCGCAGAGTCCGTCTCCAGGGATGGCGCTCATTTTCCCGCCTGGGATTTATCTCGTCGGAACGCCCGGCAGTGGGAACAATTACCTTTTCGTTCAGAACGCCACCGACTTCGAAATCCGGGGCTACGGTGCGACGATCAAGAATGCCAACGGCGAGTCAAACAGCAGCGTGGCTTACGATACCCTGCGTTTTTTCAATTGTCAGCGATTCAAGATTCAGGGCCTGACCATCGACGGGAACAAGTCCAACCGCGGCGGTGCGAATGATAACGGCCCGAGCGTCATGACGATGAACCAGTGCTCGGACTTTGTAATCCGTGACTGCTTTCTCCTGAATGCGTGTCTCGACACCCTCTTCTTGTATTCACACGACGGAACGAATGCCAATGGTGTGCTCAACGGTGTCATCGACGGATGTATTCTCGATGGGGCATCGCGCAACGCCATCAGCATCATCAACGCCGGGAAGCTTAAGATTGTCAACAACATCATCCGGAACGTCAGCGGCACGCTTTTCGGCCCCTGGAACGGCATTGACATGGAGCCGAACCAGGGAAGCGACGTTGTCCCAGTGGATGACGACATTCTGGTCGCGCACAACCTCTTCTACAACTGCGTGGGCGGCGCCGTGCAGGTGAATTCAACGGAGCAGCTTGCATACATCCAAATCGACGGGAATGAGGTCATCAATTGCCCGATGATGGTCACCGTTGACGGGTGGCACTGCCGCGTCAGCAACAACCTTGGCTATAACATCATCAAGCCCGCGACGGGACCGGGTAGCTCGAACCTTGCCGCCATACTCATCAATCCGACAAGCATCGGTGGGTCGGGGGCGACCGCTACCGCCGTCCTTGGCGGCGGGGTGACGAGCGTCTCGATCACCAACGGCGGCAGCGGCTACTCCTCGAGTTTCGCGGTCACGTTCACCGGGGGCGGTGGGTCGGGTGCCGCAGGCACGGCCACCGCGTCGGGCGGCGTCGTGACGAGCGTAACGATCACCTCCGCCGGCAGCGGCTATACGTCGCCGCCCACCGCCAACTTTTCCGCCGGGGGTGGAACGGGCGCCGCGGGGGTGGGAACTTTGCCCGTCGCGAGTGTCACGATAACTGCTGGCGGCAGCGGCTATACCCAGTATGCGCCGCCGCTTGTGACCTTTACCGGCGGTCCGAACCAACACGGCTCGGGCGCCACTGGCGTCGCTACCGTATCCGCAGGCGGAGCTGTCACGGCCGTGACGATCACGAACGGCGGTTCGGGTTATACCACGGCACCAACGGTCGGATTCTCGGGCGAGCAGCAGATCCTCGTCGACAACAACAAAATCTATAACGTCGGCGGGGGCTTGCACGGAATCTGGATTTACGGCTACATGGTCGGCGTCTGCCACGTCGTCGGTAATCAGATGAAGACGGTACGGGGCGGGGCCGGCATTATCGCCGACGCCAATAACACGTTCGTCATCGGCAACGCGATCGAAGACTGCACGGATTCAAGCCCGATTTCGACCAACGGCCAGTACTGCACGGTCATAGCAAACAAGATTCGCGGCGTCTCGACATGCGCCTTTGCGGGCATCTATGTCGGCGGGTCGTACAGCTTGATCAAGGACAACGACGTCATCGATTACGGCGGGACGAACGGCGCGATCGAAGCGGATGGCAGCGGCGGCTATAACGTCATCGACGGCAACTGCATTCGAGCGACCGCCCTCCAGTCCACGTGGAAGTCGATTGCCCTCAGTGCCAACGACGTGCAAGGGCCCGGAAACTACGTCGCGCACATGAGCGAGAACAATGCGTTGGTCCCGATCGCGCTTCCCGCCAGCCCCTCGGTAAGCATTCTCTCGCCGGTTGCGAGCAAGACGGCGAATTACACGGCTTCGGCAGCGGACGAAACCATTCTCGCCAACGCGTCCACTGCCGCTTTCACGGTGACGCTCCCGGCCGCAAGCGGGAACACCGGAAGGGAGTACGCGGTGAAGAAGACGGACAGCAGCGCCAACCACGTAACGGTCGCGACGGCCGGCGGTAACATCGACGGCGCCGCCACCTACTCGCTCAATGCGCAGTACAACGTGGTCGAAGTCGTCAGTGATGGAAGTAATTGGCAGATCATCGCCACCCATTGACGGTCCGATAAGAGCCTGATCGGCCAACGGAGGCAGCCGCTTTGCCGCGGCTGCCTCCGCTATTTAGTCGTCGCGGCTCGGTATGCTGTGATCAACTCTTTCACGATCTTCTGCGGGTCATGCCGCTCCCGGGCGGCGGTGCGGGCGGCGTTGCCGAGACGGACGGCGAGCGAGGCGTCAAGCAGCAGTCGCTCGATGTCGCCCGCCAGCATCGCCGAATCCCCGCGGCTGAACAGCAATCCGGTGAGTTCGTGATCGACAAGCGTCGGCAGCCCTCCGGTGTGCGAGGCGACGCACGGCATGCCAAAGAGCTGGGCTTCGCACACGGCATTCGAGCTGTTCTCGATCAGGGAGGGCGCCACGAAACAATGTGATTGCCGCATGTGCTCGACCAGTTGTTCTGCGCTTTGCCAGCCGAGCAGTTCGACGGCGTCGCTTAGCTGGAGGCGATCGATCATTTTGAAGACATATTTTGAAAGGCCGCGGGGGTTGGATCGGGCGAGGCCGGCGACTTTGAGCCGCACGTCGTGGCCCCAGCTTCGAAGTGTCGCCGTCGCTTCGAGAAGGACCGGCAGGCCCTTGAGCGGGGCGGGCGACGCGGTGGTCATCAGCGTTCCGCGCCGAACCGATTCCAACGACCAGGGCTCGGCGTTCCAGAACTCGGGCCGCATCATCTCGTCCACGTGAAAATATGGCGCGCGCGGATTGACCTGGCGGGCGTGCGCGTGGTCCCAGTCCGTGCGGCCGATGACCGCCTGAGCGGATTCGAGCACCTCGCGCTCGATGCGCATTTGCCGGCGATATTGCCGCGAATCGGCAACCAGCGTCGCGTTGCGGCTGAGGTCCCACAGGGTCGTGTTGGCGATCATGTCGCGCCAGGTCATCGTGCCCCACAGGCAGCGGTGGATTTCGGAGATGATTCCCTGGAGCGAGACGACCATCGGCGCCTGCGTCAGCCCACGAGCTCGAACCAGTCCGAAGAACCGTTCGGTGCCATGAACGTGGATCAGGTCGGGCTTCCACGCATCGACGATCGACGCCGCGTGCCTGAGGTATCGGGAGAGCCGGGCGCCGCGAAAGAGTCCGAAGACCTCGAGATATTTGTTTTGCGGGATGTTAAAATAGTCGACCGCGCCGTCGCGGAAGCGGTAGGGCGGGTCGCCCGCGGCGGCGGTGACTACGGCCAGTTCGACTTCGCCGCTGTTCACCAGCGGTTCGATCAGCGCGTGCATCCAGAACCCGCTGCCGGTGGTGGGACGGCCGAAGTGACGATTGACGGCGTCAAGCGGCACGTTGGTGAACCACAGCACCCTCACGCCTGCGCCCCTTGCTTGGCCGGCGTCGACGTCACGGAGTCGCAGTCTCCCCGCGGCGCAGGTCCGATCAACCTCGCGGGCCTGCCTCCCCACATTTCAAACGCCGGCACATCCCGCGTCACGACGCTGCCCGCGCCGATGACTGCGCCCTGGCCAATGGTGACGCCCTTGAGCACGATCGTATGGGCACCGATAAAGGCGCGGGGGCCGATTTCGATCGGGGCCGACTTTGGCAGATGCCCGGCAAGGCGTCCGGCGAGGTCGATGGCATGAAAGTCGTTGTCGTAGATGTCGCATCCACCGCCGATCATCGTCTGTTCGTGAATGACAATCCCACTCTCGGCGCACAGAGTCGTGTTGGAGATGCCGCACCCCTCGCCGATGCTGATCTGGGCGTTGCGGCCCACGCGAAACGCAACGCCGCGGTAACCGCCGACGAAATTGCCCCAACCGGATTCGAGGGAAACGTTTTTGCCAATGATCAGCCGTCCGCTGAGATACAGGTGCAATGGACCGGATGCACGAAAGCCGCCGCCAACTCGCGCGCCCCATGCCGCCAGCGAAACGCGGGCGACACCGGTCCAGAACGGGTCACGGATCCAGCGCGACCAGCCAACGGCCCATGCCAGGCGAAGCGCTTGCACGAACGTCCACTGTGGCTGCTTGCGGTCAGCCCCGTTCAACGGATTCTCCGGTTGTTCTTCTGCCACCTGATTTTATCGGTTGGGCAACGCCGTACGTATCTGAAGGCGGCTGGCGCGGGTGGCCGTCCGATATCAATCTCACTATTATTGGCCGTCAGGCACCCGAGGTCGGCGATTGTTCTTCACTGTTTTTACTGCCGCGTACAACCGCCGCGACTTGATTCATCGCGTATGGGATTCGCTGCGGTCGCAAACCTTCCGCGACTTCGAATGGATCGTCGTCGACGATGGGTCGACCGACAACGTCGTCGAGTTGCTCGATCGCTACGCCCAGGAAGCCGATTTTCCCGTCCGCATCCACCGCAAGGAAAACGGTGGGAAGCATACGGCGTGGAACGTCGCCGTCCAGATGGCCCGCGGCGAGCTGCTGGTTCCGCTGGACCATGACGACGCCTGCGTTCCTAAGGCCCTCGCGCGCCTGCGATACTGGTGGTTCAGCATTCCCGACCATGAGCGGGCCTCTTATTCCGGGGTCAATGTGCTCTGCCAGGACCCGGCGAGCGGGCAGATTGTCGGGACGCCCTTTCCGGCCAGCCCGATGGTGAGCCAGAACCTCGAATTGGCTTACGTTCACCGCGTGCGCGGAGAAAAATGGGGCGCCATCCGGACCGACGTCCTTCGCCAGGTGCCATTCCCGACGGATGAGGCCTACCGCGGAAACTATATCGAAGAGAATTACCTGTGGCTCCAGATTGCCCGGCGGTACAAGGTCCTTTGCGTGAACGAGCCGCTTCGGCTTTTTTATCGCGATGTCGGCGATTCGATCTCCAGTGTGAGGTCCAGGGCAAGTCCGGCGGATCGGTTGCGCTGCCACGTTCCAGCGCGGTACTTTTACAAAAACTGGCACTTGAACACGAACCTGGATTATCTGCGCAAGGACAAGAAGGACCTGATTCGAACGGCGATCGATTTGTGGATCAGCGGGCTGGCGCTGAAGGGTTCGGTGGCGGGGGTGTTACGCGACGCGCGGCCCGGAATGCCGTTTCTCGTGCGATTGGCCGCCCTGCCGGCGGGCGTGGCGGCGTTCCTTTACTGCCGCTTCGCCCCCACCGGCCGTCATCGCGCCAGCCCAAAGGCGGCAATGTCACCAGCAACAATACGATAAATATCACCTCGAATCGAATAGGTGACATTTGGACATTTGGTGACATTTTCGCCCCCGGCTAGGAATCGCAGCCCAAAGACCGCCACCGGTCCGGCAAGCGATAGGTCTATTCCGCAACGCAAAATCGCTCTTTGCCACGGATCCGTTGAATGATCGGCGCCGTCAGAGCGAGCGCCACCAGCAGCCAGGAACGTGGGGAAACCGGATGCGATCGAGCATGCGCGAATGCATGCTGCCGGGCGACGCGGAAGTTGCACCCCTGGATCGCGTACATCGCAAACTGAGCGCGGAGCCCCGGGAAGCTGAGCAGGGAAGCCCGCAGCGGCGGCGGGGGCCTGGGCGGTGGTGTGATGCCGCGACGCTGGCAAGCCTCGACGATGGCCTCCTCGAATTCGGCCCGCTGCGGCGCGGCCCGGGTCGAGGCGGTGCTGGTTCCGTGCATCCGATACTTGAGCAGCGGCTCGGGGAGATTCGCCAGCCGGCCGATTTCCCCCAGGCGGAGCCAAAGATCCTTGTCCTGCGCGTACTTGAATTTTTCGCGATACCCTCCGATCGCGCGAATGCCGGTTGTCCGGATCGTCGCTGCCGGATGCGCCAGCCCCCCGTCGCTCCTTCCGCGCAGTAGGGCGGCGTCGGAGTCTTCATGGGATTCGGGCCAACGACTCAGGTACAACGGATTCCCGTACGAATCCATCATCACAATCGCGCTGCCAACGGCGACACACTCCGGATGCGCCCGCAAATAATCCAATTGTTTCTGCAAGCGCGTGGGGAGCGAAATGTCGTCGGCGTCCATGCGGGCAATGAATTCACCCCGGGCCCGCTCGACCCCCTCGTTCATGGCCCGCGTCATGCCGGCGTTGGGATGGCGCAACAGGATGATGCGATGATCCGACCGGGCAAGTTCGTCAAGAATCTGCGAGGAACCATCGGTTGATCCATCATCAACCACAATGAGCTCGAAATCGGCGAAAGTCTGCCAGAGGATGCTACGGACGGCGTCAGCCACGTACGCCCGACAGTTGTATACGGGCATGACCACGCTCACGATGGGAGGATCAACACCAGGAGGGGCCTCGCCTTCGGCAGTGATTTGGGGCGACGTATCGCCTGTTGCCCCTCCGGTCGCGCCTTCCGAACGACTTTCCACCTGCGCCATGTTATGCCTGGTGTGAAGAAAATGCTCCCTCAGTATGCATCGGTTGTCCTGTCTTTATACGTCGGTGATGGGTTATGACAGCATAAAGATAAAAGACATGCTGATATCAGCCGATTCTAGTAGAGTTGTGTCTTACTGCGCGGGCCCTAAGGAGACGTCGTCATATGTCGTGGGACAAACGGATCGAGGAAAAATCGGCGGTGGTCGGAGTGATCGGACTGGGTTATGTCGGCCTGCCGTTGCTGGCGGCGTTCCACCGCGGCGGGTTCCGCGTCATGGGCTTTGACGTGGACCCGGCCAAGATCGCCGCCCTGCGCGAAGGCCGCAGCTATCTTCAGCACCTGGGTCCGACGCTCGTGTCCGATATGACCAAAGTGGGGCGGTTTGAAGCGACCGGCGATTTTGCCAAGCTGGCCGAGCCGGATGTTTTGATCAGTTGCGTGCCCACGCCGCTCGGGAAGCATCTTGAGCCGGACCTTTCGTACGTCGAGCAGACCACCGACGACATCGCCAAGCGGCTGCGCCCGGGGCAA
>Ga0210396_10001051_pt1 | contig 31348 bp, 37 predicted proteins | sample IncBWH17OmetaG_FD_155466 | JGI IMG/M metagenome (GOLD analysis project Ga0210396, IMG submission 155466) | Forest soil microbial communities from Barre Woods Harvard Forest LTER site, Petersham, Massachusetts, United States - Inc-BW-H-17-O ...
TCCAATCCCACAAACTTTATTCTCTTCATCGACCGGCTCCTTTCGCTTGTGGCTCTGTACTGCTTGTCTTCCGATTCGCAGCATAACCCACGCCTGCGAATCGAGTCGGTCATTCCATTCTGACTATAAAGGTAGAAGTCAAGAAAAAACACATCTCCTTCGGCTGGAGTTTTTCTTGCTTCCCAGCCCACCGGATCGAGCGAGATTTGTTCTGAACTGCCGCGCCATGGACTCGGGTGCTGGGCACTGTGGCCCAGCGGTTTGGATTTTCTCTCCCAGCGGTTTTCATCGCTTCTTGGCGACGAAGCCTGTCAGTTCCGAAACCAGCAAGCAGTACGATGGTCAAGTGGTGACCATAGTTCTATCTGGGACTCGTGGCCCATAGCTTTTTCGGGTAATCCGAGAGGGCCTAGGGTCCGCTGTGAGACTCAGTGCCCGAGGCACATCTGGCCTAACTTCACAGCTGAGACTCGCTCTCGAACCCGAGTGTCTCGAGAACCGGACGGCCACCGCCAGAGAAGATCCCCAGGATGGAGCGGATTCAATCCGAGACACTCAAGCTGTTTGTGGTTTCAGAAATTGGGCGTCGAAGTACACTCCCTTCTTCCACACGATCAACACGATGGTGGCAATCTTCCTGGCCAAGGTCAGACGCGCCATCTCCGGCCGCATCCCCTTGCCCAGCAGGGCCGCGTAGAACTCTTGCAACGGACCGGGTTTGGTCGAGGCGATGATCGCTGCACCCTTGAATAAATTTTTCAGATCGTGATTACAATTTTGGTTCAGCCCGCGAATCGATGCTGGCTTCTTGGATCGCTGCAGTTGCCCTTCGACATAGCGGTGATCGGCACTGCTGTACGTCTCAATGCCCAGACCACCGAAGCTCCACAGCTGTCGCTTGGTGCGAAACCGATGCGGGGTCTGCAGGATGCCCAGCAACACGGCCGCCCGGATCGGACCGATCGAGGGAATCTGGCAGAGTAGTTTCCACGCCTGGTGTTTCTTGCTCTCCTCCAGCAGCTCGCGCCGAACTTCCCGCCGCAAGGACCTCAGCGCGTCGAGCTGCTGGTAGTAAAACTCCGCCCGGCGGCGTACCCCCGGCTCGGTGATTTTCGCCAGCCACTCCGCACGATGCTGCGGTGCGTAGACCTGCTTGCCGGTACAAGCAATGCCCCAACTGCGATAGATCGCCTTCACCCGTGACATCACCCGCCCGAAGTCTTTGGTGATGGTGAGATAACTGCGCACCAGTTCCTTCAGGCTTCGCAGACCGTGTTCCCCGTGATAGACAGGGTTGAGATGATCGAGACGCAGCAGCTCGGCCAATCGGCGCGCGTCGATCTTGTCACTCTGGTTGCCTTCTTTCATGGAGGCATTCTTCCGCGGATCGCACACCACCAATCTGGTGACGTGTGGCTTCAACAGGTCGTACAACCAGGCGGCCCAGGTCCCTTCTTCAAACGTGACCTGCAATTCTCCGCGCAGGCCGTTGATAAACTGCAGAATGATGCTGGCTTTTGTCTCGACGACACATTCCAGCACCATCTTGCCGGCAGAATTCAGAACCGCGATGGAGATGCTTTCCCTGTGGACATCCATGCCGATATACTTCGTGTTATTCATTGGGGACGCTCCTTTCGGTAGGCGATGACGCCAACACTCATCAACCTACTCCAAGGGCGTCCCTTTATATTGCGTCCGCTTACCGGTAACTGGCTTTTTGCGCCCAACGGGGCTAATTCCCACATTCCGGTAAGACCGTTTCACGGGACTTGGCGAATCACAAGGCTACACCGCTTTCGCGAATAGTTTCTCTCGCCACTATATGCTGCAAGAATGCACCCTAATTTTTTGGTGATAGAATCGCCGACTATGGAGGTACTTCAAAGATGGCGAAGCATGAGGACCTGAAACCGGGAGTGTGGGTTCGTGTCATGCAGCCGCACGCCTCAAACGGTATGGTGCAGGGGCCGCTGCCTGCGGATGCCGACTTGCCCCCGGAAGAACAGTCGTACATCGTTGCAATTATGCCGAGTAGGCAGTTTCACAGGCAGAGTTCACTTGAGCTAATTGATGCTCCGGAGATCCCGAAGACCTCTGCGGTGGAACAACTGCGCGAGCATGCGGAAGCATTTCAGTCCAACCCGACCGATCCCGCGCTTGGAATGCAGCTGATTGAATCGCTCAAACGCCTAGGCTTTTTGAAGCCGAAAAACGACTGACCTCGACAATTTCCGTAACTTCTTATTTACGCCACGAATCAGCCAGTTTTGCGCTTTTGCCGATGCATCTCGCCTTATAAGTCGCCTTACCGGAATGTGGCTTTTTGCACTAAGTGCGGAACTGGCCACATTCCGAGTCGTCAATGCGCGGAAGTAGCGCTTATTGAGGAGTGCTCGGAAATTCGGAAAGGTAATGGGAAATGAATTCTTCTTGTTCTGGGATCGGACGATAGAAAAGTACCTGGACGAATCTATTGTTGCTTACCCAATACGCCACCGTGTACTGAGGCCCATGGTAAAGTCGAATCTTGCCATCTGACCGCACTTCGTCCTTAACCGTCGCTTCTTCGTAATCAGCGAAATGGGGTTTGTCCACTGGAACGCGACTTCGGGCCGAGTTCACGTCCGGCCACTCTTCCACAGTAACGGCGACCCAATATATTGGGTCTTTAGGGCCGTAATTAGCCGTGCAGTAGAAGTGACCGGTGAAGCTGTCGCGTTTGCCGCAGCCTTGGTAGAAGCGTGGGACCTGCCCAATGGCGGCTTCAAACATGCCTTCCTGCAATGGTACGGTTGGAGAGGAAACTATCGGTCTTTCGTAACCCTGTGGATTTGCAACATACACAGGCAATTGCCGCAGGCATATTGCGGAAATCGCCCCATGATCTACCTGTGCACAGAAGGCTTTGCCTTTTTGAGCGTCTTCATAGCTGTCCACGTGAGCAAAGGCGGCTCGATAAGTATTCAGTTGCCGACATTGCTCCCGCAACATGGATTCGCTAATCTTTTTGCAAACTTCCACGTTTTCGAGAACGGGAATCAAAGGAATGGAAACTCCCCACCAGAACATCCTATGTGTACAGGTCGCAGCCCAAACTCTTGCGCACCCGTCCTGCTTAAAAGTCACTGTAATCGGGAAGAAATATTTATTGCCTACTCGCATGCTCCGATTATTGAACATCGGGTTGTATAAAACTTCCGTAGAGGCGGAGCCTTCCTCGCCCCCTGTGGAGCCTTCTTTGTCCTCGTTAACTGTCAGCCAAGACCCTCGAAAGTTCGACAATGGAAGTTTCCACTGGAAGCTCCCAGGAAGCAGGAACCATCCGAATCGGTTGGTGGATGTGACGTGCTTGACCTCGGTGTGAACTCCGAAGCCCGCGTATGTGCTCACTTGGAGCACGACGTTCACATCGCGAACAGGTTTTCCGGTAATTGCATCCACGACTCGCCCACACGTGAGTGGGATCATTAGGGCCGTAACCAGAAGAACGAATCCGGACGAGCATACGACGATAGAAACTAGAACACGGACCGGTCGCTTGAAAAAACTCTTTCGGGCCAATTGCAGCTCTTTGCTCATGCCCAATGGTTCTCCAAAGCAAGAAGAATTCTGGATACTCTTTGACAGGGAGTCCAAATCATACTTTAGATTCCCAGGAACTCACAGGTTTCAATCAAGCGCACTTAGTGCAGGAGTGCGATTTGGTATGCAATGGGTTTCGGGGACGAAATGACCTGATACGTTAGCTTATCGGAATGGGGCTTTTTGGTGGATAAGGACGAATTCCCACCTTCCGATAAGACCGTTTATCAGGACCTATCTCGTCTCAATGGGTGATTACTTCTGGGTGCGCCATGTTCCGGCACAACCCGCACCGTCAACAATCAAAATCGCAATGATTGCTTGAAATTTCTCGAGATTTCCTGAAATCTGTCGAATGGGCTGCCTCCCAATCGTCGTACATGTGACTGGAGACAGTGAGGTCGAGCGCGACCTCGGGAAAATGAAAACAGCGCCTCAGGCGCTAATGGAGAAAACGATGACAGACTTCATGAGTGATGAACTTGGAGCGCCCAAAATAGTCGATCGGAGCACCTTCCAAGCGGAGCTGGACGCATTGCGGGTTCGAGAGAAGGCTCACACAAGAGAAGGCGACGCAATTGCGGCCGCCCGCCGACGACTCCCCATGGTCGAGGTGGATGGTGCCACACGGCTCAGTGGCGAACGTGGCACGCTGACACTATTGGACGCGTTTGAGGGACGCCAGATGCTCCTCGCCTACTACTTCATGTGGCACGCCGGCCACCCTGCGCCGGAGCAATGCGAGGGGTGCACCTTCTATACGTCTCAGGTTCGCGAGCTGTCCTTTATTCATTCTCGCGACGCCACCTACGCCGTGTTGTGCCAAGGCCCTTATGAAGAGAGCGCTCGGTATCGCGACTTCATGGGCTGGGAGATCCCTTGGTACTCGGCCCAAGCCTCACTCAACACTCTCCTGGTCGGGCGCCAGGTGGGCCTGTTTCATCTCGTTTGCTACCTGCGACAAGGATCCAAAGTCTTCGAGACTTACTGGACGACGCGGCGCGGCGTCGAGGCGATGGATAACAGTTATGGGTTGCTTGACTTGACCGTCTACGGGCGGCAGGAGAGGTGGGAGGACTCGCCGGCTGGCTGGCCACAACGGCCGAAAGGCTCGCACCCTTACCGTAACGATGGACGTCCCATCGTGCAGTGGCCTCGCCTGAAGGCCGGGTATTCGGACGACTTGGCAACCGGCAAGCCCAAGTCCTGAGCAGTCCCATTATCATCAAGTGGGAATTTCCAGATTCCGGTAAGACCGTTTCACAGGACTTGGGGCAAATTCGCTTGCGCTGAAAATCGAACCTAATATACTCGCAGCGAGCGTGCACATCAGTGTTTATTGCCACCTTGGTGCTCTTTCTCTTGCCTTGTTCAATACTCTGGACAGCGTGGAGGCGCTCGGTAACGGTCGCCAGTGAATTAGTGTCTCCTAGTTGGCGCGATTATTGTGGCAAGGTCGGAATAGCATTAGCAGTTTTCTCCACGCTTCTAGAACTCATCTTCTTCTTCTCATGGTTTCACAATGGTGGAAGTCCGCACGGGGGGTGGCCATCCCTCGGCCTTTGGAAGTTCAGTGGCCGAATTGCTTTCCTAGTGTTTCTCCCGGCAAGCGTAATTCTAAGCTCATTTGGTAAAGGCAGGTGGCGACTGCTGATTCTTGCGTGGGCGGGCTCCTTGGTGCTTGTGGCGTGGTGGATTTTTCAATTGGAGAGGGATTGAACCACTGACCTGACAATCAGGGAAATGCCACATTCCGGTAAGACCGTTTCGCAGGCGGAATCCGGTCTTGAAGCAGAATTTAGAAGATCATCGCGGGGCGTCTACATGGAACGGCACGCCTTGTGACTTAAAGTTTGCTATTTCTTCCATCGGTCTATTCCATTTCAGTCGGGTAAAAGGCTGCCACTTTGGGTTTGAAAGTGCGGTACAGGGCTCATTCGGGAATCCGGTGAATGACCATCCTGTGAAGAACCAGTCGTTGTGCTCAAACACGGAGTGCAAGACAGCGATGCCGTTGAACATCATGCCTTCCCGCCGGGCTTTCCCGCATCCATAAATATCGTATCCGTCATCGTTTTTCTCAGTTCGGTCGGATTTGAATTCCAGCAAGTCCGGGTCCTGCGCGAAATCTGATCCATGGGAAGACTTCATGGCCGCAACAAATGTCTTCCGGTTTACGCCTCCCCTACCGGTATCTGAGACAATATCGTAGAGACTGTCCCACTTGTGCGCCTTATTGGCCTCTAAGTACGAGCCCAATCGTTTGGATAGGGAATCTCGTTGATCGGGTGGAACGTTGGAAAATGAATCCGTCGATTGTCCAGAGATGACAATTGCTGAGGCTAGGCAGACCGCAACAGAGAATACGATTCTTATTCGGTTACTCATAAAAGGGTAGTTAACACATTAACAGCCGTCAAATCAAGTGAATGACTGCGTATGCTCGTGAGTTAGCAGGGCCAAGTCCTGGGAAGTTCGCCTTATCGTCATGTGGGATTTGCCAGATTTCCAGTTGACGATAAGACCGTTTATCAGGCGTTGGCAGTCTCGCTGAACTGCTTCACGTTCAGGCTATCAATCGCCATATGAATTCGTTCAGAATACGACAGGGATGCACCGATGAAAAGATTCGGAACGGTAATATGCGCCGGGGCCATAATTCTCCTAACTGCGTGCGGTCGCCAGCAATCCCGACCAACATCGGTACCCACAGAAAGTAACAGCCAAACCGAGTTCCGCTGGCTTGACAAGGGCCGAGATTCTGCATTCTGGAATCGGGTCCAGACAGCTTTTAGTCCAGAACTGGAGCCAGACGACCCACGAGGGGTTCCTGAGCATTACCTACCTACTCAATACAAATACGTCCACCAAATCGGGGTTTTCAGGACTGCGGCTCTGGTAATCCTTGGTTACAAAGAAACGAAAGACGGCCCCGGCTACGATTACTTTAATGGGTATTCCTACGATTTACGCGACGGTTCGAAAAGACCTATTTCCTTTGAACTACCAAAGCCGGCAAATGTGTGGCCAAAGTCTGACGTGCTATGGATGTTCAATGTGATTAAGTTGGCGCACTTCGACCCGTCGCCAGCGGCTGACGTTGTGTTCACATACGACGGTTGTACGGAATGTGAGGCGGACCATTATCTGGCCTCGTTTAAGTACGATTCCAGAGATGGGTGGACGGCGAGACAGTGGGACAACAAGAACAGTTTGCTTCTCATGGAAGACCCTACCCCTGACGACAATGCTGTGTCTTTTGACTATCTGTTCAAAATCAAAGACTGGAATGGTGACGGACTTGATGAAGTAGCGGTCAGACGCAGAGAAGTCACTCCGGCCTCAAGGGGCAAACAGTCGGTTGATGATTCAACGACGCTTTATAAGGCTGAGAATGGAACACTCGTCGGCCACGCGACGCTGGACGCAAAGTTGCGTGAAGCAATCAATGCTGAATTGTGCAGCGGCTCTATTCTCGGCTTTTGCCAAAAACAGAAGTGAAGTCAGCCCCAAGTCCTGATAAGTCACCTTACCGGAATCTGGCTTTCTGCCGGATTTCTGCATCCAGAAAATGCCGTTTGTCAGGAGCCTGACAGCGTTTCACGAGGAGTCGATCACTACATAGGCTAACGTGAAGGAGCAATCCTCCGACGGGATCGGGCGCGGCGTGCGTCGGCAATCCACATCTTATTTCGTAACCAATCGAAGCCAAATACAAACAATCCTAATGGTATAACGGCATACAGCACGAGACGACCATTGGACCAGTGCTTTTCGGCGCTGTCCCAAACCAGGAGTGCCACAGCTAACGTGGACGCTAAAAATTGAGCCATCGCAATGACAATCGAGAGTAAAGGCCATTCACCTGTGCGATATCTAAACTGCTTCCATTTGGCCATTGTAGCGATTGAGTGCCTGATGAAACCGAAACGGAGTTCCGACGCAACGAGCGCGACAATGATCCAAATGAATAGCATGTGGGGATACTACATCACATGAGGCCAAGGCCTGTGAAGTCGGGTTCTCGTCAACTTGCCCTCTCCAAAATCGCACTTGCCGAAAACGCCCCGTTCTAATTGAAAGCGCAGTCGCCTATCGTTTTCGCCGAATCAACCAACTGCAAAGGGAATATACGATGTACACGGACATCACAATGTAGAAAAGGCCATTGAAAGAATCCCTCGACATGTTGAACACGTCGACTGAAAAGAACAAAGCACAAAAGAGAAAATCCGACGCAATTAATTCCCAATACTCCCTCGGCTCTTCGGTGCGGTAGACGACGCCACCGCGATACAACCCTTCTCCGGTCAGCATCCCACCTACAGCCAGTCCGAAAAACAGGAGCCCGGCGAAGAAATAACCCATCGGCGGCCAATCAGGGTCGTTAACAAGCATAAACAGTTTCCCTTTTCGAACCTAACTTTGCATGCTTCCGAACTGTCATCGGAGCGCCGATCTTGAGAGCCAATTCTGCCATACGCGAGAACTTATATAACAGTGTGTACCAAGTCCCGGGAAGTCCCGTTATCGGAATGTGGGATACTTGTGGATTGTTGCCCAACACGGGAGATTTTCGATGCATGAAGTAGAAATCGGGACGCAGGGTTTCCCTCATGACGAGAACGCCATTTATCGGGAGATAACGGTCGTTGTATAATTCCTGGCGCGAATCAAAACCGGGTTAGAAAGCCATGCAACGGCTGCTTACGACATCTCGCCAAGGACTTTCGCCAATTTCTCGCCATCATTCCCGGGGAGGGATTTTCGCCGGTTCTGTTATGTTGGTGTTACTGCTGTCAGCCCTGGGCTCTACAGCTCGCGCGCAAGGAAGTCCGGCCTACGAGGATTGGATCGGCGTCTATCGCCGCAGCCCTCTCGAGGCTCCAGTCTCCCAAGCAGAGCTCCCTCAAGTGAAGCCGAGCACGGGCATGGCACTTCCTGAGGATACAGCACGTCCAAGCGCTAATGATCGGCCAGTTTTGGTCATCACCGCGATTGAAGGCGATGACCTAAAACCCGACGAGACTATTGTGAAAGAGGTGGGAAGCGATTACAGGGTTACAAGACATGGATGCTTCGTCTCTAACGACGCGGGCATCGGTTCCTTTTACATTTCTCCCGGCCGCTTCGCTCCCAACGGTGTCATCAAGATGATGCCAAAGGAAGACTTTGAGAGCCTGAAAAGTCTCATAGCGAATCTGCCCGACGACCATTCGCTCCTGCCGCCGGTAGGCGGTCGCCGACTAGTGTTGCAAGTTCAAAAGGACAACCAAGTCCGGGCACGAGTTTACGACCGCGCCAACTTGCCGGACGAGATCTTAGAAATCCTACGCTTGGGTGAATGCCGAATCTCGTCATGGGCACTGAAGTTCGACGCCAAAAGCACACTTAACACAGGGGGAAAATTCCGATCCACTGGCAGCATTATCGCGTCTCCAGATGGAAGTCAGATCATCATGGCTCAAGACAGCGGCCCCATCGGTTCCGTTAGTTTTTTCGACTCGAACTCCGACGCTGAAGTTAACAGCATCCCTTATTCCTGGATGCCGGCCGTTCCAATGCTGAAACCTCCCACTATTCCTATTCCTACTCGTACGCCAGCGACCCCGATGCGAATGATGTTTAGTCCGGACGGGTCTATTGTCCTGGTGCAGGACTACGGCGATATAGATGTAAGGGATGCTCGAGACTGGCGAGGCATTCGTTTCCTCCGAGAAGACGGCAAATTGCCGCGCCTCTCACATCCCCAATTCACGTCCGACGGGCAGTATCTGTTGGTTGCAAGCGAGGCGCCAGCCTTGCTTGTCTTTGATACAAGAAGTTGGGAGCCACATGCGCCGCCCCCCGAAGTCCCATCATATGCGGTTGCGTATTTTCCATCAAGAAACGGTAAGCGCGCTGTCTATGTCTCCAAGTCCGGCGACATAAGGCTTTGGGATCAGAACAGACGGCGTGACATCGCTCAAATCGACCCTGGTGGGCGCATCTTGGACCTGGCCTTCTCTCCGGATCAATCTCTAGTCGCTGCGACCATCATGCGCGAAGAAATCCAAGGGAACATCAAAACAATACGTGGCTATCGCTTCGGCGTCTGGGAAACGGATAGTGGGAAGTTACGGCGCGAACCGCGAGCCTTCGAGGTATCTGCCGATTGGGGATACCCGGAACGTGGAATAGTTTATGACCTCCAATGGTGGCCTGATGGGCAATATCTACTGGGCAGTATGGCAACAGGAATCGGACTGTGGGACGTAGAGTCTTGGCGTTTTCGAGGTACCTTCAGCGGCTGCGGATCTGGCTTCGTCGTTTTGCCAAGGCAGCAGGAGCTAGCTGGACGTTGTGGCGACGGGTCGATCATGCTCTGGGACATGACAGGCGCAATCAGAGCAATCCAACAGGAACTCTCGTCCTCTAGAAACTAATCTGACCGAGGCTTTCGTTTCAGGTCTCACCCAGACGCCAAGTCCCGTGAAGTCCGTTTTCGGAATGTGGGGCTCGCTGGATCCAGGAGCGCCTTTTATAACTCGTGCGATGTGACGAGCCTTTCCCGCACGGTCCCATACCCCACCCCGAGCTTCACCGCGATCTGTCTAAAGCTTAAGCCCTGAGCCTTCAATTTGAGAATTTCATTCCGATCTACGGTGCTCTTCGGGCGGCCCAGCTTCTTACCGTTTGCCCTCGCATTTCGAATCCCGGCACTCACCCGTTCCCGGATCAGATCACGCTCAAGCTGCGCGACCGCACTAACAATTGTGAAGAGCGCCTGCCCCAACGCGCTACATGTGTCGATGTTTTCCTGATAGCTGATGAATTGGATGCCAAGCGACCGAAATTCTTCCAGCGCCGCTAGAAGGTGCTTGGTGCTGCGTGCGAACCGATCAAAGCGCCAGCACACCGCCGCGTCGAACTGTCGCTTGCGGGCGTCGTCCATCAGTTTATTAAGCTCAGGGCGTGAGTCTTTCGCGCCCGACTGGCCCACATCAACGTATTCGCGGACCAGATCAAACCCACGCGCCGCGCAATAGGCCCGTAGATCGCGTACTTGCAACTCGCAGCTTTGGTCCTTCGTGCTGACGCGTGCATAGATTCCGATTCTCATAACTGAGTTCTACTTGGTTGTGAGCTGAAACGGCTAGTTTTGCCGTCATCAACTAAGAGTGTGCCATGATTCGGGCCTTGAAATTCAGACTGTGGGGAGATGAACCACTGGTAGACATGGCGGCTCTGATAGGGAGAATCTCCTCGAATTCCGATCACGCGATCGGCCGAGCGGCCGAGCGGCCCGGAAAGCGGTGGGACCAGTCCTTAGTGAAGTAAAACGTCTCACGCACACGTCCAGGCCCCGTGATTGCGAACACATCGAAAATCATACCGGGATGAAATTCGGCGTCCCCCGCGCCCAGTTCAACAACGACAGGACGAAACAAACGCCGACACGCAAACCATTGGCGTTGGGGAGTCCACACCAGGAATCCACGCTTCATACGAGGCGCGTTCCGTACCGAACGTGCGAAGCAGTGATAGAGTTTCTCGTTGCGAGCAGGAAGTACTTGGGCCAATCGTGTATTCAGCCAATTTGGGCACGGAACGGATTTGAATGGGTCGCGTCCCGGGATCCATGAAAGGATACGCCCTCCAATGCCTCGCAGTACGAACCGCAGAACGCGAAGCAAGAGCGGTGTTACGAAAGCCAGCGCCAGTAATATCACCCCTAGAACTAGGAGTGCGATCCGCGGCGACCGATAGATCAGTACCACTAGGCCAACCACTCCCACGTCTTCAGTGATGCTCATCATCGAATGTGTGACCGGTTCCGGTGAGGTGTGGGCAAGCACCCGGAATCCCATCTTTGTCGAATGGGTCCCCAGAGCCAGGGACCCGCCAGCCAGAAAGGCGATCACTTGCAACACCGGGTTTAAATTGGCCGCCGCGGCAAGCGACAAGAGTGCGCCACCGATCGGCCGGATGAAAGTGTGAACTCCATCCCAGACGATACTGATAAACGGAACTTTATCAGCCATGAATTCGAGAAGATAAAGCACAGCCGCCAAGATGATCACTGCGGGATGAGCCAGGGTTACCAACTGATGCGGCAACCCAGTTAGCCAGTGGTACCGTATTGAGAGTCCGACCACGAGTATCGCTGCGTATAGGTTGATACCGGACACCATGGCGAGTCCAAGAATGCCGGTTATGGTTTGTAGCGGAGGCATCAACTTCCGCCCGGAGTTGGACCCGCTTGCAGTTGTTGAAGTTTAGTCTCCCACTTCTCGCGAAGGCGATTGTAAGTGTTCTCTGAAAGTTTACCTTCCGCCAATTGCATATCCAGGTTATCCAGTGTCTGACGAATCCGTTCAACTGTTTGTGGTGGCTCGCCCGATTGGTTGGTGTCCGGCTGCACGGCCAAAGGCGGTGGCGGCTCCAGAACATGCTCGCCAACGGTGCTAGGAGCAATGAGAGCAAGCGGAGCGGGGATGGCAGCTGTTTGCTGCGGGTAAGCTTGCCGTAAGTTCTGCTTCACTTCGGGAGGGACCGCGGGGTCTAGTAGAATTTGAGAAAGTTGTGCAAAGACCTGGGGCTTGTAAAGGTCACCGGAGATCAAAGCCCCGCCGCCGCCCCCACCTGGATTCTTAGCGTACTCCAGCAGCACCCTGATCGTTTCTAACTTTATCGGGTCCAATCCATGAGCCTGCATAAGTGCCATCACCTGTACATCGGCGCCACCTAGTATGAGCCTCTTATTCGCTTCCGCCTGAGCTCCAATCTGCAATACGTCGGCATCGGTGCTAGCCTGGAGCACCGCCGTCTGTCGGTTGATTCCGGCCATTGTGACTGACTGCAAAGCTTGGCGGAACTCCGGCGGGATTGTCAGCTCTTGCATCTCAATATGCTTGAATTCCAAGCCCCATTCGGCAAACATCGGCCCGAGCGCTGCCCGACAAGTCTCAACAAATGCTTCACGCTCGACCTGGAGCGTCCGCACGTCTCTGCGTGCAAACTCCTGGCGCATCACACCCGCGATGAGGCCTTTCACCCACTCTTCGATTTTGTCCTCGGTGTAAATCTGCTGGCCGTAGACAAGCCCCATTACGAACTTGGTGGCGTCCACGATCTGGAGAAATAATGAACCGAAAGCTCCGACGGTCACGCTGTCGGTGGTCAATACGCTGCCGACGCCCCAGCGGAGCTTGGTCTGGTTCATACTCACCCAGATGATCTCGATTATTCCTTTGATGGGAACTTTACTTATATCAAGAACCCCGGGAGGCAACTCGGCGTAGAACTTGCCATTATCAAGTACGATAGCGCGTTCGAATTCGCGCACCAATACCGGCTGTTTCTTGGCAAAAATGCTGGCTGCAGTCACGCGCTCAAAAGCAGGGATTTCATCCGATTCTGGAATGCGCCATACTAGACCCGGGCGCTTATCGTGGGGCCATTGCACCGGGACAATACCGGCACGGGTGCCAACGAACTGCACCCCTTTTCCGACACCCTCTAGGACCTCGATGCCCTTGTGTGCAAGCGACTCGATTAACGACATGAATCTCTCCTATGCGCGGGCGTAGCGCTTAACGAACTCTCCTGTGCTATACCGTAGTTGATCGGTATTGGGGTTAACAGAGGTAATCACTGAGCCAACCAACACCCTGGTCCCTGCCTTCGACTTGTAGACGACCCGCGCCGTAGGAAGGTAAATCACTTGGCGCAGGGTCACCTTTGGGTTCCGAAGCAAGGGGTTCGAGCGTGCATAGCCCTCAAGAATATTTTGGGCGGAGGCTTCCGTCACCAACGACGGCAAGGTCAGTCGCTGATCGGGCACTTGGCGCCTTGTTGCCCCCTGCAACGAAGCGTTCAAGCCTGAACCATCCTCAATCGTCGAGGCAAAAAACTGCCGAGGGGAGGTAGCGTCGAGAAGTAGAAGAGCCTGCTTGGCGGAACCCGATTTGAAGATGGCGCCTTCGCTTTGCGAGAAACTCAAGCTAGCCAACCAAAAGGGTTGCCAGTATTGCTCAAGCTTTTCGATTTGCTCCTCCGTCCCTACAAACATTACCTTTTTACTCCGGTTTTTCTCCTGAAAATCATCGAGCCACGACCAATCGGTAAGTCTAGGTAGTGCACGCCCTCCGTGACACGCTTCCACCAGCAACGCGAGGCCATCGGCGACGGCTGCCAGACCTTGGGGATCGTTTATCGCCGCCTTACTCTGCCGGGCGAACTCGACCAACGTCGACTGGAACTCGAAGAAGCTGCCTCCTTTATTGGAAACCACTCGATCATAGGTGTTCAACAGCGTAGTCTGCAATCCGACTAGAGCGACCTCCTTCTCGACTCCATATCTCCACGGGACGACTTGCATCGGAGAGTGGCCAGACTCATCGGCCAACTGGAGTGCTTGCGCGTAGAAGTTCTTGGCGGTGTCTAGTTCGCCGGAAAACGCCGATCCCATCAACTCGCCGGAAGCGCTCGAGTAGATGCGGGACAAAACGTCCATCACCGCCGCAGTGCCCTCCAGCCTCGCCAAACTTGCGCTGAGGAACTGCTTCTCAGAGGCGGCTGCGGTGTGTTTTTGGGTTGTCTGGTAAAGATCGCGGAGGGCGTCGAGGTTCTGGCGTGCCGCGGTATAGCCCTCCGCGCAGTAACGTGCACTTTGCTGCATGATATTAGCGGTATGAATTAGTTCCGTGGTGCTTGACTGCATGGCGGCCAGCAGCTGCTCGTCCTCTGCCGAAACGACAAACTCACGCACTGCGGGTGCGCGCAGTTTTCCCGTTAGATTGCGCAGCGGCGCGAGTTGCTGGTGCTCGGCCCGCAGCGGACTTTTTTCAGAAGAATATTCGGGGAACAACGCGACTATTTCGGTCTGAAACAAAGGATACTCGAGAAAGCCTTCCAGCAATTCCATGGAACGGTCGAATTCCATTTCGAGGCTCGGGTACAGTTTCTCGCGGAAGATAAAAGCGCGAGAAGTAGCGTCAACGGCATTACCACCTGCAGCGGCTCCACTGACCATTTTGCTGAGCCAGCTCTGCAATTCCAGACGTAGTCGTTCGGTCTGGTCGCGTGCCTGCTCGAATGCGAACTTGTGAGAGCAATACTCGCAGGTGTAGAAGCGACGGTCAGGAGTTAGGTCGTCGCCCATCGGGGCGCCGCAGTTTGGGCAGGCTGCCTTGACGGCCGTCAGTGGATTCGGTACGGGAGCATGCGCCGAACTTGCCAGCAACATTTCCCCACCGGCGAGACGAGAGCTCCATTTCTGTATCAACGCCTGATAAGTGGGTAGGTCAATCTTCCCAACCGATAGTTGGACGTCCAAATCGTCCAAAATCTTCTGAATTTCCGTGGAGTCCATTGAGCGGCCTCAGTGACGGTGAGCGATTCGCTCCAAGTTGGCGATGCGTTCAGTCAGGGCGTGAACTACGGATATAATTTGGTTGATTCGTGGCAGCATATCTTGGCGAAGAGCATCCACCCGCCGCTCTGCGAACCGATCAGCTTGAATTTGAATCATGGATGCACAAGACAAACACACCGCCACCTTACCGTCTTCCACTGTGGTCACATCCTGACCCAGTTTGGCTACGAGATCCCTTCCCCAGGGGGTTATGTGGGCCGGATAGTAGTCCACGTTTAGCCCCTGGCCCAACATCTCGCGGTGGCAGAGCCAGCAGGTCCGCTTGATGCGGAGTTGGCTGACCATTTGGTCCATCTGACCGCGCAGGGCTTCGTCCTTGGCCCTCTTGAAAGCCAAAACCGCCTGACTCAGACGCTCGGCAGCCTGCGTGGGATCAGCTTCCCGAACCAGCAAGCCCTCGTAATAGGAGGAATAACCCTGATTTAAAAAGTACCGCTCTTCCACCGAATCATTGTGATCGGCAGCGGGAACAAGTTTATAGGTCTTTAGCTTAGTCTTAAGAAGTGACTGGAAATTGTCAGCGGCTTTGGCGTGCAAGTTTTGCGCCATATTCCAGTTATCTTTCGATCCCTGTGCAGCATTCTCGAGGCCTCGCGCCTCGAGCTCTGTGGCTAGCTCAGCGGCAGAAATAGTGTCCGTTTCGCTGCCCAATTCCTCGATGGTGCTCAGATTCTTTAGGTGAGGCAAGATAGAGTCGATGCCCGACAGATCCTTGGTGGCTACCAGGCGGTACAATTGCTCATTCGCTCGAGCCCGATGGACCTGCTCGCTCTGACCTACCTCTTGGAACTTTTCAGCGGCTTTTCCGAACATCTCGCTTGCAGCCGCGTATTTACCTAGAAGCACACCCTTTTCATACGCTCGGTGATAAGATTCCGCCGGGCTCAAACCCAATCCAGTTGCGCTTTTTACTTTGTCAAGAAGTCCCATTTTTGCTTCACATTAAAAGGACTTACTTCCAGGTACGTTGCCGCAAGTTGTGCCGAAGCGATTGTCGATTGTTTAGGTGAAAGTTACAACTCCCAATTGTCTCCAGTGTACGCGAATAGTACCTACTGAGTTAACTTTGACAGAATTCTTAACGTGCGTCCAGTGCCATTTTTTCTTGAGTAAGTGTGCGTTGATAGCGCCAGCACGCGCCGCTTTTTCTACAAACATAGGGTCAAATTCTTGCTGCATTTCCCGTGGTGGCGCGGGAAATCAATTTTTATATCAACGGTTTTCATGTGCTTCTTTCCGTGCGCCGGATTGACAGGGATTTCGCTCTAGCCTTGTGGTCCTAGAAGGTTCAATGCGTCATCCGCGCAGCATTCCTCGCCGTAGATGCAGTCATTATGAACCGGGCGGCGGTTGCACACCGCGCAGAGCTTCTGCTCTTCTCTTAGCTCTTCGCATACGGCCCGGTGCGTCGCCAGAATTTCATCCCAATCCTTATCGCTCTTTTCCATAGCATCTATTTCCCGCTGATGCTCCGGGCAATACGGATGGCCGGGTTTTTCGCAAAACCGCTCGGGTGTGGTGCGGGAAGCGAGGTAGAGCCAGCTGCAAGTCATCGGTCCTTCGTCGGGAGCGGCGGGTTGCCATAAAATGTTTCCGTCTTTACTTTTCCATTGGCCCGGTCTCGCGTGGTCACGGTTGTTGCGTGTTGCGTTGCATTGACGGTGACGACGCGCTCGTTGGAAATCAGGGTTTCAATGAAGCCGATTGGTTTGCCGTTGTTGTCTTTCGAAATGATCATCGCGTCCCTCCCTGAATCACTCTACGGACAGAACGTTTTCTCGGTTAGACAGGCGTTCGCCCCGAGACTTGTGATCTGCTGCTCGTATCCGGCTAGATCGAGCCGCACCACCCCCTGAAATGGTCGGCGCAAGGAGAGCGGTGCGCTCAGCGGGAACGATTCGGATAACTGGTGGTACGGGCTTGGAAAGAGCGGGTATTGGCGAGAAGAATGTCACCCTGTCGCGTTTCAGGGTACATCGGTTAATCAGCATGCGGGCCTTTCAATTGCCGGCGCTCAGAGGAATAAGGCGAATTTCAATACCAGTCTCGCGGTCGATGACCGAATCATCTCTAAAGGGGCAAGCGGCGAACTGACCCGATTCGAGAAGGGCACGACGGGCTTCCTCAACGCAAGACACCGCGATAAGCCCGATTATTTTCTGATTGGCGGATTGGTATTTCATCGTTTCATCTCTTCAATATGTCTACCAGCAGAAATTCTGCTGGGCTAATGCGGTCACACTTTCTAATGAGTAATTGGCGGCCTGTAGGTGGCTGGACTTAGCGGCACCACGCACCGAAATGGTCCGCGCAGGGATAGAGACGCTCTCAGAGGGACCGCGTCTGTTAGTGGATGGGTACGGGCTGCTGGCGGTGGACAATTGCGTGGAGAGGAAAGGCGGATTACTTCCTTCGGTGCTAATCTATATCCGATGTATCAAAGATAGGAACCCGGGAAGGCTTCTTCTTTGAAGGAGTCGTTGCCCACGAACGGGTATCCTCTATCTGCTTGCATTGCGGGCAGAGACGGCGAAACTGGTTATGTCGGCAAACGTTATCGGGGACGTCTCGCGGGTCTGTAGCGGGTTTCGGGGTTGGGTTTCGCCTTTGACTTTGATCTTCAGAATTTATTCGTTGGTGACGAGGTCCCTGAGGGACTGATGAAAGTGACTCTCCGTCCACCCCGTTAAAGGCACCCGATAAAGACAAACCGATACTTTTTTCCGCGTTTCCCGCAATTGATTTGGAATCAGTCGTTTCAACACCATTTTTTGATTTCCAGACATTACCTCCGGTACTCCCAGACATTACCTCAGGTTTTCCAGACATTACCTCCCGTAACGTAGACCTAACCTCAGGTAACCTCTGATTAACCGAGGTTAATTCCAGGGAATCTGAGGTTACCTCAGGTAATGTCTCTGGGAAGTCCTCTCCAAGCTCTTCTTCCGTCGTGGGATCAATGATGGGACCGTCGCCTTCTTCACCAGCGGCTTCTTCCGCCGCTTCGTCTTCCCATTGAAGCTCTTCTTCCGCCACATCCATTGGATCTGCATCATCCAAATCCTTGAATCGGAGGAAGATTTTTTCTTCTTGCCAGGTCCGGCGCATTGCGATGAGTTTGTCCAGGTAGATACAGAACAGATAGAATTTGTGAGGCCCCCGCTTGACGGCTTTCAACACCCCGGCCTCCGTTAGACTCTTGAAGACCGCTGTGAGAGCCTTCCGGCTACAGGCATTACGGAATGCCAGGTAGTCATAGCTCCGGCAGACGAACCCCACCCGGCTCTTCATGTATTTCGCTTTTTGACTCGCAGATATTTCGTCGCAGAGGAACCATAGAACTTTCTGTGTGAGGCCGCTAAAGCCGTAGGCTTCCTTGGCAGCTTTGGTGAACTCGTATGCCATGATTATCTCACCCTCGTTGACTTCCACGCCGGACTCCCGCGCCCCCGTTTGCGAGTCAAGTTGTTCCGCTGCACGATTCCGGTAACGTAGTTGATGCTGACGCTGAACTCACGGGCGAGTTGCAGATACGATTTGTGAGATTCCTGCACGAGGGCTGCGACGAGAGCGGCATCAAGCTGGGCCTTCTGTAATTTCTTGTTCATTGATTTCTCCTTTTGGGTGCTACACCCTGAGGGAGAAAGGTGGGAAACCAACTAACAAGCGATTCCGGAAATATCGCTAATGAACGAATAAAACGATTACCGGACTCTTATAAGAAGTCCGAGGAGAGTTGGGACCCTAAGAATTTACCGAGTTTCGGGTGCTACACCAGACCCCGGCCTCTGTGCCATATGGGCTGCCCGGTAGACACCACTAGTCCACAGCTAGAAAGGACGCCGCCGACCACTGTGGTGGTTGGAGCACCCGAATTCATTTTTACTGTGAAGGGCAGGACATGTCCTCGCGGTTGAACCAGATTATTGCTGAGTCTCTCAGCGGGGCGTCACATCGCAGATAAAGTCATGCCAGACTGAGCTGCATTCACCTTGTCGTTGAAATCGTTCCGGAAACAGGGCCAGTCCTTCCACATCATGACCACCTGCCCGGTCAGTCTGTAGTGGTTCTGCTTAAGGGGCTTTGCGCCGACGTCGGCTGGGTTGTCCTCCAAGCGCAGGTGCGCCGGCAAACACTGACGCCTAGCCTCCCAAAACACACTAAAGTCCTTCTTCGGCCAGTCTCTCTCGGCCTTCTTGATTCGGTCGTGAAGCAAGTCCGCGTACACGTTGGGGTATCGCCCGTTGGGGTGGTGCCAAGAACTGTAAGCGCAGAGGGCGCTTTCAAGAGTGAAGTAAGAGACAGCCTCAAAATGCGGCTTTCCTTCTGCTCACCGCTTTGCTTCCGCTAGCAGTCGTGCACCTTCCCGGTTGAGCCAGGAAATAGTCTCGGAAGAGTACTCCCCGCTAAAGGAGGGATTGCTTCTATGCCACTGCAACTCATCACGGCCCAGCACCAGCACTAAGCCGTTACGGTGGGACCTGCTACCCCGTCCGTCCTCGAGGAAAAGTCGGTCACAATCGATCTTCCCAATCTCAAAAACGCGGAGAAACTCCAGGTAGCAGAAGGCAGAGAGCCTACCAAAAGTGCGGAACTTCGCCCGAACCTCGCTCCACGCGGCCCGGAAATTCGCATATGGATCGTTCCCTTGTGTGAATCTGCTGATATAACCCGCTTGGGATGTTCCGGAAAGATACTTGTATTCCGCGACTGCTGTGACGAAGTCCTTCTTCGCGTAACGTCGGTCGGTGTCAAATGCGAGTCTGCCCCAATGCTCGCTAAACCATGAATTTAAACGCTTCAAGTTTAAGGTCGCCAGATCGGGAAATTCGTCAAAGATGATCTTCGACGTTACTGCGTTTTGTGTGTGGCCGTTGATGAAGGCGAACCAAAGGCGTTGCCCCACGTCCCACTGGTACCTTCTGACGAAGAATGGAAAGATAAAATATACACAGCCCGGATGAGTACCGTGTTTCGTATGGAACTCATGAAAACGCAGAAATACTTCGCGGCGGTACTCCTTCTTGCGAAAATCCATCCCCCTTTTAAGCTCAATGTTCATTGGCACTAACCGACTTTCCGTAACGCTACTCTTGAGCGAGCAAATCTGATCCTGGGCCTGCGGGTCGGCTGCTTCAAAATGGCGTTGAGCACTTGCTCCTGCGCGGCGATTCTCTGAGCCATTGGCGATTGCGTGTAAAGCTGAATGGTCGTTGCGGAACTGCTGTGGCGCAGAATGTCCTGAGTTGTGCGGACGTCGGCCTTCTGTCCGGTGATCAAAAGACTGCTGAGCGAATGCCGTAGGTTGTGAAATCCGAATCGCTGCCCCGGCTTGAGAATTACACCTGCCTTGATCGCCGCTGGGCGCAGGTGATCGGCGGCCAGCATATTGCCCACGCGAGGCGTCCTCCCGTGCGTTTTCGAGGACGCAAACACCCAGTCAGTGGGGTTACCATATGCAGTCGCCTTCTGCCACTCTCTGAGGAACTGGGCAAGCTCTCCAGCCATCGGAACTGCTGACCGTGATTGTTTCGTCTTAAGTTGCTCCGAAACCTCGCCGCCGATCCATGTCCGCCGAACATGAATACAATCGTTGGCGTAATCGACGTCCTGCCACTGTAACCCGGCAACTTCTGAGAATCGCAGGCCCGTCGCCGCGACCAACAAGGTCATGGTGCTTTCCGGTTGCCTCATTCGATTCAGAATCGTGGACGTCTGCTTGGGCGTCAGGATTACGGCTTCGTAGTCTGAACAGGTTTCGATGTCGATCTTTCTCTCCAAATTGGCCGTAAACCCATCGGGAATTCGTTCGTACTTCTCGGCATGAAGGAACACCACTATCATCACGTATTTGGTTTTCCCCCGCGTAGCGGCGGCGAGATCAAGGGACCGCAGCCATTTCTCGACGGCCAAGCTTTTGATGTCCACTGCGAACTGGTCGCCCCAGGCGGGGACCAGATAGTAGTTCACAATGTGGCGGTAGCAATACTGTGTTGTGGGAGCTAGTTTGCAGAAGGCGTCGCTGTTCAAGTAAAACTCCGCGATGTGGCAGAAGCAGAGCTTGTCATCAGTTTGCGGCTGATTGATCTTCTCGATTAGCCGCTGGCGTTCAATCTCATGCCAGCACTTTGATTCCGTCGGGAAATCCGCAAGCGTGCCAATAATCTTTGACCGCTCCTGCTTCTTTCCGCTTACAGGGTCACTCCCGTAATACCGGAACTGCCACATGCGGCCCTGCTTGCGTTCAACCACACGCAGCCATCCTCTTTGATACTGCCCCATGAAGCTCTCCTAGCTCTTTGCACGACGGGGACCACGTGGGGTCGAACCATACGCGCTGTCACTTCAGAAATAAACCCAGATTATTTCGCCGCTGCAATCGCCGCAGCGATCTCGCTCAGTCGGAATCGCCACAAGCGCCGCGTCCCGTCGCCAATCGGATGGCCGGGCAAATGTCCGGCCCGAGCCAAATCAAGAACTCGACGCCGCGTGAGTGATAGGAATTTAGCGGCCTCGTCGGCGTCAACGAAATGTTCGAGCGTTTCTGAGTTCATTGTCGTGTTCGATAGCTCACGAACTTTTCAGACTGAAGCCTCTTTAACCCGCTCTCGACGATTCTTGCTGACCCTTCTGGACTTGTTCCTTCAGGTATGACTAGGTACCGTACGGGTTGGCGCCTGTACTGGTTTTTGGCGTAGTTCCAGACACCAAAGGCGCGTTCCCGAAAACTCAGAACATTCAGGAATGTCTTGTCTGGTAGTTTGCCTTCAATTGTTCCGTTGCCAGCCCTACGACTCCGAAGCCGAGCCAAATTTTCATTTAACGACAGGCCTAGGTAGACAAATAGGGCGGCTGGCTTTAGTGGATGTTCTTCCACCCAACGGACCAATTTGTTTGTGCAGCGGAAGCCGTCTACGATTACCACATCGCGCAGTTTCCAGCAGTGGTTAACCGTTTTGTGGAGCGCATCCATCGGTCCGATGGCATCACTCGTGTTTTTCAAGTTTCCAGCGATAGCGATGCGGGAGCCGAGCACGAACGGGGATTGAACCTTCTTCCAAATGCCCTTTTCGCTCACAGTCAGTTCTACTCTGTACTCTGAGGCGTCTTTGGCGACTAGCGTGCGACTCAGGGTCGTTTTTCCCGTTGCTGCGGCACCGATGAGCATGAGGAGCACCTTACGCTTTCGAGTACATTCGGTCGCCTTTCTTCCGTCGGTTAACAAAATCCATCTCCTCACTTGCCGACTTACAGCACTTGGCTATAGCCGCTTGATAATAAAAAATGCAGACAAGTCGTTCGGGGAGCTCGTTTGGCTTTGGCACTGTTCCGTCTGGATTCAGCAATGGCGAGTTGCCGTGAAGTTGGTTCGCTAGGTCTCCGATCAAGATATCCCCTTCCCCAAAGTGGACGGCCACCTTGTAGCGCGGGAACACCAAAGCGCACCCCTTGAAATTGCCAAGGGAACACATCACAACGTAGCCCTCCTTTAAGTTTCCACGGTCCACGTGTCCAGCCGTTCGCCAATTCCGATTGCAGGTCGCTGTTGAGATCGGCATCACACCCTCCGGCGTCTTCAAAACGAACGCGGGAGTTTGCCTAGCTGCCTTGAACTGCGCCTCCCACTTATCCTTGGCAAACAGCCGATAGGCGTCACTAACTTCTTTTGCGAGTTCCGACATGAGCCGCAGCTCGCTTGGCAAAACATTCTTGTACGCGGTAAACCGGGCCGGGTAGACCTTCCCGCCACGAATGTCGCGAGCGATGTAACCGAACACACCCTCTCTCGCCGGATTCAAGCGATAAAAATCTTCATCGGATAAGTCCTCTAACCGTGGAACGCCCTTCATCAGCGACAAGCTGCCATCACTTCGCCTTCGGGGCAGCATTCCGGTACCAGCTGCGTCGCCGCGATTCCCGGGAGCCACGCGCTTGTGGGCCACTTTCCTCACGATTGGCCGAATGGCGTCCAGAAGGTCACGAGAGAGATAATTCTTGATCAAAATACATAGCGTTTCACCGTCCGGCGTCATGACGCGCCCTGTCCTGTTAAGGATTAGCTTGTAGTGACGTTTGTCTAATAGCCTGCCTTTGAAGGAGAGGGTCTTCTCGACGCCAAGATCGCAGGGCGCTACAAAGGTTTTTAGTGCGCCCAGCCCGGCTATTTTGTCCCACGCCATCCCTTGTTTTTGCACGAGCTACCTCCCCGCCGCTGGGCCTTTTTGTATCGTGACAATCATGGTTCCGAAAACCCTATCTAGGCACGGATCGACTGGAGGTGCTGCTGTCGATTCGGCGGCCAGAAATTGATTCGGCGGCATACAAAACTGCGCGTAAGACCGCCTCGTTGTCGTTTTCAATCCCAAAATGTTTCTTTACGAGCTTCAGGGCTTCCTGATATCGCTTGTGGACCGTTTGGCTCACCGAATAGCTGAATCCGATTTGTAAGCCCCGCTTTTTCAGCTCTTCTTTGTAGAAACCATCTTTGTCACTTTTGGACGATTGACTAGAAGTTCCGTCCCGCTTTGGCAGCCCCGTCGCGGTTCCATAATCGTCCGCCCACCTATCCGCAGTGCGGCGCGAAATACTTAGATTCTCTTCCACCCATGCGCCGAACCCCCTGTCCTTGTCTCGTATGTCATTGCGGCTGCCCTGGGCACGCAACTTGAGCCTAAGCCAAAACAGAAGTGGGCCCATTTCCTCCTTAGCAGGCCGCTCATATTTCTTCCAACTTGACCTGATGGCGGCCTTGAGTTCGGCCGCTGTGAGATTTTTTAATTCGGAGTTTTCGCGGACGGGTAGACGCGCCCAATCGCTCTGGTTGAATTTGGCATCTGGAGCCAATACCGGGCTGCTCTCTGTGTTTCCCGTCGTTGGCCGCGTGGTTGCCACGAGTTGATCCTAATTTCTGGAAGGCATTTTGGGGGGGCCGTCACTGCGAAGTTGGACTAAAATGATTGAAAACGATCAGGAAAACTGCGGGAATGAAAGCTTCAAAAAAAACTCTCACTTTTGGAGTTTCGGGACTGATGCACGGGTCAGCTGGACATCGACTTGGCGATTCGCCATTTTTCAGTGTGGATGCGGTGCCGCCAACGTTTCACTAGGTACGCTTTTACGAATGTGTTTGGGCAGCCTTTCGCAGTCCACGTTGCGGGTATCTTCCCGCCTCTTTCATCGACCTCCTTACAAAAGTGCATCGCTTTGAAACCGTCTTTGATCACCTGCCTCATTATTTCTTCTGTTACCGTTAGTCGCCTTTTCCGCCGCATCGCGACCTCGCTGCGACCAAACTGATGAAACGCCGCAACCAGTCTTTTTAGCAGCGCAAACAGCCACTCGATTTTGAGTTCGACAGCGTTCAGCCTCTTCACGTACGAGGCGGGGAGAGCTTGAGCGTGTTTGCCTCGGTCCAACATGTACATGCACATTGCAACTGGAACGCCAACAACATCATTTAAATGTTCCAGTGCCTCAATGCTTCAGTAACGCTAGAACCGAGCGAAAAAAATCGTTTCGTTCTACAAAATCTACAACGGAAGCAAAATTCTTGCCCTGTTGTAGAACAGAGGACAAATGCACGCTCGATTACAGAACAGAGAGGAAAAAATCGCGTTGTTCGCGTTAGCTCCGGAAAGGTCCGACAGCTATGGAGGATACCGTCGTGGTGCCAAGGCAAAATGTTTTCTCGTAAATGGAATGTTCTTGCACTACCTCTTGGGAATCCGCCAGGGCTTAAAGCGCGATTCCGAAACAGCCGACCCGCAGAGCGAGAATTAGACCGGCACGACACGGGTCAATGGCAGGATTGCGACGACGGCGGTAGACGTGGCGAGTCTGCGCTGCGACAATAGCCTGCATATTCCATGCTTCTGCGAATTACAACGACGCATCGTCCAGCAACGGACCTTGGGTACCTTTTGCATAAGAGTCCATTCCGTATTCACTCGTTCGAACAGGCCTTCGGAAAAACCCACGTTTTTTACCCAGAAACTACGCTCGAACGATGCACGGCTGCGCTCCTTCTGGACATCGACCCAATCGGACTTGTTCGGCGCGGTCCACATGCTGATGCTCTCGAGGAATACGTGAACGACCGCCCCTATGCGGCCTCATCTTTCTTAAGCGTAGCGATTGCCCGCACATTCGGTACGGCGATGACGGGCAGGAGCAAAGAACGTCAGGAACTCGCTGATATGCCGTTGCCACTGGAAGCGCAGATTAGTGCGCTGCCATGTCGCGGGGGCGAAAGCTTACTGCGTCGCCTTTTCGAGCCGCTGCGATACGAAGTTACGGCGAGCGGCCACCCACTTGACGAAAAGTTTCCTGAATGGGGTGAGAGCAAGTATTTCACTGTCACTTTGAAGACCACGGCGCGGCTCAGTGATTTGCTAACACATCTTTACGTGCTTATTCCGGTCCTCGATGACGACAAGCACTATTGGGTTGGCGACGCCGAAATAGAAAAGCTGCTACGCCACGGCGAGGGCTGGTTGCGCGAGCATCCCGAACGCGAGCTGATTACCAATCGCTATTTGAAACACCAGAAACGGTTGGCACGCGAAGCGTTGAGTCGCTTGATCGGAGATGAAGAACCAACAGCGGACGAAGTAGCGGAGACGCACGCTCGCGAAGAAGAGGCCATTGAGAAACCGCTCAGCTTGGCCGAGCAACGGATGGGTGCGGTGATTGCCGTGCTACGTGGGAGTGACGCGAAACGAGTCCTCGATCTTGGCTGTGGCGAGGGCCGCCTTCTGCGGGAGTTATTGAAGGACAAATCCTTTGCGGAAATCGTTGGCATGGATGTCTCGCATCGCGCCCTCGACTTTGCATCTCAGAAGTTGCGTCTTGAGGACCTCCCACCGATACAGAAGCAGCGAATCCGACTGATTCACGGATCACTGACATACCGAGATAAGCGCCTCGGCGGTTACGACGCTGCGACCGTTGTGGAGGTCATCGAGCACCAAGATCCCCCGCGCCTCGCGGCTTTCGAGCGGGTTCTCTTTGAATTCGCACGCCCTCAAACCGTAATCGTGACGACGCCAAACGTGGAATACAACGTCAAATTCGAGACCCTGCCTGCGGGTAAGATGCGGCACAAAGACCACCGCTTTGAGTGGACGCGAGCGGAATTTCAAACGTGGAGCAATACAATAGCCAATCGTTTCGGTTATTCAGTCCGTTTCTTGACAATCGGACCTGAGGATTCAGTGGTGGGAAGCCCCACACAGATGGGGATTTTTGGTCGCCAATGAAGCTCACGATTCCAGAACTCGCGGTTGTTGCACTCGTCGGCCCTTCAGGTTCCGGCAAGTCGAGCTTCGCCCGAAAGCACTTTCGGCCAACTGAGGTTCTTTCTTCGGATTTCTGTCGTGGCCTTGTTTCCGACGATGAGAACAGTCAGGCTGCCACAAATGACGCGTTTGAAGTCTTGCACTTCATCGCGTCCAAACGCCTAACGGCCGGGAAGTTGGTTGTGATCGATGCAACAAATGTGCAGCAGGAAGCTCGCAAAGGGATCATAGCTCTGGCTCGCCAATATCACTGCCTTCCGGTCGCAATTGTTTTTGATTTGCCGGAGAAGCTTTGTCACGAACGAAACCGAGATCGCCCTGAACGCACTTTCGGTCCTCACGTTGTGCGCCAGCAGTCCCAGCAATTACGTCGATCCCTGCGCAACCTTGAACGTGAGGGTTTTCGAAGGGTCCACGTACTGCGTTCGCCAGAAGAAGTTGATGCGGCAGAAATTGAACTTCAGCCGCTGTGGAACAACCTGAAGGAAGAGCACGGCCCGTTTGACATCATCGGCGATGTTCATGGCTGCTTCGAGGAACTCGCCGACCTCCTGGTACAGCTTGGCTATTCTGTAAAGGCGCAATCGAACGGTCAAAAGTCTGGCGGCTACACAGTGAAACCTCCTGAGGGGCGGAAGGCCATCTTTCTGGGTGACCTGGTTGATCGTGGACCCAGGATTCCGCAGGTGCTGCGTTTAGTGATGAGTATGGTCGCGGAAGGAAAAGCTCTGTGCGTACCCGGTAATCACGACATCAAGCTAATGCGCAAACTCCGTGGTAAAGACGTGCAGATCACGCACGGTCTGGCCGATTCGATTGAGCAACTCGACCAGGAATCGCCTGAATTTCGCACTCAGGTTTCCGACTTCATGGATGAACTCGTAAGCCATTATGTGTTGGACGACGGGAAACTTGTCGTAGCTCATGCTGGAATGAAAGAAGAGATGCAAGGTCGCGGTTCAGGAAAGGTCCGAGAATTTGCATTGTACGGAGAAACGACAGGCGAGACGGACGAATTCGGTCTGCCCGTTCGTTACAACTGGGCCGCTGAATATCGCGGTAAGGCCATGGTGGTTTATGGACACACTCCTGTGCCGCAGCCGGATTGGTTGAACCGAACCATTAACATCGATACAGGCTGCGTTTTCGGTGGAACTTTGACGGCGCTTCGCTACCCAGAAAAAGAACTCGTCTCCATCGCCTCGCGTGCGACCTATGCCCAGCCAGTCAAACCGCTCGTCGCGGTCACCGAATCCGCGCCAACGCTCAGTTCGCAACAGGCGCACGACGACTTGCTTGATATCGAGGATGTAATCGGGAAGAGGATTGTCACCACTCGCTTACATCACAATGTGACAGTTCGGGAAGAAAACGCGCTGGCTGCTCTTGAAGTCATGAGTAGGTTCGCCGCGAATCCGAAATGGCTAATTTACTTGCCGCCAACTATGTCGCCGACTGAGACGACTTCAAAGCCCGGACTTTTAGAGCATCCGGCGGAGGCTTTTGCCTATTTCCGCCGCGAAGGTATCCCCCGTGTCGTTTGCGAAGAAAAGCACATGGGTTCTCGTGCCGTGGTCATTATTTGCCGTGATGAAGATACAGCATGCCGACGCTTTGGCGTCATCGGCGAGGGCATCGGAATCTGCTATACGCGTACAGGAAGGCGCTTCTTCGACGATTCTCAGATCGAGAAGGAATTTCTTAAGAAAGTGCGTGAAGCCGTTACGTCCGCCGGATTTTGGGAAGATTTCAAAACGGATTGGGTTTGCCTAGACGCGGAACTGATGCCCTGGTCGGCGAAAGCACAAGAACTGCTTCGTCAGCAATATGCTGCTGTTGGCGCAGCTGCGAAGGCGTCTCTGCCAGAGGCCGTTACGTCGCTAGAGGCATTGGTTTCGAAGAACGGCGATGCCGAACCGCTTCTCGAACACTATAAGCGGCGATTAGAAGCTGCGAATCTATACGTTGATTCCTATCGTCGCTACTGCTGGCAGGTTAAGTCAATCAGCGACTTGAAACTTGCGCCCTTTCACCTGCTTGCAACTGAAGGTCAAGTTCATGTCCAGAGGGATCACGTTTGGCATATGGACAAGCTTGCAGAAGCTTGCAAAGCAGGAAATGGCCTGTTGATGGCGACACCTTATAGAGTTGTGGACGTAACGGACGACACGAGCGTGGAACAGGCGACGAATTGGTGGTTAGAGTTGACCGGGCGCGGCGGTGAAGGCATGGTCGTAAAGCCAATGGAATTCGCCGTGCGTGGCCGACGCGGCTTGATGCAGCCTGCGATCAAATGTCGCGGTGCGGAGTATCTAAGGATCATCTACGGCCCCGAATATCTGCTGCCCGAAAACTTGGAACGTCTTCGTAGTCGGGGCGTTTCAACGAAGCGTTCTCTGGCACTGCGTGAATTCGCGCTTGGCATTGAGGCGCTAGAACGATTCGTTCGGCAAGAACCGCTCCGGCGTGTCCACGAATGTGTGTTCGGCGTCCTCGCCCTCGAAAGCGAGCCTGTCGATCCTCGACTCTAGCCGTTCTGCCCAATCCTGCTGCGGCTTGCTGCACGGAATGATTCCGGTGAGTCCTTGATTAATTCGACCTGATAGAGCCTGCGGTCAAGCACGCCCAGAAAATCCATAACTGAACCGTCCTCAACTTGGAGCTTGCCCTTCACTTCGGTGACCTTCACCCCTGTACTTTCGCATAGAGCTTTCAGCTTTGCCTTGTTGATGTTCTTTGTCTCCTGCTGCGTGCGAATTGATGCGAGATATCGCGCCGCCCGTGGATGTTGCTTCGCATATGATTGGATCGATTCTAAGTCCACAAACGGAAGGTCAGCTTTGAGTGAGTTCGCGTTCTTATCCACCGCCGCGAGGATCGCTCCCTCAAGCGCACCAACGAACTCGAATCCAGCGGGGCGCAAGATTTGGATGCCGCTTTCCTCTACGATGAAATCAAAATCCCGGTCGAGCTTAAATATCTTATCCTCAACTAGCTTCAGCGCATCGGTGCTGAATTGAACGAGGCGACTCTTTAGGACGCCCTTGAACGTCGTCGCCCGGCGAATCGCACTCAGCTTATGACCTTTCTTATCCCTCATGCGCGTAAAGTAGCAGAAGACATTTGTGGGATCGGACAGGGCTTTCGGCTCAACTGCCAGGTTCACCGCACTGTGGATTTTTAGGATATGGGATGCCAATTCACTACTCAGTGGTAGGCGAAGGTTTTCATGGCTGGAATATTTCTCACCAGGATCGTAATCAGCACCGTCTCCGGCTCCTTTCATTTCGGTCCTCGTCGCCATCACCATTTCGCGTAGGGCCGCTTTAACGTTGACGTCCGTGGGCACGGAGACATAGCGCTGAGTTTTGCGTTCATCGAGTCCAACGCCGAACTCAACTAGTTCAGCGGCGTTAACGTCAAATTGGGCTGGCATTCCTTTGCCTCAAAAAAGACGGTGTCACTCAATCGGTATGCGATAATGCGATCCCCCGGAAGCACGTTCGTTCTGGGAGTTACCAGCACGAGACTTGTTCGCCCACTTAACGGATTGTCATCTTTCGGGGGCAAGATTGTAAACACTCGATACCCACGAATTGCGAAGATGATGTTCATATAGTGAAGGTTGAGGTGCCAGAAGAGAAAGATCACGAATCCGAATGCGGCGATAAGAGCTGCCAGGTCTCTCCATGTGCCAGCATCGATTGGATACAAAGGCACCAGCATGGCGAACAGATATACGAGAAGGTGATCGCGATGGTCCTCTGCTGAACCCACAATCAACTCGCTCTTGACCTGATGCTTCTTTGCACCCTCGATTCTTAACCAGAGGAAAAAATTCGGGAGGATAACCAAGAGTAAGCAGAAGGTAAGCAGGTACGAGTCCGGCACCAGGCTGCTGCCTCTGATCGCCCAGAGAACAAACAGTGGCGAGACGCTGCTGAGCACCATGAGCAGCCGCGCTATCTTCAGGCCTTCAGTTCGCGCCGGGTGAGGCATTTCCGCACTTTTCCATTTCGACCAGCTCAACAATTTAACCCAATTATCGCCAATTATAACACCAGGCGAATACAAAGCGAAATACCGTGCAGGTCTAGGTGACGTCAAGCTGCCTGTGTAAATAGTTTGAGGGTGTGGGTTTTCCAGTCTTCGTTAAAGCGACTGAAAATCGCATAGATGATTCGATCCACGCTGGCGAAGTTGCTGAATACGACCATGGGCCGAGTTCTCCGCCGCACCTCCACAAAGCATCTTTCGATGGCATTGGTGGTGCGCAGCTTCCGCCACAGGTGCTGCGGAAACTCAAAAAATGTCAGCAATGCGGGCAGATCCCGCTCCAGGCGTTCCACCAACTTGGAATACTTCGTCCGCCAACGAAACCGAAATTGCTGGAACGCTCTTCGGGCGGCAGCCTGGCTGCGGGCCTGATAGATGCGTTGGGCGTCTTGCTTCACGGCGTCGTGATCGGCACGGCGCACCGCCTCGCACAGGTTCCGCATCTTGTGCACCCAGCAGCGCTGGTGCCGCGCTCGCGGATACACCGCCGGGATCGCCGCGGCCAAGCCCGGACAACCGTCGGTGATCACCAATTGCAATCGCTGCCCACGCAATCCCCGGCGATATAAATCATTCAATAAGCCTTCCCATCCCTCCTGGCTTTCGCTCTTGGCCCGCATAAACGCCAGCAGTTGACGGCGACCGTCGGGGCCTACGCCGTAAGCTACCAACAGCAGCACTTTCTGCGGTCCAAACGCCCGCCGCACTTTCAACCACACTCCGTCCAACAGCAGATAGCACCAGTCATCGCCCAGTGGCGCGTGATGGAACTGTTCCACCTGTTGATCCAGCACCCGCGTCAGCCGCGAGACCGTCTGCGCGCTCACCGATTCCCCGGTCAGCAGGGACACCACCCGGCCCACGCCGCGCGTCGATATCCCTCGCAAGAACGCTTGCCGAATCATCTCGCTCACTTCGGGACTGCGCCGCTCCAGCGCTCGCATCCCGCGCGGCAGAAACGAGCGCAGCCGCGTCCGCGATACCCGCAAAC
>Ga0210396_10001052_pt1 | contig 31307 bp, 29 predicted proteins | sample IncBWH17OmetaG_FD_155466 | JGI IMG/M metagenome (GOLD analysis project Ga0210396, IMG submission 155466) | Forest soil microbial communities from Barre Woods Harvard Forest LTER site, Petersham, Massachusetts, United States - Inc-BW-H-17-O ...
TTCTCCCGAGAATGCTCTGCCTCAGAAAACGTTCAAGGAATCGTATCAGATGAATTTCAGCGGTGAGCACGTAGCCCTTGGACATCTCGCCCCGGCGCACACCGATTCCGACATTTACATCCATTTCCAGAAAGCGAATGTGCTGCACATGGGCGACGTTTTTTTCAACGGCATCTACTCCTACATTGACAAGGAAACCAACGGCAGCATTGGCGGCATGATCGCGGGCACCACCAAGATGCTGGCCATGGTCGACAACGACACCAAAATTGTTCCCGGCCACGGCCCGCTCGGAAATAAAGCGGACCTCAGGAAATTTCGGGACATGCTCGTCACCGTGCGCGCCCGCGTTCAAAAACTGAAGTCCTCGGGAAAATCGCTCGAAGCAGCTGTCGCCGCCAAGCCCCTCGCTGATCTCGATCCGGTCTGGGGAAAAGGAGTCCTCAACGGCGACGCTTTCGTTCACGTCGTTTACATGACGCTGTAAATCGCGTGAGTCACCACAAGGGCCGCGAAGCGCCCATAGTAGCGCAGGCTTCAGCCTGTGTAGTTTTGTCAGCGCAAGCTCATCACCAACCCCCACAGGCTGAAGCCTGCGCTACTCGATCAGCGATGCAGCCCCGGCTCCCAGCGAACGTCTTCCTTGCCCTTGTCATTCAAAAATCGCGCCAATACAAAAAGAAGGTCCGACAGTCGATTGACGTAGCGCAGAACCGCCGCGTTTACCGGCTCATCGGCCAAGAGGCGCGCCACCTCGCGTTCCGCGCGACGCGTGACCGTTCTCGCATGATGCAAATGGGCGGCGGCGGGACTTCCGCCCGGGAGCACAAAGCTATTGAGCGGCTCCAATTCCGCGTTGAATCGGTCGATCTGATTTTCCAGCCACTTCACCTGCTCTTCCGTAATGCGCAGCGACGGCTTTTCCGCCCCGGGACGCTCGGGCCGGCACAAATCGGCGCCCACGTCGAACAGGTCATTCTGGATGTGCCTTAGCAGCTGAACGACCTCGAGGTCCGACACGTGCAGATTCGCAAATCCGATGACGGAATTGGCTTCATCGATGCTTCCGTAGGCTGTTACGCGGGGATGAAATTTCGGAAGCCGCGATCCGTCTCCAAGCGAAGTCTTTCCTTCATCGCCCGTCCGAGTATAGATTTTGTCGAGTTTCATAGTGTGTGTACCGTATGCGCAGTCAGTTCATTTATCGTATCGTAGTCTGCATGAAGACGGGAGATTTTCCAACCTCGCGAGTAAATATTGCGCGCCTCCACGTGAACCTGTCTCCTCAAATATTTGTAACCACGAAGCCGCGCAGCCCATCCTACTGAGTGCCCACCCGGGGAGGGTTCACCCCATGCGCAACTTCATATCCCTTCCAAAAACACATTCAGGAGATTGAAATGAAAAACTTTTTCGGAGTCATACTCACCCTCATGTTGTTTGCGATCCCCGCGTCCGCGCAAAATCACGGCGGCTCGAAGGGTGGCGGCGTGCGTGGCGTTGGCGGGGGACACGTTCCCGCGCACGGTCCGGCGCCGCATCCCGGGCCAGCCCCTGCGGCGCGTCCTGCTCCCGCTCGGGAGGAATCTCGCCCGCCTCAACAGCAATCTCGCCCAGCGCAAGAACAAGCTCGTTCCTACAGCGACATGAAAGGCCACCCTGAAGCCCCTCACGTTCATTCCAGCGGCGACAAATGGATTGGACACGACACAGGGAGGGATGACGCGCACTACCACGTCGATCATCCCTGGGAGCACGGACACTTTACAGGCGGCTTCGGCAAGGGCCATGTGTTTCGCATCGAAGGAGGAGGCCCGAGCCGCTTCTGGTTCGGCGGCTTCTATTTTTCGGTCGCGCCGTATGATTTCGGCTACTGCAACGACTGGGACTGGAGCACGGACAATATCGTGATCTATGAAGATCCTGACCACGACGGCTGGTATTTGGCTTACAACGTGCGCCTGGGCACCTACGTCCATGTCACGTATATGGGGAATAGTTAGAGCCCGGGATTTCGGACGTTGCACGCTAAATTTCCCAGAAAAAGAAAAGGGCCAAGCCTGAGGTTTGGCCCTTTTTACTTGGACGGGATGGAAGATGCTTATCTGCCCGGCGGCCTGCGAAGTTTCTCAGACTGAGTTCGCCAACACTCGCACTTGACGAAACGTAGGCTTCGCAATAACTTCATAGACATATGAGCCTCCTATCTTTGAAGGTAAACGGACAAACGCACAGCCTGGATGTCGACCCAACCACGCCGCTGCTGTACGTCCTGAGCGATGACCTTGGACTGCGCGGACCGAAATTCGGCTGCGGCCTCGGACAATGCGGTTCCTGCACGGTCTTGGTGAAGGGCCAGGCGGTGCGTTCCTGCATCACGGCGGTGGAATCGGTGCAGGGCGTCGAGATTATCACTCTCGAAGGCCTGGGCACTGTCGACAAGCCGCACCCCATCCAGAGAGCGTTCATCGAAGAGCAGGCCGCGCAATGCGGTTATTGCCTGAATGGCGTGATTCTGAACGCCAAGGCTTTTCTCGACAAAAACCCCAAGGCGACCGAAAAAGAAATCCAGGAAGGAATGTCACGCGTTCTTTGCCGTTGCTTCACGAACACGCGCATGCTTCGCGCGATCGGGCGGGCGCAAAAGGAGATGGCGCGATGAAAAACCCATCCCTTCCCGCAAATGAACTTCCGATGACGCAGCGCGCGGCGGATGCTCTGGCGCGCGCTGGCTTTTCGCGCCGCGAATTTATCAAGGGAACTGGCGCTCTGATCGTCAGCTTCAGCATGGGCGGCGCTTTAAGAACGCTCCATGCGCAGCAAACGCGGGCGGGCGCATTCGGAGAGCCTGCCGCGCCGGATGCTCCCCCGGCGAATGAGGTCGATTCCTGGATCGCCATCGCCTCGGACGGCAGCGTGACTGCCTACACCGGAAAAGAAGAACTCGGGCAGGGCATGTCCACGGCCCAGATGCAACTCGTGGCCGAGGAACTATGCGTGCCATTTCGCCGTGTCAACGTGATTGTCGCTGACACCTCCATGACGCCGGATCAGGGAGTCACCTCCGGCAGCCAGTCGCATCCCACCAATTTCAATCACAACAATCTGGCGGGAGCCTGCGCCACCGCTCGTGAAGCGCTCCTGCAACTCGGATCAAAACGATTGAATATTCCGGCGGACCAACTCACCGCGGTCGACGGCGAGATTCGCTCGAAAAGTGATGCCTCGAAGAAAGTGTCCTACGCCGAACTCGTAGCCGGAAAGAAATTCGATCTCAAAGTGGATCCCGCCGCGAAACGCAAGCCCGCCAGCGAATGGACCGTTCTTGGAAAACCCATTGGCCGGCCGGACATGGCCGCCATGGCCACCGGCACGTTCGAGTATGCGCACAACGTGCGCGTGCCCGGCATGCTCCACGGCATGGTAATTCGTCCGTCGGCTGTGGGCGCGAACCTCATGAATGTCGACGAGAGCTCGGTCTCCGCCATGCCCGGATTTGTGAAAGTGGTGGTCAAAAAAAATTTCGTCGGCGTGGTCGCGGAAAAAACCTGGCAGGCCGTTCAGATCGCCAAGGCGCTGAATGTCACCTGGTCGCCCGCTCCCGAACTGCCGAAGCAGGAAACGTTTTACGACCATTTGCGAAATCAAAAGCCGACGCGTGACACTTTGCTCGTGAATTCCAAGGACGTGGAGCAGAAACTTGCCGAGGCCGCGACTGTGGTGAAGGCCACCTACTACCACCCCTATCAGATGCATGGCTCGGTCGGCAGCTCCTGTGCCGTCGCCGATGTGCAGGGTGACAAGGCCACGGTGTGGTCGCCGACGCAGGGAGTCTGGCATCAGCGAGCGACTCTGGCCATGCTCCTCAATCTAAAACCCGAAAATGTGCGCGTGATTTTCCGCCGCGGCTCTGGATGCTACGGAATCAACGGCGCCGATACGGTCACCTATGACGCCGCGCTTCTTTCGCAGTCCGTCGGCAAACCGGTCCGCGTCCAACTCACGCGAAAAGACGAAATGGCCTGGGAGAATTACGGCTTCGCATTCACGATCGACGAGCGCGCCGGACTCGACGCCCAGGGAAATATCGTCGCCTGGGATCACGAGGCATGGTCTCCCGTGCTGGGGAATCGTCCGGTCTACACCTATCCGGGAAACGTCATCACCGGATTTCTGGCGGGATTTCAGCCCGAGGAATTCAGGCCGCGCTCGCCTGCCCCTGAGCCCGCCAATTTCAGCAACAATAGCAACGCGATCCCTTCGTACGTGGTAGGACATGTAGGCGGCGCCGATCACGGCGCGGGTATAGTCAAGTCCGAGCGAGCTCTCTTGCACAATGTCGTCTCCCCGTTTTGGACTGGCCCCTTGCGTTCGCCGCAACGGCTGCAAAATACTTTCGCGCACGAATCCTTCATGGACGAGATTGCGGCCCGCGTGAAAGCCGATCCCGTCGAATTTCGTTTGCGGCACCTGAGCGAAGTGCGAATGATCGACGTCGTAAAATCTGCCGCGAAAGCGGCAAACTGGGATGCGCGCCCATCGCCGAAGCCGCGCGCCGCTTCAGCGGCAGGCATCGCCAGCGGCCGCGGCATCTCCTGCGTCGCCTACGAAGGAGATAACGGTTACTCCGCCATGGTCGCGGAAGTCGAAGTTGAATTGGCAACAGGGAAGCTCACCGTAAAACGAATCGTCGTCAGCGTCGATGCCGGCCCAATCTCGAATCCCGACGGCCTCCGCAACCAAAGCGAAGGCGGGGCGCTGCAAGGCCTGAGCCGCGCCCTCGGCGAAGAAGTAACCTGGGACGACCACAACGTGACCTCCATCGACTGGAGAACGTACCACTCACTTCCCCTCGGCTTCGCCGTCCCGAAAGTCGAAGTGCTGCTGCTGAACCGTCCCGACGTGCCAGCCACGGGAGCCGGTGAAACCGCGATCACGGTAGTCGCAGGCGCGATCGGAAACGCCATTTTTGACGCCACCGGCGCGCGCATCCGGCAAGTGCCGTTCACGCCGGAGCGCATCAAGGCCGCCCTCGCCGGCTGAGCAGTGCGAGTCCAGAGCGAGCGGCGCCGGCCTGCGCCGGTCCGATATATGCTCGACTTTCAGTATTCTTGCTCGACATCAACAGCTACGCGACAGTCTACTGGCTGGCCACCTTGGCCCTGCTCTTTGTCATTGTGTATTACGTTCTCGTTTCGGGGATCTTGCGCATTCCCCAGTCCCAACGGGTCTCCGTGGCTCGATATGATCCTCCAAAGGGCGCTTCTCCCGGTGTTGCGGCTTGGCTCTGTGAGCGAGGTCGGCTCCCACGCGCCATAGCTGCATCGATTGTGAACATGGCAGCGAAGGGCTATGTAAAAATCGAGCAAACCAGCGACTTGGTTACTCTCACCCAAATCGCCACCGATACATCCATGCCCCTTGAACCGGAAGAAGATGTTCTCGCCCGCACACTTTTCCGAGGCTACGACACTTTTGATTTCGCGGAATCGACGCCTCAGCTTGCAAAATCCGTGGAGTCATTCCGGATTGCGCTCCTCAACACACAGTATTTCTTGCCGCATCTCGGACTTTCCATACCCGCGTGGGCAGTTTCCGGTATTGCATCGTTCTTCCTGCTTATTTGCGGGAACTTTTTAGGTCATGGTTCAAGTCGCGGTCCGGGTTACGTCCTTTTCGCGACCTTCGGATGCTTTGTCGTAGCTGTGCGCACTTTATCCGGAACCCCCGAAAAAATTGCCTGCCGGTTGCCAGGCAGCACCGCCCCGCGGCGGCCGTGGACTGGCGCCGACAGTCGGCCACTTTGGTTCTTGGCTGGCGCGCTTGTAGGAGTCGCATTCATCGGGGTGATGTCCAACACGCTTGCCGCGCTTCTTGTGGGCGCCTTTATGGTCGTCAATGCCGTTTTCTACTTCGCCCTGCAAGGACCGAGTGCCTCGGGCAGGCAAATCCTTGCCCAAGTGGTCGAATGCTCCCAGGTTTTCGAAAAGAAGAGTGACGACGATTATGAAACGCCAAGCTTGACCGGGGCTTAAAGAGAGGCACGATGCCGCCAAGTTCCAATAAATCAGGGGTTTGGCAATCTGCCGGAAGGATTGATTCAAAGCTGCAAGTCCTTAAGGGAGATGGCCCCGGGTTCGTTAGGCGGATGCAAACCCGGGACCGAGGGATTGAAACAGGGGCAGGGCCAGAGTAAATTCGCGATTTCTACAGCTAAATGGCCGGACGCGCTACTTTCCGGCAAATCCAGTACAATTCTTCATAAGTGTACGATCGCGGCTGGGGGGCTTCGCCCGCTTCGCCATGCTCCAGGCCAGACTGTTCGCACAGTTCCCGGAATTGGGCGCGAGTGATGCCGAGCAGTACCGCGGCTCGATCTTCGTCAATCTCTTTTCGGACCGGATAGCTAGCCATTGGAGCCACCCTTAGTTCACCAGGACGTCGGAGCAACTCTCCTGCTCGACGGCGAGGATCATGGGTTTGAAAATGTCGATGTCCTTGCCTTCTTCTGCAACTCGGAAACGCACCGAGGTTTCCGATTCCTCGATAATCATTCCGCGCAACGGAACGCGCAAGTCTTCGGCCGCCACTTGCAAAATCACTGCCTGACCTATCCAGGATGCGTATGGGCTCAGCATGTCGTCCCCCCTTCCTGCTCTCTTGTTTCTACATGCATCTGAAGGACCAGACTCGCAAAGGTGCGTGATTTTTTGCACGATAAAGCAAGTTATTGCAGATGAGGGAATTAGCGCGCATCCAAGAATCTCGTGCTCATTCGAGTCGGCGAATTGTTTGTTCCAGAGCCGGCAGATTGTCACAGGATGTCACAATTTCGTCGAAAATTGTCAGAGCCACCGACCCAGCGTTCGAATTTTAAAAGCGAGTGCGACTCAATTCCACGCTTCCGATCGCACGCATCAGTCCCGGCTAATCTGTCAGCCGGTCTCCGATAGTGCATCAATGTTGAATTTGAGATAGCGCGAAAAGCTGCCCGCCCCAAAAACGGGCGGCCGCTACAAAACCCACGGCCCGTGCGCGTTACGGTTTGTAGCGGCCTCTCCGTCCCGTGGTCTTGGGGATGGAGAGGGCACGTTTCATTTCAAATGGAGTCACTGCCCGGTCTCCCGATTCCTTGCAACCCCTGTGCATTCCTGTTAGATTCCGGCAAGAAGTTCATCCCGGAGTACCATGCCAGCCACAGAAGCCACAGTCCTCCGCGATGAAGTTGCCCGGAGTCGCTTCGAGCAAGGAGGGGTTATGCGTCCAGCGTGGAAAAGCGCGGCCGTGCTTGCCTTAGTTCTATTCATTACGTCGTTCGCCTACGGTGCCACGATTTCCGGCACGGTGAAGGGCCCCGACGGGAAACCGTTTAAAGGCGCCTTCGTAGAAGCCCAGGACATGGATTCAAGGGTAGCTACGACTGTCCTTTCCGATAAAGATGGGCGGTATCGCATCGAAAATTTGCCGGAAGGCCAATATCAGCTTTTGGCAAGGGTAGTGGGATACCGTTTCGAGCCGCGCACGGGCATCCAACTGACTTCCGCGCAGAACGCCCAATACGAAATCGCGCTGGAGACGGGAACCGTGCGCTGGACCGATCTCTCGATCTATCAGGGCGAGCAGCTATTGCCGCAAGGGCGTGGCAGGGACAAGCTGGCAACCGCTTGCTTCCGCTGCCACGGCTTCCAGAGCCGGATGGCCGCCCAGGTCCGGGACGAAACGGGCTGGCATGACCGGGTCAATTACATGCGCACCAGCTTCGGTTACCTGCTCAAGGATGTGAATGAGAAGGACGGAGACGACGTCACCGCCTATCTGACGAAATATTTTGGGCCCGATTCGACGCTGGCTCATTCTCCCACGGAACTGCCGGGATACGAAGAGGTCAAGCAGCCTCCCTACAGCGACGAGGCCATGAAGATCGTCTACGTAGCCTTCGACATGCCCGGATCCAACCGCTTTCCCGGCTCCGCGAAACCGGAGCGCGATGGAAACATCTGGATCTGGGAGTACAGGGGCCACTGGCTCGGAAAACTCAATCCCAAGACTGGAGTGATCTCCGAATACCCGATTCCCAATGTTGATCAGGCATCCATCCATTCCGTCGTTGTTGCCCCGGACGGGATGATCTGGTATTCCGAGCAGGCCACCGACTCCATCGGCAAGATGGACCCCGCGACGCACCAGATTACGCGTTACAAAGAACCAAGCCGCGGCACGAAACATACCCTGGTCGTCGACTCCAAAGGAATGGTGTGGGGAACAGGCGAGCCGCTGACGCGCTTCGATCCCGAAACCGGAACTTTCCACGACTTCGCTGAAGTTCCGACTGCGTACGGTCTGGCCCTCGATAAGGACGAAAACGTGTGGTTCTCGGAATTCTCAAAGGACGGCAAGATCGGCAAAGTCGACGCCAAGTCGGGCAAAGTGGTCAAATACCAGCAGCCAACACCCGGCTCCTGGCCGCGCCGTCTGAAGATTGATGCGCAGGGCAACGTATGGTTCAGCGAATACGAAGCGGGAAAAATCGCCCGCTTCGATCCCAGGACCGAAACATTTAAGGAATACCCGCTCCCCGGCGCCAGGCCCACTCCCTACGCCCTGGTGATTGACAAAACCACCGGCCACCTCTGGTTTTCGTCGATGGAAATGGACACCATCTCCGAACTCGATCCCACGACGGGGAAAATCACGCTCTACCCGTTCCTGTTCCCCGAAAACGGCATGCGTGATTTCTTTCAGGACGCCGAAGGCCGCATCTGGTGGGGTTCGCAAGCCAACAACCGCGTCGGCTATTTCTATGTCGCGGGATCAACTGCCAGCCAACGGGCCGCGCTGGATAATCAAAAAAGCGCGAAGTGACGGAGCGACAAAGGCAAAAGCTTTAACACAGAGAACACAGAGGGCACAGAGAAAACCGGAGAAGTACGCATTCTCTCCTGATTTTCTCTGTGCCCTCTGTGTTCTCTGTGTTGAAATCCTGTTCGACTTATCTCAGATTAAAAGACCACCCCGCGCCCGGACAGCGAAACTAAATGTGGCGAATCCTAGTTTTATTTTGTTTGCATCGCGATCTTGTCGCCGCCCTTCACCGTGACAAGGGCCACCACATTTTCGCCGCTCTCGGTCAGCACCAGTTTGCCGTCCGCGAAGTGCATCATGTTCCGCACTACGCCGCCGCCCGCCGGAATCATCCACGTCTGGAATTTTTCGCTCTTGGGATCAAAGCGCACCAGCGTGTTCGGTTTCACTCCGGATTCGCAATACCACACGATGCCATTCACAATCGTAATTGCGTAGGGCCGTGACTGCGGGCCGCTCGGTGATAGCCATTCCTTCACGAATTTTCCGGTTTTAGCGTCGAACTCGCCGAGATAACCGCGCCCATAATCGCTGTAATACAAAACGTCATCCGGGGTGATGGCCACGCGCCGCGGCCGGGCCGATTCGTTGGGCAGCAGGTACTCGTGAATCTCCATCGTTTCCGGATCGATGCTGGCGATCTTGTTCGCTCCAAACTCAACGAAGTAGGGGGTCCCCTTCGTGGTGATGACCATGCCGTAGGGATTCGCTTTCGGCGTCGGCGTCGTCACCACTTTCGACTCGCCTGTTTCCGTGTTCAGGCGGCCCACCATGTTCGCGCCCTGCACGGTGAACCACAACGTCCCCTTTTGATCGAAGAGCGGCGTGTGCGGATCGCGCGCCTTCGGATCCAGCGGATACTGCGTGAATTTGCCGGTGGAGGGCTCGAACTTCCCGATGTAGGCCTTGAAATTTGCGGTGAACCAGATGTTGCCCTGCTTGTCCATCACCAGTCCGTGCGGGCCCGACATCGGCCTGCTGGTGCGATATTCCTTGATGTCGCCCGTCTTCGGATCAATGTGGCCCAGGAGGTTGGCCATGTGCCCCGTGAACCAGATCGTGCCGTCCGGCGCGGCCAGCGGATCGTGCGGACGCGTCCCTGGCGTGGGCAATTTCCATTCTTTAAAGGACACTTCGACGTTGCCGGGAATGGACGCGGGCGCGGGGCCCGGCTTCTCCGGGAAATTCTTGATCAGATAATTCGTGAGCATGTCGACTTTATCAGCAGGCACGGCGGCGCCGACGTTGAGCATCATGGCCACCGTGGTTTTCCACTCTTCGGGCGAATGCCCCTGCGAGTTGGTGATGTTAGACAGGCTATGGCACGCCGCGCAGGTGTCCGAGATGAGTTCCTTGGCGTCGCCATCGGGCAACTGGACGGCCGAGCGATCTTGCATTTGTTCCTGCCCTCGCGCGGGCAGAACCAGAAGTAGAGATCCCGCCATCATGCAAATCAAAAGTGATTTACGAGACATAGCTCCTCCGGCACGGTGAAGTCATCCCTATCTTAGAAGAAGAACGGCCTCGATGCGTTACAAATATTTGTCTTGTAAGGGGCCGAAGCCGCCGTCCCGCCTGCGGCACCGCCCCCTTGCATTGTATCTCAGGAAGGGAGGGATCCCTCGGCACGCAGGACGCTTCAGAGTGGCCCCACAACGTCCTCTTTCCAGAACCTCAAGAGAATCCGATGCAGCCGACCGGATTTGCGCCGGGAACCGCCGCGGCCCATCCATCCGAACGCTTTCATTGCGGGAAGTTGATATATAGTGAGAACCCCGGAGGAACTTGTGAAGCATCTTGCCGTGCTGTGCATGGCCTGCCTTGTTCCGTTCGTCTCGGCGGCGCAGAGCAAGCAGTTTGCGTCCAAGCCGCTCGAGATTACGGGCGTGACGGTCATAGACACTACCGGCGCGCCGGCCAGGGTGGACCAAACCGTAGCTGTGGAAGGAGATCGCATCTCCCAGGTGGGCGATGCGAAAAAAGTGCACGCCCCGAAGGGCGCGCAAGTCGTAAACGCGCGCGGACTGTACGTGATTCCCGGCCTGTGGGACATGCATGTGCATGTCTGGGAGACCGATCGCACTTTTCCGCTGTTCATCGCCAATGGAGTTCTTGGCGTGCGCGATATGGGCGGGCATCTCGACGAGTTGAAACGCTGGCGCGCGCAAGTCATCAGCGGGGAACTACTCGGCCCGCGCATGGTCATATCCGGCCCGCTGGTCGATGGGCTGAATCCCTCGCATCCAGATCACTCCATCGTGGTTCACGACCCCGCCGAAGCCCGCGCAATTGTCGATTCGCTCAAGCAGAGTGGAGTTGATTTCATCAAGGCGTTCGACAATTTGACGCCCGACGAATATTACGCGATTGCCGAGGAATCGAAAAAAGTGGGGCTGCCATTTGCCGGGCATTTGCCGCAGGGAATCTGGGCCAGCGACGCTTCGACTGCGGGCCAACTCAGCATTGAGCATCTGTTCGGCAGCCTCGAGGAATCTTCGAAGAATTTCGATCAAATCGTGCATCTCAACGATTCGCCGCCGGCGAGCCCCGCCGAAAAAGCCTCGCGCGCTCTGGCCTTGCTGAAACTGGAAGTCGACGGGCCCGACCCCGAGCGGCTCAAGAGTCTTGCCGAGCTGTTTGTGAAAAATGGAACCTGGCAGGTTCCGACGCTCGTCGCAGGAAGGATCGTGCCGTTTCTCAACGATGATGCCGTCGCAAAAAATCCGCTCCTCGTTTATATCGGGGCGAAAGACCGGAAAGATTGGAACGATCTGCGAGATCGCTATATTAAGGACAACCCGCCGGAATTCTGGACGCTGCACAGGGCCGCTTACCAGAAGGAGCTGGCCATCACGCGCGCATATCACGGCGATGGGGTTCCGATGCTTGGCGGCACTGACGCGGGCGGCCCTCCGTTCGTGATTCCGGGATTCGATTTGCATAACGAGCTCGCCGCGCTGGTGGACGCCGGCCTCACTCCGCTGCAAGCGCTGCAATCGGTGACGCTGGACGCCGCACAATTTCTCGGCCGCAGCGATGATTTCGGCACGGTCGCCAATGGAAAGGCCGCCGACTTTGTTTTGCTGGATGCCAATCCGCTCGACGACATTCACAACACGCAGAAGATTCGTGCCGTAGTCGTCCAAGGAAAATATTTGGATCGTGCCGCGCTCGATGCGCTTTTGTCTCATGCGAAGGAGTCGGCGAGCCATTAATCCTCTCGCGGACAATCGTTGAGAAGGTGCAACAACGAATGCGCCAGCGGCTAAAGCCGAATTCAAACAGACGCGTTTTGGCCGGGTTGAAACCTGGCCCTTCAAATATGTTTGTGGGGCGCGACTTAATAGGCTGCGGAAAAAGTAGTTTATTTTGTCATTCCGCGCGAAGCGAGGAATCTCTTCGATTTGACCCGATGAAAAGAAAGAGAGATTCCTCGCTTCGCTCGGAATGACAGAATTCTGGAGGAGTTTTTTCCGCAAGCTGTTTAGCCGTGCCGAAACCGCCGTCGAAATCGAGGCCCTTGAGCCTCTGCCTGCAGCGTTGCTTGCGTAAATTAGAGGAGGGCACAAATGACAAGGACATGGCGCGAGTTGGCCGTCCCCGGTTTAACGTATGTGACTCTGACCCTCGCCGCACTTTTCAATTGCGCTCCCCCCGCGCGATCGCAAAGCCTCGGCGCGCTTTACGACAAAGCAAAAATCGAAGGCCCGGTGGTCCTCTACGTCGGCGGCCCGACGGCCCCGTGGGACGCCGCGGCCAAGGATTTTTCCGCGCGCTACGCCGGCGTGAAGGTGTCCGTCACCGGCGGCTTCAGCAACGTGCTCGACAAGAAAATTGATGCGCAACTCGCCGCTGGCAAGCTCGAGGTCGACATCGCCATGTTCCAGACGTTGCAGGACTTTGCCCGCTGGAAACAGCAGGGCGCGCTTTTAGAGTTCAAGCCGCAAGGCTTCGACAAGATCGACCCCAGCTTTAAGGACCCCGGCGGAGCCTTTGTGCCCATCCAGGTGAATGCTCACACCTACGCCTACAATCCCAATTTAGTGAAGCCCGAAGACGTCCCGCGCTCGGCCCTCGACTTCCTCAATCCGCGCTTCAAGGGCAAGGTGGTCTCTTGTTATCCCGCCGATGACGACGCCACGCTCTACATCTTCTACAACATCGTCCAGAAATACGGCTGGTCCTACATGGACCGCTACATGGCCAACCAGCCGAATTTCATTCAAGGGCATCTCGGCGTGGTGCGCAGCATCGCGTCGGGCGAAAATCTCGTCACGTTTGACACCATCGCCACCATCAGCATGGACCAGAAAAATTTGGGCCTGGCGCAGGCCGTGGCCTTTCCCGAATCCGAACCACTCCCCATCTGGCCCTTCACCGCAGCCATCTTCAAATCCGCGCAACATCCGAACGCGGCGAAACTTTTCCTGTCGTGGTACCTCACGCCCGAAGAGCAAGCCAAAGCAGGGAACTGGTCGCCGCGCTCCGACGTCCCCGCTCCTTACGGCTGGAAGCCCATCCTCTCCTACAAGGTGGTCAACACTTACCGCGCTTTCCTCGCCAACACGAAGCAGCTCGAAGAATTACGGAAGCGTTTCGAGACCTACACGGGGCCGGTGAAGAATGTGGGCGGAGTGCGGTAACTCGCTGCGGCGAATTTTGAGCGTCGTTAGGTGACTAAAATCGTCTCACACTAGAGAAACAATGTTGACGCGACAGGCTTGCCGGCACATAGTTCTATGCAAGGTTGAAGTTGAAATCGGAAATTTCAGCTAGAATGCCGTTTGTGGGATTCCTTTCCATCAAGCTGAGTTTCTGCTGTACTATCATCGCGGCGGTGAGTTATGGCGCAGACTGCGCTCATTCCAGCGGTCGCAATCCAAAGCTCGGCTAGCCTGGATTCTCCGCGCCATTCCGCGGTTGTCCGCATTACCCACTGGATCACGGCGCTCAGTTTCTTTGGCCTGCTCTATAGCGGGATCGCAATTCTCATCGCCCACCCGCGCCTCTACTGGGGCGACACAGGTGGCGTGGGAGCTCCCTCGTTGATCGATCTTCCCATTCCTTTCATGATCGGCCACTCCGGTTGGGGGCGGTATCTGCATTTCCTATCGGCCTGGACTGCCGTGTTGACCGGTATGGTGTACGCGTTCTCTGGCGCGGTCAGTAAGCACTTCCGCCGGGATTTGCTGCCGACCAGGGAAGAAATGAGCTGGGGCCGAGTGTGGCGCATCGTTTGGAATGATTTGCGGTGGAAGCGGCCCGCGGAGGAAGACTCCCTGACTTACAACGTGGTCCAAAAGCTGACCTACCTCGGGGTCGTCTTCGTGCTGTTTCCGTTGATCATCCTCAGCGGGCTGGCCATGTCTCCGGCCATTGCCTCCGTAGTCCCGACACTCCGGATTGGGTTCGGTGGGCAACAATCGGCCCGCACCATTCACTTTTTCGTCACGCTGGCCCTGGTTCTCTTCCTTTGCGTGCATATCGCCATGGTTTGCCTGGCAGGTTTCACGGGCCGCGTGCGGGCCATGATTACGGGTTACAGTGCTGCCAGAAAGGTGCGCACATGAGCGAACGATTTTCTCGGCGAAAGATGATCACGACGGGCATAGCCGCTGCCGCAGGCGCTTCCGGCTTGGCGGTCGCCGCGCACCTCGCGGATCGATACGGCCTGATTCCTCCCGACAACAGCGGCATCTATGGCGTCGGCGAAACCATGACTTATGCCGCCCAACGACTCTTGATGTCCCGCCATTCCCTGGCCCGCGAATTTACCCGCAGTGACATCTCCAAGATTGCGCCTGTAAAAGGCCCGCCTCCCGAGGACGAAACCTACCAGCGCTTATTAGCTGGCGGTTTCGCGGATTGGCGGCTCAAAATCGACGGCTTGGTGGCTCGCCCCTCGTTTTTCTCTCTCGCGGACCTGAAACGCCTTCCTGCGGAGAGCCACATCTACCATCAAGCCTGCGAAGAGGGCTGGTCCTTCATTGCCGAATGGATCGGTGTCCGTCTTTCTTATGTTTTGAATCTGGTCGGGGTCCTGCCGCAGGCGAAGTACGTTGTGTTCTTTGGCTTCGACACAAATTTTTTCGCCGCGGACAAACAAAGTATCAAAGGCAAGTGGAACAGCTTGGATATGTCCGATGCCTGGCATCCGCAAGCTTTGCTGGCCTACGGAATGAATGGCCAGGACCTCCCTACACCTCACGGCGCTCCGGTTCGTCTGCGTGTGCCCCGGCAACTCGGAGGGAAAAGCACGAAATATCTTTCCCTGATCACCGTCACTGACACTGTAAAGGGCATTGGCAGGGGATTTGGAGCCGGGGGGACGGAGCGCGGCTTCTCCTGGTACGCGGGCATCTGACGCTCTACGGCGCGCGAGACAATGTCCATGGTGAGCGCTCGCGCTCAATGGTCATGCAGCGGCTCTCCATGCCTTCGCTTTGACTTTGTTAACTGACGTAATGCTCGCCAGGCGCTTCGGGATGCCACATCTCGCAATCACCATCGATTTGCGGTGTGCAATGGCGCCGTGTTTCGGGCCAAATTGAATTTAACTGGGGAGAGTCACCGTGAGATGCCTTCGCGTGATCTGTTTCGTCGCAGCAATAGCCGTTTCGGCATTGGCGTTCGGCCAAGAACCGGCCAAGCAGACGCCGAAGATGGGGAGCAAGGAATGGATGGAGCTCGAAAAGACGCTGTGGGACGTGGATCAGCAGTGGCTGTGCAGCGCGGGCGCGACTCCGTACAACAAGGATTACAAAGAGTGCGTCGAATTCCGCAATCAATTCTGGACCGATCAATTTTTTGAAATTTCCATCAAAGGAAAAGTTCAGACCAAGGCGGAGATGGTTGCCGCGCAGAGGGCGGCTCATCCCTCTAAAGGCGTTGGCCCGCATCCCGATGATTTCAAATTGATGGCGGTGTACGGCAATTTTGCGCTGGCGACGGATCACACGTTTCTGCAGGCCGAAAGCTCGGACGGCAAAGTGGCCGGCACCGAAACGCGAGTGCTGCGCATGTTCTCCAGGGAAAATGGGAAGTGGAGGCCCGCCGGGGCAGCTCTGGTTCCTATCATTCAATAACGTTGTTCGGTCTCAGGGTGGTGCCGTAGTCTGAATTGCAAGAGGTCGGGGCTTTTAGCCCCGACATTCGTTGTTGGTTCGCGGGCTTCAGCCCCTGAAGCTTCAGGGCCTGAAGGCCTCGCTTACGCGATTCTGGTTGTCCGACCTGAAGGTCGGACCTCCAACACACCAACTTCAACTTCAATAATGTCAGGCAGTTCGAATACAGCGCAATATCTTGCAGGAGTGTCCATTTGGGATGGAGCAGCGATCCCCGCCACTCAGCCTTCCTTCTTTTTTGATAAACTTAATCTTAGATGTCACGGCGAGAGGAGGAACGTCATGTCAACTGGGCCTCTCGTGGCAGCCGCCCCCTACATCATCGAACAGAAATATCAAGAGTACACACCTGAGCAGCATGCCGTTTGGGCAGAACTGGTGCGCCGGCGGCGTCCGCAGATCGATGCGCACGCCTGCCGGGAATACCTCGAAGGGTACGAAATTATCGGATTGCAGGATGACCGGCTGCCAAATCTCCGCGCGATCAGCGATCGGATCGGTCCCCGAACCGGCTGGAGCACGACGCCGGTGAGCGGATTTCTCCCCGGCGAAGCTTTTTTTGAAATGCTTGCAGCGCGAAAGTTCCCGACGACCACATGGCTGCGCGGCGCCGATTCCCTCGAATATATTCCCGAGCCGGATATTTTTCACGATGTCTTCGGGCATGTCCCGATGCACGCGCATCCCGTCTTTGCGGATTTCCTGCAGCACTACGGCAGCGTTTGCATGAAAGCGAAAGACGCGGAAATCCTGGAGCGATTGGGCCGCTTGTTCTGGTACACGGTGGAATTCGGTCTCATTCGGCAGGATGGAAGGATAAAGGTCTACGGCAGCGGCGTCATCAGCTCGCATCGCGAATGCACCAACGTGATCGATGAAGGTTGTGAGATCAGGAATTTCGATTTGGAAGAAGTTCTCGCGACCCCCGTCAAGGTGGATGAGATTCAGAAGCGCCTGTTCGCGATCGAAAGCTTCGATCAAATCTACGAAGCCGTGCAAGAAGCCGAAAAGCGTTTGCTGGCGGTTTGAGTAGCGCAGGCTTCAGCCTGCGGGGGTTCGTCCTTGCAAGAACAAACCCCCACAGGCTGAAGCCCGCGCTACTGACACCCTATTTCAGCAGTCGTTTGACACCAGAACAAAACGCGAGCACAATCCCCGAAAATGGTGGGAGGTGCGGCATGTCCACCCATATATGCATCGATTGTGACTCTCCGGGCGATGGGAATTGTCCGGTGTGTCACGGCCTCGGAAGAATGCCGGGCGACCATGTTCAGAGCATGCTCAGCGGCCTCGGGAACGAATCCTCCTGTGCCTCATGCGGCGGTAGCGGCGATTGCCAGAAATGTGAAGGAAGCGGGGAAATTGAAATTGGCGGCGAGGGTTGATTGTCTGGCCGCGCTGACGCAGTCGCATCCAAAATTTTGACTGGCGCATGCAAAAGGCGCGCGGCGTGGTGAGAATTTCCGCAGCACTGGCACTCTTGCCTGTGCTGTTTTGACCACTTTCACACTTCTACGCGTTAACGGGGATCGCAAAGCCCGCACAGGCAAAAATGCCTGTGCTACTTACTGCACGGCGAAAACCATTACCTCCGCGCACTTGTCTCCGTGTGGCGGCACGGCCACAAAGTACTCGTTCAATGCCGGCACCAATAACCCGGTTTTGCCGAGCGGGCCGCTGGGAATCTTCCCGATGGCTTCATAGTGGTCCGGGTCAGTCTCCTTGAAGACGTTGACGAACCCCTCGCCGGCGGCCACGTAGACTCGCTGATCGGCGGGATCAAAGATCATATCGTCGACTCCGGTGGAGATCGCCAGATTCTGCAGCACTTTTCCGGTATCGGAATCCAGCACGTTCATGTTTCCGTCGCGGCACGCGGCGAAAAGCCGATGATGCTTTTCGTCAAAGGCAACTGATGCGTTTACCTTGCAAGTCAGAGGCCACACGGCAATCACGGCTTGCTTCTTGCGGTCAATCACGCCGATGGAATTCTTCTCCGTCATATTCAGGAACAGCCGGGATCCCGATTTCTCCACCACCATAGCTTCCAGACGATTGGAGTCAATCTTGATCTGGCCTACTTTCTCGCCCGTATCCGTGTTCACGATTTCCAGGAAGGTGTAGTTCAGTTTCGCATCCAGCCCGCCGTCGGCAATGTAAAGGTAGTGCGTCACGGGGTCATATCCGGTGGCGTCCGAGTCCGCCAGGAGTTTGACGCTCTTCAAGAATTCGTAACTGGTGCCGTTGAAAATTTTCAAATCGCCGTCGGAACCGTCGGTCACGAAGATTCTGTCGATGTCGGCTCGATACACCACCGAATGCCCCACGCCAATTCCCTTGATGCTGTGAACAAACTTGCCGTTGCGAATGTTATAGACTTCGACCGACTTGTTATCTTCCGGGACCACGAACAGGCGGTTGTTTTTCAGATCGGGAGTCAGGTGGTCGAAATGGTTCTGAACGCCGACCATGCGCGTCGTCGTCAAATTCTTGGCCAACTGATCTGCAGAAACGTCGGGCTGGCCGCTGCGAATATCCGTCAGTTCAATCGTCTTGACCAATTTCAGCGGAGGCGTATCCCCGGCAAATACGAAGGCGCGCGGCGCGGTCCACGCGGCGATGGCCAGTGCTGCAATCCAGAAGAAATAGCGATGATAAGAACGCATCAATTCCTCCACCCTTCCAAACCTTGCAGAATAGCACTGCGATAATACCGAAATGATAGCACGCGGCTGAGCCTGCCTCCAAAAATCGACCGAGGGATTGGCATTCTTGCCCTCTGTTGTAGTCACTGAACGGTCAATAAAATCGGGTCAATGTCTCATCCAATCCTGCGTTGACCTCGTAGTACAGGCTGCAGGGCAAATCAAAATTAGAAGAGAGGGTAAACGAAATGATGAAAATCACGCAGTTGTGTGTCCTCACTCTGGTCGCTGCTTCCGCCGTCCTTGCCGCAAAGAATCCCATGCTGGGCGGGCATGAGATGTTCCCGTCCAGGAACATCGTCCAGAACGCATTGAATTCCGACGATCACACCACGCTGGTCGCCGCCGTAAAGGCTGCCGGACTGGTGGACACGCTGGAAGGGCCCGGGCCTTTCACAGTATTTGCCCCCACGAATGAAGCGTTTGCCAAGCTTCCCGCGGGCACGGTAGACACGCTGCTGATGACCAAAAACAGATCCACCCTGACGAAGATTCTTACCTACCAGGTCGTGTCCGGAAAAATGGACACGAAAGAAATTGCCAGGGCCATCAAGGCCGGGAACGGCAAGGCGGAGTTGACTGCCGTAAGCGGCGGCAAGCTGTGGGCCAGCATGCATGGCAGCGACATCGTCCTCACCGACGAAAAGGGCGGCATGGCCAAGGTCACCATCTCGAATGTTTTTCAATCGAACGGTGTAATCCACGTGATCGACTCCGTGCTTCTGCCCAACTAGTCCAAGTTCAAAATCTTCAACACAGAGGACACAGAGAAAATCTGAGGAACCAGGCATAGAGGCACAAGAAACCGGAAGAAGAATTGCAAGATATCTTTCGCGTTTCACTGTGCCTCTGTGCCGTTGCGGGGCACCCACTTTGCTTGACAGGGGCGGGACACGGGCGTATACGGAAGGTGACCTTGTCCACTGCCGCAGAAGATCAAGGAGGCGTCCGATGAGCACCAAGAAGAGGGATACCGGAACACGCATCAGCCAACTGGAAGATGGCGCGCAACGCGCAAAGCCGATTCTGCACCAGCACGCCAAGGAAGTTCAGCCCTACGGAAAAATCGCCAAATTGCCGATCGCCCTCGATGAGACCGCCTGTGAATCGAGTATCACCAACCTGAACCAAATCCTCGCCGATACCATGACGCTGCGCGACATGTACAAGAAGCATCACTGGCAGGTCGCGGGCGCCACGTTTTATCAACTTCATTTGCTCTTTGACAAGCATCACGGCGAGCAGGATGAACTGGTCGACACCATTGCGGAGCGCATTCAACTCCTCGGCGGCGTCAGCATCGCCATGGCGGCGGACGTTGCGGAAACGACCATCATTCCACGTCCGCCGCGGGGCAGGGAAGAAGTGCCCGTGCAGATTTCGCGCCTCCTTGAAGCGCACGAGTTCATCCTGAAAGAAGCGCGCACGATGGCTCGGGAAGCCGTCGAGGTTGGCGACGACGGAACCAACGATTTGCTGGTGAGCGACATCATTCGCGGCAACGAGTTGCAGGTTTGGTTCCTCTCGGAGCACTTGGTGGCCATGCCGCTGTCTCACCCGGAGCAAGCTAAGTCTGCCGCGGCTGGGGAATAGCGCGACCACGCAGACGATCTGTTCGGCCAATGTCACCGGGAAACTTTCGTAAAAAACGAATTGTTCCCGGTGCGTAGATCCTTGCCATAGCCGAGTACAAATTCGAAGCTGCCGAGAACGCGAAGCTTCGTCTGTACACCCGTGTCCCACAGCCAATTCCTCGCGCCAAAATATCCGGAAGGATCATAAATCCTGCCTGTATCGAGAAACGGTCCCACTCGAACAGAGAAGAGTCCGCTGTGGTATGCGATTTTGTCGACTTCAGAATTCACCAGGACGAAATTGCGGCCGAGCGGGCCATTTCCCTTTTGTCCGTTGATCAGTCCCGGGTGCCCACGCAGGAAAAGATCGTTGTCGCGCTCGAAACCGATCGTAAAGAGTTCATCAAACGGCACCATTCCAAATGTCCCGCCGCCCTTCACGTCGGCTTGCAACTCATAATCATCCCCTCGCGCCTTCGGGAACCAATGTCCCGTAAGCGAACCCTCGATGCGGCCATATTTACCGAGCGGATTTTCAAAAAATGTGCCGAATTCCCCCGAAGCGGCGGAATTGAGCGTGAATCGTCTTTCCGGAAATCGGATGAGAGAACGCTCCACTCCAGCGCGAAGCGCAAGAGAAGATCCGCTGGTGAAAAATGAAGCCGACTGCGCGGGGATTGATAGCAAGTCGCTAAAAGCCCGGTACGAATATAAGACTCCAGTATTCCAACGCCATTGCTCGCTGGGAATAAATTGCAGTTCCGCCCCGGCGGCGGCCTTTTTCATTTTCAATGCGTAGAGGGAGGGCGCGGACGGTACGAGCGTGTTTGCGAGGTCCCAATTTTCATTGCGGCTGTCAAGATAGATCCGGTAGTGTATCGCGGGACTGCTTGCAAGCGGTGCCGCGAGTTCCGAATAGACGCGCCGTTTTTGATCGTCCCAGCGAACGAGCGAGCGCCAATTCAACCCATTCTTGCCGAGGTTGTAAAATTCCGGGTAGATGGTCAAATACGGCAAGCCTCGCAAGAGGGAAAGAGCGCCCTCCAATTTCGCGCTGCCCCAGCCGTTCCTCTCAGGGGCGTGAATTGTCAAATCAAAGGTGTCATCGGGCCGCGATTTGAGCTCAAAAAACGGGCTGGAGTAGAGGCCCAAAGCTTCGAGGCGCGCACGCAAGAGGAGAAATTGGCCGCGGCTCCACTCACTTCCCGGAGAGAAACGCACGGCGCGATCAAGGACCAGCGGGTTTAGTTTCGGCTGCGGATCAAAATTGAGGTCGCTGAGTTTTGGCTGGCCCGCCCGGTTCCAATATTTCAGAGCGGCTTCGAGGTTGCCGTCGAGAAAATAAATCGAAGCGACAAAATTATTTGCGTATTCGTCTTGCGGTTGGATATCCAGCGCCCGGCGAAGGTCCCGTTTGGCAACAGAATAGTTGGACTGACGGTAGGCGATTCCTCCAAGCTCAACGAAGAATCGCGCGTCGCGAGGATGGCGTGCGGCGCCTGCTTCCAAGGTTTGCCGGGCTTCCTCCCAGCGTTCCAGCTTGGCGAGAGAAAGGGCCCGGTACATCTGCAAATCGGCGTCCTCATTGCCCGATTCCGGCACTGCGCGCACGACGTCGCTCCAACGCCGCGCGTCGTACATCTGCTTGATCTGGGAAACGCTTTCCTCACCCGGAGATCCCGACTGCGGAAAGGCTGCTGCCGCCCGGAAAAACAAAAGCAGAAATAACAGGATAGCGAGTTTCAATCGCCCGACTGCGGGACACCAAGAAGGGTCCAGTTGTGCGTGGGATTCCATTCCGATTCGAATCCCTCCCGCGAAATTCGCAACATTTTTTGCTGCGCGGGGTCATTCATATAGACATAGCCCCGCTCCGCGTCGATTCCCACAACCACGACGTAATGGAGTGGTTCAAGCGGCCCGCTTGCCTTCAGGCTCACGATCAGGGGCCGTCCTTCCTGAACGTGGTGCTTCAGATCCTCCCATTTCCCCCGGAAAGCGAACGCGCGATAACCGGAGGCCTGAAAATATTCTCGCATCTTGCTTGCGGGAATGCCACCCGCGGACGGGGAGTAGAGTGCCGCTTGAATTCCTTCCGGGTCCGCCGAGTTCGCTGTGGCTCGCCCCGTTCGGTTCTCCCAGTATTGCATGACCATGGAAATGGCCGCCGATCCGCAGCCATCCCTGGCCTGGGCGACGAAGGGGACGTCAATCCACACCCCCGGCGGCTGCGCGGCGACAACCGAGCCAATGCTCGCCGCGCAGGTAAGGAAGAAAAAAATAACGGCGCGTCTGTTCATAATTCAGCGCACGGCCACGATGATCAGAATCAATGCGACGATGGCTATCAGAATGATGATGAGGTCACGGTCACTCATCCTTCCGGCCGCAAAATCTTCCTGAGCCTTCTGCGACCGCGCGGACAAGTCCGCCAACTCTTCATCGTTCAGATTCGATATGGCGTTCTTGACCCGGCCGGAATCCAGGTGCGCAGTTTTCATCGCGCGCTGGGCTTCCGGGGTGGAGACAAAATTTTGCAGTTGAGCCTGGTTTTTCTGGCGTGCTGAGGAGGAAGCAGCCAAATCTCTTTGAATGTCCGATGGGCCTACGACATGATCCTGCGCCAAAGCGGGCCGCGGAGTTGAAAACGCCAAAGTGAGCAGGAACGCGAATAAAATGCCGAGGAAGAGCAATATGGACTTCTTCATTTTTCCTCCGAGAAAGTTATACTTCGGCGGGCTGGTAAAGCCAGTGTATCGGGAGACTTTTGGAAGTGTCAACGATTTTGAAACGCAGATCAGGCTTGCGTATTTCGATCCAGTAAACTTCTCACCACGAAGCCGGCCTTGGCGCGCCTATCTTTCGCCAGCCCTGGCGGCACTGGATTTTTGCCGGATCATTCCAGCCAATTCTCGCGTGACCGGCACGTCGAGCCCATGTTCCTCGGCGCAACGTAGAATTGGCCCGGCGATCGCCTCCACTTCAGGCGGGTTGCCCGCGGCAACGTCCTTTTGCATCGAACTGCGTCCTCCCTGCGGCGTTTTATCAAAGAACTGCAGGATCGCCGCAGGGTCGAGCGGTGTCCCGCTGGCCGTGCCCACGGCGGCGACTTCGCGAACTACGGCTTCCAGCCTCTTCCGCCATACCGGATCGCGATTCACTTCGCCGATGGTCAGCCCGGCAGAGGTGGTCGTCAGCGCAAACGGCGCGAGGAAAGACAGCTTGGTCCAAAGGATCTTCATTTCATCGTCGACGAATTGACAGGCAAAGCCAAATTTCTTGAATTCCTCGACGGTGCTCGCCAACCTGCTCTCACCGATCGAGGAGAATGAAAGGCGAATCGCCATCCCACGATGGACGATCTTGCCGGGCGCGAGCCGTTCCGCCTCCACGCCAATACTCGCCGGGACGACTCGGTCGTGTCCAAATCGCGCTCGCAGCAAGGCCACATGGTCAATCCCATTCAGCAGCGGAACGACCGCGCCAATCTTCGCGGGATCCACGGTGACGCTGCGCAGCGCTGCTTCCAACTGCGTGGCCTTCACCGTGATCCACAGCACATCGCAGGGTGCCGAGACGCTCGCAGCACGATCCACTGGGACGCTGAAGGAGCCAAGGGGGCTCTCCAGCGAAAGCTCCGCCGGGTAGGTTTTCAACGCCTCCGGTCGAAGCACTAGCGTGACGGATTCACCCGACTTCGCCAGCGCCGCGCCAATTAGGCCTCCGACGCCACCTGCTCCCAGAATCGCGTGACGCATGTTTTCCTCCTGAATTCGCCTTGTCGAACTGGCTTTTTATCCGGAGCTAAGCGTACAACAGCTTGTCTCTTCGTTATTTGCCAGGACTTTCGCAAAAACCAGACAGGCTGAAGCCTGTCCTACTAAACTTCGGGGTCAATTGTACGCCGGGTTGCGGCCGGCAAGCTGTCCAGTTCTCGGCAAAGGTAAGGGAATGAAATGAAGGGTTCTTTACCTGCTACTCGTCCCGCCCTCATCCTTTAAGAATCAATGCAGGTTACGAAACCTCCGGATAGATCGAATAGAGGCTACAAGTTGCCGCCGATGTTATGATTCCCCCATGGTGACGGAGAAGGGGACACCAAAGATTGCCTACTTCTGCATGGAGATCGCTCTGGACCCGGCGATCCCTTCTTATGGCGGGGGTTTAGGCATCCTGGCCGGGGATATGCTGCGGTCGGCGGCAGACCTCGAACTCCCCATGGTGGCGATCTCGCTGGCGTATAGAAACGGCTATTTCCGCCAGCGCCTGGATCAAGATGGCAACCAGATCGAGGAACCTGATCCGTGGCAGCCGGAAACCGTCCTTCCTTCTGTAGAAGTTGCGTTTACGGTCCGGATTGAGGACCGTGACGTCCACGTCCGTGCCTGGCGCTACAGCATCCACGGCTTGTCCGGGTTCATCGTACCTGTCTACCTGTTGGATACGGACGTGGACGAAAACTCCGACTACGACCGCACCCTGACCGATTCCCTTTACTCGGGCGACCAGCGCCATCGAATCTGCCAGGAAGTGCTGCTTGGGATCGGCGGCATTACTTTGCTGCGGCACCTGAATGTCTCGCAAATCGGTAGTTATCACATGAACGAAGGGCACGCCGCGTTCCTCACCCTGGCCATGCTGGAGGAGCAGCTCAAGCTTCGCAAGTATACGGTGGCCGTCGAAGCGGACATCGAGGTGGTGCGCCGCCGCTGCGTATTTACGACGCATACCCCGGTGGAAGCGGGCCATGACCGGTTTCCCTGGGATCTGGTGCGCCAGGTGCTCGGAGAATACAGGACCGGTCTGTTGCAGCAATCGGGCTTCGCCAACGCCAACATGCTCAACATGACCGACCTGGCCATCCACTTTTCCCGCTACGTGAACGGAGTGGCTATGCGCCACGGCGAAGTCTCGCAGCACATGTTCCCCCAATTTCCAATCCACGCGATTACGAATGGGGTTCACGCGGCCACCTGGGCGTCGCCGGCATTTCAGGAATTGTTCGACCGCGAGATTCCCGAATGGCGCCGCGACAACGCATACATGCGTTACGCGGTCGGGATTCCGGTCGAAGAGATTCGCAAGGCGCATTGTCTTGCCAAGGCCGCGCTGATCAAAGAAGTACACAAGCGATCTGGCGTGCAACTGGATGAATCGGTGCTCACCATTGGTTTCGCTCGCCGCGCTGCGACCTACAAGCGGGCGGACTTACTGTTCAAGGACATCGATCGCCTGAAATTCATCGTCCAGTCGGCCGGACCGATTCAGATTTTGTATGCAGGGAAAGCTCATCCCAACGATGCCGGCGGCAAGGCTCTGATTCAGCGCGTGATTCAGGCCGCCGCTGGACTCAATCACAACATCAAGATCGTTTACCTTGAGAACTACAACATGGCGCTTGCCAAGCTCATCACCGCCGGAGTCGATCTCTGGCTGAATACCCCCCAGCGCCCGCAGGAAGCTTCCGGGACCAGCGGAATGAAGGCGGCCCTGAACGGCGTACCCAGCCTGAGCGTGCTGGACGGCTGGTGGGTCGAGGGTTGCGTCGAGGGTGTCACCGGCTGGGCCATCGGTTACGACAGCAAGATCGTCGGCGACGAATCGGCGGCCGAGGTCGCCTCGCTTTACGACAAACTGGAACACCAGATCGTTCCCATGTTCTACCGGGCGCCCGAAGCCTACTCCCACGTCATGAGATCGTGCATCTCCCTGAACGCCAGTTTCTTCAACACCCACCGCATGCTGAGCCAGTACAAGGCCAACGCGTACTCGCCCAGGGCATTGATCAGGAAAGCGAAAGAAGTTTGAGAAGGAGCCGCCCGCACCCTTTTGTTCGTGCCTGACGAACAACGCATAGATTCACGCTTCACTTTGAAAATCACGCCCTTTTCGATGTTGAGGTGTCACGCCAGCGTTTCAGACTGCAAGTTGTTTCCAATGACGGGGCTAGCGTTGCGATAGAATGCGGGGCAAATCCATCGTGGAAAAAAAACTTTCATGACCAAGGAATGCGAAAAACCGCTGGTATCGACCGATGACCGGGATCTCCGCGGGATTTGGGAGGCCTCGCAGTTCCTGATCGTCAGCCTGGTGTCTTCGACATTCTTTCTTATTCTATTCGCGTGGCTGTCGGAGGAAGTGTTTGAAGGAGACTTGCAGCGATTCGATTTCGCTGTGCGAATGAGGGTTCACGAATTCTTCAACCCTCACGTCACAAAATTCATGCAGGCCATGACGTTCCTCGGTTCCATCGCTTTTCTCAGCACCCTGTTTGCAATTATTGTGGCAGTGTGGCTCACCAGGGGGATGAAACGCCCAGCAGTCTGGCTGACCATCGCTGTCGCTGGCTCGGTAGTCCTCGATGTCTCGCTAAAGCTGAGTTTCCATCGCGCGCGTCCCGTGCCTTTTGTGGGTGTCGTTCCCCTGACTTACAGTTTTCCTAGCGGACACGCCCTCAGCTCATTTTGTTTTTACGGGGTCCTCGCGGGATTACTTTCTGCACGAATTCAAAGCCGGGCAGGCCGTATTTTCATTTGGACCGCCAGCGCCGCGCTGGTATTGGCGATTGGCCTCTCGAGGATTTATTTGGGGGTCCACTACCCGACCGATGTCATAGCAGGTTATATCGCAGCCGCCGCGTGGGTGAGTACATTGCTTTTCGCCGCGCATGTCCGGCGACACACCAGATCTCCGCGAGTCAGTGTCTGACAGGAATGTATCGGGCCCTAACCCAAACGTTCTCCTTTCAGCCATTTTTTCCCCAGCGCGTACAGCGCGTCGGCTTCGGGTCCTCGCAAACCCGGCATATCCGCCTTGACCTTGAATCCGAGGCCGGATTGCAGATACGCGAGATGCCGGTAACCTTCGGGAAATTGCGCGAGAATTTTCGGATCCAATTTTACGGTTTGCGAAGGATCGACCGGGTCCATGCGGTCCTTTTCATAAAATAGCCGCCGCAGCACAATGGCCCAGCGGTCGTTTCGCTTTTCAAAGAAATCATAGAAGCGGCCTGTGCAAAGGACGTCCACCACAACTCCGTGAACCGGCGCGCGCTGCGAAATCGTCATCTTGGTTTGCGCGATGGCGCGCGTGCCCGCAACTTCGACCGACGTTCCTCCAAGCAAGTGCAGGATGCTGACGCCCTTGTCCCAGCCTTCCTTGTTGACCCGGATGAACTCCTCGAAAGTCCCTTGAAACCACGTGGCCATCATGATGCCTTCCTCGTGCCACACCGTGCGGAACCTCTCCCAGTCGCCGGAATCGCGATACACAACCCAGTTCTCGACTACCTCCTTGATCGCCAGAGTTTCCAGCATACTTTGGTCCATGCGCCCCCCCAGTGTCACGGGTGACTAGTGACTGGTGACTGGTGATTCGTGAATTGTGATTTGTGCCAGAAATCCGAGTTTAGGTAACTCATTAGAGCAGAATATTTCCAGGCCGTATTCACCAGTCACTAGTCACAATTCACTAGTCACCCGTCAGACCCTTCAACTTCTCACATATGTCGCCAAAAACTTCAGCGCCAGTTCCCACGCTTGTTTCGCGGCGGTTTCCTTGTAACTGGGACGCGCATCGCAGAAAAATCCGTGGTCGGCGTCCGAAAATTCGACGTTCACATAGGTCTTCTTCGCTTCCTGCATGGCGTCGATGATCGCTCGAATGTGCTCTTTGGGAATGTGCGAATCGAGCGCGCCCCAAAAGAAGAGCATCGGCCCGTGCTGCTGGGCGACGCGCGGAAGCAGGGCCGGAGCGATTCCCCCGCCATAGAACGATATCGCCGCCTTCAGCGGAATCGCCGAATTGGCGAGAAACGAGACGCGCCCGCCCATGCAGTAGCCTACGCTGGCCGTCGCATCCGGCAAGACGCGCGGATTTTTTTGCAGCCAGTCAAACGCCGCGCGCGCGTCGGCGATCAAGCCGTCCGGCGTGAGCGCCTGCATGTGCGGCATGCACGCCGGAAAATTCGAGTAGATGCCTTCAAACCCCGGCCCCGTTCGATGAAATAGCTCCGGCGCGATCGCCACATACCCTTGCTTGGCAAAGCGGTCCGTCACATCGCGGATGTGCGGATTCACGCCGAACGCTTCCTGAAACACCAGCAAGCCCGGCGCTTTCGCGCCTTCCGCGGGAGTCGCGACGTACGCGTTCATGGAAGATCCATCCGCGACCTGCAGCGTTACGTTCTCCGTGCGTATCGTTTCCATCGAGTTGACCTCGCCTATCGGTTTGAACTGAGCCGACACATCATATCCATTTTCCGCGCAGGCTCCAAGTTGCCGCCGCAAAGTGGCGCAAGCTTCAGCTTGTGGGTTTTGATTTTGCTGCTGCAGCAGAAAACCGCAAAGGCCAAAGCCTGTGCCACTCTCGGATAAATAAGATAGGATGTCCATCAGTGCGAGAGTAGAGGAATTTCGTGCCGACATCATCGCTTGCAGGCAAAGTAGCGCTGGTCACCGGGGCGGGCAAACGCATCGGCCGAAGTGTAGCCCTCCGCCTCGCTTCGGAAGGCGCGGACGTCGCTGTCAACTATCGCAGCTCGAAGAGCGAGGCGGACGAAGTCGTCGCGCAAATCGTGGCCATGGGAAGGCGCGCGGTGGCCGTGCAAGCCGATGTCGCCAAGAGGGCCGCTGTAATCGCGCTGTTCGCCGCAGTGGAAAAGGAATTCGGGCGGCTGGATATCCTCGTCAACAACGCCGGAATGTTTTTCCCCGCGAAATTCGAGGAGCTAACCGAGGAGCAGTGGGACCGGATCCTGGACACCAATCTGAAATCGCAATTTTTGTGCTCCCAAGCCGCCGCTCCGATGCTGCGGCGCAGCGGCCACGGCCGAATCATCAACTTCGCGTCGCTCGGCGGCCTGCTGGCCTGGCCGGCCTACACGCATTACTGCGTATCCAAGGCCGGCGTCATCATGCTGACGCGCTGCCTCGCTCGCGCCCTGGCCCCCGAAATTACGGTGAACGCGATCGCGCCCGGAACTATTACTTTTGACGGGGACGCTCCGGGCCTTGCGGAGGATTACGTGCAACGCGCGCCTCTGCACCGCACGGGCACTGCGAAGGACATTGACGACGCAGTTGTGTTTCTCGTGCAGTCGGCTTTCATCACCGGCCAAGTGATCGTGGTCGACGGGGGAAGGACGCTCACGTAGGACGGCCTTCAGGCTGTCTACTTTTGAATTTCCTCAAGCTCACTTGGAAATGAAATTGTGAAAGGCTGGATTGCCGGGCAGCTGTATCTTGATCATCACAAAACCAGACAGGCCGAAGCCCGTCCTACACAGCCGAATCAAGCGGAATTGCGCTCAACGCAAGCAAAGCTACAAATTCCTGGTCGGCCTCCAGGAAATCGTATTGAGGCAACTTCGAGGGATCGGCCCATTCGAACCCCTCAAACACCAGGTTCTGCAGCCGCGCTGCGGGATCGACATTTGCCTGAAAGAAAATCACTTCGAGGTCTGCCTGGGATTCGCGGTAGCGGTGCCGCGCGCGAAAAAGCTCCCTGCCAATCCTGGCCTCGATTCCGAGCTCTTCGCGAAGTTCGCGCGCCAGGGCTTCCTGCGGGATTTCGCCGGGTTCGACTTTGCCGCCCGGGAATTCCCATTGCAGCCCGTGCGAATCGTCACGACGCCGCTGGCAGACCAGAATCTTAGAGTCGCGCTGGATCAGCGCCGCGACGACCGTAAGTTCGGACTTCCTGGACTTCTCCGGTGCAGACTGGGGTGCGCCGACGTTCATATTTTTTACGAGAAAAGCGGGTTCGGTTTATCCAGATTGATTTCGAGATCGCTTATGGCTTTTTGCACGACCGCCGACTCGATTTTCCCTTCGCGAAACAATTCATACAGCGTGGCGAGCGCAATGAATCGCGCGTCCACTTCGAAAAAGTCCCGCAGCGAGGCCCGGCTTTCGCTGCGGCCAAAACCGTCCGTTCCGAGCGAGGCCAGCCGCCGCGGCGCCCACCGGCTGATCAGATTGGGCAGCGCCTTGAGATAATCCGACGCCGCTACCAGCACGCCGTCCGAACCCGCGAGGCACTCGGAAACGTACGGCACGCGCGGTTTTTCGCCCGCGTGCAAAAGATTCCAGCGCTCCGTATCGATCCCGTCGGTATAGAGAGACTTGTAGCTCGTGACGCTCCAGACGTCCGCGGACACGCCGTATTTTTCCGCCAGAATTTCCTGCGCCTTCAAGGCCTCGCGCAGAATGGCGCCGCTGCCGAAAAGTTGCGCGCGCAGTTTGGACTTCTTGTCTTCCGACGCGCGGAATTTGTACATGCCCTTGAGAATGCCGGTTTCGGCGCCCGCGGGCATTGCAGGCATGGCGTAAGGCTCGTTCATCACGGTGATGTAATAAAAAATGCTTTCGCCGTCCTTGTACATGCGCCGGATGCCGTCCTGGATAATGACGGCAATTTCGTACGCGAACGCGGGATCGTACGCCCGCATGGTCGGAATCGGCAGAGCCAGAATGTGACTATTGCCGTCCTGGTGCTGCAGCCCCTCGCCCGCAAGCGTGGTGCGTCCCGCCGTCCCGCCCAGCATGAATCCGCGGCAGCGCATATCCGCCGCGGCCCAAATAAAATCGCTGATGCGCTGCAGGCCGAACATCGAATAGTAAATGAAGAATGGAATCGTATTGATGCCGTGCGTGGCGTACGCGGAGCCCGCAGCGATGAACGATGCCATCGAGCCCGCCTCGGTGATGCCTTCCTCGAGAATTTGTCCGTCCTTCGCTTCCTTGTAATAAAGCAGCGTGTGAACGTCCACCGGCTCGTAGAGTTGCCCGCGGCTGCTGTAGATGCCCACTTGCCGGAATAGCGATTCCATACCGAACGTGCGCGCCTCATCCGGGACGATAGGAACTACTAGCTTTCCGATTTCCGAATCGCGCAGCATCTGCCGCAGCATTCCGACAAACGCCATGGTGGTGGAAACTTCGCGGCCTTCGCTGCCGGAATGGAATTCCTTGAATAAAGCATCGTGCTCGGCAACGAGCGGCTTCGAACGAACTTTACGCGTGGGAACGTACCCGCCCAGC
>Ga0210396_10001055_pt1 | contig 31185 bp, 30 predicted proteins | sample IncBWH17OmetaG_FD_155466 | JGI IMG/M metagenome (GOLD analysis project Ga0210396, IMG submission 155466) | Forest soil microbial communities from Barre Woods Harvard Forest LTER site, Petersham, Massachusetts, United States - Inc-BW-H-17-O ...
GAGATCGTGCTCCTCCATCTGGGCCAGCGCCCGCTCCCGGCGACCCGCACGCAGCGCACGGTCGTCGGGCAAAACCTCAGTCGCCATAAGGGTGATAGGGGTAGTCGGTCAACGGAATCCAGCCTTCCTCGGTAATGACGACGATCTCTTCGCTGCGATAGCCACCGGTGCCGTCCTCCCACACCACCGGTTCCAGCACTATCACCATGCCCGGCTCGAAAACGAAGTTCTCGTCGAACTCATCGCCGAGATCGGTGCCGATCATTGGCATTTCGGCGGCATTCACGCCGATTCCGTGCCCGAGATAGAAGTGCGGCAGCCACGGCCGGGTGCCGCCGTTGGCTTTTGTTGCCGCCCTGCCCAACTCGGCCGCGGTGGCACCCGCTCGCGTGACGTCCAGAACGGCGTCCAGGATTTCCCGCCACTTGGCGAATTGCGCCTGCTGGCGCGGTGTCGGGTCTCGGCCGACCAACCAGGTGCGGCCGAAATCTGAACAGTAGCCCGCGAAGGTGATGCTGACATCGGTCCACAGCACATCACCGGCAACCAGTTCGCGCTCGGTCGTCAACAAGGGCAACGCCAGATCACCGTGGGTGGTCCAGACACCGTCGGCCTTGCTCGGCGGCATCACCTGCCAGATCGGTTCCAGCATGCTGGCCATCGCACCCAACTCGAAGGCGCGGCGCATGAAACCGGCCGACAGCTCGATCTGGCGAATCCCGGGCGCCAGCGCGGCCTGCACATCGACCATCGCTTCATCGGTGATCCGGCACGCGGTACGAATACAGGACAACTCGTCGGGAGTCTTGATGAGCTTGGCCGCACCGACAATCTGCGCGGCGTCGACGGGCTGCCCGGATCGGAAAAGCCGCGGCTGCGCGCGCCGCATCGCGCCGGTGAGTTCGTCGACCGCGACCACTGCCGTGGCCGGGACGAGATCCTCGAGCACCCGTGCGAAGCTGTCCACCCCCTCGTCGAACTCCAGATAGACCGGGCCGTGCAAATGGTCGGCCGGCAGCCCCGATTCCGAGGCGGCCCCCTCACGGAACGGCAGGAATAGATGCGGATACGGGTCGTCGGCGAGCACCACCGCGACCGGGCGCTCGACGTACGACAAACCGGCGTCGCCCAACGGCCAGCTCACCCCGGTGGCGTAGACGACGCTGTTGTTGCCGAGCAGGATCAAGGCATCCACCCCGCGGTCGGCCATCGCCGACCGCAGCCGCGCACCGGTCTCACGACGCATCCGACCGACATCGGGTTTGTCCGGGATATCGAGCGCAGACGTTGGCGCGGCCGGGAACGAAGTGGTCGAAGTCATCGAAAGCCCTTTACAGGCCTAAGAATTGGGTGATATTACCGCTCACGATCCGCACCGCGTCCTCGGCGCCGACCGCCTCGACAACCGCGGCCAACGACTTCTCCGAATAACCGAATGTGCTTTCGTTGTGCGGATAATCGCTGGACCACATCACCTTGTCGATGCCGATCTGGTCGATCAACTTCAGTCCGAGCGGGTCGACCATGAACGACGCGCTCATGTGGTTGTCCCAGTAGTAACGCACGTCGTGCTCCAGCGGCCGATTGAACATGTGCTGGTAGGACGCCACCAGATGCTCGGCGTCCTGCAGAGCCCAAGGCACCCAAGCGATTCCGCCCTCGAACCAGCCAATCCGCAGACTCGGGTGCTCGTCGAGGATCCCGGAGAAGATGTACTTGGCGAACTGCTCGCGGAATCCGTCGATGTTGATCATCATGCCGACCACCACGCTGTTGAACTGGCACGGTGTTTTCGGCGGAGTCTCGCCGATGTGGTGGGCGACCGGAAGCCCCGCGGCTTCGATCTCGTCCCAGACCGGCTTCATCCCGGTGCTCCCGTAGTCGATGATGTTGCCCTCGTCGTCCTTGCCCGGGTTCAGCGGCAGCAGGAAGGTCTTGAGGCCAAGCGACTTCAGTTCAGCCAGTGTACGTTTGGTGCCTTCCGGATCCCACCAGTTGATCAGGCCCGCGCCGTAGAAGTGGCCGTTGGAACGCTCCTGCAACTCGGCGATGTACTCGTTGTAGATGCGAAACGCGAGCTCGCGAAGTTCCTTGTCCGGGTAGTGGAACAGCGCCAGAATCGCGTTGGGGAACGCCAGTTCCTTCTCGACGCCGTCCTCGCGTAGCTCCTGAATCCGGGCCTCGATGTTGGTACTTGCCGCCCCGGGCAGGTCGTCGTACTGCATCAGCACCGCGCTGAAGTCGCCCGGCAGGAACGACTGTCCTTTACGCCCGACTTGGTAGGCGCCGTCCTCGTACCAGATCCGCGGCGCCTTGTCTTTCAGGGCTTCCGGGAAACGCTGGTAGAAGATGTCGTCGGCCAGCGAAATGTGGTTGTCCGCAGAGAAAACCACGGTTCCTTCCGGCAGACCGACATTGGTGCCGTTGGCGTGGCCGTGTCGATCCTTGGGTGCGCCAAATCCACCGGGCGGGTAGAGCGACACGGCGCTTGTTTGAGTCGACATCATTGACACTCCAATCGGATCCACACTTGTTCGAGAGTAGTTATCTCGGATCGCTTGGTGAGGTTATTCACCAGGTCACCGGCAATTCATAGACGCCGTAGGCGAGTCGGTCGTGCTTGAGCGGGACATCCTCGATCGGTACGGCCAGCTCCAGCGTGGGGATGCGCCGAAGCAGCGTGTGAAAAACAATCTGCAGCTCGGCGCGGGCCAGCTGCTGACCGACGCACTGGTGCCTGCCGTAGCCGAACGCGACGTGCTGACCGGCGCCCGAGCGATGGAGGTATAGCCGCTCGGGTTCGGCGAAGGCCTTGCCGTCCCAGTTCGCCGGCGCCAGGTCGATGATGATCCCTTCGCCGGCCCGGATGACCTCGCCGGCGATCTCGATGTCCTCCGCGGCGATGCGGCGCTGCCCGTTTTGAATGATGGACAGGTACCGCAGCAATTCCTCGACCGCGTTGGCGATGACTTTCGAGTCGTCGGTGTCACGCAGCACGGAGGCCTGTTCCGGGTATTGCAGCAGCGCCAGTACGCCGAGGCCGATCATGTTGGCGGTGGTTTCATGCCCGGCGATCAGCAACCCGGTACCCAGCTGCGCGGCCTCCTTGACGCTGAGCTCTCCGGCTTCGACGCGTTCGGCCAAGTCCGACACCGCGTCTGCCGAATCTTCCAGCGGAGCCTCCATCTTCGACTCGACCAGCTGAGCCAGGTATTTGTTCAGGTTCACCGCGCCTTTGACGGTGTCCTCACCGGTCGCATAGCGCGCAAGCCCGATGTTGGCGTGGTGCTGAAACATTTCGGCGTCCTGATACGGCACGCCCAGCAGCTGGCTGATCACCAACGACGGCACCGGCAGCGCCAGCGCCGTTACGACGTCGGCCGGCTGCGGCCCTGCCAGCATCGCGTCGATGTGCTCGTCGGTGATCTGCTGAATCGCCGGCCGCAGTCCTTCTACCCGTTTGAAGGTGAACGGCTTTGACAACATTCGCCGAAACCGGGTGTGCTCCTCGGCGTCAGAGGTGAAGACCGACCTGGGTCGCTTGTGCACCGTCGACAACATGCCCTCGTTCCAATGTGGAAAGCCGGGCCGCCGGTCGTCGACGCTCACGCGGGAGTCGGAGAACAACGTCCGCACTTCCTCATAGCCGGTGATGAGCCAGGGCGTGCTGCCGTCCCAGATCCTGACTCTGGACAGTGGCCGCGCCGCTCCGAGCTCCATCACCTCCGGCGGCGGGGCGAAGGGGCAGCCGGACGCCCTTCCCATCGGGTATTCCGGGACGTCGGAAACCGCCTCGGTAGCGGTGCCGGCGAGGGTTTCGGACACGTCTCACTCCTCGATGTGGATGGCCAGTGCGGGGCAGCCCGCGGCGGCCTTGCGGGCGTTGTCAGCCTGTTCGGCGGGCGGGTTCTCGTTCAGCAGAACGACGACACCGTCATCGTCGCGCTGATCGAATAGCTCGGGCGCGTGCATCACGCAGTTTCCCGACGAAGCGCAGATGTCTTGGTCCACAGTCACTTTCATTACTTTCTACAGCCAGCTTCCTCTAATCGTGCGGGGTGACCGGCGCCAGCCAGAGTCCCACGACCGCATCGATCAAACCGGTGCCGGCGGCCTGCCACGACGAACCCGGCACGGATGCGCCTGCGGCCATTGCCCTTTCACGCTCGGCGCAGGTGTGCATCAGCAGGTTCCGGGCCATCAGGTTGCGTTCCACCCGAACGTCGATCGGCAACTCGGGAAGGCACCGGTTGATGCCATCGATCACCTGGACCAGTGATTCAGATGTGAGCGCATCCTTGACCACGATGTTGTAGTAGGCCGGATCGGTCATCACTTGCGCGGCGAAGCGGGCGTACCAGGTCGGGTTGCCGAGGGCCGCCAGGTGATCGGTCAACGGACGTACCAGACAGGCCACCCAGCTCCGCATATCGTCGCCGGCGCCTGATTGCAGCATCTCGGCGACCATGCGTTCCCGCAGCTGTTCGATGGCCACCCGGTGCCGCTGCTCGATGGCCCGCACCAAATCGGTTTTGGTGCCGAAGTGGTAGCCGACCGCGGCATTGTTGCCCTGGCCGGCGGCCTCGCTGACCTGCCGATTCGAGACGGCGAAGACCCCGTGCTCGGCGAATAGCCGCTCGGCCGCGGTCAGGATCGCCTCCTGGGTCGTGCTGGCCCGGTCCCTGCGCACGGCCTTCGCGGTGGTCACCCGGCCAAGTCAACGCCTTGATGCTGATTAAGTCAAGCGATTGATTTAATCATTCTTTTCACTACGGCGGCGCATTACTTTTCCGGCGACGGTGCCCCCGTCGACCGGCAAAACGGTCCCGGTCACATACCGGGCCCGGTCGCTGGCCAGGTACAGCGCTGCTTCCGCGATATCAGCGGTTGTGCCCTCCCGCTTCAGCGGCCGGTCAGCTCGCATCTGTTCGCGGATCGCGTGCTCGAAACGGGCCAGCTCTTCGGCGGACTTGCCTGACGTCGTCGTCTTAAGCAGCGGCGTCGGTATGTTGCCTGGCGCGATGGCGTTGACACGAACCTCGTAATGCGCCAACTCGATTGCGGCGGACTTGGTGAACATGATGACCGCCGCCTTGGAGGCGCGGTACGTCATCACTCCGCCACCGGCCTGGATGCCGCCGATCGACGACATGTTGACGATCGACCCGCCGCCGCTGGTCGCCATCTGCCGGGCCGCATCCCGGGTACCCGCCATCACGCCCAAGACGTTGACCGCCATGACGCGCTGGAAGTCGGCGAGGTCGTCGTCGAGGAAGCTTCGGTGCATCTTGCTGGAGACTCCGGCGTTGTTCACCATCACGTCGAGCCCGCCGAACGTCTCGACGGCAGCTGCGACCAGCGCACCAACCTGATCCGGATCGGAGACATCGGTCAATCGGAAGACCGCGTCGGCGCCCAGCGTGGCCGCGAAGCCCTCACCGCGATCGCGCTCGATGTCGGCAATGACGACCCGCGCACCCTCCGCCAGGAACCTCTCGACGATGCCGGCACCGATGCCCGAGGCGCCGCCGGTGACGATCGCGACCTTGCCGGCCAGTTCGTTGACCATGGCAATGAGTTAATCGGCGTGGCATCGGTTAAGTCAAGCGATTGATTTAGGTAAGCAGTCACAGACCGCATCGGCGCGGCGCTACGTTCGCGTTGGTGACGCGGTTTGTTAACTTCGAGTCCTCATGGCGTTGGCCCAGAGCAGCCACGCTCCTCACTATCCCGTGGTCCGGCCCGGCCTGTTGACGCAGTGAAAGAAGTCATCACCCCGACTGTTCAAAGGAACAATTTTGAGAATCAACCAATTTGGTGCTGCGCTGAGTGTGTTGGCCACCGGTGCGCTGATGCTGTCCGCGTGTGGAAACAACAACGAGAGTGGAAGCGGTGCGACGTCTGGTTCGTCGTCGTCTAGTTCGGCTGGTTCGTCAGCAGCCAACGTGAGTTGCGGCGGAAAGCAGACGCTGAAAGCCAGCGGATCCACCGCCCAGGCGAACGCCATGGCCCGATTCGTCAATGCATTCGAGCAGGCGTGCTCCGGTCAGACCTTGAACTACACAGCCAACGGTTCGGGCGCTGGGATCAATGAGTTTATCGGCAACCAAACCGATTTCGGCGGCTCGGACGTGCCGTTGAGCGCCGACGAGCACACCAAAGCGCAGCAGCGGTGCGGTTCGCCGGCGTGGGACCTTCCGGTGGTGTTCGGCCCGATCGCGGTGACCTACAACGTCAACGGCGTGACGTCACTGAATCTGGACGGGCCGACGACGGCGAAGATCTTCAACGGGACCATCAAGACGTGGAACGACCCGGCCATCACCGCGCTCAACGCCGGCACCGCGCTACCCGATCTGCCGATACACGTCGTGTTCCGCAGTGACCAGTCGGGAACCACGGACAATTTCCAGCAGTACCTCGACACCGCATCGAATGGCGCGTGGGGCAAGGGAGCCGGAAAGTCGTTCAATGGCGGCGTCGGTGAAGGCGCCAAGGGCAACGACGGCACCTCGGCGGCCATCAAGAACACCCCCGGTTCGATCACCTACAACGAGTGGTCGTTCGCCCAGGCGCAGAAGCTCAATGTGGCCAAGATCGTCACGTCGGCGGGCCCCGACCCGGTGTCGATCAGCGCCGATTCGGTCGGTAAGACCATCGCCGCCGCACAAATTAAAGGCCAAGGCAACGACCTGATGCTCGACACGGTGTCGTTCTACAAGCCGACGCAGCCGGGCGCCTATCCGATCGTGCTGGCGACCTATGAGGTTGTCTGCTCGAAGTATCCCGACAGCCAGGTCGGCTCGGCCGTGAAGGCGTTCCTGCAGGCCACCATCGGTCCCGGCCAGAATGGGTTGGCGGACAACGGATATATCCCCATTCCCGACGCGTTCAAGTCGAGGTTGTCGACCGCGGTCAACGCCATCGCTTGATCGCTAGAACCCTAGAATTACTGTGTCGACCGCGACGACGCCGGCGCTGAGGGCCCGCAACGAGGCCAAGGCACGGCGGGGCGACCGAATTTTCAAGTCGGTCGCCGCCGTCGCCGGTTCGTCGATCACGATCGCCATCGGTCTGATCGCGATCTTCCTGCTGGTCCATGCCATCCCGTCGCTGCGCGCCAACCACGCGAATTTCTTCACCAGCGCGCAATTCGATACCGCCGACAGCAACAACCTGGCGTTCGGTATCCGCGACCTCTTGATGGTGACGGTGCTGAGCTCACTCTGCGCCATGGCCTTGGCGGTACCGGTTGCGGTCGGAATCGCAGTGTTCCTCACCCAATACGCGCCGGCAAGGCTGTCACGCCCGTTCGGCGCCTTAGTCGATCTGCTCGCCGCAGTACCGTCAATCGTCTTCGGGTTGTGGGGAATTTTTGTGCTGGCACCGCAGGTCTCGCCGATCGAAACATTCCTCAACCACCACCTGGGCTGGCTCTTTCTGTTCAAGGCGGGCAACGTTTCATTGGCCGGCGGCGGCAACATACTCACCGCCGGCGTCGTGCTTTCGGTGATGGTCTTGCCCATCATCACCTCGGTGTCGCGGGAGGTGTTCCGGCAGACCCCCGGTCCGCACATCGAAGCCGCGCAAGCACTGGGCGCGACAAAGTGGGAGGTGGTGCGGATGACCGTGCTGCCATTCGGTCGCAGTGGTGTCGTCGCTGCGTCAATGCTGGGGCTGGGTCGCGCTCTGGGCGAAACCGTGGCGGTGCTGATCATCCTGCGCGCGGCGGCCCGCCCCGGGAATTGGTCTGTTTTCGACGGTGGCTACACCTTCGCCTCCAAGATTGCTTCTGCGGCAAATGAATTCAGTGAGCCCCTACCGACGGGAGCCTACATAGCGGCTGGATTTGTGCTGTTCGTCCTGACATTCCTCGTCAATGCGGCCGCCCGCGCGATCGTGGGCAGGGCGGTCAAGACATGAGCGCCCCCACCCTCGACCTGCCGGTCAAAGCTCCAGCGATTGTGCCGATCAGCATCAGGCGGCGGATCAAAAACAACATTGCAGCAATGCTTTTCGTGACTTCGTTTGTCATCGCGTTGGTACCGTTGGGCTGGCTGCTATGGGTCGTCATCCAGCGCGGCTGGTACGCCATCATCCAACCCGGATGGTGGACTCACTCACTGCGCGGAGTGCTGCCGGAGCAGTTCGCCGGCGGGGTGTATCACGCGCTCTACGGGACCGTGGTCCAGGCTGCGGTGGCGGCCTTCCTGGCCGTACCACTGGGATTCATGACCGCGGTGTACTTGGCGGAATACCGTTCCAGTCGGCTGGCGCGGTTCACCAGCTTCATGGTTGACGTGCTGGCCGGGCTGCCCTCGATCGTGGCGGCCCTGTTCATCTTCAGTTTGTGGATCGCCACGGTGGGATTTCAGCAGAGCGCCTTCGCGGTGTCACTCGCACTGGTCTTGTTGATGTTGCCAATCGTGGTGCGGTCGACCGAGGAGATGCTCAAACTGGTGCCCGACGACCTGCGAGAAGCCAGCTACGCCTTGGGCATTCCCAAATGGAAGACGATCATGCGCATCGTCGTACCTGTCGCAATGCCGGGCATCATATCCGGCGTCTTACTGTCAATCGCGCGTGTCATGGGCGAAACCGCGCCGGTGCTGGTGCTGGTCGGATACAGCCGCTCGATCAACTTCGACATTTTCAACGGCAACATGGCGTCGCTGCCGTTGTTGATCTACAGCGAACTCAACAACCCCGAACACGCTGGCTTCCTGCGGGTTTGGGGCGCCGCCCTGACATTGATCATCGTGGTAGCCGTGGTCTACTTGGTCGCCACCGTGGCCAACCGTTTGATCGCAATCCGCCGGCGCTGATCCTTGTCTAGAGGAAATCCAGCAACAGCTCGTTGACGACTGCCGACTGCTCGATCTGCGGGCAGTGACCGGCCGCCTCGACCACGGCCGACCGTCCCCCGGAAATCTGGTCGGCGATCTCCTTCGCCCAGCCGGGCGGCAGAAGCTTGTCGCAGCCGCCCTCGACGACAAGTGCCGGAACCGAGACGCGCTCATAGGCGCGTTTGCTTGACGGGGCCGGTGGCGGCGCGGCTCCGGGCCGGCGGAAACGGGCCGCGGCGAGCGCCTCCCACGCGCCGGGAGCGATGCTGGATTCGTATCGACGCTGGACGTAGTCGTCGTCGGCCGGATACGACGGATCGTGAAAGAGTGCTTCGACGATCCGACGCATGGCCGGCACGGTCGCGTCGTAGTCATAGAGCGCCTCCATGTACTGGTTGCGTTGAATTTCGCCACCGCCGCAGATGGCCACCAAGCTGCGCATCGGTAGCACCGGCGACTCCGACGTGGCGTCGGTGAGCACATTGATGGCACCCATCGAATTGCCGACGAAATGTGCTGAGTCGACGCCGAGCTCGTCGCAGAACCGCGCGATATGGCGGATCCGCATGCCGCGCCCGTCGTTGAAATCGACGACTTTGGCCGACTGTCCGAAGCCCAGCATGTCCGGTGCCAGCACTCGATACCGCTGAGCTAACGCAGGTATCGTTCGCTCCCAGCCGATTTCAGCGCTGACGCCGAACTCGCCACCGTGCAGCAGGATCACCGGGTCACCGTCGCCGGCATCCAGGTAGCTGGTGGTCAGTCCGTCGACCATGACGGTTCTGAATCGAATCTCCATGGCAGGCACCTCAGTTCGGGTCAAGTGGGCCGACGGGCTTGGTAGTCGTCGCATGGACCAGTAGCTCGGCCAGCTCCTGCGGCCGACTCAAGAAGGGAGAATGGGACGTGTCGATGGTCAACTGTTCGACGCCGAGTCGCTGCGCCACCACATCCGCCAGCCAACGGGGCATCGAGCGGTCCTGGAGGCAGCGGATGAAGCTGCGGGGCAGATCAGCCTGCCAGAACCGCGGGAGGAAGACCGGCGCTACCGTGGTGTCACCGAAGCGTTCCGGGCCAAGCCGCTCAAACGCCCAGCGCGCGGTCTGTTCATCGCAGTCGTGCCAAAAGTACTCCCAGGCGCCCTTGAGGTCGGCGAAGGTCATCGCGCCGTCACCGCTGAAATGAAGGTAGCCCAGCATCTTTCCAGCATCGGCGTCGAACTCGCCGTCCTCAGAGTTGCGCATCGTCATGGCTTCGGGGTAGCTACGGCCTTCGCGCGGTAGCGCGGCGGCCAGGTAGACGATGTGGCTTACCAGCTCGGTCGCGGCGTCAGCGGCGAGCGTCGCATCGAACCCGCCGCCGGAATGTCCGACCAGCACATCACCGGGCTGCAGCGCCGAGACGATGGCCTCGCTGCGGTTATCGAGGGTCGACTCCTCCTCGATCCGCTCGCCGTGACCGGGCAAGTCGACCGCGACCGCCTGGTGGCCGAGTCGTTCAAGCTCGGGAATCGTGCGGCTCCAGCACCATGCGGCGTGAAACCCGCCGTGCACCAGTACAAACCGCACAGCTCATCCCCTACCCGGCGGCCTGGCTCGCGGCCGACCGCGCGAATGTCAACAACTGCGATGCCAACAGGTCGAGTTGATTCGCGACGGTCATGTCGACCAGTTCGCCTGTTTCGTCCCAGATTTGGTCTGCGGAGTTGATCGCGACGCCGAGGGGCGTCGGCCAGGCGCGCAGCGCATGACCGATGCCGCGGAGCTGGTTCAGCGTGCCCACTGCCGCCTGCCACCCGTAAGCACAGCTGATGCAGCCCCACGGCTTGTTGTCGAGGTAGACCCGGGAGTCCGCACGCATGTCTTCGATGTAGTCGAGCGCGTTTTTCACCAGCCCGGAGACCCCGCCGTGGTATCCGGGCGAACCGACGATGACGGCGTCTGCCTCGCGCAGGGCCTCGATCAGCTGAATCGCCTCTCGCGTGCGGGCCGGTTCGTGCGGGTTGTACATCGGTAGCTCGATGTCCTCGCCGCAGTAGAGTTTGGTGCGTCCGCCCTGGCGCTCAACGGCCTCCAGACAGTGACGCAAGGCTCGTTCGGTGGACGAGTTCGCCCGCAGGGTGCCGCCGAGACCGACAACCAGCGGCCCGTCGCATTCCGGCTCTTCCCTCAGCATCAACCGCGCCCCTCCTTACTTGATCGCGATGGGATTCACTGGAGAGCCCACTGCACCAACGATGCTCAGCGGCGGGGCAATGAGCTGAAACTCGTACACATCATCGGCCGCACAGTCCCCTGCCAGCGCGGTGAGATCCCAGTACTCGCCGAGCATCAGCCCCATGTCCCGCAGGCATAGCATGTGCATGGGCAAAAACGTTCCGTCGACCCCGGATATCGGGTCTTCGACCATCAAGTTGTCGGCAGCCACCGCCGCTACGTCGTGGTCATGTAGCCAGGAGGCGCACCGCCAGTCCAATCCCGAGCCGGGCTCGGCCCCGTTGCCGGTCTCCAGAAACCTTGCCCACCAGCCGGTTCGGATCAACACGATGTCGCCGCGCCCGATCGTCACGCCCTGCGCGCGGGCGACGTCGTCGAGCTCGGCCGGCGTGATCGGGTTGCCGAGCTCGAGGAAAGTCTGCACACCGCGGTGCCGGACGAGGTCCAGCAGCACGCCGCGCGACGTGATGCCCTTGCCGTCGACCTTGTCGATGCCGCAGTGGAATGCGCCCAGGCTGGTCACCGAGTCTGCCGGGAAGCCGTTGTAGAGCTGATCGTCGTAATACACGTGGGAGAGCGCATCCCACTGGGTAGCCGCCTGCAGCGGCATGATGATCATGTCGTCGTTGAAGCGAAGCAGACTGTCCTGGAAGTATTTACCCAGCTCTTGCCCACCAGGGTTGCGCGCCCACTCCGGCCCATAGCGGCCCAACGCGCTCACATCACCGCCGTCGATGGTCATCACGTGGATCGGGTTGTGCCGGAACTTGAATGCGCCCTGCGGACCCGACGACCCGAAGTCCACTCCGAGGGGAAACACCTTGCCGTGCTTGACCAGACTGGCCGCTTGGGCGACCTTGTCCGCGGTAATGAAGTTGAGCGTGCCGAGCTCGTCGTCGTCGCCCCACCGTCCCCAATTGCTGACATCTCCGGCGACGCGGCGGAAGTCGGTCAGGCTGGCCACGGTGCTTGACCTTCCTCGAGTTCGCGCGCGACCTTGGCGCCGATGTTGCCGCCGTCGACCCAGATTACTTGGCCCGAGATATAGCTGGCGGCACGGCTATTGAGGAATACCAGGACCGCGGCCTGCTCGGCCGGGTCGGCGACCCGACCCAACGGTTTGGGGATGTCGTCCAGGTACTGCTGGCCGTAGGCGGCGCGCAGCTGCTCGAGGATCGGGGTATCGGTGACGCCCGGTCCGGTGCAGTTGATGCGAATGCCTCGAGCACCGAGCGCGGTGGTATTTCTCATGGTGTACAGGATGATCGCTTCCTTGGACAACCGGTAGCCCCCGTCGGCCAGCGCATCGGGATGGCGCTCGCACCACTCGATTCCCTCGGGCATCGTGCGGGTGTTCAGCAATCCGCCGACGACCTGCTGATGCTCCCGATACCCGGCGGCGGCGAGCGAGGACACGCTCACGATCGAGGATCCGGGCGGCATCTTCTCCCACACCGCCTCAGTCACCTGTCGTAGGCCGAGAAAGTTGATCGTCACGACGAGCAACGGATCGCCGATTCCCGAGGAGACGCCGGCGATGTTGAACAACGCGTCGACGTGGTGGCCGATCGACGCCACGGCGCGGTCGATGGATGCCGCGTCGGTCAGGTCAAAGGCATGAAACTCCGCGATGTCGGTGCTCGGCGGATGCTTGTCCAGCCCAACGACGTCGGCCCCCAGCTCGGTGAGCTGCCCGACGACATGGGCGCCGATCCCCGACGCGCATCCGGTCACCACCACACGGCGACCGTCGTAACGCCACAGCTCGTCGATGTGTCCCAAGTGTCAGGCAACTTCCGCGATCACGACTGCTGCGCTTTCTGGTCCTTGGCACGTTGCGCCGCCTGGACGCGGCCTTCGTTGATTTCGGCCATGGCCTCCGGGATCTCGCTCGCGGTGAACTTCCCGCCGCGACCGGTGGGCAAGCCTCCGAAGGAGTAGCCCTCGTCGAACTTCGGGGCGGTCGACTCCTGCCGGCGCGCCTCGATCTTCTCGATTACCGGCTCCAGTCGCTTCTTCTTGTCGGCGACCGCTTTTGCGTCGCGCTCGATGAACTCCGGCAACACCTCTTTACCCATCAGCTCGATGGATTCCATGGTGCCTTCGTGGCTGCGCGGGTTGAGCAGCAGGATGATCTCGTCGACGCCGCTCTCCTCGTAACCGCGGAGGAACTCCCGGACGGTGGCCGGCGACCCGATGGCGCCACGGCCGGGACCGTAGGCCAGCGTCGGGTCCTTCTCGCATTCTTCGAGATAGCGCTTCCACACCCCGGTGCGTCCAGGCGTGTGTATGCCGGTCATGTAGTAGTGCATGATCCCGAATGAGAAGAATCCACCGCCCATTCCGAGGCGCTCGAGTGCCTGCTCGTCCGTCTTGGCCACCATCATCGACAGGTCGCCACCGATGGCAAGGATGTTCGGATTGATCTGCGGGGTGATCGGCACGCCGGCTTCCTCGAGCTCCTTGTAGTAGCCGTTCACCCGCTCGGTGAGCGGACCCGGGCCGGTGTACGCGAAACTCAGTGCGCCGATGCATTTTTGGGCCGCCATCTGCACCGAAGCCGGCCGGGTGCAGGCGACCCACACCGGCGGATGCGGCTTTTGCAGCGGCTTGGGAATGACATTGCGCGCCGGCATCTCGATGTGCTCGCCCTTGAACCCGGTGAAGGGCTCCTCGATCATGCAGCGGATCGCCACCTCCAGCGCCTCTTCCCACTGTGCCCGTTTGTCGGCTGGGTCGATGTTGAAGCCGCCCAGCTCGCCGATCGAGGACGATTCCCCGGTACCGAACTCAACGCGTCCATCAGAGATCAGGTCGAGGGTCGCGATGCGTTCGGCGACCCGGGCCGGATGGTTGACGGCCGGTGGGAGATGCATGATCCCGAATCCCAGCCTGATGTTCTTGGTTCGCTGGCTGGCCGCGGCCAGAAACATCTCCGGTGCGGTGGAATGGCAATACTCCTCGAGGAAGTGGTGCTCGGTCAGCCAGACCGTGGAGAAGCCGGCCTTGTCGGCCAGCTCGACCTCGTCGAGACAGTCCTTCAGCAGGACGTGCTCGTCGTCCGGTGTCCAAGGGCGGGGTAGGGCGAATTCGTAGAACAATGAGATTTTCAACTTGTACCTCCCGGAACAATTGAGTGAGTTGAGTTTTCACTGACGAGATGTTTGGCCGCGACATAGCCGAAGGTCATCGCCGGCCCGATGGTCGCGCCGGCGCCCGCGTAGCTGCGTCCCATCACCGCGGCCGAGGTGTTACCCACGGCGTAGAGACCGGGTACGACGCTGCCGTCGGCGCGCAGCACCCGGGCGTATTCATCCGTGCGCAAACCACCCGATGTGCCCAGGTCGCCGAGGACGACCCGAAAGGCGTAGTAGGGCGGCTTGCCGAGCGGATATAGATTGGGGTTGGGCAGAGTCGGGTCGCCGTAGTAATTGTCGTAAACGCTGTCACCCCTGTTGAAGTCGTCGTCGTGGCCGCGGCGGGCCAGCTCGTTGAAACGTCCGGCGGTGTCGCACAGTTGCCCGGCCGGCACCCCGATCTTGGTTGCGAGTTCATCCCAGCTTTTCGCCGACTTGACCACGCCCGACTCCAACCAGGCTTTGGGCATCTTTCGCCCGGTGGGTACGGGGGCGCCCGGAATCTTCGGCAGCGGAAGATGTCCGCCGACGACGTAGCGATTGAACGATCTGTGGTCGGTGATAAGCCAGCACGGGATGTGGGTGACGCCGGATCTCTGACCCTCGATCATGGCGTGGCCGAAGTCCATGTAGGGAGCCGCCTCGTTGATGAAGCGCTTTCCCTCGCCGTTGACGATGAACTGCGATGGCATCATGCGCTCGTTGAGCATGAATTGCATTCGGCCATCTGGCCATTGGATGGCCGGAAACCACCAGGCCTCGTCGAGCAGCTCGGCGGCGGCGCCGACTTTCTGGCCGGCGCGGATCCCGTCGCCGGTGGCCGCGGGGTTGCCGAAGCTCCAATCCTGTTCCACGGTCGGCTGGTGTTCTTTGCGCCATGCGAGGTCGTGGTCGAATCCGCCGGTCGCCAGGATGACCCCCCGTCTGGCGTAGATCCGCAGCGGTGCGCCGTCTTTCACGACGGCCGCGCCGGTGACCGACCCGTCGTCGCCGGTGAGCAGTTCGGTCATCGGTGAGTCCAGCCACAGCGGGATACCGCGGTCCTTCATCGCCAGCCGTAGCCGCGCCGCCAGCGACTGGCCGATCGCCGCGATCCGATCGCCGAAGACGCGCGCCCTGATCATCCGCCACACCAGCTTCACCAGGACGCCTTTGCCGGCCCATGACTGGCGGACTTGGTAGAACGACCGAAGCTCTTTGGGTCCCAACCATATTCCCCGCGGCGCCAACGCCAAGGGAGCAAGCAGATGTTGTTCTTCCTCGGCCAACGTTCGCAAGTCGATCGGGGGAACGTTGATCGTGCTGCCAAGTTCGGAACCACCGGGCAATTCCGGATAGTAGTCGGCATATCCGGGCTTCCACACAAATTCGAACCACGGACTGAGTCGCTCGAGGAACTCCATCATTTTCGGTGCCGAGTCGACATACTGCTGGATGCGCGCGTCGCTGACCAACCCGTCGGTGATCCGACTCATGTAGTCGACAACGCCGTCCCGCGGCGGCGCGTACCCTGCCCGGCGTTGCGCCGGAGCTCCCGGTACCCAGATGCCGCCCCCCGACAGCGCGGTGGAACCACCGAAGTGACCGGACTTTTCGACGACCAGCGTCTCCAGGCCAGAAGCATGGGCAGCCAGAGCCGCCGTCATCCCGCCGCCGCCAGAGCCGATGACCAGCACGTCGACGTCGTGCGTCATGTCGTCGGCACCGCCGTTCTCACCGCGAAGCCGGCGATCAACTCGGCGGCCGGCCGGTAGTAACGCGCCGCGGTCTGATACGGCCCCGCGGACGCCAGCGCCGCGAAAGCGGCCACCCAGGTGCGGATCTCGTGTGCCGAGTTGCCGCCCTCTTGGGCGATGAACGAGTTGGACCACTTGTCCAGCTCGTCGAGTTCCCCGCTGTCGAGAATGTCGAGAAATCGCTGATCCCACACCGGGTTGAGGGGTTGTAGCTCGCTTTTCCCGTTGGCGAAGCTTCTAGCCGCGTCCATCACCGCGGTCTGCCGCGCGAGCCGCTGTTCGGGGGTCATCGGCCGGCCGTGCACAATTCGTTCCACGACTGCCGGCGTCGCCGTTGCCAGCGTCGGGACCGGCGGATCATGCGACAGCCCACCGGATCCCATCACCAGGACCCGCTTGTTCAGGGTGGCCAGGTAGCTGCCGACCGCGGTGCCGAGCGTCCGGCAACGATGCAACGGCCCCAGCGGAGTGGCGACCGAGTTGATGAAAATCGGTATCACCGGGCGCGCCGTCGCGCGACCGAACAACTTCTCCAATGGTTGAACGGTGCCGTGGTCGACGTCCATGTTCGCCGATATGGCGATGTCGACGCCGGCCGACAGGACAGCTTTCGCGCAGGCGACCGCAGTGGCTTCGGGAACGTCGAGCGGCCCTTTGTGAGTGCCGTAATCGCCGACCCCTTGCGCTTCGGTGCCGATGCAAAACGGTGGCATCAGCTTGTAGAAGAAGCCGTTGTAGTGGTCGGGGGCGAAGATGACGACGAGCTCCGGGTCGAAGCCTTCGACGAATTCCCTTGCCTGCGCGAGCGCGCCGTCGATGTGATCAAGGAGGTCCTGCGGCGGCCCGGGCAGATTCAGTAGCGGGCTGTGGGACATACAGCACAGGGCTATGGGCACTTTGAAAATCACCGCCTCCCGGTGTCAAGGTGAGGACGTCGAAGAGCGAGGCACTCAGCTCGGGTGCGAGCTGAGCGATACAGGCGCCCGCGATGCAACGGTCGGGGCGCAGAAACAGCACGGACTCTTGGTGGGTGTCGAACCAGGCTTTGAGTTCGCCGCCGCGGTCACCGACGACCAGAACATCGGGATCGTCATGTCCGGTCCAGTGCAGCTGACACAGCGGCCTCGCGGTCACGAACTTCGCACCCAGCGCCTTCCAGTTCGCAAACGCTCTGGCGCGCAGGATTTCACGTGGATTGTTGTTCCAGCACAGCACGGCGAACCCGCCGCCGAGAACGTCGTCGAGCAGCACGTTCTGCCGTTCGCGGGTGTCCACGCGGGGTTGCACGAAAAGGGTGCCGACCGGCGAGTCGGAGCGACGCGGCTCGGAGTGCACGACGGCCCCCTGCTCGTATCGCGGCATCGGCTTGAACCGCATCTCCAGCACATACCGCTTGAGCGACGGCACAATTGACGCGGATCGCACCAGCACGTCGCGAACCGCGGCGACTCGCCGGTTGGTCGGAGAGATGACCCGTCCCACCATGGTCGACAGGTCGATCATCGCCCGAGCATGCTTGCGGCGTTCCACGTCGTAGGTGTCGAGCAACGCATCCTCGGCGCATCCGGTCACCACCGCGGCCAGCTTCCACCCCAGATTCGCCGCGTCCCGGATACCGCTGTTGTAACCCTGGCCCTGCCACACCGGCATCAGGTGTGCGGCGTCACCGGCGAGCAGAAGCCGGCCTCGGCGAAACGCCCCGGCGATCCGTGAATGATGGGTGTAGATCCGGTGCCGAATCACGTCGACTCGGTCGGGGTGGGGGACGAAGTACGCAAGCATCCGCGCGAGAAAGGCCGGATCCTCAGCCTGCTCGTCGGTCTCGTCGGCATGAATCATGAACTCGAAGCGGCGGATTCCGTGCGCGATCGAGATCGAGGCGTAGGGGCGCTGCGGATCGGCACCGACCTCACTGTTGGGATGCCCGAGCGGATCGTTGGCGACGTCCACGACCAGCCAGCGCGTCGGTGAGGTGGTGCCGTCGAAGGACACGCCCATCAGCCGCCGGGTGGTGCTCCGCCCGCCATCACAGCCGACCAGGTAACGCGCCCGCACGTTCTTGCGCCCGCCCTCACCGTCGACTTCAACCATGACCGCGTCGGCGGTTTCGGTGCATGACGTCATGGGACGGCTCCACCACACGTCAACGTGCTCGAATCTGTCCAAGCCGCTGAGCAACTCGGCATCGACCAGCGGCTGCACGAAGCCGTTGCGTTTGGGCCAGCCGAAACGCGCGTCCGGCGGCGCCATTTCGGCAAGCACTCGGCGCTTGGCGTCGACGAATCGCAGGATCTGATTGGGTACCGTATGGGGCAGGATGCGATCGACCAGACCAATCGCCTGGAAGGTGCGCAGCGACTCGTCGTCAAGCCCGACACCGCGCGGATAGTCGATCAGCGACTCGCGTTCATCGACCACCAGGGTGTGTACACCTTGCAGGCCAAGGATATTGGCTAAAGTCAAACCGACCGGGCCAGCGCCGACCACGACAACGTCGACGTCGACATCCTTGGCCTTTGGGTTACGTGCCACAGTCAGCGCCCCAGCAGGAAGTCGAGATGCAGGCGGTTGAACGTCTTGGCGTCTTCGTACTGCGGCCAGTGGCCGCAGCCGGGCATCAGCTCGAACCGTGCGCCGGGGATCATCGACGCGATCCGGCGGCCCTCGGTGACATCGGCGGTCGGGTCGTCGCTGGTCCACAACACCAGGGTGGGTGCGGTGATCGAGCTATACTCGGCCGGGCCCAACAGGTTTCGGGCCCGGATCTCCGGATCCTGCAACGCCATGATGTCGCGCATCGCCCCGACGAAGCCCGGCTGGCGGTACACCCGCTGCCGGCTGGCGACCAAATCGTCGTAGTCCCTGGACTTATCGGCCATCAACCACTTGATCCGCGCTTGCACGGTTTCCCAGGTGGGATTCTCCGCGGCCGCCATGGACAGGGTGATGATCCTTTGCATCACCTCGGGATCGGCCTGCGAGCCGCCCGCGGTGTTGAGGACCAGCCGGTCGATCTTGTCGGGATGGTCGACGGCCGCGCGGGCGGCCACCCAGCCGCCCAGTGATTCACCGGACAGGCTGGCACGCTCGGCGCCGATGGCGTCGAACACCGCCATCAGGTGTTCGACATAGTGGCCGACCTCCAGCGGGTGGCCGGGCTTGCCGGTGTAGCCGTGCCCCAGCATGTCGATCGACCAGGTCCAGAAGTGCTCGGCGTGTGCTTCCAGATTGCGGACATACGCCTCGGCGTGACCGCCCGATCCGTGCAACAGGATCAGCACCGGCCGGCCCGGGTCGCCCGCACGCAGGTAGCGGGTTCGCACGCCGCCGGCGTCGAGGTAGCCCTGCTCGAACGGGACACCCTGCAGATCGCTCCACACGCTTTCGTGCTCGGCCACCGGTTCCTCTCTCGCGCTTGCCGGGGAAATTTTGTTCTCGTTTTGCGCCAGTTCTATGTGCTAAAATCGCACACTGATGTGCACTATGTATAGAGCATCACTCTCCGCCGGTTGTCTGTCAAGGGAAGCGCAGGTCGCGCTGGTCGACCGCGCGCGGGTGCGCTGACATGCCGGAGCTCCAGACCAGCACCGCACCCGGCTCGCAGACGCTGGCCCGCGGGCTCAATGCACTGCAACTGGTCGCCGAGGCCCCGGCCGGGCTGACCGTGCAACAGGTCGCGGACGGGATCGGCGTACATCGGACGATCGCCTATCGCCTGCTCGGCACGCTTTCCCAATTTCGATTCGTCGCTAAGGGCCAGGACGGGCGCTACCGGCCGGCCGCGGGCCTGGCGGTTCTCGGTGCGTCGTTCGATCGCAATGTGCGCCAGCTGAGTCTGCCGACCCTGCGCGCGCTGGCCGACGATCTCGGCACCACCGTCTCGTTGCTCGTCGCCGAGGGCGACCAGCAGGTCGCGGTCGCGGTGATCGTGCCGACCCAAGTCGCCTACCAGCTGGCCTTCCACGAGGGCAGCCGGTACCCGCTGGACCGGGGAGCCGCGGGCATCGCACTGCTGGCGAGCATGCCGCCACGCCCCGACGAACGCGACCTCGTCGTCCGCGCCCGCGAGCAGGAGTGGGTGATTACCCACGGCGAGATCGAGCCGAACACTTACGGTCTGGCTGTCCCCGTGCACCGCCTGCCGCCGTCCCCGCCGACCTGCATCAACCTGATCTCGCACCGGGAAGACGTGGTGATGCGGGGCAAGGACGCAGTCATCAAGGCAGCCAAGGAATTATCGGCACTGCTCAGTTGACCTGAGCTGGAAGGAATACGAGCGTATGCGGTCTTGGGACCACGAAGTCGACGTCGTCGTACTTGGCAGCGGCGGCGCCGCACTGACCGCGGCGTTGACCGCGGCCGCCAACGGCGCTTCGGTGGCGGTCTACGAGAAAGCCGCGACCGTCGGTGGCACCACGGCGGTTTCGGGCGGGGTGGTGTGGATTCCCGCGCATAATCGGTCGCCCGACGGGGAGCTGACGGTGGATGACGCGCTGAGGTATCTCGATGCGCAGTCGTTCGGCTCGATGGATGCGGCACTGGTCGAGACGTTTGTGCGAACAGGGCCGGCGATGCTCGACTTCGTCGAAGCACACAGCGGTTTGCACTTCGAAATCGCCGATGGTTTCCCGGATTACAAACCCGAGTTACCGGGCGGCCGGCCAGCCGGCGGGCGGTCACTCACCGCTGCGCCTTTCGATCTCGCCCGACTGGGCGCATGGCGGGATCGGATCACGTCGTTTCCCGCGGACTGGTCCAACGTCGGTTTCGACGCGGAAACCCGGGCGAGGCTGCACGCCGCGGTCGACGAGAGCACAACAGACCTGTGCGTGGCAGGCACCGCGCTGATTGCCGGGCTGCTCAAGGGATTGCTGGACTCCGGGGTGACGCCCACGACGAATGCGCGGGCCGAGGAGCTTTACGCCGAAGGCGGCGAGATCGTCGGCGTCCGAATCAACTGCGCGGGAAAGCAGCTGGCCGTGCGCGCCCGGCACGGTGTCGTCCTGGGCTGCGGCGGGTTTGAATGGGATTCCTCGTTGGTCAACGCTTTTCTGCGCGGACCGATGCACGGTGCCGTCTCACCGCCCAACAACACCGGCGACGGATTGCGCATGGCGATGGCGCACGGAGCCGACCTGGCCAACATGGGCGAAGCGTGGTGGGTACCGATCGTGCAGATCCCGGGCGACACGATCGACGGGAGACAACGCAGTCGCAGCGTGCGTCTGGAGCGAACTCGCCCGCGGAGCATCATCGTCAACCGCGCTGGGAAGCGATTCGTCAACGAGGCCTGCGATTACAACTCGATGGCCGGCGCCTTCCACTATCTCGACCCGCGCGACGGCTACGTCAACGACCCGGCGTGGATCGTGTTCGACTCGATTCACCACAAGCACTATGGATTTCTGGGTGTCGAGCCGGATGAGCCGGTCCCGGATTGGTTCTGCGCGTCGGCCGATCTGGCCGAGTTGGGAGCCAAGACCGGTATCGACCCCGACGGGCTGTCCCGCACGATCGAAACCTGGAACCAGTATGCCCTCGCCGGATCCGATCCCGACTTCGGCCGTGGCTCAAGCGCATACGACGGCTACTGGGGCGACGACCGCGCGACGACGCTGGCCGGCAAGACGCTCGGCCCCGTCGATACCGCGCCGTACTACGCTGTCCCGGTCTCGGTCGGCGCGATGGGAACCAAAGGCGGACCGCGGACCGACCGCGACGGACGGGTCCTGCATGTCAGTGGCGCGCCGATACCGGGCCTGTTCGCCGCCGGCAACGCGATGGGCGGTGTCACCGGCCGCGCCTACGGCGGCGCCGGCGGAACCATCGGCCCAGCAATGGTTTTCGGCTTCCGTGCCGGCCATGCGGCGGCCACCGGCAAGCCGCTTGACTAGCTAGCTGAACGCCTTGGCGATGGCTGCCATGTCGAAGTAGTCGCGCCACGTGGCGATCTTGTCGTCGTGCACCTCGAACACGCCCATCACCGGCAACGGAACTTCTCCGCCGTCCTTACGGCGCATCACGTCGGTGCGTTCGTTCATCACCACCGTGCCGTCGCTAACCTGTCGGTGCACCTGGAAGTCGATGCCGTCGACCACCGCAACGAATCCGGCGATGAACTGCTGGATCGCCGCGCGACCCTGCACCGGCTCCATGGGGATGTTGTGATAGACGGCGTCTTCGGTGAAATAGCCCGCCAACTCTTCGGGGTTGGGGGACGACCACAGTTTGCAGAACTCGGTTACCAGCTCATCGGCGGAACGCGTCATGGGTTCATGGAACACGTTGCAAAGCAGCAAATCAATACCACGCCGTCAGCCGAACGTAACCACGACCTTGTCCGCGGCACCGGGCGTGGCCGCCATCCGTAGCGCCTCGGCTACGTCGTCGAAGGGCAGGGTGTGGCTGACGATGACCGCGTACTTTTCCCAGTTGGCGATGATGTCTTTGGTGACCTCGAAGATTTCCTTCGGGTAGCCCATCGACCCGACGATGGTGACTTCGTTGCTCATCACGTTGAGGAAGTCGACGGGTACCGGTTCCTTGTGGACGGCGACAACGACGACCTTGGCTCCGGTCTTCGCGGCGGCCAGGGCGGTATTGATCACCGCGGGTGCGCCTGCGGCGTCGAAGTAGATGTCGGTGCCGGCTTTGCCCGGGAAGATCGACTCGCCCGGGCCGTGGATCTCGATCAGGCGTTGCGCGACGTCTTCGTCGGCGGAGTTGATGACCGCATCGGCTCCGACTTTGAGGGCTTTGTCCAGCCGCGACTGGATCAGGTCAATCACGGTGACGTGTTGTGCCCCAGCTGATTTGAATCCCATGGTCGCGCCGAGTCCGATCGGGCCGGCCCCGAAGATCACGACCTTGTCAGACGGTTTGGGCGCAACCTGGTTCACGCCGTGTCGCGCGACAGCCATCGGCTCGTTCAGCGCGGCCACTTCGAAGGGGATGTGATCGGGCACGACCTCGAGGCTCCTGCCACGCACCGCCTGCTCGATGAGCAGGTAATCCGCGAGCGCACCGGTCGGACCACCGTTGCCGATGATGCCGCCCGGCGCGGCCATCGGGTTGATCACGACGTGATCGCCCACGGATATGCCGGTGACGTCGCGACCGACTTCGACGACCTCGCCCGCAGGCTCATGGCCGAGCGGCATCTTCCCCTGTCGCGGCGGCATGCCACCCAACGAGATGTACAACGCGTCCGAGCCGCAGATACCGCAGGCTCGCATCTTCACCAGGACATCGCTGGGACCAGCCACTGGCTTGGGTAGCTCGACGATCTGCGTCTCCCCCGGCGCTGTCACGATGGACGCTCTCATAGCTCGGCCAGTGCTTTGGCGAGATCGATGGTGCCACTTTGGATCGCGGCGACGACTCCCCCGTCCACCAGCAGGTCGGTGCCGGTGATGAACGCGGCCGACGGCCCGAGCAGGAACTCGGTGGCGGCGGCGATGTCTTCCGGCGTCCCGAGACGTCGCAGTCCGGAGTTGTCGACCATGGCCCGCATGAGCGCGCCGGACTCACTGCTCAGCTCCAATCGGCCCATCGCCGTGGAGATGACACCCGGGCTGATGCAATTGATTCGCGCACCGCGCTCGCCCCAGGATCCGGCTGCGGCGGCTACCCGAAGTTGGTTGGCCCGCTTGGCAAATGGGTAGGCGATCCGACTGTCGGTGATCTTGGCGCACGCTTCGAGGCCGAGCAGCTCGTCGGTCGGCATGGTCGCCAGCTGCCGTTCGACTGCGGGATCGAGCGCCGGCTGCATGTGGCCGGCCATGCTGGCGATCACCACCGCGGCACCCCCGGGCTCGATCACCCGACCGAACTCGTCGATCGTGAGCGCGACCCCCAGCAGGTCGACGGCCAAGACCGCCTCAGCGGATGCCTGTTGCGGCGAAAGACCCGCGGTATGAACGACAGACGGGACACGCCCGGCCGCATCGGCCATCTCCGCGACGGCGGCCACTGAGCTGCGGGAGGTGACGTCGACTTCTCGGGTGAGCACCTGATGCCCGTCGTTGCCGAGTGCATCCGCGGCGCTCCGCAAACCGGCGGCATTCACGTCCGCCAGCACGATCGTTCGTCCCGCGCCGACGCGACGGGCGATCGACATCCCCATCCCGCCGACACCAATGATGACCAGAACCTCGTTAGGCGTCATCCGTCTTCTCCTCTGCGGCGCAATGCGGTTGTGTTGAGGGGGCCAGCAGCTGTTCGGCCGCCGTGTAGGGATCGTCGTGGCCCTCGGCCACCGACGCTGCGAGCCGATCGAGCTCCGGGTGCGTCCGCAGCCGGCTTTGCGCCAGCGAAAGGATCTGCGCCCGTGCGCGAGCGGCTCGCCGAGCGGCGCTGTCGGTGCGGTGGTGAGCGTCGATCGCCTCGATCAAGTCCGAAAGGCCGTCACCTTTCGCGGCGACGAGGCGCACGATCGGTGACTTGGTTTCGGCCCGAAGATCGCGGACGGTCTGATCGGCGCCTTCCCGGTCGGCCTTATTCACCGCCACGATGTCGGCGACCTCGAGCAGCCCCGCCTTGGCGGCCTGCACCGCGTCGCCGGCACCGGGGTTGAGGATGACCACGGTCGGGTCGGCGACCGCGGCGATCTCGATCTCGGACTGCCCCACGCCGACCGTCTCCAGCAGGATCACGTCGTAGCCCAGCGCCCCGAGCAGCCGGATGGCTGCGGGCACGGCCGCGGCGAGCCCGCCCAGGTGACCCCGGGTGGCCACCGAGCGGATCAGCACATCGGGGTCATTGATGTGGGCGGCCATCCGGATTCGGTCGCCGAGCAGTGCACCGCCGCTGAACGGCGACGACGGGTCGACCGCAAGCACCGCGACCCGCAATTCGCGTTGCCGATAGGCCCCCACCAACGCCGCGATTGTCGTCGATTTGCCGGCGCCCGGCGGGCCGGTGATCCCGATGACGAGCACCGGCGACGGACCGAGGTTCGCCAGCACTTCGTCGCGATGCTCACCTTCGACCAGGCTGAGCAACCTGCCGGCGGCCCGCGGGGAACCGCCGCGGGCGGCGTCGATCAGATCAGCGATCGTCATCTGACGATCATGCAGCCCGAACACGGCTTCTCTCCAATTCGGCAAGCGGGCACCCCAGTCGCCCGCGGCGAATGAGAATAGTATTCTCTCAGTTTGAGAGTACGAATTGCAAGAAGGGAAACCCCGATGCAAATCAGCGGTAGTTCCGCGGTGGTTGTCGGCGGCGCCGGCGGTCTGGGTGAGGCGACGGTTCGCCGGCTGCACGCGGCGGGAGCCAAGGTGGTGATCGCCGATCTGGCCGACGACAAGGGCAAGGAGCTGGCCGGCGAGCTCGGTGCCCGCTATGTGCGCACCGACGCCACCAGCACCGACGACATGCAGGCGGCGCTGACTGAAGCGGAATCGCTTGCCCCGCTGCGTATCTCGGTGGATGCGCATGGCGGGCCGGCCAGCGGTGGCCGGCTGGTCGGCAAGGACGGCACACCGTTGGACCTGGACGGGTTCAAGACGACGATCGACGTCTACCTGACCGGGGTGTTCAACGTGATGCGGCTGACCGCCGCGGCGATGGCGCGCCAGGAACCGATCGACGGCGCACGCGGCGTCATCATCAACACCGCATCGATCGCCGCTTACGAAGGCCAGATCGGCCAGCTGCCGTACGCGGCCGCCAAGGGCGGCGTCGTCGGCATGACGCTGGTCGCCGCACGCGACCTGTCCCCGCTCGGAATCCGCGTGGTCACCATCGCTCCGGGCACGTTCCTGACGCCGGCCTACGGCCAGGCGGGTGACCAGCTGGAGGCGTATTGGGGCCCGCAGATCCCCCACCCCAAGCGGATGGGCCGGCCCGCCGAGTACGGCGCCTTCGTGCAGAGCATCGTGGAAAACGACTACCTCAACGGCGAGGTCATCCGGCTGGACGGCGCGCTGCGCTTCCCGCCGAAGTAGCTCAGCAGGCCCTCGAACGTGCGGCTGGCCGCACATTCGGAAGCCAGTGTGCGGCTGGCCGCACACTCGGCGGGCGGTCAGTTCTTGCCGGCGGCCAACTTCGTCACGATCGAACGGAAGTCCTCAGTCTGGAAGGACTGGTTCTCGGCGGACAGGGCGTAGTCCAGCGTGGCCAGCACCGCGCGCTCGAGATGAACGTTGAGGACGCGTTTGGTGCTTTCGACGGCCTGCTGCGGCAGTTCGAGGATTTTTTTCGCGGCGTTCAGTGCCTCGGCGACCGGGTCGGCCGCCACATGGTTGGCCAGGCCAAGTTCGACCGCCCGTTCGGCGGAGATCCGGGTGCCGGTCAGCGCGTACTCCTTGGCCAACAGCAGGCTGATGTGCAGCGGCCAGGTGAGCGGCCCCCCGTCGGCGGCCACCAGTCCCACCTGCACGTGCGGGTCGGCCAGATAAGCGTCTTCGGCGATGTAGACGATGTCGCTCAGCGCGACCAGGCTGCAGCCCAGCCCGACGGCTGGACCGTTGACGGCGGCCACCACCGGCACGCGGCACCGGGCCATGCCCAGCACGATCTCGCGCCCGTCGGCGATGGTCTTGGCCCGCAGGTCGGCATCGTCCGCCAACTCCTTGAGGTAAGTAAAGTCGCCGCCCGCTGAAAAGGCCCGTCCTGCACCGGTTATCACCGCGGCGCGGGCGCTGCGGTCATCGCTCATCCGCTGCCACAGCTTGGCCAGCCCGTGATGCAGGTCGTCGTTGACCGAGTTGAGCGAATCGGGCCGGTTCAACGTGATCATTCGCAGCGGCCCGTCGGCTTGGACATCGATTTCGGTCGGCATGTCGTACACGTCAGGCTCCCAATCCCAGGATTCGTGAGGCGATGATGTTTTTCTGGATCTGCGATGTGCCGCCCATCACGCTCTGGGCGCGGCTGTAGAGGTAGGCGCTGAGCAGGCCGGGGTCGTCGATGCCGGTGACAGCGAGCGCGGCGTGGCCGACCGACTGCTCGACCCAGGTCATCAGCAACTTATCCAGCGAGCCGTCCGACGTGTGCGTCACGCCGTCGAGTTGTTCGGATAACCGCCGCCGGACATGGTGGGTCAACATCTCGGTTTGCACTGCCGCCCAGGCTAATTCGGGGGATGCCGGACCGTCGGTGCGTGCGGCCAGCTCGCGAACGAGCTTGCCGTAACGTGCCGCGTAGCCCAGCGTGGAAGGTTCGCGTTCGTGGCCGACCACCGTCATGGCCAGCGGCCAACCCTCGCCCGGAGCGCCGACCATGTGGTCGGCCGGTACCGTCGCGCCGTCGAAGAACACCTGGCCGAATTCGGTCGTGACACCGTTGATCATCCGCAGCGGACGCTGTTGCACGCCAGGCTGTTTCATTGAGATGATGAATGCGGAGATACCGCGGTGGCGCTTGGCGTCGGGATCGGTGCGGGCCAACAGCAGACACCAGTCGGCGACGTCGGAGTAGCTGGTCCAGATCTTGTGGCCCTGGATGACGTAGTTGTCACCGTCGCGGGTGGCGGTGGTGGTCAGCGACGCGAGGTCCGAACCGGAGCCGGGCTCGCTGAAACCCTGGCACCATCGCTCGGTGCCGTTGATCATGCCGGGCAAGAATCGCCGGCACAGCTCCGCACTGCCGTGTCGGGTCAGGCCCGAAACCAGGTAACCAAGGCTGGGCCGGGGCGGCGCGCCGGCCCGCGCCAGCTCTTCGTCGAGGATGACGTCGTACACCGGCGGCATCTCCTGTCCGCCGTACTCACGCGGCCAGGACAACCCGAAGAAGCCGCCCTCGTACAGCGCGCGATGCCATTCGCCCTGCCGGGCCCAGTACTCGTCACCCGAGCTTGGAAATTCCCTGGCGTGCAACGCAAGCCACGATCGCAGCCGATCACGGAAGGCGGCCTCGTCGGCCGAATCACGAAAGTCCAACGTCGATCTCCTCCAGCTTGACGGGCCACAATTCGGTCGATGTCAGCGCGCGCCGCAGATAGACGTGTGCCAGGCATTCCCAGGTATTGCCGATGCCGCCGTGCACCTGGATCGCGGTCTCGCACACCGTTCGCGCGGCACGCGCGCAGTAGATCTTCGCCACTCGAGCAGCCCGGATCGCCTCGGCCGGCGCCAGCTCGTCAACCGCCCAGGCGGCGTGTCGCAGCACACTCACCGAACCCTCGATCAGCGCCAGGCTTTCCGCGAGCAAGTGCGCGATCGCCTGATAAGAGCCGATCGAATTGCCATACTGCTCACGAATTTTCGCGTACTCGCAAGCCAGGGTGTGTGCACCTCGGGCCGTTCCGACCAGGTCCGCCGACGTGGTGGCCAGGGCAAGCGCCAGCCACCGCGCCGCGACGTCGGAGCCCACCTCGCCGGCAGCAGACGCCGTTCCGGCGACCTCGGCGGTGGATCTGGTCAGATCCACGGCCTCACCGACGGCGCCTAGGTCGGCGGCCAGCACCGCAGTCCCGTCCAATGCCAACGCCCGCTGATAGCCCCGGGCGTCGATACCGCGATCACCCACGGCGATCGTGGACCCAGCGCCGTCGCGGCCGACGTGCCGGGCCAGATCGTCGGCCAGCACCGGTCCGAGAAACGGCGCGTCCACCAATCCGCGGCCGAATTCCTCGGCGACGATGGCCACTTCCACGCCGGAGGCCCCGTCGGACCGCAGCGATCGCCAACCCGTCATCTCGATTTGCTTGTCCAGCCGGGCAATTCGGCCGTCGTCGGCGAGATCTTGCACGGATCCCGGGCCGAGGTCGTCGGCCAGCTTGGCTGCGGCGTCGCGCAGTTGTTGTTGTTCAGCCGTCAGACGTACATCCATAGCGCTCCTTGAGAACTCGGCGTAGCACCTTTCCAGACGGCAGCCGAGGTATTTCGGGTACGAACACCACACGGCTCAAGCTTTTGTACGACGCGAGCCGCTCGCCCACCCGGGCAGTGAGTTCGGCGGCGTCGACCGGTGCCCGCGTGGCGACGGCTGCGACAACCGACTCCCCGTCGGCGCCGTCGGGGATCCCGAACACCGCGCAGTCTTCGACGGCGGGATGAGCGTGCAGCACCGCCTCGATCTCGGCCGGCGCAACCTGAAAACCGCGGACCTTGATCATCTCTTTGGACCGGTCGGTGATCCGAAGCCACCCGTCGCTGTCCAGATATCCGACATCGCCTGTGCGATACCAGCTGTCGCACAGGGCATCTCGCGTCGCTTCGCGGGGCAGGTAGCCGGCCATCAGCGAGTCCGACCGCGCCTGGATCTCGCCGACCTCACCAGGGCCGACCGGCTCGCCGGTCTGCAGCGACACCACCCGCACCTGCACACCGGTCACCGGCCGCCCCACCGAATCCAGCCGGGCGCCGTCGAGCGGATTGCAGGCGATGACGGGCAGCTCGGTGGTGCCGTACGCGGGAACCCAACCGATCCCGGTGCGCCGGGTGACGGTTTGAGCGACGCTCTCGCTGACCGGGGTTGCGCCCCACATGATGAACCGCAGCGACGAGAGATCGTAGGACTCGAGGCGCGGATGCGATGCGATGGCCAGCGCAATAGGCGCGACGGCCATCTCGACGGTGATCCGGTCGGTTTGGATGTGCTGCAGGATTCGGTCGACGTCGAAACGGCGATGAAGGCGCATCCATACGCCGGTCTGCAATGCCGTCTCGATGTTGAGCAAGCCGAGAATGTGCGACGGCGGTGTGGCGATCTGGATGCGGTCGCGGGCGGTCAAGCCCAACGCGTCGCGCCAATGCCGAACGGCGGCGTGCAGCGACGCGTGGGTGTGCCGGACGGCCTTGGGCAGACCGGTGGTACCCGAGCTGAACGCCAACACCGCATCGGCGTCGGCAGGCGGCGAGCCGAACACCGCTTCGCCCGGCGAGATCGGCTCGTCGAGGTGCAGCATCGGGATCAGTTCCGACAGCACCGCGTGATCGCCGACGGCATCGGACGGATTCGTCAACGCCAGCGCGTGCTCGACTTCGTCGCGTTTCCAGGCCGGACTGATGAGCACGACGGTCGCGGCCAGCCGCCAGATTCCGTGCAGTGCGGCTACGAACTCGGGGCGGTTGGAGGCCATCAACGCCACTCGGTCGCCAGCCGTCACGCCACGCCCGCGCAGACTCGCCGCCAACCCGTCAGCCAGCGCGCTGAGCTGCGCCAAGCTGTAGTGCTGGTCCTCGAAAACGAGCGCGGTCGCCTCACGCGGCGGCGACAACCCGCACTGCGGCATGGAGGACGACGCGGAGGACATTGAGAACATCCTATCGTTTTGAGAGAATAGTATTCTCTGAAGTGAAGAACGCAAAGTGTGGAGGGTGCAGGCATGGTGGAACGTCACGTGTTCCAGCGGGCCACGGTGACCCGGATCGTCAAGGAGACGGCCGACACCCGCACCTTTGTGTTCGACCCGCACGAAAAGCCGTTCAGCTATCGGGCCGGGCAGTTCTGCACATTTCATGTGACGGTCGACGGCGAGGAGCTGTATCGGTCGTACTCGATGTCGAGCGCGCCGGAAACCGACAGCGAGGTGATGACCACGGTCAAGCGCGTGGCCGGCGGCAAGGTCTCCAATTGGATGATCGACAACGTGGTCGAGGGTGACGAGCTGACCATAACCCGGGCCGCGGGCACCTTCGTCCTGAGCCCGACGTCAGTTCCGTTGCTGGCGTTCGCCGGCGGTAGCGGCGTGACGCCGATCCTGTCGCTGGCCAAGAGTGCCTTGGCGACCACCGACCGCGCGGTGCGAATACTGTGCGCCGACCGCGACCGGGCGTCGGTGATCTTCGAGGCGGCCATCGACGAACTCGCCGAGCATTACCCCGGCCGGCTGTCGGTGGACCGTCATATCGACGCCGAGCAGGGGTTGTTGGATCCGGATGCCGTCACGAAGTTCGTCGGCGGCGATACGGACGCGGAATGCTATGTGTGCGGCCCGGAAGGCTTCATGGCCGTGGTGCGCTCCGCGCTACCGGACGGCGCTCGCGTCCTCGTCGAGGACTTCGACGCTTCACCGCCGGTGAAGGCGGCGCCAACCGAAGTGGCCGAAAAAGCCGACGCCGGCGGAGCCGGTGGCACCGTGACGATCCACCTCGAGCGCAAGAAGGTGTCGGTCCCGCAGGTCGCCGGCGAGACGCTGCTGGAAACGGCGCGGCGGGCCGGACTGTCGCCGCCGTTCAGTTGCGAGGCCGGCAACTGCGGGACGTGCATGGCCAGGCTCACCGAGGGCAGTGCCACCATGCGCACCAACGACGTGCTGGAAGAAGACGAGCTCGCCGACGGTTACATCTTGACGTGTCAG
>Ga0210396_10001056_pt1 | contig 31182 bp, 37 predicted proteins | sample IncBWH17OmetaG_FD_155466 | JGI IMG/M metagenome (GOLD analysis project Ga0210396, IMG submission 155466) | Forest soil microbial communities from Barre Woods Harvard Forest LTER site, Petersham, Massachusetts, United States - Inc-BW-H-17-O ...
TGCATGCACCGGACGGAACCATCCCATCCGGATCAACTGCGCGATCCCGCGCGCATCCTTGCGATCGGTCTTCACCGTCATCGCCGATAGGGCTGCCTTCACATGCCTTGTTTCCAGCAGAACCACCTCGAATCCTGCTCTCTTCAGCCCCGCATGCAGCCATTGCGATAGCGGCCCAGCTTCCAGCCCGATCCGCTTCACTGCAAAGCCAAGCGAGCGAAAGAAAGCAACCAGAGCTTCGGGCTCGCTCGCGGCCTTCGCCTCCTTCACAATCTTGCCCTGTGCATCCACAACGCACACGCTCGACAGTTCCAATGACACGTCGATTCCGGCATAATTCTCCACGGCTGTCCTCCGTCTCCAGATGCTTGGGGCCGACTCAAGTCGTGACCCCGTTTCATCATCTATCGGGGGACAGCCACATCAACCGCTCGCTCCGAGCAGGGCCCATTACGGCATCTAGCAGTTCTGAGTCACGGGCGGCGGTTCCGACGAAGAACCGCGGCAAGGAACTGGATGACGATCTGGGTCGCGCCAATGGCCAGCCCAACGCCGATCAGGGCGGCGACATAGGGATTCGGCGCCCAATGCCAAGCGATATTGCTCGCCAAGGCTTGCAGAGGGCTTCCAAGGAATCCTGCAAGTCGATGGCTATGCCGGCTACCGCAGGCTGGCCGAGCGCGGCGACGTCAAGCTTGCGTTCTGCTGGGCGCATATGCGGCGCAACTTCTACGAACTCGCCACTCCGGGTCCTGCGCCCATTGCGAGCGAGGCGCTCAGGCACATCGCCGAATTTTATGCCATCGAGAAGGACATCCGTGACCGCAGCGCCGAGGAGAGGCGCATCACCCGGCAGCAGAAGATCCGGCCGCTCGCCGACACATTCGAGCAATGGCTGCGCGCCAAACTCGGCCTGATCAGCCAGAAAGGCAAGCTCGCCGAGGCGATCCGCTACGCCCTGTCGCGTTGGGAAGGCCTGACGCACTTCATCGAAGACGGGTGCATCGAGATCGACAACAATGCCGTCGAACGATCGATCCGACCCATCGCGCTCAATCGCAAAAACGCGCTGTTTGCAGGCTCTGATGGCGGCGCCGAACATTGGGCCACCATCGCCTCACTGGTCGAGACCAGTAAGCTGAACGATGTCGAACCGCTCAGCTACCTCACCGACGCCCTCACCAGGATCGTCAACGGTCATCCGAACAGCGAGATCGACCAGCTGCTGCCGTGGGCTTACCGAAGGCAAGACCTCAGAGCCGTGGCCTGAGAACGACGCTTACTAGGAACCGTGCGTATCCTAAATTGAATTTGGAAGTATCCTAATTAATGAAGATGAACAAATCCGCTCCCCGGCCGTCTTACAGGCACCAGTCTGCTAACGCGCGAATGCGGATACGGACATGTGTGACAAGTGTGTCGAACTCGACGGCAAGATTGAGCACTACCGGTGGATAGCGTCCAAGATCACCGATCAACTTACGCTTGATCGGATCAAGGTACTAATCGCCCAATTGGAATCTCGGAAAGCAGCACTTCATCCCGCACAAGAGTAAAAAATTAAGAGAGCTAGAGCAACAAGGCCAATTGAGGCGGTCTTACTCTTCTTGCTGTCCTAAAAGCTTGCCAGTCTTGCGGTTGATGAAACGCAACCTGGAGCAAGCCTTGCATATGACCGCTTCGTATTCGTTATCCGGCGCGTCGTCGTCACGGTTCAGCCAATGCTGGACCTTCATCTTGGTTACGGGGCAGGTAAAGAGCGTTGCGGCCATCCGGTGAAAGAGCGTGATCGCAGAAATGGCCTACCTTTGTTCTACGGCAGCAATTCTCTTTGATCTAAATCAAAAATCAGCACAGCCTGACCGCGAAGATGTCCGAGTGGGCCAGGAGCGCCGTATGTAGCGGACGAGGATACTCATAAATCGGGGGAAGCCGTTTGACGTCCGCTATGCCCCTGATAGCGGCGCGAAAGCGGACATCGCGGGACTTCCGCGTTGTGCCATGTGTGGACGGCTCCGGGTTGGCAAGGAGAATCTTCACGTTGCAGCATTGGTCGGAGCAGCCATGTGTTCGGCCTGTTTGCGCGGTACTCATGACCGCTGGCCATAATGCCCTCCGCGGATCAGGTCCCGGTCAAAAGCACGCATTCGAAGATGCTGTGGCCCAAGTGGGTTGTCCTGATCGCCGGATCGACCGGCGCTGCATTACGTGCTGTCCGCCTCCCAACCGTTACGTCACATCGAGCCTTGGGCGCTATGCTTACGCCGCGAGCGCGATGGGTTCGTGGTAGCCTTCGTTTCTGGCCATCATCGCCCAGGCCATCCTGGCGAGTTTATTGGCGAGCGCGATGGCGGCGACCTTGGTGGGGCGCCGCGCCAACAACGCGGTAAGCCAGGGTCGATGCTGCGTGCCGTGGATCTTGGCATAGCGGATCACCGCAAGTGCGCCAGCCGTGAACAAGCTGCGCAAATAGCGATCGCCTTGTTTGCTGATACTGCCAAGCTTGTCCTTTCCCCCGCTCGAGTTCTGCTTCGGCACGAGCCCGACCCAGGCCGAAAAGTCCCGTCCCGATCGAAAGGCCTTGGGATCAGCAATGCTGGCGACCAGAGCTGTCGCCAGCGCCGGACCGACGCCGGGGATCGCGTCAAGCCGCTTGCTCGTCGCGTTTGATCGATGCCAGGCGATGATGCGGCGGTCGAACGCCAGTATCTGGGCCTTCAGTGCCCGCAACTGACTGCCGAGAGCGGCAAGGCACATGCGGGCCACTTCTGGAAGCCGGCGGTCGGCTGTATCGGCAACGACTTCTAACAGCTGCTCGACACCCCTGCGCCCAACTGGGGCAACGATCCCGAACTCGGCAAGATAGGCACGGATCGAGTTGATGACGGCAGTCTGCTGGCGAATGAAGAGATGGCGCGCTCGATGCAGCATCAGACAACTTTGTTGCTCGATCGTCTTGGTTGGCACGAACCGCATGTTGGGTCTCGTGACCGCTTCGCAAATCGCCTCCGCGTCGGTGGTGTCGTTCTTCTGCCGCTTGACGTAGGGCTTCACATAGGCCGGAGGCATCAACCGCACCGTATGCCCCAGCGCCTGCAGTTCGCGGGACCAATAGTGCGATGAGGCGCACGCCTCGATACCCACCAGGCACGGCGGCAACTTCTCAAAGAACGACAGCACAAAGCGACGCTTCAACTGACGGCGGATTACCACCTGACCGGTGGCATCAGTCCCGTGCACTTGAAAAACCGACTTTGCGATATCCAGACCGATTGTCGTGATCGTTTGCATTTGAGCAGCTCCTCCAGATCGTGGGAGCCCTAAAGGCCCCAAATCCATGGCACTCGCGTGCCGGGTGGAGGAGCCGTCCACAGCATCAATAGCCGACTCATGCAGTGCGGCAAAATTGGCATTCATTCGATCAACACGTCGGCGCGACCGGACAGCGACAGCGGGATGGTGATGCCAAGCGTCTTGGCCGTCTTGAGGTTGATGTACAGCTCGACCTTCGTGGCCTGCTGCACCGGCAGATCCGCGGGCTTCTCGCCATTGAGAACGCGCCCGACATAGATGCCGGTCAGGCGGTATGCATCCATAGTTTGCGATCCGTAGCTCATCAAACCTCCCGCCACAGCAAACTCGCGCCATAAGTAGATCGCAGGCACGGCATAACGGACCGCCAGAGAGGCCAGCCGTTCGATCCTGCTGCTGAAGAACTGATCTCCACCAATTACGAGTCCACCTGCTCGCAGGTTGGTCAAACTCGCGAAGGCATCATCAATCTCGTTGTCCGTGGTGGCACTCACGACATGCAGCTGCACCCCGAGTGTGCGTGCCGACGCACGAATGTCTCTTGTGGTCGGCTCGGCGAGAGTTGGATTGCTCGGATTAATGAGCAGTGCAAATGTGGTCGCCGTGGGGATGACTTCGTGCAGTAGCTCTAGCCGCTTCGGCGTCACTTCAATGTTCAAATTGGTCACGCCCGCGACGTTGCCGCCTGGCCGATTAAGGGCAGCGATGATGCCGAGTTGGACCGGATCACCGGCCATCTCGAAAACGACCGGAATAGTAGCGGTCGCGGCTTTGGCTGCCAGTGCTGCTTGCGTGGTAGTGGCTGCTATCACGGTCACTTTTCGACCCACCAGATCGCCTGCCAACTCCGGTAGTCGGTCGCTCTGTCCCTCCGCCCAGCGATATTCAATTGTGACGTTTCGACCCTCAATGTAACCGGCTTCGTTTAGTCCTTGTCGGAATGCTACCAGCATTCGCGCATATACTCCGCTGGACGAACTGCTGTTGAGGAATCCGATCACTGGCAATGCGGGCTGCTGCGCACGCGCAGCGAGAGGCCATGCAGCCGCAGCGCCCCCGAGCGCGAAAACGAGCTCTCGCCGTCTGATGTGGGTTGCCATGTGACCCTCCCATCTGGGTCAAGGCACGTTCGACAGGAGGATAACATTTATGTGGCCCAGCCCCAACGACCGGTTAGGGTCAAAACCGAAGTTTTGGCGATGTCCGCGGTTTACCCCCGAAAGCCGACACTCGTCGTAAGGGATGGGATGTCGCAGATAGTAGCGCGCTTCATTCGAGCAAGTCGTCAGCGCGAATGAGCAGAGACAGCGGCACCTCGACCGCAAGCGTCTTGGCGGTCTGCAGGTTGATAAGGAACTCGACCTTAGCGGACTGCTCAACCGGGAGGTCAGCGGGCTTAGTGCCTTTGAGGACGCGGTCCACGTAGAACGGTGCTCGACTATACATGTGGTTGTAGTCGGGGCCATACGCGATCAATGAACCCTCCCTCGCTGCAACGGGAAAGGCAAAAATCGTCCCCAGTCCATTCATCATTGCCGATGCAACGATGCGTTCGCGGTGCCTGTAAGTGAACGGGCTCGGCTGAACGATGAGCGTCGTCGAGCCGCTCTGTTTTATTCCCGCAAGTGCACCGTCCAATTCCGCGATGTCCGCAATGCCTTTCGATTGAAGCTGCATTCCCGCCGCGTGAACCGCCTGCTCAGTAGCTTGGTAGCGATTTCGACCGTCTGGCCACGCCGTGTGCCAGAGATAGTCGACGGTCATTTGAGGTTTGATCAACTCCCTAGCGAGGTCCACTAACTTACCGCTCAATTGCGCAAGAATGTCGCTGAACCCGGTAGCGTTGTGTCCGGGACGTGGCAGGCTCTCGACCAACCCCATGGCTATGGGGTCGCCGACATTGAGGAAAATAATGGGAATGGTCGAGGATTGACGCTTCGCCGCTACCGCTGCACTTGATCCGCACGGTATCAACAGTTCCGCGCCGTGCCGCAATTCTTCGCTTACCGCTTGATCAGGATCATCGCCGATCCAGACGACATCGAGAACAATGTCCTGTTTCTCGATCAGACCTACCCGGCGCAAGCCTTGTTGGAATGCTTCGACGAGCGACCGGTCGTAAGCGTTGGAGGGTGAACCAATAGGGAAGAAGCCAAGCCGGACTGGACCCTTATGCTGTTGCGCGCGCGCGGGGCAAATGGGCCATCCGACTGCCGCGCCGCCGAAAAGTGTGATGAACTCGCGCCGCTTCATGCTCGCTACCAAGTCTCACGACGACGCATCGTAACGTCTTAATCGAGTGCTTTGCTAGGGGCTGAAACTAACTTCGCAATTGCAACAAGAGATGCTGGCCAATGTCTGGTGTGGGTCATTTGCGACCGTGCTAACCGGTCGTGCCTGCCTGTTGATGTCCGCTTCCCTCCGAAAGCGACCGAAGCGCTGCTTTGCAGCGAAATGACGCGATGGGCCAGAAGCTGCCATCCATTGCACTCGCGTTCGTTCAGAAAAAAACGGCCTCGCGACAATATGCGACCACCATAAAGATTGCCTCAGGTAAAAAGCTACTTAACGACCTCCCAGAAAATTCCGACCTCGGTAATGAAAGCCAGGGTGAAGAGGACGGTCCGAAGGTATGGAAGCCCGGCCCAGTAGACGATGGCATGTGCCAGTCTCAAATAGAAGAAACTCGCGGACCAGAAGGCGGTCATGGCGTTTGCCTTCCCCGACAGTTGTGCGGCGATTACAAGTGCCGCGAAGGGAGCAAAAACCTCGATCGCATTCAAATAAGCCCGATGAGCGCGCTGTCCCCACGCAGGCACAGGTCGCGGCAAGGATGGGTCGAGATAATTCTTCGGCTGCAGTGGCCCGTTGTTCATCACTTGGCAGACGATATACGGAATCCAAAGTGCGGCAGTCAGCATCGACATATAAGCGAGATATTTGAGGTCGGTTGCCACGTTCGTCCTCCTGGGATGGATGCCTCAGCCCGCGGCTGCGAACTAATGACCCCCTATGGTCGTTTGAGCCCGAGCAGAACCGACATGGTCGAAAGACTTTTTTTGGAGGAGGCTTGCGGGCCCGGCGAATAGAGTACTTGACCGAAATCTGCCCTCCCAATTGGCGGCCGATTGATGGAGCTCGCCCGAGGCGAGTGAGGCAACGGTATGTCAGTGTGCAGTGTTCAAGCCGAGCCACTGTGGAGATTTGACCCGGCCGGAGCTGCATCTATCGTGGGGGGAGAATGGCGGACGAAGGATGGCCGATCCATGAAAGCCAACTGGTACTTCATCGAGAACGACGAGACGGTAGGCCCGATAACATTTGCAGATTTGGCCGGGCGCATCAGGCAAAGCGGTCAGTCGCCCTTGGTCTGGACCGAAGGAATGGCGGACTGGACGGAAGCCGAATCTGTGCCCGGGTTGTCGCACGCGCCCCAAACCGCGACCCGTTCCTCGGCCTCGTCGAGGTTCGAGCCAGCAGGCACCGAGCGGAACGTCGCACCAAAACGTGCTGCTGTCTTGCATCGGCTTCAGCACGAATTTTTTGAATACCTGATGATCTCGGCCTATCTGTTCGTCTGGTATGGCGCACTCCTGCTCTACAAGTCGGCGATCCTTCACAGTGACGGAATCGAGTTCGCGCCTTTTGGCATCGCGGCCGTGAAGGCCCTCATTCTCGGAAAGTTCGTTCTGATTTTGCACGCGCTCAAGGTCGGCGAGCGATGGGGCAGCCCCCGTATCTTGCTTGCCGACATTGTCAAAAAGTCCGTGCTTTTCTTTTTGTTTCTCAGCGTACTTGCAGTGGGTGAGGAAATGATCGCCGGCTATTTTCACGGACGGGCCTTGAGAGACGTCTTGGGCGAAATTGGAGGCGGCACGCTGCAACAGGTCCTCGCCACCGGCGTCCTTATGCTATTGACCCTCATTCCCTATTTCACCTACCGCCTCGTCGGCGTCCGTCTCGGTCAAGGCGTGCTGTGGAAACTACTCACCGAGCGCGCTTCTGCGGCCTCGCCATAGCCATTCCCATCGGCACATCCGACGCCACGGCAGCCGCGCCGCCATCGCCGCGACGCTGACGGCGATTTGGCCCTGCTTGATGGCGGCCCGAAGCTCGAACGCGGCTTCCGCTGTTGAACCTTATTAGCGCGCGCGAGCCTAACGGTAGGTGGTAGTGCGGAGGCGCAGCTATGGCAATGAGGATCGTCTTGGCCATCGCTTTTGGGGTCGCCGGTGCTATCAGTTGGCTATGGCCCGGCACCATGGGCGCTTTTCTATTTCAAACCCTACCCGTGAGTGCCCATGAAAGTGCGATCATCGGTGCGCTGTTCTTCGTTGGAGCCGCGATCCTATTGTTCATCAGGCCGTCGGACGACAGAGCGCCTTAGGCGATGCTGAAGGGGCTCTACAAAGTCTACATGGAAACGGTGCACGGGACGCGCCGTGGGGTTCTCTATGTCTATGACGGCAAGATGATGGGTGGCAACTTGGCTTTCGCGTTCATCGGCACCTACCGGGAATCCAGCGGCGAGGTCTTCGCCGAGTTATCGACGCGGCGCCACAACGACGATCCGGCGCACCAGCCCTTGCTCAAGACCGACGTAGTCGCCCTGACACTCAGAGGCAGACAGCAGGGCGAGCAATATCATTTCGAGGGCGGCACGACGGCACTGCCCGGCATCGCATTCCGCTTGGTGATGACACCCATTAGTGAAGCGACCGCGCCGCCGGTCATTTCGCCCGGACAGGGAATCGCGAACGGTCTTTATTCAATCCATATCCGGATGCTCGATGGCATCGACGGCGGGAACACCGGCGTTGTGCTGCTGCTCGATGGGGCGATGCGCGGCGGCGACGCCTATTTTGACTATCAAGGCACCTACGCCAGCTCCAACGGCAAATGGAAGGGCGAGTTGATTAATCACGAGCACACCCCGAGCGAGGGCGCACCGTTGCTGTTCGGCGGCTACGAGGTCGGCATCGGCTTTTCCGGTACCTACAGCGAAGGGGGCGCGGTGGCTACCGCGACCGCGCTGGTCGGCAAGCGCAGCGTTCGCTTCAGCGCGGTGCTGAAAAAGATGGCGGAGGCCTGATCGTCAGATGTCACTATTGCGCGGCCAATCTCGCATCTCGCTGCCGCCGCCTTTCAGCTTCCGCGCGGCGCGCCCAATACGCACGCGCGCCCGCGGCGTGTCTGCATGAAGATGAATCAATGTCTCAGTTGGGTCAAAAGCTGACCTCGCGGGCTAGCCAAGCCTTCGTCTGCTTTACTCTCGAAAGCGGACATGCTCGAGAAACCGCTGCGGCCCAAGCATAACTTTCATCGGGTGGCTATGGTTTGTCATGGTTTGTCATGGTGCAAGAGGGCTGTTTTGGCCAAAGGGGTCAAAAAGAGGGGTTTTGTCCTTGTGCCGGTCGGTTTGCTTTTCGAATTTTCGTTTCAGCCGCTAGTTTTGGTATATTTGCCCCCAAGGGCCCGGATGTACGGCCCCTCTCCCTAACTAGCGCATCGGAGCGATCTCCAGCGCGTTATTTTCATCCAGCTTCCATTTCCCGCTTGATGCGATGCACGGTCCCGGTGCCAAGCCCCACCAGCTTGGCAGTTCTTAGAATGCCGGTGCCCTTACGCAGGTGGCTTTGCGCTTTGCGTTCTAGGTCGCTGGCGACGGCTGGCCTGCCAAGCCGCTTGCCCTGAGCCAGCGCCCGCTTGAGGCCAAGTCTGACTCGTTGCTGGATCATGCTTCGCTCAAACTCGGCAAAAGCTCCGGTGATCTGAAACATTAGCTTGCCTGCTGGCGTCGTGGTGTCGATGGACTGCTGATCAAGGTACAGGTCAACGCCATAGGCTTCGAGGTTCTGGACCGTATGCAAGAGGTCGATCAGAGACCGCCCTAGCCGATCAATCGACCAAGCCATCACGATATCGAATTCACGGCGGCAAGCTGCCTTCAGCATTCGGTCAAGGCCAGGGCGCTTGTCCCTGCCCTTCGCGCCACTGATACCAGCATCCGAATAAGTCTCGACAACCTGCCAGCCACGCCTCTGCGCGATCAAGCCAAGCTCTCGGGTTTGGTTCTCCACGGTCTGGCCATCAGTGCTGACTCTGACGTAAAGCGCGGCCCGTTTAATCTTATTCGTCATGGCGGATGCTCCCTACTTTGGGCCGTAGTACATACGGCAATCAGGTGTTTTTTGTATGTCGTTTAGGATATGCCCCCGGCCCTTTGTTTACAGGGGTTTGCGGCGGGGCCTGTCGGTGGGGTTTGTCGTATAGGCAAAAAAGGGCCGCCCAGCGGACGGCCCTATGATGACTGTGGCTTACGGGTTAAGCGGGACCACCTTCGCCTTCTCAGCCGCCACATGGCGGTCAATCGCCGCCTTTTGATCGGCAACCAGCTTCTCCTTCTCCGCAGCGGTTAGCTTGCGCAGTTGGCTCCGATGAAAGAGTCGAAACGCTCCCACTTTGACAGCCTTGGTGCCTTCCTTTGGCCTGAAACCCTCAGCGGCCCATTTAGCGAAGGTCTTGGTGTCGATGTGAGGAACGACGACACCAAAGCCAGCTCGCTTGAAAGCTCGAACGCAGGCCATCTCGGATTTGATCTGCTTTTCGGTCTTGCCAGCCACAGACAGCTTGGCAGGCTTCTCAGCCTGCATGAGAGCCAGCCTTGCCTGCACAGCTTGGGCAAGGATGGCCTGAAAGGCAGGATCATTCGGGTTGAAGCTCGGGACTGGCGACGCAGCTTTGCTGATATCCGCCTTGGCAGCTTCGGGTGCCTTCGAGGTTTCGTTCTTACGAACAGCCATTTGCATTCTCCGGGTTTGGGTTGATGAACCGAACCCCGGTCGAATGCCGTTACATACGTCGCCACACTCGGCGGGGTTCGTAAGAACTCACCCCGCCGATGTGGCTGGTATGAAAGGTCATGTGATGCAGGCAACCGATTGGTGCATCGCGCCTGCCTGCGAAATAAGCGAGACTTAGGGGCTTGGGCCGGGGGCCGTTGTTCTTACAACGAGGAATGCAAGCTCGGCTCGATCACAATGCCGTAGAGCAAAGCTCACGGCATTACACAGGCGAACGCAGGCGAAGAATAACGCTGGCGCAATTTCAAATAAGGAGGTGAACCTTTCGGGCGGGGGGCCGCTAATGAAATGCCCGCGCCCGGTATAAAATTTCCTTGTCCAACGACATTTACATAGCAAAACCCAAAATCGAAAAACCAAAAACCAAAACGCAAAACCAAAAATTGCAAAAACAAAAAATCGGCTTTCAGGATAGCCCCCCCCCCGAATCGGAAGCCCGCTGGCGAGGCTTTATCCGAGTAGGTCAAAGTACCCCGCAGGAGATCAAACGCATGGGCGGTCACGGCTGGAGTCAGCGGCAACCCCGCGGGTCGGCTCGTCGCTTTACTTCATAAGCGGAGCCAGGTGGTTCAGAGCGTCTTCAATCGCCTGTGCTTTTATCGTGTGGTATTTCACCAGGAAGCCCGCGTGCCTACTCTGCACCTCTACGCCGTCTGCTTTCTTGTAGGCATGATCTAGAAGCAGCAAATCGTGCTCCCACTGGTCAATGACCCCGTATGCATTGGACACTGCGCGAATTGCGTCAGGCGGAAGAAGCCCGATCTCCGTCACCAGTTCCGGAAATAGGCGCGCCTTGGGAGTGCGAATAAGCACCGACGCCAGACCAGAACCCGGCTGTTTCAGTATTTCAATGTCGGCGATCCAATCGTCCCGGAATTGCTTCAGCTCCGCGTAGAGTGCGGTCGCAAGTGAGGTCCGGTTTTGATCGCGCAACCGATCATCTCGTTTTCGGTTTAGGTGGGCGTTGAACATCGCGCCAAGCAAGAGCGCGATAAAGCCGAGGGTCGACCCGGCTAACGTCCCTAAAAAACTTGCCGTTCCCTGGGGCTGTTGGTTCAGCCAGGTGAAGAACTCCGAGAACATCAACTACCTTTCAATACTCGATCCATCGCCGGATGCTCCCGGTTCTTCACCTTGATCCAGTGCTTCGAGCGGCCAGCCTGATACGGCCGATCACGCCGCTTGATCCATTACCCGTGCTCCTCACGTTTAGTGCACTACCAACACCGGCACGCTTCCGTCCGCTAGGACCTCCGATGTCTGACTCCCCAAGAAAAGCTTCCTGAGGCCGCGACGCCCATGAGAGCCCATGACGATCAAGTCGCAGCCTCTGGACTTTGCTGTTTCGATAATCGCGGTGGCCGGGTGCGCGTCCGGAATATGCACGAGTTCTGCAGATATCCCGATCTGCTCCGCCATAGCTCGAGCTTCATCGAGCACCATGCCCGCAGATGCCTTGCGGCCTGCGTTAAAGCTATCAACCTCTTCCTGCGTGGGAATCCATCCCGAGGCGTGTCCGGACCCATAGTCGACCGGAAGCGGTTCCGTTACGGCAATGACTGTCACTTTAGCATTCAAGGCCTTTGCGAGCTCTATCCCGTGCTTAACGCCTTTTCTCGCGACATCCGATCCATCCGTGCTCAAGAGAATATTGGCGTACATTCGGGTAACTCCCTTGCTCGTTGAACATTTTCCCTAAAAAGTGTGATCCTTGCAGGCGGTCAGGCAAACGCATCCATCACCCGGCTCATCGCCGGATGCTTCCCGCGACAATTAAAAGGCCGCCCGCTGCCTTTAGTTCATTTTAGCAAGGGAGAAATTAGCGTCGCGAAGCCCGCCGCTTGAGTTCGAGGATCAACTGGTCGCCCGCCTCATGAATATGGTCCAGCGGGTGATTACGGCAATAGTTGCTCACCCACGCCACTCTTCCTTTAGAGTCTGGTAGGGCGATTCCGTTATCGTCGCCATAGACGCTGTAAGCCGACAAGTAGCCAGCGAGCCACACGTCGTCGGCTAATGAGGCTACGTCTTCTTTCCGATGATCGGCCGTCCATTCCCCGCACGAATAAGCTCCGTGTCCGACTATATGGCCCGCTCCTGCACGAGCGCCCGAAATGGCAGCGGACAGCGACAAAACAATAGCTATTACCGTTCTCATTTCACCCACTCCCCAAGACCGCTTTGCTCTAATATGTCGGGATACGATGTGTCCGGCAGTCATAGGGACCATCCGAGCCGGAACCCTTAATATTTTGATTGAAGAACTGGCCCATCGAAGGCGCTGCCATGAACGCCTCAAGGATCGCAGCAGGCAGTTCGCAATAATGGTAGTAGGTACCTCGGAGGTCGATCAGCATATAGCTTTGAGCCTTATCGTAGCAGACCCGTTGAATGAAGCTGCTTCGGGTTATATCGGTGCAAACGAAGGGCTTGAGATCGACTATGCCGCGATATTTCACGTCCACGGTTTCCGCTCGCGCGGACGCCGCGATGAGCGCAAGCAGGAGCGTCCCGAAAATCGTCGTACCAATAATTTTGTGCATATGCCCACCCCCAACGAGGAGATCCAAGCGCAACTGATGGGCGAGATCAATGGGGTGGAAGGAAATGCCACAACTTCTCGGAGCAAGCGGGAGGCCAGCAGGCCTTCTCACGCCTTACGCGAACGCCTCTGTCTAACCGGCCAATAGAGAACGATGATGCCCGCAGCGCGGGCACCATACGGGCTGCTGTATCAGCGGCTCGACTTGTAGGCGATTTGCAGGTGAAGGCGAACGAACCAACTCTCCACCTTGAGTAAAAGGTCCAAGAAGCGGTGTCTTGACGCCGGATCGGCAGGTTCGATTTCTGAACCGTGTTGTAATTCCGTCGTTGACGGACTCGGAAACTGGTAGCAATCTTTCATTTGCGAATAGTCCTCATTGCCAAGTGGTGACGCTTCGTTGCGGCCCTCCCGTCTCAAACACGGTGAGGGTCGCGCTGTTTTTGCGCTTGAGGATGATCCACGTCGTCGGAGCGTTGCCTGTACCCGGCCCGCGAATCAGCATCTGCACATGGCCTTATTGGACACGCGACCGACTTCATGAGGCAATGCAATAGTTGTGCTAGATTTCCGCGATCGCGAAAAAATCATATGTTTTGTGTGGGATGTAGCTATTCCGCGACATTCCCTGGCACCTGTGGCGCTGGGCGAGCGACTGTTAAACCTTTGTTAATGAAACGCCTCATCCGCCAGCCAAATGAGCGAGTTTGGGGATTGCGTCAAGGGCGCAGCATGGCGTTCACAAATCCGGCATGGGCGCGGCGGCGTGACGCGGATTTGGAACCAAGTTCGAAGCGCAACGAGATTGGGAAGGCAGAACTCAAAAGAATTAAACATGCGCCCAAGATAGGAGGCGCTTATTGGATTACAAATGAAAGTGGCCCCGGCGCTGTGACGAACCGAAGCCACTTCCCCCCTTCAAGCGGGCTGGCTCTCGGGGAGAGCAGACAGCAAAACAGGTTGGCTCCAAGCTGTCTGTCCGAAAGGTAACAGTTCGCCCTGGGGCGTTGCGGCTGGGACCGTTCGCCTTAACTCTCATCCGGTCTTTGGCTGGCGTCGCACCAGCGCTTGATAGCTTCCGGTTCAATCCGCTTGTGGTCGGGTCCCTCGACGTAAAGAACGGTTGTATGAGACGCCTTCATCATATCGCAGGCGGCGCTCAAGGCGGCGACTTCGGAATTGTAGTCCTGCCACCGCGGACGTGCGGGCAAGCTATGGTTAGACGTGAAATGCAGTTTCCATTTCATGGCGGACTTCCCGAGTATATCGCGCCAGACTGGCTGGAGCGGAAGCCGGTTCAGTGCTTCCTAGAAGGCGGCTCAATTCTTGCCAAGCCGCAGCACCGCATGGGCGCCCGATACGGGCTTGCCGAAATTTGCCCTATCGCCAGCACTTCGACCGGCAACTCGCGCTCTCTGACTGAAGGCGGCACGGCTGGCACGGGCTGATCCAAGACATATGCCTTCGGCCTTCAGCAAATCTTCGATGGCTTGGTCCTTGATGACGACCAACGCTTTGCCGTTTGTGGTGCGCTCGGTCTTTGATTGGTCGCACATCTCGGTCATGCGAGCGCTGATGCGCTCGGTGCATCCGATGACAAAACCGCGAATCTCTTGTTTCCGTTCGTTCCCCTCAGGCGCCAAACAATCGAGCAGAAACTCGAACAGAGCCTCGTGGACGAAATCGGCGAGATGATCGAGCAGCCATCTCGCAAACTCAATGTCCGACTTTAAACCAGCGAAGGTAAGGCCGGCCTTGGAGCGGTCACGATAGATTCGCGCGTTGCAGTATCGTTCAACGGCATTGGCCAGCTGCCATTTGATCTTATGGGGGTCGCGAGCGTCCGCTTCGCTCTCGTCGTGAAGGATCGCTTTTTCCTCCTGACTTAGCTGCAACTCGTCGTCCGTGATCTCATGGGCGTCGATCCAGGCTCGGACCTTGGCGAGCGCTGCCAACTCTTCCTCTTCGGTGCAGCCGTTCTCCGTCGTCTTGGCGAGCAGGGCTTTGACCTTCTCGATGATCGAATTGCGGTTGACCATCACGCCACCTCCTTATTGGGCTTTGGCCTCCACGCGCCCCCGTTGAAATAGACGATGGCCTTCTTCAGATCAGCTTCGTCCAACTTCGGCAAAAAAAAGTCGCAGGCATCCAGAAACTCTCGAAGGTTGGTTTCGCTTCCGGCATTACGTAATGCCGGGTCCGGCTCCGGTTTCGGTTCCGGCTTCGGTTCCGGCTTCCCTTTGCCTTTGGGTTCTGGCTTGGGGTCGGGCTTTGGCAGCGCAGCCTTTTCCTTCTCCCTCTCGATTTTCTCGGCCTTGAGCTTGTCGCGGTGCCGCTGCTGCGCCGCGGCGTTGTCGATCTGGTGCTGCTCGAAGTCCTTGCGCCCCAGGGCGATGCCAATCAAATCCTTGGCGCGGCGGATTTGAATGCCGCCCGCCTGCTTGAGGAACTCACCGAAAGCCTTTTCGGTCGGATGCCGCTTCTGAGCTTCGGCCAGCAACTTGCCTGCGGCGACCGCCTTCTCATTCCGGGTTACGGTCGCCGCATCGTATTCCTTGATGGCCTTGACGATCTTCGCCGCAAGCTTGGCGTCGTCTCCATCTTCATGTGTCATTCGATTCTCCGCCTGTTCTCCCCTCCGGGTCTCAAAGAGACACCGCGAAGAAGGGAGATTTCGCCCGTCATATTGCGGAACTAGTTTTGGTACCTGCATCCAAAACATGCGCCGACCACTCCAAATCCGCAAGGACTACATTCGGTACCTCACGCAATCGTGAATGGCGACAGGTCGCAATTGTGGTACCTTGCCCGCCGCCATCAACGGCAGGAAGGAGGCTGATTAAATGCCTAGAAAATCTACAGAATTTGTCCAATTCAAGCTTCGAATTCGCGAAGGATTACGGCGCGAAATCGAGAAGGCCGCTAAGAAAAAGGGCATTTCAGCGAACGCCGAAGCGGTTGAAAGGCTAGAGAAATCCTTAGTGGCTGAAAACCAATTCGGCCTCCTTGAGCAATTCTTTGCTCAGCTTGTTGAGCGGGGCTTCCTCAAGGAAGTAAGCACGCCAGAAGGCCAGCAAGCTTCGGCGGCTTCTAATTCGGTGGAACCTGAAATGATAAATGACGAGGACAATTCGGTTCACTCAAGCCCAAATCCGTCGTGCCGTTAAAGCCGTAGAGGCCACGGGGCTAAAGGTACGCGCCGTCCGGGTTTACCCCGATGGCAGCATTGAGATCGAAACCGGAGAACCTTCCAAACATGCCGCAGCCACGGCATTAGTCGGATGGGAGGACATCTAATGGCAAAACTCAGACTGCAATACATCCACGAATATGTGGATCGTCACGGCAAGGTGCGCCGCTATTTCCGCCATAGGAATGTCAAAGGCCCGCTTCCGGGTATACCGGGATCAGCCGAGTTCATGGCCGCCTATCAGAAATTTCTTGGGGTCGATACCCATGCCTGTCCGGCCAGACATTTAGGAAGCGCCCTTCCCGGCAGCTTCGGCGCTTTGATAAATGAATTCTACGGCTCCCGGCCCTTTCTCAACCTGAAGCAATCGTCCCGGCATACTTATAAATGTGTGCTTGAACCATTGGCGGCCAAACATGGGCACCGGGATGCCCGCAAGCTCGACCACAAGACTGCCAGCACACTGATTGAGGACATTGGCGCTACCAAACCGGCGATGGCGAACCTCACCCGCTCGGTCCTGAAACGGGTGATGCAATACGGCATCAAGGCGGGATACGTGGACGCCAACCCGTTCATCGGCATAGACCGCCATAAGGTCGGCTCGTTCCATTGTTGGACCGAAGGCGAGCTACAGCAATTCGAACAACGATGGCCAATGGGCACCCGCCAGCGCTTGGCCTTTGAACTCCTGTTGCGCACCGCCCAGCGTGGCGGCGATGTGGTCAAGATGAAGCGCTCCGATATCGTTAACGGCGAGTTGCACGTCATCCAGCAAAAAACCGGCGTTGAACTCTATCTGCCGGTGGCTCCTGAATTGGAACGCGCCCTCCGCGCATACCCAGCCAATGGCTTGACCCTGATCGCGCGCGGGGATGGCAGGCCCATCACACGCGCGGGCCTGCAACGGATGATGTGTCACGCCGTCGAGGCTGCGGGATTGCCTCCCAGGTGTCTGCCTCATGGCTTGCGCAAAGCCTGCCTGAGAAGGCTTGCCGAGAGTGGCGCGACCGAGAAGCAGATAGCCTCATGGTCAGGCCATAAAAGTCCGCAAGAAGTCGCACGCTACACGGCAGCAGCGGATCAACGGCAACTCGCCAAGGACGCCATCAGCCGGGGCAGAAAGTGAACACCGATTGGCTAACCCGCGTTGGTTAGCCAATTTGGCAGCGAATTCTCGAATCATCTCAACGGCATTTTTCGTGGGCACTAATCAGCCGGTTAAAAAGCCCCCTCGGGCCGGCTTTCGGTCCTGAAGACGAATTTGGCTGTCAGGACTCGCTCCGAGCGCATTTTCGCCACGAATGCTGCGTTAACCAACAAATTCATCGATATCGGGACCACCAGAAGTCATTTTGGCCCAGCCGATTCATAGGTTATTAAGTGATCGGGACGGCAGTTTCTGCCGTGAGGGATTAACAATTCGGGCCAGACTTCGAGGCTTCTCTTGCCGTTCGGCGGATCGCTTTCGACCCGCGTTCGACCAATAGAGGCCCACAGAACACGCGATTTGCCGGGGACGCAGCATGCAGGCACTTACATTCTTCTTGGCGTTTGTGGCGGTCCTGGCGCTGATCGGCGTCGCGGCCTGGCTGGTACGGCGATTCGCGGGCAATCGGCTCGGTGCCAACACCAATCGCAGCCGAATGCCCCGTCTGGCGGTGATCGATGCCGCCGCCGTGGACGGACGCCGGCGGCTTGTCCTGGTACGTCGCGACAACATCGAACATCTCCTGATGATCGGCGGCCCGACCGACATCGTCGTGGAGCCGAACATCGTGCGTGCCATGCCCGGTCGGGACCAAATGCCGCCACGGCCGGGCCTCGCCGGCCCCGAGCCGCAGATGCGCCCAGCGCCCGTCCCCGAGGCTGCAGGCTGGGGCGATGGCGATTCCCAGCGCGGCGACGGCTTCGATCATACCGAACCGCAAATGCCGGAGCCGCCGCCCCGCCCGGCACGGCCGCCATTTGCCGACGAAATACGCCGTCCGGCGTCCGAACGCCGCCTCGATCGCGGCGATCCGCTGGCGGGATTTGCGCCCGAGCCGCTCGGCGGCCGTGGCGAGCCTCGCCCCGAAGGGATGCCACGAATGTCGCGCGGCGAGCCGTTGATCCCGCGCCCGCCGCGCATGAATGATGGTTCCAAGCCAACCCCGCGCTCAGAGCGCGCCGCCCCACCGCCACCGCCGCCACCGCCGCCGGCACAATCCCCTCCGCTGTCGGCAGCGGATCAAAACCTCGCAGAGATGGCGCAACGTCTGGAAGCCGCGCTTCGCCGGCCGGCCGGTGACACGGTCGCACCGCCCGTCGCGCCCGAGCCGCCCCCGGCCGCGCGCAATGAGCCGCCGACACCACCACCGGCTCCGCCGCCGACAAAGAGCGGATTCGACAATCTTGAAGACGAGATGGCGTCCCTGCTCGGACGTCCAAAGAACCCTTCGTGAGGCTGGCCGCCTCCCCGCGTAGAGTTTTATTTCTCCTCGCCCTGATTACCGCCGGAACACTGGCGGCCCCTGCGCTCGCGCAGGACATCAGCATCAATCTCGGCCAGGGCAATGGCGGCGTGACCGAGCGCGCGATCCAGCTGATCGCGCTGTTGACGGTGCTGTCGATCGCGCCCTCGATCCTGATCATGATGACGTCGTTCACCCGCATCGTGGTGGTGCTATCGCTGTTGCGCACGGCGCTCGGCACCGCGACCGCGCCGCCGAACTCCGTCATCATCGCGCTTGCCATGTTTCTGACCGCGTTCGTGATGGCGCCGGTGCTGCAGAAATCCTACGACGACGGCATCAAACCGCTGGTCGCCAACCAGGTCAGCGTCGAGGACGCGCTGCAACGTGCCGCCGTGCCGCTGCGCGGCTTCATGCAGAAGAACGTGCGCGAAAAGGACGTGAAGCTCTTCATGGACATGTCGGGCGAGCCACCACCTGCGACGCCGGAAGAGATGTCGCTGCGGATCCTGATGCCCGCCTTCATGATCTCCGAATTGAAGCGCGCCTTCGAGATCGGCTTCCTCCTGTTCCTGCCGTTCCTGATCATCGACCTCGTGGTCGCCTCGGTCTTGATGTCGATGGGCATGATGATGCTGCCGCCGGTGGTGGTGTCGCTGCCGTTCAAGCTGATCTTTTTCGTGCTGGTCGACGGCTGGTCGCTGGTAGCCGGAAGTCTCGTGCAAAGCTACGGAGGCTGAGAGCGCGGCATTCACCTCTCCAGGCCGTCTACGAGGCGTTGGCGGGCAATCGGCAAGCCTCAATCAAAGTGGGCGCATATGAAGTACGCGCAACCGAGGCTTGAACCGGATCTCGCCCTGGGATTCAATTGGTCGCGCGCTGGATCATGATGCGATTAAGTGGAATCGCATCATGATCTCATCTCTTTGTTTTGAGCATGATCTTTTCGGAAAACCGGTTTCCACTTTTCCGGATCATGCTCTAGCCGCCCCCGACGGCGCGCCGGGCCGCTTTCGAGGGAAACGCGACATGGATTGCTGCAGTCATTGCCACACCTTCACGCGACGCCAATGGATGTGGCGTTCGGCGCTGACCTCGCTTGCAGCACTGCTTGCCGGCGGCGCTGAACCACGCGGCTCGACCGCTGCTGCACAAACGGCCGAGACCGCCAATGCCGCGCTCGAGATCTTGCGCAAATCCATCTCCGTCGACGTTCACACCCATGGCGGGACGAGCGGAATTACATCGCAGGTCCCACCCAATGACGGTCTCGCCACGGGCATGCGGGCCGGATCATTGGCGGTGGCATGTCTCGCCGATGTGCCGGATGCTCCCGTTCTTGGCAGGAACGCGGCCGGAGTACTGACCGCGTTGCGGACGCCGGAACCGGGCCAGCTCTATCGGTATCACTTGGAGCGTCTTGCCTGGGTGGATGAGATGGTGGCGCATCACGGCCTGCGGCGGGCGCTTTCGGCCGCCGATCTCGAAGCGGCGCATGCGGCCAGACAGCCGGCGATCGTGGGCGACGTCGAAGGACTGGATTTTCTTGAAGGAAAACTCGAGCGACTGGAACAGGCGCATCAGCGCGGCGTCAGGCACGTCCAGCTCGTGCACTATACTCCCAACGACATCGGCGACTTCCAGACCGGCATCGTCACCCATCATGGGCTGACTTCCTACGGCGCGGAAGTCATTCGCGCCTGTCACCGGCTCGGACTTGTCTGTGACGTCGCGCATGCGACCGAGGAAATGGTCAAGCAGGCGGCCAAGGTTGCGACCAGGCCCCTATTATTGTCGCACACCGCGCTGTCCGGATCCCGCGCGATGGGCGCAACGCCGCTGGTCGCGAGGCAAATCAGCCCGGACCACGCCCGCGCGATCGCCGAAACTGGCGGCGCCATCGGCATCTGGCACTTCTTCGGCAGTCTTGAAAAATATGTCGATGGCCTGAAGGAAATGATCGACGTTGTCGGGATCGATCACGTTTGCGTCGGCACCGATCAGCAGACCAATCCGGGCGCGGTGCAGGATTATGCGCAATGGGTGCAGCTGGTGGCAGCGATGCTGCGCGGCGGTCTCTCACCCGAAGAGGCCGGCAAGATTGCCGGCGGCAATTACATGCGCATCTTCCGCGCCGCGGTTGGCTGATTTGAGGTGAGCCCGCTCTGGGCCGCGGTTATCGGACGACGGCGCCGCGCCTCACCCCGCCACATCATATTGCTTGCTGAGGTGGTCGCCGATCTGGACGATCATCGCGACGGATTCGCCATAACCGGGCCTCGCCCTGGTCTCTTCATCGGCCTCGGTGCGAAATTCCCAGCCGTCGTCGGTGGTGACAACGAAAATCCCGATCCCATCCGGACCGTCGGCGTGAACCTTGAGCTCAGCCCTTGCCATCGCGACGAGTTCGGCTTCGGTTTTGGTGGGCTTGCTCATGACGGTGGCTTCCCCTCTTGCGTGCTGGCAGGCGCAAATTGACGCTTCGGCGACGATCTGTCGAGGGGGTCACCACACAATGTAGCTAGCTACTTCGCCACGCCCGCATGCTTCACACCGACGATGGCGGGCAAGGAGCCGGTCGGAAATGGATCGGCTTTCGCGGTTCCGGGCGGGGTAACGCGCGCGGTGGTGTCCGGGAAGCGCGTCCTCATTTCACGCAGGAAGCCGTCGAGCGTATCGACGCTGGCCGCCATCCTGGCGATCTGGGCGAGGTCGCCGCCTGGAGCGCCGACCGGCTTGCTCGCGGTCTCCAACGCCATCCGGTCGGCCTCGCTGCTCATCAGGGGTCCGTATTTTTCGCGGAAGCGCGCCAGGCCGATGCTGTCCTCGGCCAGCGCATAGCCCACGACCGCGCGGATCATGTCGCTCTTCTCCACCGGATTGAGGGGGCGGAAATCGCGCCAGCGATCGCCATAATACAGTTCGATCTGCTCGGCGGACTCGCGCCATTGCCGCGCCGCCCAATAGATGTCGGAACGCAGGCGGATCGTCTCGCGACCGCTCAGATTGGAGACAATGTCGAGCGCAAGATCGTGACGCCCGATATCGCTTTGCGCCCGCGCCTCCAGCAGCAGCCGTTGCTGGCGCAATTCGCCGGAGAGATCGGCAATGCGCGTCGAGCGAAGGGCCGCAATCGCGCGATCCGGCTTGCGATTGGTGAGGTAGACCATCGCCAGGCGTGCCGCCACCTGCGCGCGCGCTGCCCCTTCCAGCCGCTTGTCGATCTGGTACTGGAGCAATTCGCTCGCCTGGTCGAGCAGATCGACCGCGACAAGCCGGTCGGCCAGGCGACGGATCATCTCGTCGCCGCGCCTCCCGATCGGCGTCAGGTCGCGATAATCGTAGAACATTCCGAGCGCGTCGATCGGCGGCAGGTCGTCGCCCTTCTGGCCCAGGAACAGCTGGGCAAACAGCGCAGAGGCCGCGTCCTGGCCCTGGCGCGAGATTTCCGAATTGGGCGAAAGGCGGTTTGCGATCCGAACCGCAGCGAATGATTCGGCGTAGCGTCCGGTGTCGGCGTAGATGCGCGCCAGCATTTCCAGCGTCTGCACCTCGAGCCCATCGCCCCTCCACGTCACCGCAAGGGTCTCAAGCTCGCGCAGGGCGTCGGCCTGGCTGATCTCCTCGCGCCGTTGCTTCAGCGCGATTTCGAGCAGCTTGGCCTCCGTCGCAGCGGCGCGATCGTTGGACTCGATTACGCCCTTGTACTCATCGAGCGCATCCTTGTCATGCCCGAGCCCTTCGGCAAGCCTGCCGCGCAACACCGAAATCGCGGGTTTCCATTCAGCCGACGAACCAATGACCTCGAGCTCGCTCGCCCGCTTGGCGGCGCTCGAATAATCCCTGACCTCGAGCGAAGCGCGCATCGCGTCGACGAGCACGATGCGCTGCAGATCGATCGGAAGCGAGCTGATGGCGAATTCGATGCTCTTGAACTTCTCGCGCGCGTCCGGCCATTTTCCCAACCTCGCGCTCGCCATGGCTTTCCAGAGCTGGGAATCGTAGTTGGTTCCGATCGCAGGATTGACGAGGTCCTTCAGCCCCCGCTCGGGACGTCCCATCAGGATGCTGGCGACCGCGTGCACGATCACGGCAGCGGTGTCTTCCGAGCCGGGCTTGGCGTCGGCGAGCGCAAGTTCGAGAACGCCGGCAGCTTCGGAGAACATTGCGCGCGACATATAAAAGCGCGCGAGGTCGATGCGGGCGCGGGTGCGCTGCTCGGGCGCGGCGATGCCCGCGGCCTCGATCAGCGCGTTCTCGCGCTCGATGAAGCTTCCGTCCTGGTTCCTGCGCCACTCGCCAAGGTCGAAAATCGGCCGCACCGCGGTCGGCGCACGCTCGGCGCCGGTGTCGGCCGGCGACAGCGTGAGCCCTCCGGGCTTGCCCAGAATGATCTTGTCGGATGCAACGTCGGCGGTGACCTCATCCGAGTTCGGATGAATCGCAACCCCGTGGATCGACTCCAGCAGCGACAGTTCGACAAAATCCTGCCGCTTGATGAGACCGTGAGCCGGAGGCATCGCGGTGACGACCAGCAGCGTGTCGCCGGCATCGGGATCGACGAAGCGGTGAAGCTGGCCGGCCCTGGGCAGCGGCACGGTCACACTTGCGAGCGAAGGTTCGGCGATATTTCGGATCGCCGCGAGCGGCTGCGTCGGCGTCCCGACCACATCGGCGAAGGTCAGTGTCCAGTTCATGCCGCCCGCCACATCCTCGCCGGCAAGCGCCGGCAATTGCGGCCGATTGAGACGGATGCGGATCGCTTGCCCCTTCTCCAGCGGCTGGACACCGACATCGGCGATAACGGCCCCGACCTGGGAGCGGATCGGCTCGACACTGATCGGCCTGGTCGAATCAAACAGCAGCCACAGCGTATCTGCGCGGCGGAACAGGGCCGCCGGCGTTGCGGAGGGAAATGAAAACGTCAGATGCAACCCGTCGCTGTCGCGGCCGGCGCTGACGGTGGAATTGCCGGACTTCGCTTCCGCAGGCGGTGCGGGCGCGGCAGGCGCCGTTTTCGACGAAGCCTCGGTCGCGGCGGCGGGAACTTGCACGGGCGCGGGCATTTGCGCTTCCGCCGCTGCCGGCATTTTCGGCGACGGGGTCGAATTCGATTCGGAGCCGGCTTTCGGGACTGGCATCTCCGGCGCCGGCGGTACGACCTCGCTCGGCGGCTCTGGCACTTCGGCTATCGCGGGAGCCTTTTCGGAAACGGCCGGTGGCATGGCCGGCATAGCGGTCGCGGGCATCGGGGCGGCTCGCGTCTCGGCAGCCTTGATCGAAGCGCGCAAGGCGTCCGATACCGACGGCAGCCCGGGCGCCTTTTCGGCCTGCTGGAACGCGACGTCGACGACATAGTTCTTGTCGTCGCGGAAGGAATGCACATCGACGTCGCCCACGAGCGCGATTTCCACCGTCGAGGTTTCGCTGTCGCTTTTCTGGCTGATCGAGGCGACATTTGGCGGTGCGGCCACTTTGGCATCCGCGAGATCGAATACCAGCACCTTGCTGAACAGCAGCCTGAGTTTCTGCTCGTTCAGCACCGAAGAGATGCCGACGCCCTCCGGCATTTCAAATACGAAGCGCACGAAAGTCGGCTGAACCGAAGCGTGGACATTGACGGGCGGATGCTTCTTCGCCTCCGACAAGGCCCGCTGCTGACGCAGTTCGCGCTCGGCGACCCTTGCGCGTTCGGCCAGCTCACGAACGACATCCTGCGGAAGCGCAGGCGGCGGACCTTTCCAGGATTCCGGCAGGAAATCGACGAACAACCGCTCGCCGGCGGTCATGGTGTTGATGCTCACCCTGCGCGTCAAAGACAGCCGGATCGCCGTGCCGTCCGGATCGCGCCGCGCCGCCCCGACAAAGTCGGGAACTGCAGTGGAAAGCCTGTCGACCGACAGGTCCACTGGACGCTCGAACCGGATCACGATGATCGATCCGGCGGGCGTCACCTCGGATGTGACATCCTCGGAAAACTTGAGAACCAGCCGGGCAAAGCCGCCGCCGGCGGAGAAACTGGCCTCACCCTTCACCGGCTCGGCGCGGGCCGCGCCTGCAAAGACAACAACAACGACACTGGCCAGCGCCGCGAGCCGTGCAGTCAGCCCTCGACTACGCGCAAGCGGCCGCGGAGAAGCGCGCAATCGCGACCAAAATCCAGCGGCGGGCGTTCGCGCCATTCGGGTTAAGTCTTTCAGTTCAAAGATCCGAGCCGGCCGGACGCCAGTGGTGTGGATGTGACATTCGCTACCCGCCTTCCCGCAGGCTCGTGAAACGCAAATGTCAGATCCGGAATTGGACCACCGGGCATACCTCGCCCGTTCGAATCTAGAATTGGCGATTTAAGGAGCTGTTAACGACAAGTCATTGATCGCCCTGATTTTCGTTCCCGGCAATCACCGGGGCTGCATCGCAGTCCCAGAACGAAAACCCCGCCAGCGCTGGCACGCTGCGGGGCTTGAGTAGAACGGCCGGGTAAGAGGCGGCCATCCATGGGGATAACATATAATCGTCCGCCTTCGCGCGGGCAATCATCTTCTTTGCCAATTTGGAGCAACACGCCGATCGCCGCCTCATGGGAGGCGCGGCCATGACGAACGCCAAACAGATTGGAATTGCCCTGAAGGGGCGCCGCAACGGGGACGGCTGGCTCGTTCGCTGCCCGTGTCCGAACCATGGCAAAGGTCGAGGAGATCGTTTCCCATCGCTCTCAGTTGCTGACGGCGATGATGGACGGTTGCTGCTTCGTTGTTTCGCCGGCTGCGACTTCGCCGACGTTCTCGGCGAACTGAAACGACGTGGACTAGCCGACTCGAGGCAATCGACCCCATTGCCTCGGTTCACGCCGTCCGTTCACCGCTTTGCTGAGCCAAGCGCTGACGTTGGCGCCTTGGCCATATGGCAGGCGACGGTCGAGGCTCACGAAACCTTCGTTGATGAATACCTGAACCGCCGCGGCATTTATCTGCGGCCATCGATGCTTCGCTGCAGGCTTGACCGTAAGTCCATGGTCGTCGGGGTTCAGGCACCGGACGGCAAGATCATTGCGATCCAGCAGACGTGGCTCACACCCGATGGTGAGAAAGCGTCGCCCAAGCGACTGACGACCGGCAACCTCGGCACCGGCGCCGTTCGATTGGGAGCACCGGCCAGGATCATGGGCCTCGCTGAGGGCGTCGAAACCGCACTGTCCGCGATGCAAATGACGGGAGGGACGGTCTGGGCATCTCTCGGTTCCACTCGGCTGCACAGCGTCGAGCTGCCGACCGAGGTCGAGGAAGTTCATATCTTCGTCGACAATGATGAGCCAGGGCGGACGGGCGCAAGACGCGCTGCAGATATCCACACCAGTATCGGGCGAAAAGTTTATCTGCGGTCCCCACCGGATCAATGCGGGGACTGGAATGATTTTCTCAATCTGATTGCTGATCGTGACGGCCGAGATCTGCCGCCCTCCGAAGCCAAGGAGGACGCGGCATGAATATCCGTGCAACAGTGCCTGGCGAAAAGTTCGAACAGGTGAAGAAAGGCGCGCAAAAAACCAACGGCGTGACCGTTCTCATCACGAAGAAGGCGTCAGCAATCAAGCCAAAGGCCATTCGTTGGATGTGGCCGGATCGGTTTGCGCTCGGCAAGCTCGGGTTGATCGGCGGCATGCCCGACAAGGGTAAGGGTCTCATCACCTGCGACCTGATTGCCTGCATCACCAGCGGTCATCCGCTGCCATGCGAGGAAGGGAATACGCCGCATGGTAGTGTTCTCTATTTCACGGCGGAGGATGATTACAACGACACTGTTGTCCCTCGCCTGATGGCGGCCGGGGCGAATCTCGACAAGGTCGATATTGTCCAGATGATGGACGATAGCGGCAACCCGCGCATGTTCAACATGGTGACCGACCTCGCTGCGCTTAAGACGAAGATTGAAGAGATCGGCGATGTCATAATGGTAGTTATCGACCCGATGTCGGCCTATCAGGGACACGGCAAGATAAACCAGGCTTCAACGTCAGACATTCGCAGCTTCCTGTGTCCGCTGACGGACATGGCGTCCGAGTTGCGCGTCTTCATCCTTGGCATCATGCACTTCAACAAAAAGGCAGATATCACCAACGCCATGCTTCGCATTGCCGACAGCCTGGCCTATGTCGCGGCCGCGCGGCATGTTTACGTCGTCGTGGATGATACCGAGAATGAGGGGCACCGCCTATTCGTCAAGGCAAAGAACAATCTTGCCACAGACAAGAAAGCCCTCCGTTACACGACGGGCTCAAAGCTTGTTGGAAAAGATGAAGAGGACGACAAGGAGATATGGGCGCCGTATCTGATTTGGGGCCAGGATCACGTCGAGATCACAGCCACCGAGGCGATGCAGGCCGAATCCGGGGGTGGCAACAAACGTTCCAGTGAAGAACTGGACGAAGCCACGGATTTCCTCCGCACCGAGCTTTGCATGGGAGCAAAACCCTCCACCGAGATCGATGAATCGGCCAAGGCCGCGGGAATTACCGTGGCAACGCTTCGGCGCGCGAAGAAGAAGCTCAAGATCAAATCAGTAAAGGAAAAGGGCGTCCTGGGCGGCGGATGGGCCATCAGGCTCCCAACAGAAGAGGAAGAACGCGAGTTTTAGGTACGGGTGAGCGAGATGAACGCCTTCGCGAAAATCAAGGACTTAGCGGAGGGTGTGGTGAGCACCTTCGAAGATGCTCATGAGCGCCTTAGAAGATGCTCATCAGAGTAGGTGCTAAGTTATTGATATATTCGAAGATGCTCATCTCGCTCATCAAAACCCCCCATGGGCATCTTCGCGGAACAGAACCGGAATTCGACCCCCGCGGGCGCCCCTCACGGACGCGCGCCTCACTTAAAAAATACCCCCAATTTGCCTCTTCCCCGTAACGCCCGCGCTCGCGTCTTGGCCGATTTTAGCAAATGTTTGGCGCCCAACAGCAAGTCCTGATCCATGGTCGGGTGTAAAGACGCACCGCGTCGCGCACGATTTCAACCAAATGACGGTAGCCGAGCGAGCGATGTCTGAAGTATTGGAAAAGAAGCAGACGGACCAGTTCAAGTGTGTGGCTAAACGTCAGTCACAGTTCTTCTTTGGCGCTTACAAGGATTATTTCGAAGGGCATGTTGGCGAACCCTCCAATTTGACGGCCCCACCTAAGTGAGCGCTTCTGGCGATTAGGGGGCAGGAATGGATCAGGCTAGGAGAGAACGTATCCACGAGCTAATCCGGACGTTGGAATCGGCTCAACGGCAAGTTCACGATCTTTGGATCAAGGAAGAAAGCGCGTTCGAGGGTAGATCGCCGCCATTGGGTCAAATTTCGATTAACGCGGCGGATGACCTAGAACGCGCAATGGATCATCTTTCGGACGCCGTCGAACATTTGCAAGGCGCTGCCGGGGATGCCGGTGCGTATTCTTGATCGGGCCGGCTGGATCGGTTGACGGAGCAAACTAGAAACGGCCGCGTCACCCAAATCGCCCTTCCGCCCGCAACGACCGTAATACGCGCGCCCCTCTCTATTTAAAAAGGCGCTGCCAGGTGGCCGATTTCGCCCTCGTTCGCGCAACACCTCGCCCGACCCCATTGCGGAATCCATGCAAGTGCATGAATACGCGCGCTAGAATTGCTCTAAGTTGTTGAATTTGCACGATAAACGGCGCGATATTTGCAAGGGACAACCGGCCTCGCGGATCAGGGCTGCGGCACGCTGCTTGCTTGGATTCTGATGCCTGGCCTTGGGCCCCCTAAGGCTGGGCGGTTTTCCTCCCTGACTTGGGCCCGGCGCGAGCCAAGCGTGCCGGGCCTTTTTGCTGCTCTCGGAATACAAAGAGTTCCCGCGGGGTTTGCTTATGGGGCAGGCCTCGGCCCGAACGGCGACTTTCCCCTACTACGCCCAGCCCGTCCGGCGCCGGCGGCCTGCCCCACTATCACCGGTGGAACGTTCCTTGCTTGCCCGGAGTTGTGATCGCGGGACCGACTGCGCCCGCAGCCGGTCTCGATACCGTTGGTTGGACTGGCCCGGTGTTCGCGCCGGGCCTTTTGTTATGCCGCCCTCCGCGCGCCACGCGGAACCGCCGGCCGTCGCGTCCGTCGTCCAACTGTCACATGGCGGTGATAAACTTGTCATGGCCGCCTCCTTGACCCCATCGCGGTGGCGGCTGGGCGCGCCGAACCTTTCCGCGCTGCCCAAGTTCCGCAATGTCGACTAGCCCGGTGTTCTCAAGCGCCGGGCTATTTTTGGTTCGCCGGATCGTCCCGCACAATTTGTGAAACTTAGGAGTTTCGCAAGAAAACGCTGGACATGGAAAATCAACGTGTCACACTTTGCGAAACTTACTTGTGAAAGTGCGCGCAAATGGCCCTCATTGGATATGCCCGCGTCAGCACCCAGGACCAGCATTTGACCGGCCAGCTCGAGGCGCTAAAGGCGGCCGGCGCCGAGACCATCTACCGCGAGAAGATCAGCGGCGCCCGTGCCGATCGGCCGCAGTTGGCGAAGCTCATGGCATCCCTGAAGGAAGGCGACATCGTGCTGGTGACGAAGCTTGACCGGCTCGGCCGCTCGACGCGGGAATTGCTCGACCTGATCGAGGCCATCGGCATTGCCGGCGCGGCGTTCCGGTCTCTCGGGGATCCTCTCTGGGATACGTCTTCATCGCAAGGGCGGCTTCTCTCAACGCTGTTGGCAGCCATTGCCGAGTTTGAGCGTGACTTGATCCGCGAACGCACCGGTGACGGCCGCAAGCGAGCCATGGCAAAGGGCGTCAAGTTCGGGCGCAAGCCTAAGCTCTCAGAGTACCAGCGGCAGGAAGCACTAAAACGCCGCACCGCCGGTGAGACCTTGGCCGAGATCGCAAAAAGCTACGCCGTCGACATCAGCATGATCTCGCGGTTGGCTCCGGGATTCCGAAGCCCTTTCGCGGTCGACGCAGGCGCATGAAGCGAGGCCAACGGGTGAAGCTGGCGCCGCGGACTAAGCCAAAATGACGTTGCAAAACACCCCCGCCGGAGCCCGACCCCCAGCAGGGGCGCTCGCGGGTGGATGGCCCGAGGCAGGCTAAACTTAGGTGTCGCGCCAAAGACCCGAGAGACAATCAAAGATCGGGCGAGAAGGTTCCCCAAGGCGGACTGGTGAGTTTAACTGCAGCTTCCTTTTTCGGAGGACTGCTTCAGGCGGCGTGGGACATAAAGACGTGGTGCAGCTATGGCGATGAAGATTCTAGCCATCGTTTTTGCGCTCGCCGGCGCTGTCTGCTGGCTCCTGCCCGGCGAGATCGGCGGTTTGCTATTCCATGCCCTGCCCGTCAGTGCCCGTGAAAGTGTGATTATCGGAGCGCTGTTCTTCGTTGGTGCCGCCATCCTAATGCTCATCCGGCCGTCGCACGACAGAGGGCCTTGACACAGCACCACGCCGACAATGCCTGCTCGCGTTGGCGATGCGTTCGACATTTCGTGGCCAAAGCGTAAGCTGTCACCAGACCCCTTGGCACCGCAAGGCTTCGCCATCGGGTCGGCACGGGCTCTGCCATGCGCTGCCGCGGCGGCTGCACACGAGCGGGGCCCGTGCTTTTCGCGCACCAGCGCCCCTTCTGGCCGCCCTGGCGCCGCCTTTTCGCGCAGCCCGTCGAAACGATTGACGGAATGTTGTGTGACATGCTGGCGGCGATTGAGAGGAAGAAACTGCGAGCACCGCCGTGGAATCTGGCAATGTGGGTTCCGCGCTATCCGCTCCCGCGGTGGCGCACCCCTAAGCCCCGTCACCTTCTCCGTGGTGGCGTGCCCGCCGGGAAAATGAGATTTTCCTGCGTTGAGGAAGAAAAGCCAGGATTCGTGCATCACGTCTACGAATGCACGAACTGCGGGAGCACGCAGAGCTTCGTCACACCGACCAACGGCAGTGCGGCAAGCCGTACGCCGCGACCGCGGTCTCGCGCATGATCGCGGCCTGATCCGGTTGTCCCGCGCTTTCTCAGGCTTGCGCTTCAACTTCAAGCAGGTGCCGATATCCGGCACCGACGGATGACGATTCCTTCAGGCGCTCGCTTTGGCAGGCTGAGAGCCCGAGTGCCGTCAGGCTCAAAAGCAACGCGATTATGCCCTAACTGGCATGTCCCACCGGAAGATGGCTGCGGAGCCGAACGCGCAAGGTGTCGCGACCCCGGCCGGGGGACAATGGCATGCTGCGACCGTCAAGCGCGTCCTGAAGCCCTTGGCACAATCGGGGGCGTCCTTTGATTGAATTTCCTTTGATTAAAATCAAACATTCATGAACGGACGAGAGAGCTGACGGCGGGGCTTGAGGACCGCCACTTTGGTTTTTTTGGCTTTTTTTATTCCTAAATGTCCGGGACCGCTCCAACAGACTCCGTGTCAACTCCTGCAGCTTTGGCAGACCCTGCTCGGCGCCCGGTGCGCTCTTGCCCAACCACGGCCGGCACGGATCAGCCAAGTCTGCCAGTCGCTCCTGCGCCCTTTCTAGAACCGCCGTTACTCATAACTTGAAATCTTGATTTTTAATCAAGCGGCAATTCGGGAGGACATTCAGGCCCAAAAAGTTGCCATAAGATCATTCGTGCATTCTCTGCTTGGCTGCTTTCAGTGCGATAAGCTCCGCATCGACAGCGCGGCGTGGAGGAAGGTCCGATTTGGGTCGTTCGGGACCAAACCAGCCGGTGTTGGCTACCATCTTGATGTCCGCTTCTCTCCAAAAGATGGGGTAATCGGCCGGCCCAGCTTGTGGATAGCTGAAGATTTTGGGTGCTGCGCTTCAGGCTGATGGTGAAACGAGGTCCTTGGTTACGGCCTC
>Ga0210396_10001059_pt1 | contig 31138 bp, 55 predicted proteins | sample IncBWH17OmetaG_FD_155466 | JGI IMG/M metagenome (GOLD analysis project Ga0210396, IMG submission 155466) | Forest soil microbial communities from Barre Woods Harvard Forest LTER site, Petersham, Massachusetts, United States - Inc-BW-H-17-O ...
TGCGTTTATTGCGGCGCGCCGGATACGATATGCATCGGCTGCGAAACGACCGAGTACGTCGCATACTATCCCGACCCCGAGCCGCAGATGCTCTGGTGGTCGAAGGACGCGAAGTTGGACGAGTGGCCGAAGATGCGGTGCATGCCAAAGTGGATGTTTGCGATCCGGCACCCCAAGATGTTCTGGAGGGTGTTTGTGCGGAAGGAGGGACGAGTGCATGGGCGCTGAGGAGATTTGCGGACTGCCGAGGTTTGTCATCTTGCACGAACCGTACAGGGTTCCAGGTGGAGCAATGTGCGCCGGTGATGACTTTAGCGTGATCTCCGTCGACAGTACCTACCAGTGGCTGATGGAGTTGACGATGTTTCATACCCCAGTCCCGGTCCAAGGTTTGCTGATGTGGTCAAGACAAAGGCAATTCATGCCCATCGCTGGGTCAAAGTTTCCTCCGCCCCAGCCGCCACCAGAGCTATACTTCTTCGGCTATAAATGTCAGCGGTGCGGGCAGATTTACCTTCTGCCGGATTCCGTCAAGGTTCCAGACGAGATTCCGGCGGCAATGCAACACGAGTGTTCGGGGGATAAGCATGGGCGGTAAAGGTTCCGGAGTCCGCAACGACGAGCGGCGCGATCAGATCAAGCGGCTGCTGGCGCAAAAGCCGGTGTTGAACTTTTCCCAGATCGGCGAAATGGTTGGCGTGAGCCGCGAGCGCGTAAGGCAGTTGGCGGCGGAGTTGGGGATTACCGGGCAGTCGGGCCGCGGAGGTTTGCGCGGGCGCCGGCCGAAAGTCCAGCCATGAACGACAAGTCCCTCAACCCGTTCACCGACCTCGCCGAGTACGAGCCGCCGAAGACGCATACCTCCGGCCGCCGCGAACTTCGCTACGAGAGCGCCATCCGAGGGGTCAAGATTCACGCGCACCCGAAGAATGCGGATGAGGCGATGAAGGCGGCGCTGACCGGCCAGATGGTCGAGACACTCCCGATCCGGCGCGCCCAGCCGAAGGTGAGCAAGAAAGAGCGGGCGAAGCTGAAGCGGGAGTTGAAGCGCAAGTCCTGATTTGCTCATTTACCCACAACCAAAGCAGCGTATGATTTCCAGTGGAGGCGAACCCGAATGACCGACGTAACGACCGCTCAACTTCTGGCCGAAGCGGAAAAAGACATCAACCGAGTGTCCGGCCTGACCGAAGCCATCAAGGATGAAGTCGCGGCGGTGAGGGACGCACTCAGCCTCCTGCGCCAGAGCTCCAGCGCCAACTTCTCCGAGACAATCGTCTATCGGGTCATCCAGAAGCTCGAAACGGCGGTCGTGAGCCTTGAGTCGAAGTCTGCCGGCTACGAGCAGGAAATTCTGCAAATCCTTCGGAGGATCGCAAAGCGAGAGAGTCCTCCACCACCCTCCACTTCCATAACCACATTTCAGATCCAACAGGAGAATCCCATGGTTTCCATCGCTCCCGGAAATTCGCCCGTCTTCACCGCAACGCCGGTCCCTGCGACCAGTGTTCCCTCGACCCCGCCCACCTGGACCTCCAGCGACACGACCAATGCGCCGATCACGGTTGACCCGACCGGCCTGATTGCGACTGTGGCGATTCCGTCGACCGCAGTGGTTGGCACGTCCTTCACGCTGGAGATTTCGTATACGAATGCGGACGGCACGGTTGCGACTGGCTCGACCACTCAGACCATCGTATCCGCGCCGTCGCCGGACATTACGAGTTTCACCATCGAGCAGACTCAGTAGTATGCTGCCGATCGCCCCAGGACAATCCCCGCAATTCAGGCTTACCCCCGAGCCTGCGGGGATTCCCACCTCCATCGCAAACATTGGCTGGGCCGCCGAAGTCTCGGATGGGTCGGCGGTCACGATGACGTCGAACACATCGGACGCAACCGGCATGACGGCCACGCTGAAGATTCCGGCCAGTACGAAGGTTGGGTCTACCATCATCGTCTGGTGCGTGTACACCAATCCCGACTTCAAGCAGGCTGTCGGCGGCCCGTGGAAGTTCACCGTGGTCTAGCCTCTGGCCGGAGTAACCTCAAGCCTCGGAGAAATCCGGGGCTTTTATTTTTCCGCCGATTCCCCTTGCGCTATACTTGAAACCGTGTAAGACTGATTTTCAACAAGGAGAGTCTATGAGTTTCGTTCCACTCCGCGACCGGGTCTGTTTGCGCCGTGTCGAGCAAGTCAAGAAAGAATCCCCCTTCATCGATCCCGAGACGGCCAAGCAGAAACCGACCGAGTGCGAGGTCGTGGCTATCTCAACCGGCTACATGTCCGAGTACGGCATCCGGTTTTTGCCGCCAGTCAAAGTCGGCCAGCGCGTGCTCATCGGAAAGTATTCCGGGTCCGAGCATAAGGTTGATGGCGAAGAGTTGCTCTTTGTCAGGTGGGACGAATTGCTGGCGGTGGAACCTAAGCCCGCTACGCCGGTCCAGTTCGAAGGCTTGATATCCGACAGTCAGGCGCTTCAGACGAAGCTAACCTACGGCGGCATCCCACGCGAGCTGAATGACTACACGACGCCGATACCCGCACAGCTCGCGACCAAGGAAGAGGTGAAAGCGAAGATGAGAGCAGAGCTTGATTTCGCCGCGCGAGGAGAAAGCCATCCGCCCGTGGAATCTGACGCCGATCTTTCCGACAAGCAGCGCGCCGAAGAGTTGACGGAAAAGTTCCTGCGCAAGCACGGCAAGGGTGGAGAGTAGTCATGGAGCAGACCGGAGCGACTTTTACGGGATGGTGTCTGGTCGAACTCATGGGGCACCAGCGCGAGGCAGGATTCGTGACAACCCAGTATTTCGGCGACAAAGCCATGTTTCAAATCGACGTGCCTGAGATACCGGAGCGCGAGGAGACGTTGACGGTCCCGAGATGGGAAGGCGAGAAGCTATTGCCCAGAGGGTCGGTCATTTCCCGCCAAGCCATCCCGGGCCGCACCCGTCTGGTCAATCCTTCGGCTGTCTACGCCATCAACCCGGCGACAGAGGAAGCGGTCCGCACCGCCGTAGCCGCGAGCGAACGCCGCACGGTCAAAGTGATCTCGGTTCCGGAAGGCGCGCAGCCGGTCTTGCCGATGCCCCAATCTGAAATCGATGGCTACGACGAGGAACCAGCCGACAGCGAAGACGAAGAGTTGCCGGTCTAACAGAATTTCAAACGACGACGAAGGCCGAATCCCCTCCTGTAATTCCGAGCTAGCGCGGATGGAGGGGTGGAGGCGAAAAGGACAGATGTGAGAAACGAACTAAAACATTCGTGGCCAGAGGACGGTATCCAAGGCGTTGCACTTGGAGATCGCGATTTGTTTCTTGTTGAAGTCTTGAATGTGCGAGAACCCGAGGAGTGGGGAGGCATACTCGCAGAGGTTTCACTGACCCTCGAAGGCGCAACGCGTAGGATGGAAGAACTGAAAAAGAGCATCCTTGACAAAGGTTGGACATGCGAGTTGCGGGTCGCTAGGTATGTCCGCGCAGAAGAAGGCGAAAAGGAGGAATGAAGATGGGCATCACCGATGGAACCGGCAAGAGCGCTTGGAAAACCCCTCCCGAAAGCGACGAGGCCACGCGGAAGCGATTACACAAAGCCGTCCCACTCCCCACCCCAAAGAAAAAGAAGGCCAAGAAGGAGCAAGCCAAGTAATGCCCAACATGCTCATCGACAAGCAAGTTTTTATCGAACACGCCCACATGCTGGTCAACCCGTCTCAGGGAGAGCGGAAGTATGTCCTCCGCTTTATTCCGTCGGCACAACTCACGGTGCCGAAAGAGGTATTCGATGGGGTGGAAGTCGGTCGTGAGTATGCTATCACCCTCACAGATGCACCAATCAAGCGCAAGAGGTCCAGTGCGACCAGAAGGACGACCAAGTAATGCCGAGTTTGAACCCAAAGCAGATTGTCACCAAAGATGAATGCCACGCCGCCATCATGAAGGGCGTCGACGCCGTAGCCGATGTGGTTTCGATAACGTTGGGGCCGGGCGGAAGGAATGTCCTGCTGGATGAAGGCCCGTTCCGGGAAGGCAGGTCCACGCGCGACGGTGTGACGGTAGCCAAGAAGATCGCCCTCTCCGACCCAATCGCCAATCTCGCCGCACAACTCGTCATTTCGGTTGCACGAAGGGCCGGTGACTCCGCCGGCGACGGCACCACGACCGCAACTGTCCTCGCCCAGGCCATCTACAAAGGCGGCGTCCGGCAGGTTGCGGCAGGTGCGAATCCTGTCGCCCTCAAGCGCGGCATCGATGCAGCCATCACGGCCATCGTCGGGACCAAGGACGAGAAGGGCAACTACCAGGGCGGAACTTTGGCGCCGCTGATCCTGCCCGTCGAAGACCCCAATGTCATCGCCCAGGTCGGCACGCTGTCGGCCAACTCCGACCCCGACATCGGAAACATGATCGCCGCGGCCATTGCGCAGGTCGGCAAGGACGGCACGGTCACGGTCGAGGAATCGCAGTCGATGGAGACGACGCTCGATGTGGTCGAGGGCATGCAGTTCAATCAGGGGTATCTGTCGCCTTACTTCATCACCGATGGCGAGCGGATGGAGGCGATGCTTTCCGGGGATGATTCTGCGCCGGTGTTCCTGCTGCTCCACGAAAAGCGCCTCGTCTACCACACCGACCTTACGCCGGTAGCGACCATCGTGCATCAGGCGGGCGGAAGCCTTGTCGTGATCGCCGAAGACATCGCCGAGTCCGCGCTCGCATGGCTGGTGGTCAACCGGATGCAGGGCCGGTTCCGATCGATCGCAGTCAAGACCCCCGGCTTCGGCGACCGCAAGAAGGCGTTGCTCGATGACTTGGCCGTCCTGACCGGCGCAACCGTCATCAGCCCCGACCTCGGAATCAAGATGGAGTCGGTAACCCTCGGGATGCTGGGCCGGGCGAAGCGGGTGACGGTGACGAAGGATGACACGACCATCGTTGGCGGCATGGGCGACGAAACGATCCTGAATGGCCGGCGCAATGACCTTCGTGCTCAGATCGAGCGGACGACTTCGGACTACGACCGGGAGCGTCTGACCGAGCGGCTGGCGAAGTTGACGGGCGGGGTTGCAGTCGTCAAGGTTGGCGGCCAGACGGAAGCCGAGATGAAAGAGCGGAAGGATCGCGCCGAGGATGCGATGTACGCGACCCGGGCGGCTGTCGCTGAGGGTATCGTGCCTGGCGGCGGGACCGCGCTGATCCTGGCGGTGGACTCGCATGCGTTCATGCAAGCGGCGATGAATGTGGCGAACGAGGATGAGTTGGCCGGATTCAGGATCGTTGCGAAGGCTTGCGAAGCGCCGTTGAAGCGGATCGTGTCGAATGCTGGCGGCGAAGGTGGCGAGATCGTGGCGGAGTTGCGTAGGCGAAAGGCGCACGTCAGGTCAGTCAAGACGGATATTCCGTTGGAGCTTCGCCAAAACAACTTCTTCGGCTACAACGCCGCGACGCGAGAGTTTGAAGACCTACTCAAGTCTGGCGTCATAGACCCAGCCCGCGTGACCCGCACGGCATTGCAGGCGGCTGGCAGCATCGCAGGTCTCTTGCTGACCAATGAGGCTATCGTGGCCGATGACGTTGAGGCGGCGAGCGAGGTACGCAAGTCGCTGGTGCCGGTGATGCCCGGTGGCCAGCAGCAGATGTTGGGGTATTGAGGAACTCATATGACATTCAGCGACGATGGACAAACCGTAACATTGACGATTGTTGAATACGGTCAACTCGCAGGAGTGGCAGAAAAGGCTGTGCGAGATGCCAATGAGCGCGTGGCTGCTGCCCGTGCAGATGCTGGAACGAGTAAGCGGCTCCTCGAAGAGTGCATGAACAAGGATGCCAATGTCAGGTATCAATTGGACCTCAAGACGGCCCTTCAGCGCCACCAGGACAATGCCGGCCAGATTGTCCGTCTCGCAGAAAACTTTATGCGCGAGGTGTATCACGAGTGCGCTAACGTAGGCCGGACAAACCGCACCGAGCTTGAAGAGAAGATGAAGCAGTTGCGAGGGTATTGAGATGATAGAAGCTGTGTTAGTGGTAGCGCTGATCTTCTCCTTAATGGTCCTATTTGCTGTTGCCCAGCCACATTTAGGCGGAAAATTTACCTGCACCTTCTGCGGCAAGGATGTTGGATTCGATGGCGGTCAGAAGTGGGCACAGTGTTCCGGCTGTGGTCACCGCACGCGAGTTAGGATGTTTGGCAAGGATTGAGTTCCGTGGGTGCGTCACGGAAAATGCGCGGGTAGCTTAAGCAGAGAGAGCGAGCCCGGGACGCCGGGCAGGAGATGCCGGTAGGAGTCCGGCCCCGCGCAGAAGTTAAGGAGGCAATCAATCATGACTACGCTATCGATTTGGGAACTTCAGTGGGGCAGATCATCCGTGGAGTATGCGAATGTGGCTGCGAGCAACTTCAAGGAAGCGCTTGCCCTTTCGGTCTCGTACATCCAGCAGCAAAAGCAGCACTGGGTAGACGTCGGCGAGAACGACATTCAGGGACTCAAGCGACGGAACGAATCTGTAGTCGTAGCCAATCCGTAGGAGTAACCACCATGCCACGAAGGCACAAAGGAGAAGACGATGCCATCACAAGCAGACATTAACAACTGGTTCACCTATCACGCGCCCACGCCAGAGCAACTGGTCGCGTACAACGACATCCGCACTGCCGCGAAGATTTATGCGGAGACGGTCAACAAGCACGTTCCCGAGTGCGCCGACAAGACGGCCGCAATCCGCAAGATTCGCGAGTCGGTGATGGCTGCAAACTTGGCCGTCGCCTGCTACGTCGAACCCCCGCAGAACATCTAGCCCGATGACCGAAGAACAAAAGCGCGAACTGGCCCGGCAGGAACGCACACGGCGTGAAGAGGTCATTCGTCTGTGGTCGAAGATGCCGGACGCGAAGGAGAAGCAATGAGCGCAACTACGCCAATGCCGCAGTATCAGTCGCACAAGAAAGTCTGGGCTCTGAAAATTGTGCGAGTCGAAGACCTCGGCACAGATACAACCACGGATGAAAATCCGATAGCGATGGTTCACTTCGATGCGCCATTTGCGCCGAAGCGGTTCAATCTGCGCGGCAAGCCGACGCCCGCCGCTGGCTGGTATTACGTGGTGTATCCAGACGGCTACGAATCCTTCAGCCCCGCCGCCGCATTCGAAGAAGGCTACACGCTCATCAAATGACTGACACCCCCACAAAGCGCGTCCTCCTCACCCGCGAGCAAGTGATCGATGCGCTGCGTTCGGAGGTTGAGGCCAACGGCCTTTCGGTGACGGCGCGGAAGTATGGGATATCGCCTCAGCAGGTGTCGGACGTCGTGCGTGGCGCGGCGAGGCTGTCAGAGCGAATGTGGAAGCGGCTTCGTTACCAGAGATTTGAGTTGTTCGAACGCACTGAAGAGGAAGGCGGGGAATTATGAACTGGCTACTCACTCGTATCTGGCCATGGTCCGAGATTCGCGATCTGCGCCGCCAGCGCGATTCGGTCAACGGCCATTTCCTCAAAGCTCAAGAATTCGGCGATGCGTGCTGTGCACTGTTGGATCAAGTCCACACGCCATGGCGGCATATTCGGCTGGACGGAAAGTTATACATCATGGGCGTCGATACCACGTCAGTTATGGAGCGGTGCGACGCATCGGTGGTCTTCTATCGCACCGATGAAGGTATTGAAGAGTTTGTTGCCAAGAGTCCCGAGCAAGTTTCGGTTGAGCTTCAGGACAAAGGAAAGGTAGATTTAGACGCATGAATATCAACTGGATTAACAAAATCTGGCCATGGTCGACAATTGTCGCGCTACGCGCCGAAGCAGACAAGTGGCACGCGATGGCAAAAGCCATGAACGAGCATCGCGCGTTTGCAGAGCGTCAGGAATGGTCCAATAAGTTCTACGCGTTCCTCATGCATACGCTTGGCCGTGACCAAATGAGCAATTTAGCCAAAGAGTTCAACGCCATCGAGGAAAGCCTCTATGGGTTCGATGGATCATTGGGTAGGACCGACAAGGATAAAGCGGTATTCCCAGCAAAAGGCACAGGCGAAGTTGACCCGAAGATTGTCGGACCTGTGGCCCAAGCATTTGTCAGGGCTGCGCAGAAGCGGCAGGAGGAAGACAAGTGATCCAGACCCCGATGCTAATGCTTTCCGATGCGATCTCAAGCACGACTGGGCTTGCTCGGATATTTCGCGACATCGCTGTTCGCGCCCATGCCGAGCTGCCTCAATATCGAATCGGCACATACGGAGTCGGTGGCCCGATATCCACTTCGTCGAAGTATCCTTTCCCCAACTACACCATCCAGCATCTTGATCGAATGATCCCGCTGGACCTGCCCCAGGTATGGGAAGATTTCGCCGGACGAGTGGGAGACGGCAGGCAGGAAGATTCGCTTGACGCGTTGCCGGGCACTGTGCGCAAGGGCATTCTTTTCACCTGCTGGAATCCAAGTTGGGTGTTGTGGCTATCCAAGCCCGAAATCCTCCCCGAAGGCCACCCGATCCGCACGTTCCTCGAAAGCAACCCATTCGAGAAGTGGCTCTACTGTCCGGTGGACGGCAACTGCTCGGACGGCACCCTAGGCTTTCAGGGGGCCGATGCGCTCTCCGGATTCGACCGCGTGCTGGCGTATACGTGCTACGGGGCTGACGTGATCGAGAAGACGATGCTGCACTGGGGCGGAGTTGATTTGGAGATTCCGCATCTGCCGCACGGCCTCGACACGTCCGTCTTCTACCCTCGCGACCGCAAGTTAGCGCGGCAAACGATGATCTCGCGGCTGACCAATGGAGCGAAGTCGGGGCTGATCCACGATGAGCAGGTGCTCTTGTCTGTGGTCGCCACGAACTCATTCCGCAAAGACTGGGGCCTGGCCTTCGAGACCTGCGCGCAGTTGATCCGGCGCGGCCATGACGTGCTGCTGTGGGGTCACACGGACGGCCTGCAGCCTCGCATGGGCACTTCGCTCTACTGGGACATTCTCGCGTTGATCCGGCAGTACGGCATGGACAAGCGCGTGATGATCACCATGGATCGTATCTCGGATGAGGATATGGCGTGGGGGCTGTCGGCGTGCGATGCTGCGCTTGGTATTGGGTCAGAAGGCTGGGGTTATCCTCTGAGCGAAGCCTTGGGTTGCGGCCTTCCGGTCGTTCACATGACTTATGCTGGTGGCGCCGACTTCACGCCGGAATGGTTACAGGTTGAGCCGGTCGGGTATCGGCAGGAGCCTGGATGGTGTATACATCGCCCGACGTTCAAGCCTTCTGATTGGGCCGATAAGGTCGAGTTGGCCTTGACGCCGGAAGGTAAGGCAGGCGCCACGCTGCCCGGCTACATCGACTGGAATAATGCATGGCCAGACTGGGCCGATTGGCTCTCTGGGTCATAGCAAGCTTGCCGTTGCCGCTCACAGTCTAGGCTCGCAGGACGAGCGAACATCCTTAGCATCTACGGGGAATCTGAGGCAGGACTGGCTGGGGCGGCAGCGGTGGGGTAAAGAAAGGGACTACTAAAGAAGTGGGGTGTGGCCATGGCCGGAAAACACGGTATCGTAAGAACATTTCTGATACGCGCGTGCGGATGGATGGCGCGAGTGGCGGGTTTGCAGAAGCATTGGAGATTCAGCGAGCACGACCATCAGTACATCAGAGACATGTCATTTTGGGTTGCTCTATCTGCGATGCTGCACTATCGAGGCATGACCTTTGATGAGGCGATATTGTTCGTGGACCCACAATCCGAGCCATCTGAACCATGAGCGCACAGGACGAAGTTGAACGACTATTGAAGGCGCATGGCGCGGTTCTGGTGCGCTCTAAGAACCACCTGATTTACAAGTTCTCCGACGGCAAGATTTTCACAGTTCCGGCAACGCCGTCGGACTATCGGGCCTGGGCGAATGCGCTGCACACCTTGCGGGACTTGCTGGGCGTCAAGCGCGAAGTAAAGAAGAACCCGAAGCGGAAGTGCAAGAAGGGTGTTGGCAAGCCGCTTTACAGGGCCGAGCCTCCGGTGGTCCGAAGAAAGAACCCGCTGGAAGGATTTGAGTTTCCGGCGTTTCGGAGGTACAAGGAGTGCGCGCCGATGGCAGTTGAGCGGGTGCCGATGACGCCGGTTTGGTGCTGGATGCGCAGGTTGATTGGGCATGGAGGGAAGTTATGAGTGAAAAGAAGATCGTAGCCCCAGAAGGGATGCTGAAGGTGTTCCATCATGCGGAAAACCACCATGGGAATAAGTGGGATGATCAAGTTCTAGACAAGATGCTCGAAGCCGCTCTGCGATGGCTGTCGGAGAATCCGATTTTGCCGAGCGAGTTACATATAGCGGAGATGTGCGGAAATCTACATGCGAGAGGCGTGGGATTAAGCAATGCGTCTCTATATCGGGAACTTCCTATCGAATGGCAGCGCCGCATGTTCCTCGCTTCAGGATCTGAAGCGCCGGAGGCAGTCCAACGTGCGGATGTTCGACAGTTGGCGGGAAGCAATGATGGAGGCTTTGAAATGGGAGAGCGAAGGATAAAAGTGCCGGATGGGATGTTGAAGGCGGTTAGTGAGAATTGGCCTATTCGCTGCATGGAAGATAAGGCGCATGTTATGGCCACTCTCGAAGCCGCCCTGCGCTGGCTGTCGGAGAATCCGATTTTACCCTCACCCCCTCAACGCATCAATATGTCACGGGAATTTGTAACCGACAAGGCATGGGTGCTATGCGAAGCATGGCAGCGCCGCATGTTCATCGCGCCAGAACCGGAAGTTCCAGAAGCGGTCAAAGACTTGCTGGCCCCGCCGGGGATACATACCAATTTCACCGTTCCAAACGACATCCATGATGTGCAGATTATCGAAGCCTACCGCCGTGGGCAGCATTCCAAGGAGAATGCCAATGGCTGACACTGTTCCCACTCTCCATAGTCCACACGGCACTGCGATAGTGCCCCAACTCCGCAAGGGCACATCCGCCCCAAAGAAGCCGTCCGTCCTCGGAATCGGCCTACTACGCAACGAGAAAGCAGCCCAGAAATGATCCATGACATTCGCCCATACAAGCTATTCTGCCTACTCGGGACAGAGAACCATGCGCACCTCGTCATCCCTTCCGTTCCGGGCCGCGAGTCGCTGACAATATTTTCGCTTGAGACGCTGGTCCTGATTTCGGCGGCAAGAGTCGTTGAGGCCAAGACGATCCTCGAAGTCGGCACATCCTGCGGGTGGACGTCGATGCATCTGGCGATGAATACCGAGGCTTTCGTGTTCACACTGGACATCGAAGACAAGCCCAAGGCATACGCTGGCGAGCCGTGCGAGACTCGCATTTCGCAACTCCTCACGACAGCCCCGAAGTTCGCCAATGCTCGCGCCGGTTGCCGACTAGACATGGTTTTCATCGACGGCGACCACTCCTACGAAGGCATCAAGGCGGACACGGAAGCGGCATTGCGGCTCAATCCCAAAGTCGTCGCATGGCACGACTACAGCAATGCGGACTTTCCCGGCGTGGCGAAGTATCTGGTCGAGTTCGAGCAGGGGCGCAGAGTCTTCCACATCGAGGACTCATGGATATGCCTCTGGTTCGCCGATGACGCGGTATCTCGGAGCTTGCTGGCATGAACCCGATTCTGATGGTGGTCTACGACCGGACGCCGCGGCAAAGCCAACTGAGCCGGGCTGCGTTCGAATCGGCGATCGCCCAGGATATCCCGGTCGAGATACGCATCCTAAACAACGGGTCGACGTGTCCCGATACGCTGCAATGGCTGGCGGGCGAGACGCGCGCCCTTATCTTCAACAGGGCTGAGAACCAATCGCCACTGAAACTCGCCAACCATCACGGCGAATCGCTGATCGACAAGCATGGATACTTCCTCGGCATCCCGAACGATGTTGTTCTTCCTCCGAATCTCTACCGCAAGATGCTGGAATGGCCGCAAGGCGTAGTCGCCGCGAGCATGGATGGGCAGAACCCGCCGATGGTCATGGAGGACGTTCACCGCATTCATGGCGATGTTCACATGGCCGTCCCTCTGATTCGCGGCTGGACGTGGAAGGCTTTAGTGGAAGCTCACGGCCATTTCTTCGATCCAGGATTCTTCAACTACGCTTCCGACTGCGACCTGAAGCTAAGGCTGATCGATGCGGGCATCCCCACGGCGCAGCTCGACATCCAGTGCTGGCATTATGGCGGGGCGAGCCATCGGCTCGCGCCAAACTGGGCTGAGGTTCACCGGCAGGCGGACAGGGACCGCGACTACTTTGCCAAGAAGTGGGGCTTCGCCATCGGCTCACCGGAGTATGATCGGCGCATAGCGCGGATGTATGAATCGGAAAAGGAGACGTCATCATGAGCGAAGAATCCCAAAGAATCGACCCGGCAGGCTACTGCACCCATGCCCACGTAGAGCGAATACTCGACGTCACCAATGAATACCTAAACATATGGAAATGTACCCTATGCCGTGAACGGTTCTACAGCCTAGACTTCAGCAATCACGTCGCCATTGAGGTCATGGAGCCCCAAGCGAACCTCCGCGACCAGTTCGCAATGGCGGCGCTCCAAGCATCTCCGGACTGGATGAAAGACAGGATTGAAACATACTCAGAGATGGCAAGGCGATGCTATTTGATGGCTAACGCCATGATGGAGGCGCGAAAGCAATGAGCATGTTAAGTATCGGCGGCACTATCTACTTAAAGGACGAAATTCCCTGTCCGTCCTGCGGCCAACTTAATCGCAACTGCATGAACGAAAAGAGCGCCTTCATCGTTACGATTTGCAGGAATGAAGAGTGCGAATATCGCAGCCAGCAAGTCATCATTGAAAAGGCTTCGTCGCAGATACTTTGGGCGAGCGGAATCCCGATAGATGGCAAGCCGACCTTTCCCGCGCTGGTATTCGCGGATGGGTCGGCGGCGTGGCCGAAAGTAAAGGTGATTGCATGAACGATCTAGCCCTAATCGCAATCGGCTTTCTCCTCGGGCTCGTGCTTGCCGTGGTCGCCGTCCTCGCCTTTGCCCTTTGGCGCGAAGCATCGATGCAGCGCACCGAGTCAAAGAACTACGCCACGCTCATCCTCGACCATTTCAAGGCCAGCCGGAATGCGCTCGATATGTTCCGGCGTGAGAATACGATGCAGATCGAGAAGCTGCGCAGCGAAGTCGCTCTGGCCCTCTCCCGAATGGACGCCGAACGCCTGCATGACGCTTCGCTCGCGATTCAGCGGTCCTCGAAGCAGATGAGCGCGGCGGTAGCGACCCTGACCAAGGCGATCTACGCGCAACCAGCCATCGACACCGGCCCGGAAACCTTCGGCATTGAGGATGAAGCGGCGGACGATGCCCGGATGTTGGCCGAACAGAACCGATGGGCCGCGCAACCAGATCCATTCGCCGGGCTGACGGAAGAGGAAAAGAATGCTCGCGTTCAGCAGTATTTCCAGAATCGGCAGCGCAACGGGATCAGCCATTTTGGTTCGGCACCTCCGGCGGCCGGCGCTGGCGCGTATGCTTCCTTGCTCGAAGAGGCGCAGCAGGTGGCCCCACCAATGAAGCCGATGGCGGATTTCGATGATATGGCGGCTGAGGATGGCTTAGACTTGAGCGGTAAAGGGGAGTTGGGGGAATGAGCGTCGCCAAGCCGACCATCCCGGAAATTGAGCCGTTCGTGCGCGATCTATATCGCCGCAGTTGCGTGGGATGTTGTCTGCACATTGTTCTAGATGATGGGAATATCGAAGATGGGAATGTGAAATTCTGCGTCGAATATGCCCGCGAAATGGGACATGCGGAGTGCGAAAAGCTCGCCTCGATGATGCTCCTGATGTCGAAGACCCAGAGAAAGAAGTTGGGAGCGAGAGCATATGCCTCCTAAAGCCCAACGCGCGCGCCACACCGCCGAACCCGGCGCCGCCGACCGTCGCCGATACCATGCTTTCAAGTCGGGCATGATCGTCGCGGACATCGCAGCACAGGAGGGCGTCAAGGAATCGACCGTCGAAGAATCCATCCGCAAGGTCCGCGCCGACAATCAGCGATATTCGGGTGAGGAAACGGCGATTCAGGTCCGCAAGATTCTGCTTCAGCATCTGCCCCAAGTGAGTGAGGCGCTGTCCAGAGGGATGACGGCGACTAAGTTGGTGACGCGGCAAGTCGTGGCGCTAGACTCGCTGACCGGGAATGCAGTCCAGTTGCAGGAATCGATTCGCGAGGCGGACCACGATACCCAACTCAAGGCCGTGAACGAGTGGCGCGGGGTGGCTGTGGCCGTCCAGCCGCGAGAGCCCTTGGTGAGCATCGATCAGCGCAGCCAGACGAACATCATGAACACCGCTACGCCGGTTACGCCGAACAGCCTGACGTCTCCGGAGGCGGTGATTCGTGCGATCCGGGCGCAGAGAGGTTTGGCGCTGGCGGATGGGGTACAGGCGGCGACTATCGATGCAGTGGTGGCCCATGCGACGGATGCCGAAGATGCAGAGGGGGATGAGGATGGCGATGAACTAGACGAAGACGAGGATTCTGAAGATGAGGACGGCGAATAGTGGATCATGAGCAGATAGACAGCATCGTAGACCTCGCCGCGACGGTGGCAGCCAAGGCCGATGATATCGAAGAGGTTTTCGTTATTTACACTCTCAAGAGCACTGGCCGGGGTTACTCGCTAGACAATGGTTTGACTGTGGCGCAGGCGAACTTCCTCGTAGACAAGTTCAAGTTCTGGCTGTTCTCGTGCATGGCGAAAGAGGGCTGAGGCGATGGGCAAGCCGATCCCGCAACTCAACCTGCGCTGCGAGTGGTGCAAGCGCCTGTTCGCGTGGCAGCCGCACAGCCCCGGCCAGGCGAGAAGGCTGAAGGCGACCTGCTCGGACCAATGCGCGGGTAGACTAACTTCATGGAAGTACGAAAAGGAGATTGGCGATGGCATGGGGAGCATTCGAAGAGCGTAACGACGAGAGCGGAGCATTTATCGCCTACCACGTAGTCCCGATGGTGCGCTTCGATTCCGGAGCGGAACCCGAGATGTCCGGAGCGCATACGCTTTCTGCCGACTGCCCGTGCCATCCATTTCTGGAGTACGGCGGCGATCCCGACTTCCCGCTGGATGCGCGCTCGGAGGATGGAACGGTCATGCGGTGGCGGATATGGCAGCACCACGATGCCGACCATCCGGGGGCGATGAGCGAGGATGAGTGGCGAGAGAAGGCTGTAAAAAGCATTACGGTATGAGGATATAATTGGGGTGTCGGATGGTGGCACACCCGGCGATAATCTGACCATACGAGAGGTTGACTCGCATGACACCCCGCAAGCCGATAGTAACACGCATTATTGATGGCCGATGGATCGCTCCTATGACGGGACGCGACATAACCCCGATACCAACTGACGATGGAAAGTGCTTCCTGATCCCTCTGACGCGTGGGTATTTTGCGAAGATTGATGCGGAAGACCTTCCTAAGATAGGAACGAAGGCGTGGACTGTTGTTGTACCAAAAAAGAGCAAAAGAGTTTACGCGTATCAACGTGGACGTTCATGCATGGATACGGTCCTGATGCATCGCTTAATCATGGACGCTGGACCAGATCAAGAAGTGGATCACGTCAAACGGAACGAGACGCTGAACAACACGCGAAGAAACCTACGCTTCGCAACTCGCTCCCAACAGAACTACAATACAAAAGTCAGAAACAGCTCAGTGAGTAAACTTAAAGGGGTTAGATTTCGCCCCGCGGCTTATACTGCGTATTTGCACCACGAAGGCAAGAAATACACCTTTGGAAGCTTTTCAGATCCGATTCCAGCGGCTAGGGCGAGGGATATTGGTGCCATCCAACTGCACGGAGAATTCGCCTCACTAAATTTCCCAAGAGAGGACTACGGCGATGTGCCGCCATATAGCAAGATTGACCACAGAAAAGGCCCCAGAAATAAGAAGGAGTAAAATAGCGGCGTGACGTACAATCGCGCAGACCCGTACCTGGATCAAGGCATCACAGCCTTAGACCAGCGACTGCTAGAAGCAAAGAAGCAACTTCCAAAAGGTAGTGCGGAAGAGCAACGGGCGCTTGCGTGGCAATTCCTGTCTCCAGCGGAATCATCGTTCATTCAAGAGGAAATCGGACGATGTATAGAATCGCGCATCTACTACCTGAATAACTATCATGTCATTCAGACCGATCGCGGCATCCTCACATGCATGAATCCGCTCTTTGATCTTCAACTTATGGTTGAGGATGCCATTAGCACATCTGTTGCTGAAAATGGGCGGTCGTTTCTCGTTATCCTCAAGCCGCGCCAGTCGGGTATCACCGAGTATTCTAACGGAGTCATGTGCTGGCGCACGTTCTTTCTGCCCAACGCCTTTACTCTCACCGTAGCGCAAGACCCGCCAACAGCGGCGTGGGTGCAGCGCAAGGTAAACGTGGCCTACGATAGGCTACCTTGGTGGATGCGGCCGGAAAGAATGTATCACAATCGTGGAGAGTACCTCGAATTCGGCAGGAAAGATGAGACGATGCGCTCCTCCGATCCGGGTCTCGGCACAATTCTAGTTACGACGCACGCAATGCGCGATACCGGCGTTGCCATTGGCAAATCGATTCGCAGTCTTCATCTCACCGAAGTGTCGCGCTGGCCAAGTTCCGACCTATATGTCTCCGACATCAAGCCCACCATGAACGCGCCGGATACAATCGCCATCGCCGAGTCGACCGCGTGGGGGTCCAATGGATTCTTCTATAACCTATGGCAAGGGGCTAACGATCCAGAAGACGACGACGGCGACTGGAAGCCGCTGTTTCTCCCCGGCTATCGCGATGGCAAAAACCGCCGCATCATCCGGCCAAAGCAGCAGCCATTCATTCTGACCGACGCGGAGAAGAAAGTAACGACACGGGTCAAGATGGAGGAAGGTTTCGACATCCCGAATGAGTTCTGGAACTTCCGGCGCCGGGGAATGAAGGACTCGATCAAGGAGTCTGGATTCGCTTACGGCCACCTGGAATGCTTTCCCATCAGCCCGAGAGAAGCCTTTCAGTCCTCCGGCATGGGTGCCTTCGCTCGGCACAAGTTGGATGAGCAGGAGGCAAACGTCCGTAAGCCGAATTGGGTTGGAGAAATCATCTTCCAAGGTCGCGGCGTAGTTCCTAAAGTCCTCTTGGAATATATGATAGCCAAAGACGGAAGCTATCGGGATGTTAACCTGCCGCCGCGTGAGAGCGTAGGTGGAAGGCTGTATCTATGGGAGCAACCCGACCCCGGCAAGATTTACTATATCTCCGGCGATGCGGGCGAAGGCATCGGGCAAGACCCCAGCGTGGTCGAGATCATCCGTGCAGGGTTCCTCAATGAGCCGGATGTGCAGGTCGGAGAATGGGTCGGGTACGAGCCACCAGAGGCATTCGGGCGCATCGTGTACGCGATTGGCCACTACTTCAACCGGGCCGAGGTGGCAATCGAGTACAACGGCCCCGGCACTGCGACGGCAGACTATCTGATGAATCAGTTGGAGTACCCAAACCTCTACACGCCGCGCAATACGGACCGCGTGAAGAATCCATTTAAGCCCTTCCTCCACTGGCAGACCACGTCCAAGACGAAGCCATTGCTTCGCGCCAAGATGAACGAAACGTTGCTCGAAAATGGCATCATCATCCAGAGCGAGTACACGTTGGCAGAACTCCGGGCCTGCGAGGTAGAGGGTGAGTCATTCGCCGCGTTGGAAGGGCACGACGACGCCGCAATCTCGATATGCATCGGCCTATACTGTCTTCGCCAGACGATGCTCGAACTCCGCAGACCGGCGACCGATGGAGACAAGACGGCGGGATCACCGGCCGTCCGCCACCTCCACCCCCCCGTCGGCGCAGTCATCTACGGCGTCTACGACCAATTATTCCGTCTGCGCGCCCAGAAGCGAACCTTACGCGAGGCCGAGGAAATCGTAGAGAAGAACCCCGGTTTCCAGATCAAACCGATCATGGTATCAAAGGCCAACACCGCATTTTCGGTCATCCATCACGGCCAGGGGATCGAGCGGGAGCTGTATCAGGCGGGCATGGTGGATCGCGACATCACGCCGGAGTTGGTTTCCCAGTACGGGATTGCGACTGGCCGGAACTATGGCGCGGCGAGCCCTGGGGCGGATGAATCGCTTTGGGATAGTTCGTTGGGCGACTTGGGCGATTTTTGAGTTAGGATGTAGCCATGAGCAATGCGAAGATGGAAACGATTTGGTGTCCAGCGTGCGACCGCGCGGGGAATCCATCGCGAATGATCGCGCAGCAAGGCGGCCACCGGACAGAAGGTATGGCGGCGCGATGCGCGAACCAACTGCACACCTTCACTTACGGCAAGCTGATGCAGCTCCATCCGCGCATGGACAAGCCCGACTTCGTGGAGAAGCAGCCGCCGAACACAGTCACGCTCACTCTTTGGGTCTACCCGGAAGTATTGGAATCACTGCGCCAGAAGTTCGAGCATAATCTCAATACGACGATGTGTTCCGCAGTCACGGCGCTTGCCGATCCGGATACGGTCCTGATCGAAGGCGAGCACGCTCGGGAGATTGCTTCACTCGGCATCAAGCGCGGCCGTGAGGTTCTTGGGCTGGCGCGGGAAGTGATCGAATTGCGCAAAAAGCTGGAGCGCGCCGAAATCCAGATGGAAGCCCTTGCGCCAATCTTTGCGGCCATGGGGATCAATGCGAATGCCGGGGCTGCGCCGATGGAAGGCGCGAATGGCCAGAAGCAGCCACCGCGCGCGCAGTTCGCGAACCTGGTCGAAAGCGACAGTGGCCTGCTGATGCCCTCGGATGGCCGGGAGCAGGCGGGCGACTTCACCTTTGCCGGGCCGAAGCCTGCGGCGAGCGCGACGCCGGGGTTTGTGACGCGGAATCTGCACTGAGGAGGCTAATCATGGCAAATGGATGGATCGATAACATTATGAATCAGCAGCATAATCGCTGCGATTGTCACGAATGCACTCAGGCACGGTGGCGCATGAGTGTTGAAGGAAAAATTGCGGGCATTATTTCGGCTCCGCGTCGGCCAGTGCCCCCCGCGCCGGTCGAAAGCGCACCAAATTCAACGAACCCCTTGAGTTGATTCCATTGTGGTAAGGCAATCGCCATGCGATACTACCCCGCGACATGGCGACTCCCGCAATTCTCCGCCCCGGCAACCAGCCTCCACCCCCGGAGCGCATGACGCGCGACTTGCCGCTTCCTTGGGACCGGCTTGAGCGCGACGTAGTCCAGTGGTCCGACACGGCATTCTCTCAGGCGAAGGAAAAGCAGGGTCAGCAGCCTTATTCCAAGCTCATCCCCCGAATCGTCCAGTATCTTTCCGGCAGCCAGTGGCCCGCCAGACCGACCGCCTACGGCAATTCCCGGCCCGTCACGAACCGCATGTTCCGCCAATACTGGGAACTGGTTTCGCTCCTGACAGACGGCAAGCCGGAGCCGCAGATCAAGGTATACGACACCAAAGACGGTTACTCCGAAGTCCAGCGAATCATCGGCGAACTGCTCGAACCGTGGGGGGTAACGCCAGATTACCACGACGCATTGCAGGACATCATCGGCTTCGGCCTGTTGGCCTACGGCGTCGGCAAGGTTCAGTGGAACCCGCACCGGTCGGGCGGCATGGGCGACGTCGAATTGCTGGCGATCAACCCGCTTCAACTTTACAAACTCGGCGGCGATGGTCCTATCGAGAACTGCGAATGCCTGATCGAGACGCGCCAGGTGACGATTGAAGCCCTGCGGCGCCGCTATGGCGATGTGGCCAAACTGGTCAAGCCGGATACCGGGGCAGACTCAAGCGCGCTCCGTCCGATGCGGCCATCTTCTGTTTCGTCGGAGCAATGGGGCAAGTTCTCGCCGCAGATGCAGCAGGTTTTGGGGGTCAAGGGCGGTCTTGGGGTCACGGATACGCTTTACCCAACCGTCGAGGAGCGCATCTTCTGGCTGCGGGATGGCGCGAAAAATGAGTCTTCGACGACAAAACTGGTAGGCCGCAAGGGCGCGAACTGGTCGTACTGGGTCGAGCCGGGGATGCCGCTTTTCCCGAGGGGTCGATGCTTTTCGGTGGCCGGCGGTCGCGTCATGGAGGATACCTGCAACCCCTACTTTCACAACATGGGGCCAGGGCCGTATGTCGAGTTCCTGCCGCTGCGCACTGCGTGGCTTTCGGGGTCGATGTCTGTTACCGGCAACCTCATCGGCCCGCAGGACATCCTGAACCGCCTCATGGCCGGGATGCTCGAAACGATCAAGGCCGGACTGACGCCGACGATCATCACCCCAACCGATGCCGTGTCCCGATCTGACCTAGACAATCTGTCGACGACGATTTCGGGCGGAAAGATCGAGTATAACCCGCTCCGATCCGGCGGCCAGAGCCCCAAGTTCCGCGAGCAACCTCAGTTCCCGACCGCGGCGCAGTGGTATACCCAGATGCTCATGCGGGAGATGGACCAGACCACAGGTTCAGCGGCGATCGATGCGGCTGCGCAGAAGGAGCAGATTCCGTCGCACGACACGATGGAATTGATTCAGAATGCGCGCTCCGGCATGGTCCGGCTGATGGGAAGACGGCTCGAAAACTTCATGAACCGATCCGGCCAGATGGTCGTCTCGAACATGCTCCAGTTCTATTCAATTGGCCATCGGACGGCGATTCTTGGCGAAAAGGGCATGACGTCGTGGGACTTCTCGCCGATGTATGGGTCGATGATTCAGGGCGGGATGCTGCCGGAGAAGTTCGTGCGCAAGTTCCAGTTCTCCATCCGGCCAGGGTCGGCGCTGTCGTTTGACCGGGAGCAGAGGGCGCAACTGGCCGTGACGCTTCAGCGCGGCGGACTGATTTCCAAAAAGAACGTGCTCAGAGCCCTGAATGCTGCCGGAGCCAATATCGATTTGGCCGAAAACGAGAAGGAAATGGCGGCGGAGGCACTCCAGCAGTTGGCAATGGCGGCGCTGGCCGGGCAGGCGGCTGGCAAGAAAGGAAAGAAGTGATGGCTAAATTCCACGAAATAGAGTCAGAGTACGTGGCATGGCATTGCCCGGGATGCGAAGGTGACCATGGGGTTCCGGTCAACGGACATAAGTCAGGCAAGGCGTGGCAATGGAACAGGTCATTTGACTCGCCCACGCTCTCCCCTTCAGTGCTCGTCAATGTAGGCGGGGCTAATCCGACACAGCCCATATGCCACACGTTTATCCGAGATGGGAAGATCGAATTTCTTTCCGATTGCACGCATAGACTCGCGGGTCAGACAGTCGAAATTCCAGATTGGGAGGATTGACATGCCGAACGGACGCGGATTTCGATCTAAGGCTCAACAAAGGCTCATGTTTGCTAAACAAAATCGGGGCGAACTTAAACGCGGGACGGCCCAGCGATGGGCGAATGAAACCCCCAATCTTCGCAAACTCCCCAACCGCGTCGGCCCGAAGCGCGGACTGCGCAGGGCAAGTCGGCAGGCCAGCCGGATGCAGGCGCGGCGGTCCGGTTTTCGGAGGCTGTAGGCTATTCTTGCCGACCCTTGACCTCGACTGCGTCACCTTCGACCGCCCCATCTGGCCCCCTCTTGGTGTAGAGGATTGCATCACCTTTTGCGGTGAACCACAGAATCCACTGGGGATTGTCGCAGGCGGGTTCAATGTAGCCAAGAATGCGATTCTGGTCGGTGCGATGTTCTATATCGGCTAGGCTGGGGCTTTCAATCAAAGATGGCTCGGCGGTGCTCCGGTCGCCCTCGTACTGCCCAATCAAAACACCTTGCTTTCCGTGTCCAATTTGCATAATTTTACCCTCCGGCCTAACGGTGATCGTTGCTACTCCGTTGGCATTGCGAGAAGAATAGCACGAAATTCCGCCGCAGGATTTGTTGACGTTCCGCAAAAAGTGATGTTAACTCTATCGCGTCGGGCAGCAATGCCCTGCTGAGGCGGAGGGCCTCTCGAAAAAACCCCCCTACTTCAACAGAAGGAGGTACCTGACTATGAGCCGTCATTCTCGTCGTCGGTCCAAGGAGCGCAAGTCTGAGCGCAAGTCCCGCAGGGGTTAATTGCGCCTATTTGGCGCTCCAACTGTTCCACTCCACGGGCGGGCTTTCGGGTCCGCTCGCGGAACACTCAAAATCTCAAGGTACCAAGGAGCAGCGAAATGCCCATGCCCACAGACAAGATGAGCGTAGAGAAGGGTGGCCCTCGCGATGAGCGCGACCTCGAAGTCAGCTATGGCAAGCACATTCCGCAGCCGTCGCAGAAGAAGGGCGATTTCGTGGCTTTTGGAATTCTGGCCGGTTCTGGCGAGTCGGCTCCGTCCGTCCAGGGTGTCCGCACCACGACTTTCGGCGATTCCGTAGAGGAAAACGCCAAGAACATCGGGTAATCTAAGTGGCGACTTCCCCAATGCCCGATGGTTCGTCCGGTCAACCCGGCGCTGCGCCTCCGAACTTCTACGAGCAGGCCGCTAAAGCCCCTGCTGGCCCCGCGAAGCCGGATTACACCAAGCAAAACACCGAATTCTCGGAAGCCGTCGTCAAGCTCCTCTCTATCCTCGGAAAGATGGAGAAGATGACGCCGAACGGCAAGGATATTTCCAAAAACATGAAGGCGGCGGCTGAGGCAATCAAGAGCGCCCGCGATGACGCGTTTGAGGGCACGGAAACCGCCGAAGCAACCGGAACCGAACCAGCCGTGCCGGGAACGACCGGGGCAGCAACCGCGCCGCCGCAAGGCACGCCGGGAACCGCTGCGCCGGGGATGTAGGGAGAGTTATGCGACCGCGAGACGTGAACGCCAAAAACACGGCTTCTTATCCCCGGCATATGGGGTTCGAGTACAACGCGCGTGTTTTTGTGATGGGCTCGAAGCGAGGCAACGTCGTGCTAAGAGCAGGCGACGCGCTTTCATTCTGCCACGTTCAAATGCCTCGGCGGGTGTGGGATTGCATTGTCGATTGGTATGGCGACCGGGGCAGCAACGACTTTTGGGGCAAAGAGGAAGGCGAAATAAAGCAGGATTTCGGGCGCGAATGGGAAGCTGGAGCGTCGATAACGCCTCCAAATGACTTCCATGCCCACACTCTTCGCGCAATACATATCCATCACCACGGCCGTGCCGGTACGGACATTTATTTGCGATATGAACGCGATGAATTTGACCGTATCGTGCGCTGGTACAACTCGGAATACGAAGAGAAAATCGCGGCCTAGCCGCAAAAGTTTAGTAGCACCAAGGAGAGAACATGGCATTCGAAGAGCTTGACGAACTTCTGAACAGTTTCGCGGAGGCCGATCGCCCCGCAATGCGCGATGCTCTGACCCGCAATCCGAACGCGGCAACCCTTCTGACCAGCCAGCACACCGTTTACAAGGCTTTCGTCGACGGCGATCCGGTGAGGTTGGCCAGTGCTGCGAGCAGCGTGACCCCGCCGCCAGCAGTCGTACCCCCTCCCGCCGCCACTCAGCCCCTCGGAATCGACCTCGCCGCGCTCGATGCGCGCTTGGCTGGCTTCCAGCGCAGCATGTTCGAGTCGCCGGAGTTCGGGACCGCCGTCGAAGCGCGCGCCAAGCAGATCGCGGACGCAGCCATCGCCGCAGTTACTCCGAATCTCATCGGGCGCGGCGCAAAGATTGCCGACACCATCGCGACGATTCGTGAAAGCCATCGCGCGGAGTTCGGCGAACCGCTCGACTCGGCCAAGTTCGAAGAATTCTATGCCAAGGAAGGCCCTGTTTACGGGAACGACCTGGTAAGGTCACACGCCGCTTTCGTGTCTGAAAAGCGCATTGAGGCCCGCGTCAAGAAGGGCGTCGATGAAGGGCTCGCAGCCGCCGCGACCAACAATGTCCCGGGCACCTCGCTTCCCGCCTCCGATTCCCCGCTGGCCGGATTCATCGACTACAACGTGAAGCAGAGCGGCGGCAAGGCTCCGACCGCGGACGCGAACGACGCAGCGAAGGCATTTCAGGCCATGCGCGGCAACTGGACGATGTAAGAAAAACGCAGGATTCATTGACCTTGCGCCAAAAGTGATGTAACAACAGATTCGATTGCAGAAGTTCCGGAAGATTCAGGAGGATTTGAGCGATGCCAGCAACCGGCAATCAGACCATTTACAACGATCTCACGACATTCACTTACCAGTGGATCGTGCCTCGGGTGCAGGATGTCTATTTCAAGGTGTCGACGATCTTCCCGATCCTCTTCCGGCCCGACAACTTCAAGACCTTTTCCGGCTACCAGATCCAGGTGCCGATCCAGTACGCGCCTCTCAAGGGCGGTCCGACGGTCGATGGCGGCGTGTTCGACATCTCGTCCTTCGAGACCGACACGGCGATGATCTTCGTGCCCAAGGAGTACTACACCAACGTCACTCTGAGCCGCCAGCGCATCGCCCTCAACCAGGGCAACCAGGCCGCGATGAGCTACGTGCAGGTGAAGGTCACGAACCTTTACCAGTCGATGATGCAGTATCTGGCGCAGGACACCTTCCGCGATGGTCAGGGAACGGTCTCCGGCGTCAACGCTCTCGACGGCCTGCTTGCCGCGAACGACGATGGCACGAACTATCCGCAGTATGGCCAGTTGGCCCGCGCTGCGATCGGCACCGGCCCCAACGCCGGAATCGACGGCTACTACCAGAGCGTCAATGCGCCAATCTCGACACAGTTGCTCCAGTTCGCTTTCGGTCAGGGCAGCTTCGGTAACACGCAGCCCAATCTGGCGTTCATGACGCAGAATATCTGGGATACGATGTGGCTTCGCATGTTCCCGGCGCAGCGCGTGATGGATGACGATCCGGGCGTGATCAGTTTCGGCGCCACTTCGCTCAAGTTCTACGGCAACAAGCGGCTTCTGGTCGATCAGTACATCCCGACCGGCTATGTCTTCGGCAACCGCGACGAATTCCTGCAAGCCTACGTGACCGAAGACAAGCTGTTCCAGTTCGGCTTCACCGGGTTCAAGGAACTGCCGGATTCGCTCGACGGTTCTGGTCAGACGGTCTTCCTCGGGGATATCGTCAACGCCCAGCCCCGCGTCAGCTTCATTCTGGCGAACGTGCAGAACACCTAAGTTTCGGAATGGGGACCGGCATCTAGCCGGCCTCCGTAATGCAGCAGGCCCGCTCCCCGCCTTAAAGGGAGCCAGAACGCCGGTCAGCAAGAGCGGCTTCAACGGAGGCAAACAGCAATGTACGGTCCTTATCCTCGTTTTGCAAACCCGCTTACGCAGCTTGACAACACCGCCAAGAATCCTTTGGGCTTCGTCTACTCGCCGCCATGGGGTTCGTATCCCAACAGCGCCGTGTTCTCGACGACTGCCGGCAACTCGACCAAGGGTTACGGCGCGCCCCCGGTCTTCAAGTATGTTTACTTCTACGACTCGGCCGCATTGACCGGAACTGCTCAGATCGCTCCGGCCCCGGTCTACTACATCGACGAGTCGTTCACGACTGTCACGCCGAACGCTGCCGACGCATTCTTCACAGTCAATGGCGCTTGCGTTGCAGGCTACTGGATGCCGAACACCACGTCGCTCGGAACATCCAACACGGCGGCGGCCTGGTATCTGCAATTTGTCCAATCCTATGGCTGGATTCAGATTGGCGGATTCCTGCCCGGCGCACTGGCCCCGACGACTACGACCGGCGCGGGGGTTGGCGTTCCGATTGTCGGCCTGACTACCGGTTCGTGGGCTTCCTCGTCCAGCGCGTCGGCATCGGTCAGCAAGCAACTCGGTGTCCAGTTCTCCGCAATCGCTTCCGGCGTGTGCGACGTTCTGGTCAACGGGCAGAGCACTTTCTGGGGCAGCTAACTCGGTCCGGACTGACGCGAGAGGAAGGAGAAATCGATGGCAATCACTTGGACCGAAGATACAGACAGCCGGGCAGACCTCGGACCGTCCACTATCCAGCAGCAGAGCCTGGCTACTTTCGGGGCATCCGATTACGTCACGGGCGGGTACTTTGTCGATCCTCAGTGGTTCGGCCTTCGCCGCATTCGTGGCGCGGTCGTAACCGGTCTGAGCGGCAACGCTCTCGGCTATCTGTGGCAATACAGCCCATCTGCCAGCAGTCTCTATGCCTATCAGCCCGGAGCGAGCAATACGGCATTCGAGCAGACGGCTTCGAACACGGATTTCTCCGGCAACGGCGGGAGCCTGCGGCTGCTTGCTTTCGGGTTCTAACTTCCCTGCGAAGGGTGCTGTGATGCCCGCTCTGTCTTTCGCCTTTCATCTCCTTGGGGCGGCTGGCAGGCGGGCATCGTAGTCTGACGAGGATGGTGGTTTGATGAGCGGATTCAGCGTACCTTACCCAAATCAGCAGAACCTCGTACTGCCCAACCAAGGCGTCACGCCGATCCGGAATCAGAACTCGCTGGCCGCGATGATTGGCGAAGTGAGCACAGAAAACCCCGACATCGACTACGAAACCATCAAGCTGTGGCTGAATAACATCGTCCGGTCGATCTACGATCGCCGCACCTGGTATGGTCTGATGATCCGCGGTCAGATCGCGACGACCGGCTTTACCATCGGCGGCAGCGTCAGCGTGGCTCAGACCAGCAACCAGATTTACGGCGCGAATACCAACTGGAATCCATCGGTGGTCGGCCAGCAGTTCCGGCTTGGATTCAACACGCCGCCGTACACGATCACGGATTGCGACTCGACTAACCAAGTCCTGACCATCGAAATGCCGTGGGCTGGGATCACGTACAACTCTGCCGGATACTTCATTGCGCAATATTATTACGCGCTAGGACCGTCAATCCGTTACATCCACGTGGCCAAAAACATGATCATGGCGTGGCGCTTGCGGCTGAACTACACGCAGCAGACGCTTGATTCGATCGATCCGTGGCGCGCGACTGTGTTTACCCCGACCGCCCTAGCCCAGATGCCGCCCGATTCAAACGGAAACTATATGGTCGAACTCTGGCCGGTTCCCTCGATCGTGCAGGCTTTGCCGTTCATCGCCGCCGTGCAGCCGCCGAATCTGGTTGAGGATAACAATGCTCTGCCGGCCGCCATCCGTTCGGATATTGTGACTATGCTGGCGATTGCCCAAGCGAAGACCTACCGCGGGCCTAAGTGGAACAAGTATTACGATGCGCAGATGGCGACACAATTGAAGGCCGAGGCGAACCGGGAACTGCGGTATATGGCGAAGGCTGATGAGGATCTTTATCGACAAGATGTCCTCTTGCCTGTAGACGCGATGCAACTAGCGCCGGACCTGCTCGCTGGCGGACGGAATGCTGTCTGGGATGTAAACCACGCCGTATATGCGGGCGGCGGGGATGGATGGTAGGATTTATCTATGGTTCTCGACTGCGGTCACGAAAGCCCATGCTACACCGTCAAGATATCCCCAGTGGGCGTCCGACGTATCTGTCGAAACTGCCGGTCACCGAGGTTGCGCGAAAGCGTCGCAAACCCGTTTGCTTCTCTAGAATTAGATCACGTTCATGACGAGTACAGTAATCCTGTAAGAGTGACCAGTCTAAAGCAACTTCAAGATGCCGAAAAGCGCTACGGATTCCGATCGCTTGTTGCGAATGTGGATTCGGCGGATCACAATAAACCACCTCAACTTCAGCCCAAGTCTCTTGCCGAACAGATGAATCAGCCTTTTCGTGATGCAGAGGGAAACTATCATCAAAGTCACTGGCTTTATCCAGAAATTGCTGAGAATATTGCTCGTGACATGGAGCGAGAAGGCGAACTAGAATAGAAGTACATGGTGTGGCAAGGTCAGGCGAGTCGAGGTTCGGCTGGGTCCGGTCAGGATCGGTCAGGCAGGGCATGGCTAGTTATGGCATGGGAAACAGAAAGAGGCTCGGTCACCCGAGCCTCTTTTGCTTGCAATCCATAACGGACCTTGCCTTAACCAACCGCACCCAGGCTGACCCTTCCGTAACCAGCCGTGCCCAAATCAATCTTTCTGAATCTCAAACTTCGTCACGTTGAACCTGCCGTATGTCGGCCGGAAATCACCAACGCCAATGAGTCGGCCGGCAGACCCAACCACTTCAAGCAAATCGGCGGGGCTGATGTACTCCGGAAGGTTCACCATGAGCGTTACCTCACACCGCCATCCTTCACGGAAAGCCGGACGGCAGCGAGTGATGCCGTTTCTCTGAATTTGAACGCGGCATCGATGCTCGTAGTCCCAAGCCGTCGGCAGTTCACCAGCAACCGTAGTGATCGGCGACAAGGGGCGCAGGGAGACTACCGCAGCCTTGAAAAGATCCATCGCGCTCTTGCGCGGGCTACGCGGGTCTTGTCGGAACTTCGCGGCACCAATGACGCTCATACGCAGATACTCGGATGGCAGGCAGATGACGCCGTCATCGTTGCGCTTCACGTAGGACTCCAAGTTGTCTGATTTCTTCGCTGCCGAGCCCTTCTTCGAATCGGCCTTTTCTTGGACTGCTTCGCAGTTCCAAGCGTGCAGCAGCAAGTCTGCTGTGCCTTCGATGGTTACGTGTGCGATAAACGGCAATCCGGTTTCGATTGCCTCTCGTGCGCCGTTCGTCGGCTCACTGATTGCTGTTGCTGTTCCGTTATTCCTTGCCATCATTCTCTCCTTGAATTTGCCTTACCCTATCCTGCCCAACCAGACCAGAACCAACCCCAGCCCGCCAAGCCATTTCTTGTCTTGCCCAGCATTGCCATGCCACACCGCGACTCATCCCGCAATGCCAAGACTTAATTCACCCCGCCTAACCATGCCTCGACCGACCAGGCCGTACCCCAACACAGCAGGCCGTGCCTCGAAAAGTATGAATGCGATACCCGCGCCTCACCGTACCGCGCCCGGCCTGACCACAACTCGCAATGCCGGACATTAACGCACCAAACCACGACTTGCCGCACCTGACCCATGCTCGCCGTGACTCGTCTCTTGAAACCATGCCGCAACCCGCCATAGCTCAACATGCCATGCACTACCACGACACGGCCTGCCGCTAGGGTTGAATTTTGTGACGCCGCGCCAACTCCCTCACTGCCTGCTCAAGGACTGCCACTTGGGACAACCCCAACGCGGAAGCCAAAGCGCAGATCAGTGCGAGCGCTGTCGTGCTGAGACGGAAGCTTGTAGCCTTTCGTTCCATGACGTAAATGTAGCGCGTCGTGCGGTACGATGTCAAGAGTTAATGAAAAACCGCAGACAGTTTTTAGTGCCTTTGCGCCAAAGTTGGCTTACACTGTTCCGCGAGGTGCTATATGGCCGATATGTTCCGACGGGTCGAAGATGAAAATGGCGTCTCCGCGAGTTGCAACAGCCACAACGAGGCAGAGTACGAGCATAAGGCGTCCGACTGGCAGCCCCAGGGTTCCCGCTACCGGTGGACTCCAGAAGGGTACACCGAGGACACCACACAAGAGCCCGTCACCCGCCGCACGATGGAGCGAGTCTACAACCGGCCCAGCGCGATGCAGTTTGACGGCGACCTCAAGCCGCGCAGCGAGCGCATGGCAGGCAAGGAGAAGTAATGAGCCTTCGCGGATTCGGCATACAGACCCTCGGCACGACCCCGCAGCCTGTTTTTGGCGCGACCCTTACGGCTGCCGTAGTCCCGACGCCCGATATGCAGACCGGTGGCCTCACTCCGGCATCCAACCCCTCGCAGGCCGTTGTGCCTGTGTCGCAGAACATCTTCCGCAAGGGCGATCGCGTGATGATCGGCGCTTCCAACACATTCTCTCAGGGAAGCCTGATTCAGCCGGATGGTGGCCCGGTCGTGGCTGTCAATCTAACTGCCAGCAACATCACCGTCATGGGCCTCACGCGCAACCATGCTTCAGGGGAGTTCGTCGTGTTGGCCTTGCCGGTGGCTCAGGTGCAGATTCAGAACTTCGCCGGACTGCTTTATCTCGGCGAGGACAATTCGGCCGGGGCAGGGTCGGCCTCGTTGATCTATGAAATCTCGGCGAGCAGCACGTACACGGAGCCTTCTGGCGGGGCGGTACTTGCGAATTGCATCGAGACACAGAAACTTTGGCTTTCCGGAACCAATGCCGATACCTATCTGCCGAACCTATTGACGATCTAAGATGGCGCTTACCTCCACAATCGCCGAGATGGCCCCATCCGTAAGCGAGCGGTTGCAGGATGACTCGAATATTTTCTGGAGCCTCGACTATGAAATAAATGCGGGGCTTGCGGAGGCGATTTCCGAGCTACTTCTCATCGTCGGAAGGCCAACCCAAATCTTCGATCAGCCCATTACGCCGCTGGTCAACACCTGCTTTAACCCCATGCCGCCCGGCCTGATATGTCTCACCAACATTCGCACGCAGATTTCGGTTTTGGGTAAGACGACGCTGCGGAGCCTCGACTATCTCTGCTCGTCGTGGTCGCCAGCATGGCAGTCTGAGCGCGGGGCTATTCCGAAGCGATGGGCTCCCTTGGGCCTGAATTACTTCATCCTGCATCCGGCTCCGCTCCAGCCGATTACGATCAACGTGACCGGGATCGCGTACCCGTTCGTCGATACCTGGCCGCCGAATGGGACGGAGAGCAGCCCGTTCGCGAAGGAATTTAATCAGGCTTTGGAGCTGTATGCGGCGAGCTACGCGAGGTTGAAAGAGTGCGGCGAGGACGCAGCCGAAGGGTTTGCTCTCTATCAGCAATTCCTCGAAATCGGCCAGCGCCTCTCGCAGATTGAAGATCGCCGCGATAGTCTCGTGTGGTGCCGATCTTTCGGCGCAGCCACGGCTCCCTCGCAAGTTGCGCACCGCTAAATCGTTCATGATACGATGTAAGCCATTGGAGAACCGCATGTCCTTGTCTCGCAGGGGATTCTTTCGTGGGCTGTTTGGAGCGGGAGCCGCCGCTGTGCTGGCTCCGGTCGTGAAGTTGATTGGCAAGCCGGGTGTGACCCTGTTTAAGGCCCAGCAGATTGGGGTTTCTACTGCCCCGTATCAGTTCGGCTTCACTGGCTGGAAGTATCTTGACGAAAGCTCCGTTGTCCGTCCGCTTTCAGAATTGAGCTTTGAGCCGAAGTTGTATTACGTGAACGTCCTCCTCGAAAAGCCGGGATCGGCGGAGGCTAACTGATGGAAATCTCTGTCACCGCAGAACCTGTCCCGCTGGACGAATCCCTTTTGGAAGCCGCTCA
>Ga0210396_10001060_pt1 | contig 31118 bp, 27 predicted proteins | sample IncBWH17OmetaG_FD_155466 | JGI IMG/M metagenome (GOLD analysis project Ga0210396, IMG submission 155466) | Forest soil microbial communities from Barre Woods Harvard Forest LTER site, Petersham, Massachusetts, United States - Inc-BW-H-17-O ...
AAGAGGACTCAAACGCCGTCCTCTTCCCCAGACCCCTTCTCCTGCTAGGAGATACAAACCAAGACTGACTACAAACTGCCAGGTGTGCCCTATTTTTTGTCTCACTACAGGGGTTCATCCCAAAACTTGGGAACAAGTTGGGAACAAACACTGACGAATACCGTGTAAAACCGCGATGGATGACACCGGAGAATGCTAGACGAACCAACTACTTATCGTTTCTGCTGTTGCCTTGGGCCTTTGAGTGCCATTCGGATCGTTCTTATGTCGAGAAACATCCGTTGAGGGCCACTCTCGGCGGTGCCCGCCAGAGCGACGAAACCATAGCGCGCATACCAATCGACCCGGTCCCGATATGCGTCCGTAATAATGCAGCGGCATCCCACATCGTCTGCAACTCGAAGTGCGATTATGAAGGCTTCGGAAATGAGGGCATGCCCGAGGCCCCTTCCTGAGAATCGCCGATCTACCGCAAGGCGTGCGAGTAAGATTAGCGGCAAGTCGTATGGCGGAAGCCCGCGCACATATTTCTTCGGGAAAGCGTCTCGTGGCACACTCGCTGTCGCAAGAGTGAAATATCCAATCACGCTGAGCGCAGCCTCCTCATCGAGCGCCACATAAGTTACTCCGATGGAGCTTTTCTGCTGATTCGCCCAGGCATGACGCTTGAGATAGTTGTTAAGCGCCTCATCGCCGCAATCGAAAGCCGCGACTTCATCCTGCTCTTCAATCCGACGTATGAGAACAGCCACTCAGCGTCTCATTGCCCGGATGAGAGTTTCCGTTGGATTAGCGGGTTCTCTCGATGCGAGATCGGCAAGACTCTCTAACTCGCGGGGTGTCCAAGGAATCTCCACACGTGGGAGTACAAGCTCAGGGGCGACACGCTCCAGGCGCGGAAACACCAATTCCTTTCGCTCACCCGTTTCAGTTTCACTAAAAATACGATGGCCGCGCTTTCTTTCCCAAACCGCCCAGCGGAACAATGCCAGGGCGTCAGAAAGAAAATCCGTGTTGCTGGTAAGCTGCAACTCTTGCTTTAGACCGCGGACCATGCGGTCTTCGGCAGGAGCCAAATCAGCCTGAAACTTTGACTTGCGCGTAGCCCGTTCGGGTTGCGGCTGTTTTCTAATTTGCTTCGTTTTTAGCGTCATCGTTCGATGATCCTTTTACAATCCGGAATAACTCTCATGCTACTAGATGCTGACCTAGAATTCGAGTCTTTTTGTTGGAGCCGGCCACCCTAAGATTCGACTCGTGACCCACGACAAATCTCGGTGTATCGCCTCATGCGATATCCGCGTTTCAATCCTCACGCCCTCACGAGCGTGAGCACAAAGCTGCATGTGTGCCCGAATTTTTGTCTCACTAAAGGGGTGCACCCCAAAAACATGGGAACAACTTGGGAACAAATATTGCCGAATACGGTGCAAAACCGTGATGCATAACGTAGGAAAATGCTAGACGAACCAGCTACGTAACGTTTCTGCTCTTGCCTTGGGCGCAGGAGGTCTGGAGTTCAAATCTAAACGCCCGACCACTCACTCACTGTTCTTTCAATTCACTCTTGTTGAGCGAGTTGCACGGGAGCCTGAATTGGATCCATCATGATCCAAACACCCTTGGATCCAGACCCAAGCCGTCCGCTATGCGTAACCGCGCGTGGCACGTCGTTCGTACGCAAGAGCCTCGAGCAGTTTTTCGGTCGAGAGCGTATTTTCAGCAGGAAGCGTTAGTTGCGGCTTGAGACGCCTCAGAATGTCCTCCGCCATGCGGAAACGGACGTTCGGTTCGAGGTCGAATCGCCGGTTGAGAAACGAGTCGATCAGCGCGCAATCCTCCGCAGAGAGACGAGTGGAGCCAAGAGGCGCAAGATTGGAAAATCTAAGATCCTGCTCGGGATGCCAGACAGGTCTCATGTCAGCAAGTGACGATTCGCGAACGACGAGCGACCCCACCAGCAAATCGCCGAGACGCTTATTTTCTTTGGTAAGAATTGCGCTCAAGACTCCTACCGCGTAAAGACTCGGCATCCAATCCACAATCCTCATCAGATTTCGGCCGATTGATTCAGCAGGCGTAAGCGGGCGACCCGAATCCTTGATGACGCGAATTTTCGTCCAGCGTTTTCCCGGCGTTTGTCCATTCCAGATGATCTCGAACACCGCGAAGTAACCAAAATAGAGCAGAAAGTAAAATAGGATCAGAAGTGCGGCGCCCCACACAGAAAAGTTCGGCCAGAATTTCGACAGCCCAGCTATGCTGAATCCGCCGCCGATGCCAACAACCAAGCCAACTGCGATCTGAATAAGCGTATCGAGCGCCAGAGCGATGAACCTGCTGCCGATTCCGGCGACTGCAAAATCTAGCGCAGTTTGCTCCGGAGTTTCGATGGTAAGCTTGTCGACAAATGACACTTGAGGATTCTTGCCGTCGAGCAAGTTCGAAGACATGATCACCATCCGTTGGTTGGAAAAGCGAAAACCGTACTGGGCTCGTCTCGACCAATTGGTGCAGCAATCCAGCCGTGGGATCGCTGCGCTCAGCCATAATGAGTTGAAGGAACTGGGCCTATTATATCGCCAAACCGCGTCGGATCTTGCGGCGGTGCGCGACGATGTTGGCAATCGGCAACTGACCGTTTACCTGAACCAACTCCTTGGACGCGCTCACAACCTGATTTATATGGGACACAAGCCCAAGGTGAACGCACTCGTTCGCTTCTACCGCGATGCGTATCCGCAAGCGTTCCGTGAAACGCTGCCCGAAACTCTTCTGGCAACCGCCATAGTTCTAGTCACCGCAGTCGCCGGATGGGTACTGACACTAAGGAATCCCGCGTTCGCCAACCGCCTGCTCGGCCCACACATGATCGAGACCATCGAGCAGCAGCACATGTGGACAGATTCAATCGTTACCATCAAGCCGTTAGCGTCTTCCGGAATCATGACCAATAATCTTTCCGTCGCGTTCAGCATGTTCGCGCTGGGAATCACTGGAGGTCTGGGAACGATCTGGATGCTGTTGGTGAACGGACTGCTGTTGGGGGTGATCGGGGCCGCCACCGCGCGTGCGGGGATGGCCTTACAGCTGTGGAGCTTTGTAGCGCCGCACGGCGCGTTGGAGCTGCCCGCAATCTTTATCGCTGGAGGCGCTGGATTGGAAATTGCACGCGGACTTCTCTTCCCCGGCCTGCTTTCTCGGCGTGATTCGCTTGAAAAAGCAGGAGGACGAGCGACGCGGCTTCTGCTGGGCACGATCCCCATGCTGATCGTCGCGGGCGTCATCGAGGGATTTTTTTCGCCGAGCTCGGCGCCAATGGCAATGAAGTTCGGCCTCGCCGCAGTGCTTTTTGCGGCCTTGATGACGTACCTCTTTTTATTGGGACGCTCGCCAGCGAAAGCCGTTACAGCAAATTTCTCTCCTTGATGTCCAAGTACTGATTAACCACCGCGGATGCCAGCAGCCCGGGAATGAGCTCGAAAGCAAAAACGCCGCGCTGGCGAAGCCCGCGCAAAAGCAAATCACGACGGTGGGCGATTTCGAGTGCAGCCGCGTGCCGGTACATGTCCGTGGTCGTTTCTGGAGTGGCTTGTGCTAGCACCGTAAGATCGGGTTGACTCATGGCGCTGAAAATAACTAGATGGCGGCGCGTAATCTGCATGGCATATTCAATCACTTCCGGCATGGTCGGCGTCTCGGCGAAATCTGTAATCCACACCACAAGGCTGCGCCTGTGTTGGCCCTCCAGAAGCGCGCGTGCCGCGCTCGAATGGTCTGCCTCGGAAGCTTCACCCCGAACCTGTGAAAGGCTATCAACAATTGTGCGAAGGTGTGTAGCCCCACGGCCCGCAGCTACTCTCTGTTGAACGGACCGCCCATACGCGAGCAAACCAACCTTGTCGCCACATTGCGTCGCCACCTGCGCGAGCGACAGTGCGGCATTGACCGCGTAATCGAGCTTGGAAAGCCGCAATTCGGTGCCCTGCTGCTGAACTTGCGCGCGAAGTAGGCGCCCCGCATCGAGCACGACCCACACCACCTGGCTGCGCTCAATTTCGAAAACACGGGTTGTCAGATTGTGGCGGCGAGCCGTAGCCGTCCAGCAAATATCACGGAGATCGTCACCCTGGCGATAATCGCGCAGGCTCTGGAATTCCCGCCCTTGACCGCGCTGGCGCCGCCTTCGTTTTTCCATTTCAACTTGCTTGCTGCGGATCAGGTACAAAGCGTGCTGCCGAGCCTGCTCAAGATCCGGAAGCACGCGAACTGTCTGGGAGATCTCGGCGACAGCCCAACGCTCGGCAAATCCGAACAGCGTTTGATAGCGCACGAATAGACGGCCCATCCGAACGTCGCCACGTTCGCGCGGCAAAATCGGGTAGTTCGTTTGCTCTTTACCTCCAGGAGCGACGACCATCTCCCGTACCGGGGGACCATCACAAAAGGAAGTTGGTGTTTCGTCAACCAAGCCACACCGAATGGCGGCGTTGCCGAAATTCTCAACCGTGACCGACACGTCAGACGCCGTCGCAAGTGAGGGAGAATGTTCCCAAACGCGGGATGCTTCGATCTGTCGTGGCCCGGGAAGACGAATAAGATCGACGACGAATGCCGCAACTACAAAGAAATCCCATAGGAAGAGCGCGGCAATCATTCTCGGCGACCACCATGCCGGCACGACCCACAGCACCCCTAACAAGAGCGCCACAAAGAAGCGCGGACCGAAGCCGAATGGCAATTTGCCGAAAGGCACCAGGCGCGCTGCCGCTTCAGGCGGGGCGAAGGGACGCCGCTCGTTCATCGCGATGCTCATCATTTCCGTGCGACTCATTTTGGCACTTCGACGGCGCTGATTACTTGCTTGATGACCTGATCCGAGGTCAACCCTTCAAGATCCGCTTCGGGTTTGAGCAAGATGCGGTGCCGCAGCACCGGGAGTGCCGCATTTTTTATATCGTCGGGCAACAAATAGTCGCGCCCGTCCATTCCCGCCAAGGCGCGAGCCGCGAAGAAGAGTCCGATCACTGCGCGCGGGCTCGCTCCGAGAGAAATTGCCGGCCAATCGCGAGTGCGTCGCGCGATTGAAACTACATACGAGCGCAGCGCCGGTTCGACTTGCACATTCGCGATCTCCTGCCGTGCCGCCGGAAGCAGCGCGAGATCGAGAGGCGAGAGTTCAATTTCGTTCACTCGTCGCGAGTCAAATCCTGCCTCGTATCGCGAGAGGATTTCGACCTCGTCTTCTGCGGACGGATAGCCGACGTGAATTTTCAACAGGAACCGATCGAGTTGTGCTTCAGGCAGCGGATACGTGCCCTCGAACTCAATTGGATTCTGCGTGGCAAACACCGTGAAGTTTTCGGGCAACGGATACCGAACGCCGTCGATCGTCACCTGACGTTCCTCCATAGCCTCAAGAAGCGCTGCCTGCGTCCGCGGCGACGTGCGATTAATTTCATCAACCAGAAGCAAATCCGTGAAAACCGGCCCTCGATGCATCGAAAATGTGTTCTTGCTCAAATCGAAGACGTTAGTTCCGGTCACGTCGGACGGCATCAGATCGGCCGTGCATTGCACGCGCTGAAAGCCCAGACCACAAATGCGCGCCAACGATTTTACGGCCAGGGTTTTCGCGAGGCCCGGAACGCCTTCCATCACGGCGTGGCCACCGCACACCAGAATGAGCACGAGTTGATCCACAACCTCCCGCTGCCCGATGATGACCTTTGATAATTCGTTGCGAACGTGCGCTGTGAGCGCGGAAAGGTGTTGCACGGTTAATTTTTCTCCTGGTGGAATCGCGATCGAACTTCGAGTCTTCGCGCGTAGCGTTCTAAATCTTGCACCAAATGGAGAGCTTCGCGAGACCGCATCTTTGTGGTACGGCTTGCGGTCGCCGCGCGGCCCAGCACGTCTTCCGTTTGAAAGCTCTTCCAGCCCAGACGCGCCTCCGCGGCTTGAGACAACTCTGCGTCGGGCGTGTCACTCGGCAATCCCAACTGCTGCGCAAGCAAATAACGAAGCCTCAGGTGGGAAACGGAAACCGCCGCAGCACCCGCTCCCGCGCGCTCGTACAAGCCACCGAGAGTATCCACAAATTCCAGCGGCGACAACCTCGAGACCACGGGCTGGCGATACACCGGACCGCTACGCCGGCCGAACGTAAAAATCACCGCAACGACGACCAATCCGATTTGCGTCAGACCCCACCTCAATGATGTCTGTCGCGCGTAGCTCCAAAGCGAACTGCGCTGGCCGTGAAAATATTCATCCCAATAAATCCGGTAAGGACGGCCTGCCGACCAGTTGGAAACGGAGTTCAGAAAGAAGGCGAGATTATCATCCCGTGGAATTCCCGCGTTCGTAAGCGGCGTCGAGCCCGCCCACCAATATATTTTTCCATCCCCGAGGCTCCACGAAACAACTGCGCGTGAATCGGCATCGCCGTACAGCGCAAGCTGTGTTTCGTTGAGCTGGCCCCAATACGCCTGTGGCTGAAGGGTGATATGCAGCGCGTCTTGATCCACGCTGCTGGGAAGGTTAGGCGAATAGGAAACCCACTTGGGATCAGGCGGGATCCAGGAAATATTCGCGTCTGGGAAAAAGCTGGAGATATTCGATCCGGTGAACAACACGTGCCCGCCGTCATCCACGAAATCGATAATCGCCTGACGTTCCTTCTCTGTAGGAAGCTGGGTCGGGTCCGCAAGGATAAGCAGGATATTGCTCTCATCGGTCGGAAGCTCGGAGGGCGCGTCCTCCCAACGGTGCACCGGATACCGCAGTCGCGAAAGCAGCACGTAGGCGGCTTCGGCGCCGGCTGGCTGCGTCGAATACGTCGAAGGTACCGGCGACGTCGCTTGATCTTCTGGCGGCGACAGCGCCACCGAAGCTCCAAGCATCAATAGCAGCAATACGCCACCGATGATCAGGAGCTTGCGGTCAGAGCCCGCTATTCCAAGGGGCATCCGAGCGCCTCCAACTGGCGGAGCGAATCGCTAAAGTCTTCAGGCCTGGCTTCTCGTTTCGCGTACCAAATCCGCTCCATTCGCGACGTTAACGCTGCGAGTGGTTCCTTGTAGCTCTCCCGCGAATCAACTGCTGCGGAACGCGGTGCCTTCACCAGACGAAGATATTCCCGCGGCGTCTTGGTGCGGTCACGCGTCAATGCCCCTGTCTCTTCTAGGCGCGCAATTCCGGCCCAATACGCGGAATGAACAGCTTCGCGAAAATCGCCCCGTGTCGCCGCTTGCCTTGCTGCTCGAATCCAATCCTGCCAAGTGCGCGTCGGCACGGCCGATGACGCCGGCTTGAAAGAATTCCTGTCGCTTCCTCTGCTGAGATAGCGGAAAACGCAAAGCGCAACGAACGCTACACCGGCTATGAGCAACAGCCAAAATAGAAACTCTGCTCCCATCGGATGCCGCGAAATATTCTCGAACAGTCTCAGAAACAACCGACCGAGCCACGCCGCCACCCGCTCGCGGAAAAGGTCCAGCGCACTTAGCGGATGCGCTCCTTCGAATCCCGGCCCGGCCAGGATTTTATTCAGTTCGGGCCGCGCGGATGCGGGGTTCGTTGCGTTCCCCTGCGCGCTTTCGATCTCCACCTCGAGCTGTTCAACCCATGTTTCGGCTTTTACAGTCGAAGATGCGCTCAATCCGTCACACAAAGGTTTCGTGGAAATCGAGTACGTATGTTCTGAAGTGGAAACGTTCCAGGCGGCAGGTACGGACTTGCGAAGCTCCTCAATTTTGGCGGCGGATGGTTTCCCTTGGAGCGCTATATCCAGCCTATGCAGCTCCGCAACAAACGAAGTGACATTGTAAATTTTCGCTGTCGCACTCTGTGGGCCAGAAACGCCCGCGGATTGCGGGCCAGCTGACGCGCCGCAGCAAATTGCGCCGCACAGAACGAGGAGAATCGGAAAGACGCAAGGTTTCATTCGTAGCCGTCTGAGCCGGTCCCTGAAGGGCTCACGAAAGCATCGAAGGCAGTGCCGCCGGCGCGGGTGCGACAGCTTCATTGGGATTCATCATCATCTGCAAGTCGAAAGCTTCCTTCCTGACCCGCAAGTCATAGTAAAAAACTGTACTCGCGATCGTGAAAATCGGAGTCACAAGAATCGTCGCGACAGAAGTCCCGCACTGGCTCAACGCGAGCCAGGTTCTCGCCATCCCAGGATTTTTCGCGGACATGGCGACGGCAATCAAAAACGGGAAAGCGAGCAGCAGGAACATCCCGTAAAGAACAGCAAAATACAAACAGTAAATTACGAAAGCTCGGCCCGCATTATCCTTCGTGAGTTTGAAACTCCGTTCGAGTGAGTCGCGCGGCCCAAGATTTTCGAGCAACGCCGCGGGTACACAGGTACTGAGCCGACAAGCCATGTAAATGCCTGGCACTATCAGGAGAATGAATCCCGCAAGCATTGCCAAACCGTTCAGCATCGACACTCCAAACAGATTTCCGGCTTGACCGCGCATCCGGCTCAACGAAGCGCTGATCGAAGTAGGCCGCCCTAAATAGAGGTCGGAAACCGCATACACCGTGCCGCCGTGGGCAAAAAGGTAGGCCACGAAATAGACGATGACGCCGACGAGTCCGAGGATTATCAGAGTAACGCCCAGCGAAGTCGAAACAGAACTCGCGACGTTGGCAGCTCTGGCTCCCTTCATGAACGTCTGAGCCAAATTAAACGCGAGAACCATCAACTGCGGAATCGCGATGATGCCGGCGAACAGCAGGAAATTTCGCCGATAGAGGGTAAACGTGCGATCAAGGATTTCGCCAAGCGACAACGGACGCAAATCCAGCTGTGGCATCGAATCCTCCCGGGAGGGTCGGGATGTTTGTCAGCGCGGCACTTTACCAAAAGATGCTGAGAAACGCGAGGGTCAATCTTGGCATTTCTTGCCCGCCGGTCCAAAACGCCAGCATGAGCGGCTGACATGCTCAATCGAATGTACTTGGCTGACCCAAATCAAATCGTCGCGAACACTACGCTGGCCTCAAACTGTTCGCGCGGACAGTTGTCACAATCGTCTCACCTGATACATGATCACCTCGCGTTGAAGATTCGCCCAGCCAGCGCAGTTTCCACGGCCCTGAGCACGTGGAATCGCGATTCCGTGTATCTCGCCTAAGGAGCGTTCGAAATGAATGCACGTAGAGCCCTGCTCGTCGGGGTGTGCCTAGCCACGTCTGCGGCAGCGCCGGCAGTGCATGCGCAAGGCTGCGCTTCGGGACAAGATGCCGCGGTGGAATGCTTTGTCGGGAACGCCGTCCGCACAAACCTCATTTCCCTGCAATACGGAATGAGCATGTCCCAGTTCAAGCAGTATGGCGTATCCGTTTCGAAGATTATTCAGACGCAACCGACGTCTCTGGTTGTGGTTGGATTGGCGAGCGCGGTAGCCGATGCACTTCCACCTACAAATGCGGACGGCTCGGCCAATCAAACTGCTCAGGACACCGCGATGAACTCCATCGTGGACGCTGGAATCACGAATAACTTTCTCGCCGTACCTGCCGAAACCAATCCGCAAGACGTGAAATGGTTTTCGCTCGATCTCGTGCATGCGATGAATGTGGATCACGGCATACTACTCTCGCCCGGCACCATGCTGCGCGTGATTGATTCCTACGTCGTGAGTTCCACTACAAACGGCACGGTCAATTGGACGCAAGCGAATTCCGGTGTCGCGGCAATGATCACGAATTTGTCCAGCTCCGGCCTGCTGAAGCTCCCAACAGCCATTACCACGGCACAGGCCATCCAATTCGCGCAGTCTCTGGCGCAAATAACCTGCGCGTACAGAACCGCGACAGGCCGTTCGACACTCTAGAACGAGCGTTGCGAGCCGATTCACAGGCCCTAGTAACCGTTTGAAACACCGCCGCTCATTTCGCGTCGGTTGCGAGCATTGAATGCACTATCCTGTACATCCAGCTCCCGAGAGACAACTTATGGCGAACACTTCTGTTGCCGGCAATTCGTTCCGCGCAGCGCGCCGCAGCACGCGCCGCGATCAAGCTATCCTCATCACCGTGTCCGGAGTCGATTCCCGTCGCGGACCGTACAGCGAGAAGGTCTCGACTCTGACGATCAGCTGCCACGGTTGCAAGTACCCGTCGAAATACCAAGTTTTGCCCGAAGCTTTAGTAACCCTCGAATTGACTCCAGAAAAGGACGATGCTCCAAAGATGTCCGCGCGCGGCCGCGTGAAATGGGTCCAGCGCAATGGCGAATCGGGCGGTCCCTTCTACACTGCGGTCGAATTCGAGGATCCCTATAACATCTGGAAGATCGACTCGCCTCCGGAAGACTGGCTGCCATTTTGTGGCGAGCGAAAGCGCACCGCCGAACCCCTGCAGGCCAAGCCTTTCGCAGTTCCGCGGCCGGAGTTAACCGCAAAAATTTCAGAACCTAAAAGTGCCGCTCTCGTGAGCTCGGGCGAAGCCATGCTCGCTCAAGAGATGCCCTCCCGCAATCGCGCCGTTGGCCAATTGATGGGCGGATTCCAGCAGCAGATGGAAATAATGATTTCGGAGCTCGCGGCAGCCGCGGTTCGTGAGAATACGACCTCCATACTGAATGAGATCCGTTCGAACCTGCGAGACGATGCGAAAGCTATTTTTAGCGACGTGGCTGCGTCCCAAACCACACATTGGGTGGAGCAATCCCTCAAGCAAACCCAGCGTGCCAGTCAGGAGAACATTCGAGCGCTGCACTCCCAGTGGACAAAAAAGATTGCAACAGACCTGGGCCAATCTCTGCAGCAGGTAGAAGCACGTCAACGCGAAGTCGAAGCGCTCTCCGAAACGCTATTTGCCAACGCCCTCGAACGCCTGCAGCGCAACCTCGAGGCATTCCAAAAAGACGCGGTGGAGCGCATCGTGGTGCGCCTGAAAGATCGCATGGCGCCCGCGTTCCGCGACGCCCAAACCCTCGCCACTGATCTGACGAAACGCAAAGACGAATTGGAAGAATCCCTTGCTGATGCGTCGGAAAAATCCTCGGCCAGGCTTGCGGAGACATGCGAGCGCCTCGAAAAACAGTTTGAAATCGTCATGCGCGCGCGGCTGGACGCCGCTCACGAAGAGCTCGAACGCGTTGCGGTCGGCGTCACCGATTCGGCCGTCGAAAATATGCGCGAGGCTTCCGACCGGTACGACGCGGAGACGCAGACGCGTTTGCGTGAAGGCTCGGATCGCATTCTCGATTCCGCGCAGAAGTCTCTGGACCAAAAGGCGGCGGGAACCTCCAACGATTTCGCGAATGAGCTTACGCATTACAGCCGCAGTCACTTGGAATTCGTCAGTGGCGCCATTGCTGAACTGGCTAAACGAATCGCGAAACTATCAAAAGACTGACGGGGTTCATGGGGGCCCCAGGGGCGGAACGATGGAAGGCCAAATCGGACTCTCTCCTGATGTTCGACTTCTCCTTGAGCACAATCAGTGCGCGACCGAGTACTGCAACGAACCCGCGGCGATAGACTTCGATTCTCGGCCGTTGTGCCTGGAACATTTTCTGCCAGCTTGCATTGCTGAACTTGAATCGCGCAGCAATCGGCTGAGAAACCTTCCGTTCGACCCTGCTGCGACGGACGCGTTTAAGGATTTCATGGCTGCTTGCGCCAAACAGGCCGAAGAACTATCCAAAAAACTGGGCGAAAAACGAGTCGAAGAAGCGCGTTTCGCGCAACGGCACAGTGACGCCAGCCTCCTCGACTTTCTATTTCGCATTTCGCAGTTGAGCCAGCGGATACGCCGCGGCCCCCGTACGGTTTCGTCCGTGCCGATCTGGTTGCGTCGCGAAGACCCCTACCGCACCTGGCAAGAAGAAACCTGGACTGTCACGCTCAGCCGACACGGCGCCGGCGTGCTGTGCCACCGCCCGGTCGAGCAAGGCGGCACGGTTGTCCTCTGCCGAAAAGATAAGGGAAGCCGCGCCGCCGCCCGGGTCGTTTATTGCGGCCATGATGCGCAAGGTCGCAAACAGATTGGCGTGCAATTCTGCGACCGCGTCGACTTCTGGGACCTAGACTGAAATCCGCACCTCCAGCGCCACAGCCACCCTAGCGATGCTCTTCTTTGACCTGTCTTCTTTAGCACAGCGAAGGATCTCTTTGTCTTTCGCGCTCGGTAGCGCCGGCGTCTCGCCCGCTAACAATACCTTTTTGCCAGACGCACAGTCTCGCGATGCAGTAGCCATTCTAGAGGTATGATATCGATATGGCTGAAACGCAAACCGACCTCTGTGGAAAATGCGGCGCCGAGATTGATCCGAGCCGAAGAGTCGATTTCACGCTCAAAGACGGAACTCGCGTCTGCGATGCCTGTTTCGTCAAAGAAACCCCTCGACCCACGCGTCCCCAAAACGATTGGTCGCACTGAAAGCGCTCACTACTTCTCGAAATGCCTGTCTCCCAATCGATACTCCGCATTCGGGCAATAGTAGTGATAAAATTCAGCCACGCGCCCGTAGCTCAGCTGGATAGAGCATCAGGCTTCGAACCACCGCGGTAAAAATATCTCAAGTTCCGCATGTGCGAGTAACTTGGCACCGATGCCAAGCCTGCGACTGTCGCGTCGAACCCATAAATCACTGACCCATTCATCCCGCGTCATGGTCACGCCGACAATCTCTTCTGTTGAGATTGCTAGCCAAGCTGAGGACCAATTGGCTCACCGATGGGTACTTGAGAAACGGGACATCTCCTTCGGTCGCCTGTGGTCACAGGCGCCGGTGCCGTTCCTGAAGCATCATCTTGATGCCATTCTTCGGACGTAGAGTGACTAAGGGCAGCATTTCGATAGAGCGGTCTGAGGTTAGCCTCAGATGAAACCTCTGTGCGATTGTGGCGAGCAGAAGCGTGGCCTCCATCATCGCGAACCCGGCTCCGATGCACACGCGGGGGCCGCCCCCAAAGGGAAAATAGGCAAAGCGGGGGAGGCGGCCACTGCGAGTTGGGTCGTCGCTCCAGCGGTCCGGGTCAAATCTTTCTGATTCGCGATAGAAACGGGCATCACGGTGAGTTATCCATGGAATCATCAGCACATTCGTGCCCGCACGCAGACGATAGCCGTGAACCTCAAACTCGTTCAAAGCCTCCCGACCGATAACCCAGGCCGGAGGGTACAGGCGCATGGTTTCCTTCACGACCATTTCGGTGTAGGAAAGCGCCCGAAGGTCCGAAACCCCAGCGTCTCGCCCGTCCAGCACGCTACTCAATTCATCGACCAGCTTCGCTTCCACCTCCGGATGCCCAGCCAGCAGGTACCACGCCCATGAAAGTGTTACGGATGTCGTCTCGTGGCCGGCGATAAAAAGGGTCATCATTTCGTCGCGCACCTGTTCGTCGGTCATCTGGCTCCCGTCCTCCTCCTGAGCGTCAAGCAGCACTTGGAGCAAATCGGGTGAGTGACTGTTCGTTGTACGACGCGCTCGAATTATGGAGTAGATGACGCGGTCCAGTTCTCGTACTGCTTGGCGCAGGCGCATTGTACTCGGTAGCGGAACGAACTCCGGCAAGAAGAAACTTAGGTTCGGCATGGCGAGGAGCTGATTGCTCACGTGGCGGAGAGCGCAGCCTACTTTGTTGGCCTCTTCTGATACATCAGCGCCAAACAGGGATTTTGCAACGACAGTAAGGGTGACTGCCATCATCTCCTCATGCACGTCGCGCGTCTGGCCGTCTCGCCAGCCGTCCAGCATGTGCCGAGTTGAATTCACCATCGCTTGCGCGTATCTCGCAATGCTGTCATGCCTGAACGAGGGCTGAGCCAACTTTCGCTGCCTTTGCCAGAAGGCACCTTCGCTGGTCAGCAGTCCATTACCCAAGACTCGCTTTAGGACGTGATAGTTCCGTGATTTCACGAAGTTCGACGCGTTCTTCACCAACACGTGCTCGATGCCATCGGGGTGCGTGAGAAGGCACATGGGAACATTGAGGAACCGGAAGGAAACGACATCGCCGTGTTCCCGAACACAACGGATGAAAAACCCAAACCAGTCACCCCGCGAAAAGTCGAGAGCGTTACCGAGCAGAAAGCGCCCTTTCGGTCCAGGCGGTACCATCCGCTGAGGTTGTGTGGCTGCTTGCGTCATCGTGTCTCCCGTTATGATACAACCCTTAGCCCACACCTATTTCTTCGAAGCGTCTGTGGTTCCTCTAGCTGTTGGCGTGCCCCGCCGGCTGGTATCGGTTTTCCGTCACCACTGACCGTCCGCTGCTCGGCGATGATAGCGCCAAAAATACACGGCTAGGACCGCTAGGCAAACAAGCACCGCACAGCCAACGACGAGCCACTCTGGCACGTCGGGATACACAACTGCGTCGAGAACGCGCACCAGGAACGGCCCGTGTGCGGGTTCGATGCCAGCGCGACCTTCGAGCCACCCTTCAGCCACGGTGAGCGGGCACGACGGCCAAGGAACTAGCTCGATGACGATGGCATAGACGAGTGAAGCGATGTGCAGCGTTCGCAGAAAGCGATGGCGGCTCGTTACTGTCCAACCCAAGAACACCCAAACGCACCAAAGCAGGTGCAGGAACAAAACGGCGTCCACGAGTACACGTGCCGCGAGAATAGATGGTTACCTCTCGTTGCTGAGCGACCAACCAATTATCCGCTGAACTGGATTCAGCGATGCGAGAGAATGGCAAGCAAGGAGACCAACCGCGCCGCTGGACTCGCGTTGGTACGACCGACGACGATTGCTTCGCGATATCGAACGACGATGCGAAAAGAATTAATGAATGTCACCTTGGTTGCGCTCTTGTCGCTCGTACAAGCGGCTCCGATACAGGTGAAAGTAGAAAACCATTTGCTCGGGGAGACAGCCGAGCAGTTCTTTCTCGAGGGTCGCGAGGGAGTTCTGCTCAGTGCTTGCGGGACGAAAGATTTCGGGAAGCTACCTCGTTCGATTAAGAAAACAGCGAAGGAATATTGCGCGTGGCTCTCTAACGTCCGGCAGCGCATGGTCGGCGGCGAGAATGGCAGCTACAAGGACGAACTCAGCGCCGACGACACAAAGACGACGACCTATGTGTTTGCGGCCGGTAAGTTTGTGGCGGTCGAGATTCTTTTTATTGCGCCTGAATCAGCGAACAACAACCAAGGCAAGTCATTTGCGGAAATTCTCAGCGGGCTGAAAGGAACCTACGGAGCACCGAGCAGCGAAACTATCGTGCCGTATCACAACGTTTATGGTGTGCTCTTTGACCGTCACCAGAATCTCTGGTTAACCGAAAGCTACGTTATCCAGATGGATGAGCAACCGGGCGCCCACGGCTCGACGAGTGTAAATCTATGGACGCGGGAAGAGTATGACAAGCTGCAGACGGAGAAGACCACGAAACCGCCCCCCAGTCCCCTGAACTAACACTCTTTGCCGAGCCAATTCTCGGCAGCCCAACTTCTGAGCGATTGGTAATATTGGCTCACTGAAGGCGAAGTGGTTTTTGGTGTCGCGCAGCTCACAAGAACTGCTGCATCGGGCGGTCAGCTGGATTCGAACCGTGTGGATAACGGATTGCGAATCCTTGCGTGGACTTGGAGTGTCAAAGTTGTTTAGGCTAAGACGCCTCGACTGGAAGGCAACACCGTGGTCTGGGTCGCGACTGTTGCGGTATTTTTAGGCACCCTCGTTTGTGGGGTCCTTATACTTTTCTTTTTCTCTCAACGTGACTTGATTCGAGAAGCACTGAGAAACCCTCCGAACAAACGAATTGAGAGGCGGACCGTGGCCCGAGTTGAAGTGGAGCTTCTTAGCACGGATGCACCCTTCATAAACGAAATCGCCTTAACTGAGAACGTCAGCCGCGACGGTGCCCGCGTTGTTACCAAGTGCGGTGGCGACCAAACGACGGCGTGACAGTCAAATTGCTCCGGGAGGGTCTGCCCAACCGTGCGCGAATCGCTTACTGTAATCCCTTGAAGGGAGAGGTGTTTGCTATCGGGCTGCAATTTTCTTCAGCAGTTGTGAGTTGGATGGTCTGACTACAAAAACGTTAAAGTGCGCTTTCGGCTATTTACAGGAACTGCGTGCTCGGTTATTCGGTTCTCGCTCGCCCGCTCTTAAACGATTCTGGGCGCTCTCCGAGTGGAAGTACGAAGCCACGCTGCATGCCTTCGTACCGCCCCCCGCATGCGCGCGTGATGACAGCGCTTGCTCCTCCATGGACGAGACCAAGTCGCGTCTGCACTCAAAGAAAAGTAAACGTTGACGTAGAATGGCTGGCCTGAAAACGGCGGACAGGTGATGGCTCACCCGGCTGTCCTCTTCGCCTTCGTGTCGCGTAAGTGTTCCTTGTCCTGGTCGTTAAGGTTCCAGATGTGGTCTCCGTCGTTATCGGTAGAGTGCGTGACTTCAATCTCGGCATTGTCGGCCAACGCCAGCCGAAGGTCATTCCCGCCCAACATGGGCTGTGCGGCGACCGCCTTTTCGCAGAAGGGACAATACGCTTGAAAGGTCATAGAGTCCTACCTGTCGGCCTCATAGCTAAACGTTTAGGAAACAGAAAGCCGCGTAGGGATCTCCAAGCTCCCTATCGCGTTGAGCCGAGCTTTCCGTCTCGACGTGAATTACAACTGCCAGCCGCAGCCCTCACACTTGAATCGTTCTTGAGGTTTCACCTTGGTTGCTGTGCTTCCGCAGCGTGGACACTTCATCGTGCAAATGTGAGTCATAACGTCAATTTCTCCTGGCTTCTGACTTCCTTCAGGATTAGAGACATCGGTTTGAATTCTTGCCCAATTGGGGAAGCGTTGCGATTACGTGCCCGTGCGATTTCACATGCATTTCTGGTTCCACGACACTGAAGGAGAGCTTGCTAAATAGAATCAATCAGTTGAACTTTCCAGTCAGCTCGTTCGGAAACTCCGCTGGGCAACGTGACCTCTTTCAGTGACACAGTCAACGGTGGTTCCGGAACCAGAGGCTCACATCTCGCTCAAGCTGTGCATAGCGTTGCGCATGTCCGGAAGCGGAATGGTCTTGACCAAAGAGATTCTGTCTCCTAACCACCGTGCAATCTTCACAAGGTGTTTGGACTCCCAATTGCGCATCGTCCGGCAGGTCATTGCAGGGCTGCCCCTCCCAAGCGACTCCTACATCCTTTTGGGAGCGCCTCCGCCGACGGGCAATGCTTGTGCGCTGGACTCAGGGCGGGCACAGCCCCCAAGAGCGAGTGAAATGCGCAAACCAACCTCCTGCATCAATGAAACAGAACATCCGGCTCGATTCCGTGTCTGGATGAAGAACGGCGATCCGCAGTCTGTTTCTTCCACCTTTACCTGTTTTGTGCCGATGATTGATTGGAACAGGCGCTGGCGGAAATTCGAAAATGGGGACGAGCCAATTTGCGTTTGTGAGGATGCCGCCAGGGAAATGGGCATCGTCCGATAGCTTGGCGAGAGTTCCTGCGTCCGGCGTTCCGACGGTGCGCTTGAATTTCACCCTCGCCGTGAGCGACCCGGTGTTCCTACGCTTTGCTCCCCGGCAGGACGGGCGCCGAACCGAGTAAGCCTCGAACGCATTCAGCTAGCGCAATATTTTTATCCGGGGTAGCAGCGCTCGAACTAAGCTAAACGGAGACTGGCAAGCGATGCCCGAGCTGTGCTGCCACTCTTGTCAGGCACAATAATCAGTTCAAGTGCGCTCACTGCCGAGAGTTCGACAGTGTAGTCCTCTGTTTCCCGTACTGACTCGGGCGGACTGAAATTCCACTGTTGGCGTACGATTTCCCGGAAAGAATGTCCGGTGTCAGGACACCATCGCAAGACAAACTCTTGCGTGCGCGTATTCTCGCTATCCTCGAAAGCCAGCCGGATACGTCTGAGTTTTTGTGGCTCGTCGAAAATTAGCCGGATTGTCTGAGGCCCGGGGTTCGCCGCACGCCAGCCATGGTTTTCGGCTTCTAGCAGCGCCGATTCGATTGGATAGCCATCTTCTTCTGATGTGACCTCGACCACAGCCGTACGGTTCAGGTCTAGCCACGCTTGACCGGACGGCGGAACACTCGGAGGAGTGGAAAGCTGCCGCTTGCGCATCTCAATCCTTATTTTACTCCTAGCTCCGCTCCAGCCGCTGAGCGATTTGAAACAAGAATTTCGCCTACGACCTTCTCCGCGCAGCCGCCACGACTAGGAAACCGCCTACGAAATTAGAGCGGCTCTGCTATAGGACCTACGGTGTCAGCAAAGCCGCTCTCAGTCGAAAATAAGGTGCTGGTTTTGAGGGCGTTTCGGTCGACGTGCTGAGCAATCCTTGAACACACTTGACCACTCTGGTCATGCCGCGCGGCGCACTAACGACTAGCCGATACTTGAGTGCACCACAATACGGTGAAATCCGCAAACTGAGGCCGAACAATACGGATTCTAGTAAGCCTAGTACCCGTTATGAAGGCGACCCACGCGGGGATTCGAGCAGGGGACCAAGGTGTGGAATCGAATTGTCGTGGACCGAACGGCGGAGATAGCTTCGTGGGTTGATGACTGCAAGAAGATTCAGAGACGGGGCGTCACAATTTATGGATACTTCAACAATCACTACGCTGGATTCGGTCCTGCCTGTGTTCAACTTTTCCGCGATATGTGCATCAAAAACGGTTCCACGGTGGGTGCCTCGTTTAAGTCCGTGACGGGAGAGTGCGAAATAAAACGCGATGAGGCGACCTCGGAATGCTGATGCGCGCACTTGACAGAGGAGGGGGTTGAGAGCAGGCTTGGCGGAAACTTAACAAGAATTTGCAGCAGGCAAACGTCTGCCCCTTTCCGCGTGCCGTTTGCTGTGCGGCGAAAATAGGAGGTCTATATGCCGTATTTCCTCACTCAAGCTGCTTACACTTCCGAAGCGTGGAGCACGCTAATGCGTAACCCCCACGACCGACTTGAGGCGCTTCGCCCAGCCGTGGAGAAACTAGGCGGGCGAATCGTCAACGCGTTCTTCGCTTTCGGCGAGTACGACGTCGTCATAATTCTGGAGATGCCGGACGAAGCCAGCGCGGCCGCCTTGGCAGTTGCGGCTCACGGAGGCGGGTCGTTAAAGACAACCAAGACTACGCAGCTCATCACAGCCGCGGAAGGAGTAGAGATTCTAAAAAAGGCGGCGACGTGCGGCTATAAGCCAGTGACAGCGACAGCAGCGGCAGCCAAATAGGGTACGATCTGTTTCCTTATTGTCCTTCGGGGCATCGAGCTAAAGCTTCGTGTCCCTTCGGGTCGGTAAGAGCGGCGTCGTGGAACTCATTGTCCGATCGTCGGTAGTCTCGAAATTCTCTAACTCGCAGCTTTCCTTGCTCCCGCTCTCACTTTTGCCCATCGTCTTTTCGCGGCTACGGAAATCTTCGCTCTCGCCGCCGCTGACATGACTCTCTTTTGTGCTTTACCTAGGTTGCCCGCAGAGCTGCCGAGAACCTTAGCTGCGGCCTTTAGTCCGTTCAGTTGTCGCTGAAGCTTGGCGGCTTGCTTTTGGAGCTTCCGCTCCTCACGTCTGATTGCTCCGAGAATGTTCATTCAGATTAAGCCTTCGAATGGAATCTACCCCAAGCGCAGGCTGGGCACCAGGGACGTAACCTGCGAGGAACGTATCAAATTGCAGAAGTCTGCACCGGTTGTTTGACATTACGGACGAAGCCTAAGGGTCGTTAAACAATAAGCATCTCCGCTATCACTTCAAGAGATGCATAAACAGATACGTCAATGCTATCCGCAAATCGGCCATGGTCGATGCATACGAACCCGAAACCGTTTTGGATGCCTTCGAGCATAAAAAGTACGAAACCGTCCTGCGGATGGCATTGCCATACGCGCAAGCGGGAAATCCAGACGCTCAATGCACTGTCGCTCTGCTGCACGTCCGTTACCATGCCCTCCGGCGATTCCGTGAAGCGGTCTTGTAGGCAAGCGAATGCCGGGAACTCCTCATCGACTATTGGATGGGACAATCGAACACGGAGCTGGGGAGCCGGTATGCAAAGCAGTTGGTGGAAAACGGAAAACTCCGCGCAGAATGGGCCGAAAAAGTAGGGCTCGGCTTCGAAAATCCTAAGCCTATGATTTCGGAGCCGGAGCTAATTGCGCTACGTGCGCTACAAAATCAGGAGGGCGTAGTTGCGGCCTAGTGTCGCATCTCGGTATAGTTGAGGGACTTACGGAACGCGCCCGTAGCTCAGCTGGATAGAGCATCTGGCTTCGAACCAGAGGGTCGGGAGTTCGAATCTCTCCGGGCGCGCCACAACACAAATAAAACAGCGTGCTTTTAAACATTCACGCCGTTCGCGCGTGAATGGGACCACCTTTGGGACAACCCTCAAAATGCTTCGATCTGAAATCGGCCTTCGAACCAAAAGGTCGTGAGTTCGACCCTCTCCGGGCACGCAACTTTTCAACAGTTCTCAAGTGTGAGGAACGATCGTGTTACCGTAGGTTGCACCGCTGACCTATTCTTCGAACCGTCCGATCTCGCCCAAATGTGCGTCCTCCTTGTGAGCCGGGGAGTTGTCCGGTTGATACGGCGTTTATCGGGGAGCCTGTGGACAGTTGATTCAAACCGTCCTAGCCTACTCAAGATATGGGGACTCGCTCCTGGAACATTGCGTTTATAGTGTTGGGACTTTTGTGTTTGCTTATATCAGTGCCTGCGCTTCTCCACCACCACTATGAGTACTTTGATTATTTTGAAGGGGGCTGGGTTTCATACGTTTTTTTCCTGCTCTTTGGAGTTTTGTTCTTCCTATTTGGTTTAATCTGTTTAGTTCGTGTCATGCGAGTGACGCGGTCCGATTAGTCATCCATTGAGCCGTGGAAACTAACGATCAGTTGTCCGGTAACGGCGTTATCAGGCATCACTGAGAATTACTCATTCAAATGCGTGACTTTGAAGGGTTAGATGTAGGGTGGGATCGCGCGTAATTCATAGCGCCCTGCGTAGGCTTTCGAGCGACTTGGGGCGGACCTGCAGTTCCGCGCGGCTAGTCTTTTCCGGCATTCGTGCGCGGTGCTTGAAGGATCGGCGGTAAACACTTGGGGTCATCTGCCGAGTACGGCGGAACTGGCGGTTAAAGTTGGCGAGATTGGAGAGACCGACTTCATAGGCGATCATGCTAACCGGCAGGTCGGTTTCCGCCAAGCGCATGCAGGCGCGCCCAATTCGAAGCTTGCAGAGGTATTCACTGACGCTGTCGCCAGTGTGTTTTACGAAAAGGCGGTGTAACGATCTTGCGGACAGATTCCCGACACTGCAGAGCGCGTCGATCCGTATCGGCTCTTGGAATTGCCGGTGCAGATATTGCAGCACGCGAGTGAATTGTGCCGGCTCGCTGTCCTCGGCGGACGGAACAGTCATCGCGGTTTTTGAGAGATTGACGGCGTTCACGCCGGCAAGCGCCACAAGTAGATCGAGCGTAGCGTGAAGACGTGACTGCGGGGATTCCGAAAGGATCTGGTCGAGACGGCCCGCAACGCGTTTGGCGAACATCCGAGGAAATTCCAGTCCTGTCGAAGCATTCCGCAGCAGGCGCCGGATTGCCGAATATTCCGGACATACCTGCGCCATCTGCAGCGCCCAATGCCCCGAAAACCAAATCACGATCGCGGTGTGCGGTTCGTTGCGACGGAGGGTCGCGGTCGAGGCCCAGGTATGAGGCATGTCGGAAGGTACGAGCACCAGATCCGGCGACCGATATTTTCCGATGTGATCACCGATGAATCGCCAACCTTTGCTGTTCAGCGTCAACGTAAGCTCGTATTCCGGATGGTGGTGCCACTCGAAGGGGATCTCCTCTACGCGCCGGTGGTAGACGCGCACCGAGCAGCCTTTGGGAAAGGTAACCGATTCGAATTGAGGTTTCATAGCGTCGTCCAATTGCAGCTAATTCACGCTGGCCGAATTGTATCAGTAGTTGGCCGTTCTACATCACTCGCCAATCCTGCGCTTTGCTAGATTCGGCGTCGCGGCTTCTGGGCTGAGCCCTCGCCGCGATATCGAGCTGTAGAAGGAGCGGAATTTCATGAAATTCGAAATCGAAGACCTGCCAAAGTTGGTGCGCGAAACAAAAAAATCCCTGCGAGCCGCGCTGCCAGGCTATGCCGAGGCTTTCCAAAAAGTCGAATCCGATATGCGTCGTCGCGTGGACGCCATCGTCAAGGAACGCGAGTCGGGCCAAGCGGTTGTCCCGATCGTGCATTATTCGGATATCGCAGCCGGCAGCGTGCCCGCCGAGTTGATCACCAAAATCAAGCAGCGCGGCGCATGCGTCATCCGCGAGACGTTCGGTCCCTCGCAAGCAAATGCATGGAACGACGAAGTCACTACCTACGTTGAAGAAAACGGCCTTGACGCCAAGCTGGCCAACGCCGCCGAAGACAAATACTTCGGAACTTTAGCCTCGGCGAAGCCGCAGATCTACGGAATATATTGGTCGCGCCCCCAGGTGCAAGCGCGCCAAGCCGAATCGCTGACTCGTGTCCGCGTTTTCATGAATAACCTGTGGAAGGCGGAAAGTGAAGGACGGCGGCATTTCAATCCGAACGAGGTGCCCGTCTACGCCGATCGTATTCGGCGGCGCCCACCCGGTTCCGCATCGTTGGGACTATCCCCGCACGTTGATGGAGGCTCCGTGGAGCGTTGGCTCGATGAAAATTTTCGCAAAGTGTATCGCCACGTTTTTTCCGGCAACGTTCAGCAGTACGACGCGTTTGATGCCGCCTTCCGCCCCGAGGTCCGCGAGGTTCCGTCCCCCGCTGTTTGCTCGATGTTCAGGACATTTCAGGGATGGACTGCGTTGACTCGTCAAGGAAAGGGAGACGGCACGCTGCAATTGATTCCAATCGCCGAGTCTATGGTGTACGTCTTGCTGCGCGCGCTGCAGGACGATGTCGCCGAAGACGACCTGTGTGGCGCACAGCCGGGCCGTGCGCTCTCGGTGAATCCGCAGTTTCACAGTTTGTTGATCGAAGCTCTCTCCTCAATTCCATTGATGCAGCCTGGCGACACTGTTTTCTGGCATTCCGATGTAGTACACGCCGTTGAAAATGAACATCGTGGCTCGGGCTACAGCAACGTGATGTACATCGCTTCCACGCCCGGTTGCTCCAAAAATTCGGCTTACCTTCCCCAGCAAGCGCAGGCTTTTCTGGCGGGAAAAACTCCACCGGACTTCGCGTCTGACGATTTTGAAGTCGATTTCGTCGGTCGTGGAACAGTGGATGATTTGACGGAACTGGGGCGTTCACAGCTTGGAATCACCGAGCCGCTCGCGAAGGGGACTCAGGTTGGCCGCTCTGCCTGATCCTGAAAAACAATCGCTCGGTAAGCCCCGACTGTTTTCGCCAGGCAACACGCTGCCTTTTGTTCTGGTGACGACGTTGTTTCTGCTATGGGGCATTCCGAGCAACTTGAACGACGTGCTCATCAAGCAGTTCATGAAATCGTTTGAGATGAATCGCTTCCAGGCCGGCTTGATTCAATCCGCCTTCTATTTGGGCTATTTTCTCCTGGCCCTGCCGGCGGCGCTCGTCATGCGCAAGTACGGCTACAAGACAGGCCTGGTGATCGGCTTGCTTCTCTTCGGCACAGGGGCACTGCTCTTTTGGCCCGCTGCAGTCGTCCAGCGTTACGGATTCTTTCTTTTCGCGCTCTTCGTCATCGCCGGCGGCTTGTCTTTTCTGGAAACCGGCGCGAACCCCTTCATCTCAGTTTTGGGCGACCCCCGAACATCGGAGCAGCGCCTGAATCTCGCACAGGCATTCAATCCGTTGGGGTGTATCGCCGGAGTCGTCGTCGGCACCATCTTCATCTTCTCCGGGATCGAATTGAATCCGGCACAGGTTGCGGAGTTGAAAACTGGCGGGAAGTATCAAGCATACCTGCAGCACGAAACACTGCGCGTCGTCACGCCCTACCTGGTGCTCGGCTGCATTGTTTTTTTCTTTGCCGCGGTGATCATGAGCACAAAGTTTCCCATGATCGCTGAGGAGTCTGAATCGGCCGGCGATGCGCCGAAGGGCAGCTTTCGCGAGCTGCTCAAATACCCGCACTTTGTGCAGGGCGTGCTGGCGCAGTTCTTTTACATCGGAGCTCAGGTGGGTACCTGGAGCTACTTCATCACCTACGTTCAGGACTACACGCACCTTCCTGAAAAGACCGCAGGGTATTTTCTCACGGGCACGCTGGTCGTCTTCACCATCGGCAGATTCCTGGCGACGTATCTGATGAAATTCATCGAGCCCAGCAAGCTGATGGGATTCTACAGCCTCATCAACATCGTTTTGGTAGCGATCGGAGTGCTACTGCCAGGCTGGATCGGGCTGTGGGCGGTTTTTCTGACGAGCTTTTTTATGTCGCTCATGTTTCCCACAATTTTCGCACTGGGTCTAAAGGGTCTGGGGCCGAACACAAAGATCGGCGGCTCGCTAATCGTGATGGCCGTCATCGGTGGCGCCATCTTCACGCCCATCATGGGGCGGATTTTCGAAGCGACGCACAGCATGGCCACAGCGATGATCGTTCCGCTGATCTGCTATTCATTCATAACCTACTACGCTTTCGTGGGATCAAAATCTCGCGCCCTCGCAGCCGCCCGCGTAACCGCTAACTCCTGTTAGTCGCGTAACCGGAAATCACTTGAATCCACATGGACCACCACGTTTATCAGGCAAGTGGCGCCTATTTAGTTCAAATCCTTCGATTGAAGTTTAGTGAGGAATTCAGGGCGCTGTGCGGATGGCTACACTCAGACAGATTGCGATATTGGCGGATGCGTGAATCAGCCAGGCTCCGATGATCGAACCAGACTTGATCCGCACCCAACCCATGAAGAGCGCACTTGCGAAGATGACGGGAAGAATACCCCACATTTCAGGCATGATTCGGAGTACGAGGAAGTGCGGTAACAGGAAAATGAGGGCTTGCAATATGTCGGCCCAGACGAGTGAGACCCGGCGCGAGAGGCTACCTGCAATCAGACCCCGAAAAAGCAGTTCTTCAGTGAACCCTGTCTTGATCACTCCGTACAGCAGCGCCATAGCAATGGCGGGGCCACCGAGGCCAAGGCCGCGAAACGCTTGTTGTGGCGATCCAGTTCGGAGGAAAGGTTCCAAAGGTGGCGGCCAAGTAACTAGAACTGCGATCCCGACGAGCGCGAACACCAAGCTGTAGCCGATATAACGGCCTTCGCCAAGTCGAAGGCCTGCTCGCTGCGCGACCTCAGCGAATGCCCGCTTATAGCGCCACTTCTCATAGAGGAAATAGAAAAGGAAGGGAATACCGGCGAGAACAAGAAGATTCGCCAAGGCGGATATGGCGGCATTCGCGAGCAAATCTAGTCTCCGCTTCCCTTCACGCTAGGCCCGCGTCAGATTCTGATCCCCGCTTAAAGCACTATATCACGACCCTTGCAGTGCGAGCTGCCGACCACCCGGGACGTATCCTGGCCCAACTTGGCGCGCATTCAATTGTCAACTCCTGGAGAGTCGCGAACTCGGAAACTTGAAAAACAACTTGTCCGGTTTGGGCGTTATCTCTAACGACGGCGGCCGTTTCAAGAGATTTTATTCTTCAATCAGGAGTTGGGACTAGAATAGGCCGTCTCTTGCTGACGAGGAGGCTCGCATCGGGTTGCAGGACGACTAAGTATATTTCAGAATTCTTCCAGTGAGCCACTCTATGCGCCATTTGATGCCGATCGTAACGCCACGCCTGATCTTGCGTCCGCCAACGCTCGACGATTTGGATTCGATCCAGACCGCTAAGGAAGAAGCGTGGAGTGATTTGCAGCTTTGGATGACTTGGGCCTTCGACAACCAACGGTCGAGGGAAGCGATGGAAAATTCGATTCGCCGCGTGATGGACTACCAGAATCAGGCAGGAATCGCTCTGGCCGGATTCCATCGGATCAACGGGGATTTTGTTGTTCGAACCGCATTGGACCTCACCGACGAGCAAGATGTCTATGAGACAGGATACTGGGCAGCGGCGAAGTACGCCGGGCGGGGCATGGCGACAGAGGCGGCAAACGCAGCTATCCGGTACGCGTTCGGGCACCTTGGTGCAAGGGCAATCAGTATCGGATTCTTCGACGGCAACGAGTCTAGCCGCCGCATCGCAGAGAAATTGGGATTCCAGAAGCTAGGCGTTGCCCATAATGCAGCGACACGTTGTCTCGACGGCACTAAGCTCGATCGTCATGAATATATCCTCACGAGCCCCGATCCACTACCCGCTCTTGACGTCTCATGGGGATGAGGCCATCCGGCATGTAGTCCACGTGCCTGGGAAGTCGCGTTACCGTCCATCTTTGAAGTAACGCTTCACATCGCCGACCACCTACCAAGTGCACTGGCGATTTGTTGCAAAGCTTGCCCGCCCAGCTAGAATATCTTCGTGACTAGAGAACGCTGGGCACAGATAGGAATCACGGTTCAATTCCTCATCGTTGTAAGGACGCTAGGAGAGTTTTTTCGGCTCAGGCACGTCCTTGGCACGAGCTTCTCGGCAGCTGTCGCTGCGCCGTATGTTGGTGGTGCCTTGATTGCTGTTTGCTTTTGCTGGATAGGTGTGACCTTGTACTTCTTCCGACGTTACACGCTGTCCGTCTGGACCGCACTGACGGCGGTGGCCATTCTGCTCATGTACAAAATTGCTGTAATTGGTTGGTAGTAGCGGCTCGCTCCGACGCTGGGCTTGGTTAGTGCTTAATAAGTCGCGTGGGGATAACATTCCGGATAGCCGACCAGCTGCCCAGTGACGAGGCGATTCGGGGGCTGTCAGTGCTATTGCGATTTATCGCCAACCACCCGTCAAAACGGTGAACGCAGAGCCCCTGGGCGCGTGCCGGGCTGTGTATTTCGTCAAAAGAATGATGCGGCATAGAATCTAGAATGTGGAGCGTCACGAGCAAGTAGAGAAATCGTTGCAATGCTGAAAGGGATCAGCAATGCGCCCACAAAATAGGGAGGGCATCTTGGCCGCAAAAATTCTCATGGTTCTTAGTGCCAGCATTGTCTTTACGCTCGGAGTCGTCCACCTCGTCTATACGTTCTGGGGGCCAAACCTCACGCCCCGTGATCCCGCACTGCAAGTCAGCATGAGCCAGATTGCACCTGTCATTACGAAAGAAACAACAATGTGGCGGTGTTGGGTGGGCTTCAATGCCAGCCACAGCATGGGACTTATTTTGTTCGGCTTGGTTTTCGGTTTTCTCGCATTGGCCCATAGCCAGCTACTCTTCAAATCACCGTTCCTGCTCATTGTCGGGCTGGCAATGCTTGGCGGTCTTGCTGTGCTCGGCAAGGTTTATTGGTTCAGTGCGCCTTTCAGAGACATCTGCATTTCTTTGGCCTGCTATGTCGCCAGCATTGCGCTATCGCGGGCTCGGAGTTAGCATGCCCCGACTAATATACTTAGTTCTTTCTATTCCATCGGCACGCCTCTGACAGAAACTCGATTGCCGGGCTTATAAGCCAATGCGAATATAATTTTGCAATATGGAGGTGCAATCATGGGCCAACATTCGCATAAGTTTACGATTGCCGATGATGACGCAGTGCGTGTTCTCCTGGCAAAGCTGGTAAAGGGGAGTGGGAAACAGGCGCGGCGCGATAAATTGCTTCGTGCGCTTGACGACGCGGCTCGGCATTACAAGGATTCAAACCAAAAAGTGCGGCAGGCATTCTTCCATGGGCTGCTGACCGGCTATGCGGTCGCACTCACGCTCCGGTAACTTTCACTCGCTGCTTTGTGGTAGCCTCCACCCATGCGTGACAATCTGCTTCCACTCTCATTAATCCTCCTCCTCCTTGCGCTCACGCGTTGGTACCGGCGGAGGGGTGCTAGCAGGCAAGAATCACGGGTTGGAAGACCGCAGGGGATAATCGGTTGGAGTCTTTTCGTTGGCTGCGTGGTAATGGTTGCGTGGACCCTTTTTGCGCCTGTACAGAGATATTATTCAGTGATGGAGCGCAAACCGGCGAGACACCGGAAGTTTTACGCAACTTCCGCCGCTCTTACCTAACGAAAAAAGCGCAGCAAAATGACCAACGCGGCAGCAAGAGGCGCGATTAACAAAGCCGTCTTGGTCCACCACGGCAAATCTTGCCACCTGGGTTTCTTCTGATAATCGAACAACATGGCGTCACCTTGTCCGGGCATCATACCTAAACGCTATCCCCAACTCCAACACCTGCTTGTACACCTTGTACACCACACCCATTCCACCGCCGCCTAGCTTCTCCATGATTCGGTAGTGGGAAATCGTGCGGCCGAGCATTGGCGCGCAATCGGTCACTGGCGACGGATGTTAGGCTGCGTCGAGAGGCAAGTCGCGGCTGGTTGCAAGACCTATGCGTGGTGAGACGATAAACCCAGCAGAATTCTGTTTCCCGACGAGGATTTATTTCTGGCTCAGCAGATAGAGGTCGGCGCGACCACCGGGACGCGCATAGACGATGGTGGAAAGGTCTCGGGAAACCGCAAAGGCGTTGCCACTATAGTCCTCGCGAAGGGAGAAGGGGAGTTTGAGGGCGGACACAGGGGGGCCAATGGCGGAGCCGTTGCGCCAAGGCTGGCGGAAGATGGTTGTTTCGCCGCGAGAGGCGAGGGAATAAAGGAAGGACTTGCCGTCATCAGCGTACATGGCAAGGAAGGTAGCTATGCCCAACTTCAATGGCATGCATTTCTTGTCCGCTACGGAGTATTGATAGATGCCTGGGTGTTCTCCCCAAAGAGAGGTGGCAATGAAGAATTTGCGGTCAGGAGAGACGTCAGTGGCCATGCCGCAGCCGTCAAATAAAGCAACGGCTGGAGTGTCGTTCAAGGAGATTCTCCAGTTTTTTTCGTCGCGACCGTTTTTGTCGAGGCCGCCCAGTACGATGGACTGGTCGCCGGGCTCCCAGGTCGCAAAGCCCACAAAATTGCCGAGCCAGGGCAGTTTGTGAAGGTGCGTGCCATCGGCGTCGATGACAAAAAGCTTTCCGTCATTACGGTCGTTGTCGACAAAAAGGTATTTGCTTGCGTCGTTGGACCAGGCCAGGGTTTCCAAGTTGGGTCCGCCGGATGCAAGTTTCAGGCGATTGTTGCCATCGAGGTCAGAAATCCACAATTCTGATTTGTTCTGTTCGGGGAAAGTGATGTAAGAGAGCTGGCGACCGTCATTCGAAAAATCGGGCTGAGTAGCATCCTCGGTGGCGACGTCCGAGAATTGTCTGGACGAGACGCGGTAAAGTATCAGCGTTCCTGTGGTTTTGCCATTGATAAAGTAGATGCCCTTGCCACTGGGGTCGGACATTGGGGCACGGTCGGGGCCGGGACCGAAAGTGATTTGCTTCAGCGAATGGTCCACAAGAAAGAGCTCCCAGAGATTTTCGATGCCATTGTCAATGTGGCTGACGTAAAGGCTTTTCCCTGGGCTGGCCCAAGAGCTGCGTGTAGAGGTGTCCTGGAGCTCGCCCAAACTCTCAATGTTGCGAGTGGGCAAATCCAGCCGCTGGAAGGATGTCATATGGGACTTGCCGATTGAAGTAACGAGGAGGCTCTTTCCGTCCGGGTAGGCGTTCAAGTGAGCAACGAATGAGTCGGTGGGCGGAAAAGTGTAGACGAGTTCCTCACTCGAACCGGACTTTGGCGCACGGACGATACGTCCGTCGGGTTTCACGAAGAACAAGGACTCGCCGTCCGCAGAGGGGGTGACGGTGCTGCCTGAGGCCATGCGTTTGGAAGTGCCGCCGAGGGTTGGAATCGTCCATATCTCCGGATTTCCAAGAGTCAGGCGAAAGTAGATTTCTGTGTCATCCGAAGAAAAATTGAGGACGGTCTTGTTGCCCTCATCTTTCGTGAGTTGGAGAGGCTCGCCACCTGAAGTCAGCATGACGAAAACCTGGTCGTAGCCATCAACAGGAGAAGTGAAAGCAATCGTGCGGCCGTCCGGGGAGAGGGCAGCATAGTCCATGGACTTGTTCCAGTGGCTAATTTTTGTGATTTTGGCGGGGCCGCTCGGAGTGTTCGAGCGGGGCCAAAAGTGATACGCCGCAAAGGCCGCTACCAGGAGTGCGATGCAAGCGGCCAAAACGACATATCGCTTCCTTGCAAGCTCCCCTGAGGGCTGAGCCGCCGCTGCCGGGCGAGTTCGAGGCTCTGCACTGAGTTCCTGAACCGCCCCGCTCCCTGATGACGAAATTCGGCCCGAATCCGTATCTCTCCGCAGGCGCTTCAGGTCGGTGCGTATTTCCGAGGCGTGCTGATAACGGAGGTCACGCTCTTTTTCGAGCGCCTTGTTGATGGTGTCTTCGAGCTTCGCCGGAACATCCGGATTCAGCCGTACAGGAGCGACCGGAGTGTTATGCAGAATTGCGTCGGTAATCATTCCCGATGTGTCCCCACGAAAGGGGAGAGCGCCGGTCGCCATCTCATACAACACCACGCCAAAGGAAAAAAGGTCTGTACGTGCATCCAGTTCCTTACCGCGCACCTGCTCCGGTGACATGTAAGCCACGGTGCCCACTGCCGTGCCGGGGCTGGTGAGTAGTTCCTCGCCTGCAGCCGTCGGCATTGCAGAAGCACCGATACCCGTCGCCACAGGAGTGAGCTTGGCAAGTCCAAAATCGAGAATTTTGGCGTGGCCGCGCTTGGTAACGAAGATGTTCGCGGGTTTGATGTCCCGATGGATGATGCCCTGTGTGTGGGCGGCGTCCAGCGCATCCGCAATTTCGATGCTGAGGTCGAGGAGAAATTCCAATTCTACCGGTCGGCCGGCAATCTGATGCTTCAGGGTCTTGCCGTCCAGGAATTCCATCACGATGTAGGTCTGGCCGTTATCCTCGCCGATTTCGTGAATCGTACAGATGTTCGGATGATTCAACGCGGAGGCGGCACGGGCTTCGCGTCGAAGACGTTCGAGCGCCTGGGGGTCTTGGGCTAATTCCTGCGGAAGAAACTTCAGGGCAACATGTCGGCCCAGATTGGTATCCTCGGCTTCGTAAACCACACCCATTCCACCCCCGCCGAGCTTCCCGAGGATGCGGTAGTGCGAGATGGTTTGGCCAATCATGGCTAGGGAGCTGCTCTTGGCGGGACATGTTAGGTCTCAGCCTGAGGCAAGTCAACG